>Ga0197143_1000570_pt1 | contig 38618 bp, 32 predicted proteins | sample GBS70_MetaG_FD_148603 | JGI IMG/M metagenome (GOLD analysis project Ga0197143, IMG submission 148603) | Sediment microbial communities from Great Boiling Springs, Gerlach, Nevada, United States - GBS 70_MetaG | ecosystem: Environmental > Aquatic > Thermal springs > Hot (42-90C) > Sediment... | reverse complement strand
GGGGCCCGTCGCAACGCGGAGTTATAGCCGCTCCGGCCAGGCGATGGGGTTTCCCGGATTATCCAAGTGAGTCCGGAGCAACTAACGCTGCAGCTAAAGCCATCCGATACTCTTATTAGCCGATGAGGCCAGGGATGAAGGGGGCGTCTCGCCCCGGGCGGGCAAGTCCTTACGACCTAGTCTTCGGGCTCACGCAGGTAGGGATAGGCCTGTCCTTTCTCCTCTTCCCCGAAGTCTACTCCTTCATTCGCCCAGTCACCATAGCCACAGGGATCCTACTCCTTCTGGCGGGCGTCTCCTCTCTCCTCTGGGGGTCGCCCTATACCCGCCTGCCAGCCGGGCTGGGATTTCTCATCTTGGCCCTGGAGTTTTTCTCTCTCGGGGAATGGCGGGATGTGGCGCTTTACGGCATCCTGGCCCTGCAGCGGCAGCCGTGGTGGAGAGGATACGCCAAAAGCTCCTCGACCTACCTCCGGCGCTTCCCTCCGGGGAGGAAGTGGAGGTCGGCTTCTCGGCCGGAGTGGCCTCCTTCCCCCAGGACGCCGGAGACAAAAGGGAACTCCTGTTTCTGGCCGACCAGGCCCTCTACCAGGCCAAAAGAAAAGGCAAAAACCGTACCTGCCTCTCCCCTCCCCGGCCCGCGAACCGGGTGTGATAATGGAATCTTCCATGGGATGATGGGGCCCTCATTGAAAGCGACTCTTCGCAAGCCGCTTCCAACCCGGGACAAAGAGCGATTCCCTCGTCCCCAGGGAGGAAAGAAGGAAAACCCCTCCCCAAGGGGAATAATATGAACCCGAGATGGCGCGGAAGGCTTCCTTCCTTGCCGCGCTCTTTTGGGCCTTGAGCCTCTGGAGCGCGGGAGGAGGGGTGGCGGGTGCGCAGGAACTTCCCGGCGTGCCGGCCGCTCCGGCGTTGGAGATCGAAGGCCAGCGGGTTTCTTTCACCCTCTCTCCCCAGTGGCGAGAAGGGAAGGTATTTGTCCCTCTTTCGGAACTGGCCCGCTTCCTAAAAGGTTCTCTCTACTGGGATCAGGGGACCCGGGCGGCCCGGCTGTTCTTCGGAAACCGTTCCGTCACCTTTTTCGCCGACCGGGAGGAATTCCAGGCCGGGGGCCAGGCCGGGCGGGTAACCCCGGCCCCCTTCATCCTCGAGAACCGCCTCTACGTGCCCGCCCGGGAGACCCTGGAAGGGCTGGGAGGTCAGGTGAGCTGGAGAGAGGAGGAAAGCCTGATCTCGGTGAAGCTACCAGGTTTTTCTCCCCCTCCCCCGGAGGAGGCACTCCCGGAGCCCGAGTTCGTGGTCCCGGCCACCGATGAGGAGGTGGAGCTCCTGGCCCGGGTGATTAACGCCGAAGCTTACGATGAGCCCTTCGAGGGCAAGGTGGGGGTGGGGGCGGTGGTGGTCAACCGGCTGAGAAGCGGCCGCTTCGGGGGGAGTATCAGGGAGATCATCTACCGACCGGGGCAGTTCGCCGTGGTCCGGAACGGCAGGATGAACTCTCTTCCTCTCCGAGAGGACAGCCGGCGGGCGGCCCTGGCCGCCTTGCGGGGAGAGGATCCCACCGGCGGCGCCCTTTACTTCAACGCCGCTCGCCTGGCCACCTCCGGGTTCTGGAGGAGGCTCACTCTCACCACCATCATCGGCGACCAGGCCTTCTTCCGCTGATCACTCCCGCATCTCGAGAAACTGGCTGGCCACCCAGCCCGTCTGCTCCCCGAACCGGATCTGGCTCCAGTCCCCCTCCCGGCGGAGAACTTCCACCTCCTGCCCCTCCCTGAGGGAGCCGATTTTAGGGGAGGACCGGTCCGGACCCTGTCTCACGTTCAGGGTGGTGGCCCGTACCAGCGCCCGGAGAACGGCCGCCTGCTGGGGACCGGAGATGCTTTGGGAGGCGGCCGCCTGAGCCTGGAGATCGGCCACCTGCTGCTCCAGCGCCGCCACCTTGGCCGCCAGCTCCCCGAGACTTACCGTCTCCTTCTTCTCCATGGTCTGGAGCTTCGAGCACCCGGAAGCCAGGAGCAGTCCCCCCAGGGCCATACCCGCAAGAGCGAAAGCCAGTTTACCCCTCGGCATGTACCCGTCCCTCCTTTCGAGGGAATGGATACGGGAGATAGAGGGCGATTATGCCCTGGCCGGGCGGACCAATCCGATTCCCGCACTGCCCGGGGCGGGAAGACGGCCAGCCCTCGTTTTTGCCCCGGTCGGCGAACACCACGTCCGTCGCCGTTCGGCCCATAAAAAGTCGTCGGGGGGGCACCAGCGTCCACCTAAATCTGCTCAGTCCGAACGGAACCAGGGGTTATGGGCCAGCTCCTCCCCTATGGTGGTGGGCTCCCCGTGGCCGGGATAGACCTTCGTTTCCGGGGGCAGGGAGCGCAAGCGGGCCAGGGTGGCGGCCAGGTCCTCGGCCGAACCGCCGGGGAAGTCGGTCCGGCCCACGGAGCCCCGGAAGAGGGTGTCCCCGGTGAAGAGGACCGGAGAGAAGTAGAGTCCCACGCTCCCCGGGGTGTGACCGGGACAGAAGAGGACCCGGCCCAAAGATAGCGGATCCTCCCCAGGGCGGGGAATGAGGAGCGGCCCCTCCTCAAGGAAGCGCACCTCCCCCTCCAGGGCCTCGGGACTCCATTGCCGGACCAACGGCAGGTCCGCCCGGTGAAGGCAGAGGGGAATCCCCCGCCGGCAGATCTCCCCCGCCGCCCCCGCGTGGTCCCAGTGTCCGTGGGTGAGGAGCACCGCCCGGGGGGAAAGCCCCTCTTTTTCAAGGACACCCCATATCCTCGCCCCCTCGTCCCCGGGGTCTATGATCAAGGTGTCCCGCTCGTCCGGGAATCGGGGGGCGAAAAGGTAGCAGTTGGCCTGATAAAAACCCAGAGGCAGGGTTATGAGCTTCATTTTCCCGAGGAGCGAACCACCCTTTCCACCCGCAGGACGTCCTTCACCTTCTCGATGCGGCGGGAGATGGCCTCGAGCTGGCCGAGATCACGCACTTCGAGCACGAGGTCTATCTTGGCCGTGCGGTCCGGATCGGCCCAGGTGCGGGAGTAGAGGATGTTGGTCTGGGTCTCGGCCACCGCCCGGGCCACGTCGGATAAAAGCCCCGGCCGGTCGTTGGCCCGCACCTCTATCTCCACCGGGTAGTAGCGGGCGGCCACGTCCTCCCAGCTCACCTCTAAAAAACGCCCTTCCTCCCCCAGGTGGCTGGCCAGGTTGGAGCAGTCCTTCCGGTGGACGGTTACCCCCCTTCCCCGGGTCACATAGCCTACCACCTGGTCGCCGGGGACGGGATGGCAGCAGCGGGGGAAGCGAACGAGCAGGTTCTCCGCCCCCTTTATCTCCACCGCCCCCCGGGTGAGGGTCTTCTTGCGGGCCGGGATCCCGGGCTTCTCCTGCCGCTCCCGCCGCAGGATCTCCTTTATACGGCCTATGACCTGGGCCGTGCCCACCGCCCCGAAGCCCACGGACACAAGGAGCTCCTCGCTGTCCGGATGGTTCAGCTTTCTGGCCGCTTCCTCGAGGTAGGCCTCCTTCAGCACCTCCTCCGGATCCAGCCCCTGGCGCCGGGCTTCCCGCTCCAGGAGATCCCTTCCCCGGATCAGGTTTTCCTCCCGCCTCTCCCGGCGGAACCACTGGCGGATCTTGTTCCGGGCAGAAGGGGTGCGCACCATCTTCAGCCAGTCGGCGCTCGGCCCGGGGCTCTGGCGGCTGGTCAGGATTTCCACTATGTCCCCGCTCCGGAGAGGAGTATCGAGGGGGGCGATCTTGCCGTTGATCCTGGCCCCCACGCAGCGGTGTCCTACCTCGCTGTGGATGTGGTAGGCGAAGTCTATGGGGGTGGACCCCGCCGGCAGGACCACCAGATCCCCCTTGGGGGTGAAGGTGAACACCTCATCGGTGAAGATGTCGGTGCGCAGGGATTCCATGAACTCCCGGGCGTCCCGGGTCTCCTTCTGCCAGTCCAGGATCTCCCGTAGCCAGGCCAGCTTCCGCTCGAAGCTCTGGTCCGCCGGTCCCCCTTCTTTGTAGCGCCAGTGGGCGGCGATGCCGTACTCCGCCGTACGGTGCATCTCCCGGGTGCGGATCTGGATCTCCACCGGCTCCCCCCGGGGGCCGATCACCGTGGTGTGGAGCGATTGGTACATGTTGGACTTGGGCATGGTGATGTAGTCCTTGAAGCGGCCGGGAACGTGCTTCCACAGGGCGTGGACGATCCCCAGCACCGCCCAGCACTGGGTGATGGTGTCCACGATCACCCGGACGGCTATGAGGTCGTAGATCTCGGAAAGATCCCGGCCCTTCTTTATCTTCTGATAGATGGAGTAGAAGTGCTTGGCTCTGCCCTGAATCTCGGCCTCTATCCCCGCCTCCCGCAGGCGGAGCCGCAGGATCTCGATCAGCTCCCGGGTATGCTCCTCCCTCTCCCGCCGCTTCCGGGGAATCCTCTCCGCTAGCTCCCGGTAAGCCTCGGGGTCCAGGTAGCGGAGGGCCAGGTCCTCGAGCTCCCACTTGAACCGGAATATCCCCAGCCGGTGGGCAAGAGGGGCAAATATCTCCAGGGTCTCCCGGGCCACCTCCTTCTGCTTCTCCGGGTGCAGGGCGTCGAGAGTGCGCATGTTGTGCACCCGGTCGGCCAGCTTGATGAGGATGACCCGGATGTCCTGGACCATGGCTAAAAGCATCTTCCGCAGGTTGTCGGCCTGCTCCTCGAGGCGGCTCCGGAACCGGAGCCGGGAAAGCTTGGTCACCCCGTCCACCAGAACGGTCACCTCCTCCCCGAACTCCGCCCGGATCTGGTCCAGAGTTACCTCGGTGTCCTCCACCACGTCGTGCAAAAGGGCAGCGGCGATGGTGGTGAGATCGAGCCCCAGCTCGGCCAGAAGCAGAGCCACGGAGAGGGGGTGCTGGATGAACTCCTCCCCCGAGCGGCGCCTCTGCCCTTCGTGGGCCAAGCGGCTGAAGCGATAGGCTTTGTCCACCAGCGAGAGGTCGGCCTCCGGGAGGTATTCCCGGAGCTTTCTCTCCAGATCGGCAAAAGTCAGAAGGGGTTTCCTCTCAGCTTCCAGCTCCAGAGCCATCCTGACAATAAGTTTACAGGATAAGCCCCGTTGCTGATCTCCCCTGCCTCTCCGGGGAACCCCGATCGCGTCAACGAAACCAGTTGACGCGCTTGGCCGGTGGAGGCACCTGATGGGGACCGCGAGTTATTGAGGAGTAGCCTTTAACGAACCCGCTTGACCGTAGAGCTTAAAAGCTTCGGGCGTGCGCACAGAGCAGTGGCGCCAACTCGGTGTTCGCCGGGCGGCATGGGAGTCCAGCCCGGTGACAGAACCCGCAAAAAAACGCGGTTTTAAGCCCCAGCCACAGCGGGGCGGAGGATCACCAGCGGGGTCATCTCCTCCTCGTTCCCCTGGGGGTTGGATCTCAAGGCCCGGGCCAGTTCCTCGGGGGGGTAGGGGGCGGTGGAGGCCAGGATGTCCACCCGGCCGAGGTCGTTGGCGTCGCAGATGGCCACTTCCATCCCCGTCCGCTCCTTGAGCTCCCGGACCAGCTCCCGGGGACGGGCGGGGCCCAGCACTATGCACCGGTCGAAGGGCTCGAGCTGCCCTCCTATGTCATCTATTTGGGCCAGATCCCTGCCCGCTACCCGGAAGAAGTCCCCCCGCCGGCCGAGCATCCTTCCGCAAAGCGCGGCCGCACAGCCCATAAGGATGCGGAAACTTCCCCTCTCCCTCAAGGCCAGCTCCATGGCCTGAGGGGTGGCCAGGCTCCCATCCTTCCCCGGGAAGCGGGAAAGAAAACGGGCCAGAATCCGCGGCCTCACCCTCTCCGACCGGAAGACCCTCCCCTGGGCTATGGCCACCGCCGTTTCGGCCAGGCAGACCACGTCCCCGGGCCGGACGATTCTCCCGGCATAGGTAAGGAGCAGCCGGCCTAGATCCTCCCCGGGTCTCACCAGGTGGGTGCGGAGGGGAAGAGCCAGAAACTCCATCATCCTTCCCCGAAGTGGCGGAAGAGGGCCACCAGGATCCGGCGGGCCAGTCTCTTCCGGAAATCCGGGTTGCGCATGAGGGCCTCATCCAGGGGATGAGCTAAATTGACCACCTCGAGGACCACCTTTCCCTTGAGACTCGACGACAGGGCCATCCCCCGGTCCGGGAGGCGGGTGGCTCCCATCTCCCGGTGCAAAAGGAAACCGAGCCGACCCTCTCGCCCCTCTCCCGCCATGACCCGGTAGCCCCGGGCCTTCCTCCCCTCGTGCCCGGTGTGTAGCTCGATCCAGGCGTCGGGGGCGAGCTTCCGGGCCATCTCCGCCCGGTGCAGGGGAGACAGGCTCTGGTCCCTCTCCCGGCTCAGGATTACCCGGACCCCGTAGCGGGAGAGGATCTCCCCCGCCGCCAGGGCCACCTTCAGCACCACGTCCTTCTCCCGGAGGTTGATCGGCCCCCGGGCTCCGTCATCCTCCCCTCCGTGGGCGGGATCGAGAAATATCAACCTCCCCCGCAGGACCTCGGCTGGAAGCCGGCGGGGGAAGCGGAGGAAGAACCTCTCCGGCCACCCTCCCGCCCGCTCCACCCAGCCCCCCCAGCCCGCGCTCCGGAAGGCCAGATGCACGGAGAGGAGGGCTCCCCGGTCCCGGGAGCGGAGGGAGATCGCTTCCACCACCCCATCTTCCACCCGGAGATCGAGAGGGGGGCAGTTGAGCTCCGTGCCGGGGAGGAGGAGGTGGAGGGTGCGTCCTTCCTGCCAGCAAGCCGGGACGGGTAGGTTCAGCCCTTCTACCCTGATCACGCTCCAGGCCGGTTCCCCTTCTTCCTCCAGTGCCGGCTGGAGGTTGGTCAGGATGCCGCCGCTCACTTGAGCACCTCCAGGGTCTCCAAACGGGGGTGGCGGCAGCCGGAAAAGCGGAAGCCGGCCTCCCGGGCCAGGAGAAGGTGGTCCCTCACCTCCTCCGTCACCCTCTCTCCGGGACAGACGACGGGTATCCCTGGGGGATAGCAGGCCACCATCTCCGCCGCCACCCTTCCCCCGGCAGCCTCGAAGGCCACGGTCTCCCGCTTCCCGAAGAAAGCCCGCCGGGGAAGCTCCTCCAGAGGCGGCAGAGGAGGGGGAATCCTCATCTCCTCGGCCACCCGGGCAAGAAAGCTCCGCTTCTCCCCGCCGGCCGACCGTAGCTCCCCCAGGGCCTGAAGGAGCCTTTCTCCATCCCCGGGGGTGTTGCCGGGACCCACGATGAGCACGATGCTCGTGAGATCCCCCATCTCCACCTGGACGCCCCTCCGGCGCAGGAAGAGCTCCGCCTCCAGCCCGGAGAGGCCGAAATCCAAAACCTTAACCGTGACCCGGGTCGGGTCGAGGGACAGGCCCGGGTCGGGCAGCTCCTCCAGCACCTTGAACCCCAGGGAGGCCACCTCCGCCCTGAGGTAGCGGGCCAGACGCAGGGCCCGGGCCCAAAGCCGTTTCCCCCTTTCCTCCATGTGCACCCGGGCGGCCTCGAGGGAAGCCAGGAGAAGGTAGGAGGGGCTGGTGCTCTGAAGAAGGGAGAGAACGGATTTCACCCTGGCCCGGTCCAATCTCGGTCCCCGGAGGTGGAGGACAGAGGCCTGGGTGAGGGAGCCCAGCACCTTGTGAAACCCCTGGGCCACCCCATCGGCTCCGGCCGCCACCGCCGGAAGGGGAAAGGCAGGGTGGAATGAGAAATGGGCTCCGTGAGCCTCGTCCACGAGGAAAGGGAGATCCCGGGCATGGGCCCGGGCGGCCAGAGCCGGGAGATCCGCAGCCACCCCATGATAGGTGGGGCTAACCACGAGGAGGGCTCGCACCCCGCCCTCCCGGGAGAGGAACTCCTCCACCCGGTGGGGATGAAGGCCGAGGTAGATGCCGAACTCCGGCTCCCACTCCGGGGCCAGGAAAACCGGTTCCAATCCGCCCAGGATCACCCCGGAGATGATGGACTTGTGTACGTTCCGGGGGAGGAGCACCCTCTCCCCCGGGGAGGCGGAGGCGAGAAGCAGGGCCTGGACTCCCAGGGAGGTGCCGTGGACCGAATAGAAGGAGACCTCCGCCCCGCAGGCCTCGGCCAGTTGCCGCTGGGACTCCATGAGGACCCCCGAGGGCTGGTGGAGATCATCGAGTCCCGGGATGCCGGTGACATCGAAGGCGAACACCTTCCGGCCCAGGGCCTTGCGGAAGGGGGGCCACACCATCCTCCCCCCCTTGTGCCCGGGCATATGGAAGCGGACCACGTCCGAGGAGACGTACTCCTCGAGCGCCTGCAAAAGGGGTGTTCGCACCTTCACCCCACTTCTCACGGCAGAAGCCAATCTATGGCCTCCGCCCGCTTCGGGGTGCTCTTCCTACTTTGGGTGGCGGGGGCTCCGGGGGGCCAGCAGGGAGGCAAGGAGGGAGAGTCCTCTCACCAGAGCCCGATCCCCGGCCTCAAGAGGTGCCAGGGGAAAGATGGCCCGGTCGGTCTCTCGGACCTACTCCTCTTACTTTTCCGGCCCCAGTCCGGCTCTGGCCGGATCCGGGATCGTGAACCGGCGCTCGGCTCTGCCGCTAGGTTTCCGGGTCAACCGGCCGCGCGTCCCCCGGGAAGGAAGTGACCGTCCCCCAGCTCATGCCGTTCACTTCCACGAGGTAGGAGAGCCGGGCTACCCTCCCCAGCATGTTTCCCACGCTGCAGTAACGCCGGGCCGAGAGCTCCACCGCCCGCCTCACCTTTTCCGGGTCCAGCCCCTCCCCTTTTGCCCGGTAACGGATCTCGATGTCCGTGTACACTCGGGGGTGCTCCTCGGCCCGGTGGCCGGAGATCTCCAGCTCCAGTCCTTCGAGAGGCTCCCTCATCTTCTGCAGGATGGAGACCACGTCCATGCCCGTACAGCCCCCGAGGGCCACGAGCAGCATCTCCATGGGCCGGGGTCCCCTCTCCTGAGCGCCGTCCAGGAGCACCTCATGGCCGCTTTCCGTCCGACCGAGGAAGCCCATCCCTCCCTGCCAGGAGACCTGCACCTTTACGTCTCCCAGTTCGACCACCTCCGGCTATAAATGGCGAAGTGACAGCGGTGGCCCACCCCAACCGGAAAGGGGGGCAAGTTAAGGGCCACGCGTCACCAGACTTCCCAGCAGAAGTGCGCCTGGTGCGGGTTATCCGGGAGGGGGCATCAAAAAAAGCCGACCCTGCTTGCAACTCAGCGGCTTTGGTGCGAGAGGCGGGACTTGAACCCGCACGGCTTGCGCCACACGCCCCTCAAACGTGCCCGTCTGCCTGATTCCGGCACTCTCGCACTGGTGCCGAAGGTGGGATTTGAACCCACACGGGCTTTCGCCCACTGCGCCCTGAACGCAGCGCGTCTGCCAGTTCCACCACTTCGGCTCCGAACAGGCGCCCATTAGTATACGTCAAGGCCTTCTTCAGCTCAAGAGAGGTCCTGGCCCACACATGCCGCATGATTGGTTGGCTTTCCCTTACAGGGACGGATTTGGTCGGCAACATTGGGATTCAGGGTCCCCAGTGGCCAGCATCCCCCATCTCAAAAAGCTGAAGGTGTCCGCGGTTTCCGACCCGGGTGAAAGCGCGCCCAAACCCAAGTCGCCAATGAAAAAGGGGGGCACGCGGTCTCCGGCATCTGGTTCGAAGTGCTGCCGACGCTGCAACACCTGATTCGCCCCTGACGATCTCCAACACCTGATTTGCCCCCAGGTACCATCAAGCACCATCCTAGGCAGGGCAAATAACCAGGGACCTGCCGATCGCTGCAGGAGATAGCCGCTTCCCTGGAGAGCGAGGGAACCCCCTACGTGATCCTAGGGGGGCTGGCCGTCCAGTACTGGGGAGAGCCCAGGGCCGCAGCCAGCGTTGCGGCGAAATCTACTTATGCTCCGGACTACCCGCCTTCGGAGCCTTGGAGAAGAGTAGGAGGTTGAGCGCCAGGAGAACGAGGGGAGGGATGATCCGGGGACTGAGGCCTATGATGAAGTGAGTGACCACTGCTCCCAACATGATCACCGCCAACCCCAGGCTGGCCCAGCGCACGAGGAAGCCGGCCAGAAGGGCAGCCCCGCCCGCTGTCTCCAGTATCCCGATCAGGGGCATGAAAAAGGAAGGATAAGGCCGAAAAAACTCCTCCTGCGACTCCGGAGCGAAAAACTTGGAAAGACCCGCTGCCACAAAGGCAACGCCCACCAGCACCCGCACCAGTAGATACCACTTTTTCACCTGCCTCCTCCTTTCTCCGCTACCTGTTCCAAAGGGAGTATAATTCTCACGATGATTAAAGATTACCTCTTCCTCTGAAACGATCCCCCTCTGGCCACCTTGCTCCGCCTAGGACTGGACTCGGAACCCTCCGCATAGGGAGGTCGTCCCAGCTACGGCTTTTGAACCAGGCCTACGGAGACGCGGGTTTTCGAACCAGCCATTCCACCGTGAGCCGGAGCCCCTCCCGCAAAGAAACCCGGGGCTCATATCCCAGCACCTTTCGGGCCAGGGCGATGTCGGCCTGGGAGTGGCGTACATCTCCCGGCCGGGGAGGAAGGTAGCGGGGGGAAGGGAAAGAGGAGGGAGAGGGAGCTGGCTGCGGCATCGCTGCTGGTGCCGGTTGCCGTCGGGGAGGGGAGAGAGGGGAGGGAAAGGAAGCAGAGACAGGGAGGAGAGGAGAAGAAGGGGAGCCCTCCCCGCACGCCTCGTAGATGAGCTCCAGCAACCGATTCAGGCTCACCCTTTCGCCAGAGCCTACGTTTAACACCTTTCCCGGAGCCTCCGGAGACTCCAGGGCCAGAAGATTGGCCTCCACCACGTTGGCCACGTAGGTGAAGTCCCGGGTCTGCTCCCCGTCCCCGAAAACGGTGGGAGGCTCCCCCCGGAGCACGGCCGAAAGGAATTTCGGGATGACCGCCGCGTACTCGGAGGAGGGGTCCTGCCGGGGACCGAAGACGTTGAAGTAGCGGAGAGAGACCGTCTCCAACCCGTACACCCGGTGGAACACCCGGCAGTAGTGCTCTCCGGCCAGCTTGGAGACGGCGTAGGGGGAGAGAGGATCGGGTGCCATGTCCTCCCGCTTGGGAAGGGAAGGCGTGTCCCCGTACACCGAGGAGGAAGAGGCATAGACGAAGCGTCGCACCCCGGCCGCCACGCTGGCCCGGAGGAGCTGGAGCGTGCCCCCCACGTTCACCCGGTCGGTCCTCACCGGGTCCTCCACTGACCGGGCCACGGAGGGAATGGCCGCCTGGTGGAGCACGTAGGTCACCCCCTCCACCGCCCGGCGGGCCCCCTCCGGGTCAGAGACGTCTCCCTCCATAAGCTCGAGTTCGCCCCCGACGCCGTCTCCGCGGCGCCACCAGGACCGACCAACTCTCTCCAGGCCCAGCCCAGCGCAAACCCCCTCCAGGTTTTCCCGCTTCCCCGTGGAGAAGTCGTCCACCACCCGCACCCTTTTCCCCCTGCGCAGGAGCTCCTCCACCAGGTGCGAGCCCACAAACCCTGCTCCCCCGGTGACCAGGTAGAGGGGACTAGACAAGCCCCTCCCTCCCTTCAACCGTTTCCCGGAAGCCGAAAGCGGCCTTCAGACCTGGAGCTCGCAGTGAAGGAAAGAGCCTAAAAAAAGGGGGTCGCCTCTGGGAAGCTAAAAGGGGAGGGCCAGGCCTGGATAAAAGACCCGGACGCACTGCGGCGAGAAGCCGATAATGAGGGCGGTCCCGGCGGTGGAGGAAGCGAAACGCAGAAAGCCGGTACCCGGAAAGAAGAGAGGTAAGAAATTCATAACCGCCAGAAGTCAGCCTCACGGAGCCGAGGCCTTCCTCATCAGCTCGGGCAGAGCCCGCATGTTCTGGGATTCCCCGAAGAGCTCCCCGGCCCGGGCCAGATGTTGATCAGCGCTCTCCGTATCTCCTTTCCGGCGGGCCAGGTCGGAGAGCCACACCAAAGCTTCGGCTCGCAGGCGGGCCTCGAGATCCTGGGCCTCAGCCGCCCGGCGGAGGAGGGGCTCCGCCTCCCCATCCCGTCCCAGGGAAGCCAGGGCCTCCCCCCAGTAGAGAAGAAGCCCCGGGGTCTCGGGCTGGAAGGGGAAGGCTTCCCGGGCCCAGACCGGAACCATCTCCGCCCGGCGGCGCATTTCTTCCCGGAGAGCCAGGGTCTCCTCCAGTCGCTTACGGGCCTCCTCTTTCCTTTCCTGCAAAAGCGCGGCCCGGGCAGCGAGCACGTACCCCTCGGCCAGGTACTCGTACCGCCGGGCCAGGAAGGGATGGAGATCCACTGCCTGCCGGAGCTCGGCCACCCCCTCGTCGTAGCGGCCGATGCTCAAAAGAAACCCCCCGTAGATGCTGTGGATGTTGGGATCAAAGCGGTTAAGTCGGAGCGCCCGGCGGAAATATTCCTCCGCCTGGGGGATGCTCTTTTCCTCTCTCCCCACCACCACCTTTATGGCCATGGCCTGGCCGAGATCGGTCCAGAAGCTCGGGGTGAGCGGATCGTAGCGGGTGGCCTCCCGGTAAAGGGAGATGGCCTCCTCCAACCGCCCTCCGTTCATGGCCCTGGCTGCCCGCTGGCCGGAGGTGAAACCGAGGGCCAGGCTCCCGGCCAGGACCGCCACCACCCCCGCGACCCCCCAGACGCCCAGCGGCCAGAACCAGGGAAGGGGCGGTCTCTTCGATCCCTCTCCCCTCCTCCTCTCCGCCCGGGTGGAGGCCGGCCCGGGAACCCCGGACGCCACCGGAATGCCCTCCTCTCCTCCCCACACCCGGACGGCGGCCACCACCCCGAAAAGGGACCAAAGGGCCAGGCTTACCGCCCCCAGGGAGAGGTTGAAGTCCATGAGGCTGTGAAGGCCCAGGGCTGCCGCCGCCACCGCCGCTCCCCTCCCCCAGGCCCGGCGGGAGGGAGGGGAGTCCTTCAAAAGCACGGCCTCCCGGAGGAGGAGAACCCAGATGGCCAGGAAGGCTAAAAACCCCACCGCTCCCGCCTCCACCGCCACCTGGGCAAAGTGGTTGTGCACTTCCGTGGACCAGTAGCCGTGGCTCTGATAGGCGTGATAGGCCGCCTCCCAGCCCCGGCCGCCAAATCCCAGGAGAGGCCGGTGGAGCATCATGCGCAGAGCGTCCACCGACCAGTAGAAGCGGGAGAGCACCGAGTAGTCCACGAGCGTCCCCCGGGCCTTCTGCACCAGGAAGTAAGCCGCCAAAAGCGCCCCTCCCAGGAGTACCCCGGCCAGGGCCAGGGAAAGCGCCGTTTTGCCCCCTCGGGGGAGGGCCTCCCACTTCCCTATGATCCGGGGAAGAAGGTAGGAGAGCGCCCCGGCCAGGACGAGAGCCAGGACAAACCAGAGCCAGATCAGCCCCGCCTGCCTGGCCTGCACCGCCCGGGCGAAAAGAGGAGAGAGGGGTAAAGCGGAGGCAAAGCTTGCGGTCATGACCCCGAGGGCGGGAAGGCGGCTTCCCGCCGGCATGACCGCCGCCAGGGCCAGTACCACCAGGGGAAGGACCAGCCAGCCCCCCCGGGAGTAGGTGAAGATGAAGACGAAAAGGGAGGCTCCCGCCGCTAGGGCCGGGGGAAGGAGGGTGAAACCGATCCGGGGGGATCCCCGGTGGCGCTCGTAGCCCGCCACCCAGAGGACGACGGAGACGAGGAAGGCCATGGTGAGGTAGGCGGCCAAGGTGTTCGGGTACTGCATGGCGGAGTATATGCGCACCCCGTCGAAGGCCCCGTTGTAGCTAAAGGTACCGGCTGCCGCCCCCACCCCGAGCACGGAGAGCCAGAAGCCGGCAAAGGAGATGGCCCCGAGCACTAAAAGCACCCGCACGCCCCTGGCCATATCCCGCACCAGCCAGTAGCCCAGGGTGTAGATCATGACCTTGACCACCTCCTGTACCGCCCCCCGGTAGTTGACGGCAAAGAGGGCCGAAAGGGCGTAGGTGCCCAGGAGGGCGAAGACCGCCCAGTCAAGGGGAGTGCGGAAAAAGGTGAGCTCCCGCCGGGAAAACTTCACCCCCCAGTAGAGGGAGAAGATTCCCAGAAGGAGGATCAGAGCGATGAGCTGCTCCTTGGGGAAGAAGAGGCCCCGGAAGTAGCCGGCGAAGGTGAGTATCAAAAGATAGGCTATGAACGCCATGCCCTCGAGGGAGACCGCCCACTCCAGGGCCGCCTCCACCCCCGCCCGGCGCCCGGGGGCCAGGGGCTTCGGTACCGGTCGAGCTGCCGGAGCGACTGCCCGCGCACTTCCGCCCCCCGACCGGGGCAGGCCTGCCGAACCTCTATCGACTCCGGGCCTCTCTCTTCCCCCGGATCTCCTCCTCCGCCTTTCCGGCATACGGTTCAAGTATACAACCGGGCTCGTCCCCGGAGGCTTTCAGGGAATCTTCTTTTGCTGACCCACGGGGCTGGGCCGGGTACCGGGAAGCGCGGTGAAAAGCGCTCCTCCAGATTTACAGTATGTACCGCGTGAGGTCAGCGTTTTTCAGAAGCGGGGACAGCTTCTCCCGCACGTATTCCCGGTCCACCACCACCTTTTGCTCCTTCATCTCCGGGGCTTCAAAGGAGACGTCGGACAAAAGCTTTTCCATCATGGTGTGCAGCCTCCGGGCCCCTATGTTCTCCGCCTGCTCGTTTACCCGGAAGGCTAAAGCGGCGATCTCCTCCACCCCGTCGGGGGTAAACTCCACCTCCACTCCTTCCGTGGCCAGGAGCGCCCGGTACTGGCGGATGAGGGAGTTCTCGGGCTCGGTGAGGATGCGGCGGAAGTCCTCCTCGGTGAGGGGTTCGAGTTCCACCCGGATGGGGAAGCGGCCCTGCAGCTCGGGTATGAGGTCAGAGGGCTTGGACATGTGGAAGGCCCCGGCGGCGATGAAGAGGATGTGATCGGTCTTCACCGGACCGTACTTGGTCATCACCGTGGACCCCTCCACGATGGGCAGGATGTCCCTCTGCACCCCCTCCCGGGACACATCCGGCCCGGCCATCCGGTCCCTCCCGGCGATCTTGTCTATCTCGTCTATGAAGATGATGCCCATCTCCTCCGCCCGGCGCACCGCCTCCCGGGTCACCTCGTCCATGTCTATGAGCTTTTGGGCTTCCTCCTGGGCCAGAAGCCTCCGGGCCTCGGCCACCGTCACCCGTCTCTTTTTCCGCCGCCGGGGGAGGAACTGGCCGAAGAGGTCCTGGAGATTGACCCCCATCTCCTCCACCCCGGCTCCGGAGAAGATCTCCACCATTTGGGGGCCGGGCTCCACCTCCACTTCAATCTCCACCTGGTGGTCCTCCAGCTCCCCCGAGCGCAGCCGCCGCCGCCATCCCTCCCGTTCCCACTGATACCGCCGCTCTTCCTCCGGGGAGAGCTCCTGCACCCGGGGAGGGGAGAAGAGAGCCTCGAAGGGGTGGCGGTAAGGGGCCTCCCGGCGGGGAGGAGGGCAGAGTACCTCGAGGATCCTCTCCTCCGCCAGCTCCTGGGCCCGGCCCCACACCTTCTCCGTCCGCTCCGCCTTCACCATGCGCACCGCCGTCTCCACCAGATCCCGCACCATGGCGTCCACGTCCCGGCCCACATAGCCCACCTCGGTGAACTTGGTGGCCTCCACCTTCACGAAGGGAGCGTTCACCAGCCGGGCCAGTCTCCTCGCTATCTCCGTCTTGCCCACCCCGGTGGGGCCGATCATCAGGATGTTTTTGGGCAAAACCTCGTCCTGTAGTTCGGGGGGAAGCCTTTTCCTCCGGATCCGGTTCCGGAGGGCGATGGCCACCGCCTTTTTGGCCTCCCTCTGCCCCACGATGTATTTGTCCAACTCCTCGACGATCCGCCTGGGAGTGAGCTCCGCCTCGCTCAGGGTCAGGACCCGACCCTCTCTCTCCTGCATGTTCGTTCCCCCCTTCTACCGAGCGAAACCGGCCCTGACCGCTTTCCCCGCTCCCGGCCCCGCGCCGCCCCGGGCCAGCTTCAAAGCTCCTCCACCGTTATTACGTCGTTGGTATAAACGCATATCCCGGCGGCGATCTCCAGAGCCGAACGGGCGATTTCCGCAGCGGTCAGGGAGGGAGCATGGCGCAGAAGGGCCCGCGCTGCTGCCAGGGCATAAGGCCCTCCCGAGCCTATGGCCGCCACCCGGTCATCGGGCTCGATCACCTCGCCGCTTCCCGAAACCACGAAGAGGTGCTCCCGGTCGGCCACCACCATGAGGGCCTGCAGTCGCCGGAGCACCCGGTCGGTGCGCCAGTCCTTGGCCAGCTCCACCACCGCCCGGGGGAGATTCCCCCGGCTCTCCTCCAGCTTCCCCTCGAAGCGCTCGAAGAGGGTCTGGGCGTCGGCCACCGCCCCGGCGAACCCGGCCAGCACCCGTCCCTGGTAAAGCCGGCGCACCTTCCGGGCGGTGCTCTTCATGATCACCGCCTCCTGGCTCACCTGACCGTCCCCGGCCAGAGCCGTCTTCCCCCCATGTTGCACGGCCAGGATGGTGGTGCCCCGAAACTCGAGGCTCAATCACCCTCCCTCCTCATCCGGACGATCCGATTCCCCGCCAGGGTCCAGCGATCCCATTTTACTCGTCCTCGCCACTCGGCCGCCCCCTCCTTCTGCCTTCTGCCAGCGAAGGGGCAACGGAACCCCGACCTCACGCCCGGGGGTGGGCCCGCGAATAGACGGCCTGCAGCCGCTCCCGGGTGACGTGGGTGTAGACCTGGGTGGTGGAGAGGCGGGCATGGCCCAAAAGTTCCTGCACCGCCCGGAGATCGGCTCCCCGGTCGAGGAGGTGGGTGGCAAAGGAGTGGCGGAGAGCATGGGGATGAGATCCCGCCCGGCGGGCCACTATGTCCCGAATACCGCGCACAGTAAGCCTCCTCCCCCGGGCGGAAAGGAAAAGGGCCCTCTCCCCCGGGGCGGAAGCCCGGCCCAAAAGTCTCTCCCGCGCCCCCTGGAGATAGGCCCGGAGGGCGGCCACCGCCTCCCGGCCGAGGGGTACGATCCTCTCCTTCCCCCCCTTCCCCTTCAGGCGCACCGCCTCCCCCCCGAGATCCAGGTCCTCCACGTTCACCGCCGCCGCCTCGCTCACCCGGGCCCCGGTGGCGTAAAGGAACTCGAGAAGCGCTCGGTCCCGCCGGTTCAGCTCCTCCGACCCCTCGATCTCCTCCAGAGAGGCGATCACCCGCTCCAGGGGCAGAAACCGGGGCAGCCTCCTCCCCACCCGGGGGGAGCCCAACCGGCGGCAGGGATTGCGGTGCACCAGACCCGCCTTCAGGGCATAGCGGAAAAAGCCCCGGAGGGCAGACACCTTCCGGGCGATGGAGCGGCGAGTGTAGCCCTGGGCCTGGAGGTAGGCCAAAAAGTAACGCAGATGGCCGAGCTCCACTTCCCGGGGAGATCTCACTTCAGATAGAGCGAAAAACTGCTCCAGATCCTTTCGGTAAGCGGAAAGGGTGTAGGGGGAACTCCCCCGGAGCCCGAGGTGCTGGAGGTACATGTCTACCGCCCGTACCCAGCCCCGGGCACCGACCCCGCTCCTGCCTCTCCGGTCCCCCGACCCACCGCCGGACAGTCCGCCCATCTGCTCGGGCCCTATCCCCTCTTCCCCGGGCCTGCAGGAACCGGAAGGTTGGCCCGGCGTTCCTCCCCGCCAGGCCTTCGCCAGCCTTCCCGGGCGACTCAGGGAGCGGCCCTTCTCTGCCATTTCCCCTCCTCCTCCAGCCAGGCGTCGAGCGCTCCCAGGGCCCTTTGCCCGAGCCACCGGTGGCGGGCCCTTTTGCCCTTCACCCTTTCGCCCCCGGGGGGCAGAAGCCCGAAGTTGGCGTTCATGGGCTGGAAGTCCCGTTTTTCCGCCCGGGGGGTGGTGAGGTAGCGGAGGAGGGAGCCGATCATGGTCTCCGCGGGTAGGGTGAGAGGGGAAAGCCCCTTCAGGAGCCGGGCCAGGTTTAACCCTGCCACCATTCCCGTAGCCGCCGACTCCACGTACCCTTCCACCCCGGTGATCTGGCCGGCGAAGAAGAGATCGGGCCTCTCCCTCCACTGCAGGGTGGGAAGGAGGAGGGCGGGACTGTAGAGATAGAGGTTTTTGTGCATCACCCCGTAGCGGACGAACTCCGCCCGCTCGAGAGCGGGGATCATCCGGAACACCCTTTCCTGCTCCCCCCAGCGGAGGGCGGTCTGAAAGCCCACCAGGCTCCAAAGCGTCCCTTCTCGGTTCTCCGGCCGCAGCTGGACCACGGCGAAGGGTTTTTCCGGCCCCCGATAGACGTGGCCCGGCTCGTGCTCCCTCCCCGGAAGAGGGGGTTTGAGCCCCACCGGTTTCAGGGGACCGAAGCGCAGGACGTCCCTGCCTCTCCGGGCCATCTCCTCCACCGGCAGGCAGCCCTCGAAGTAGGGGATGGGATCGAAGTCCCGCCGAGGAGCCTGCTCCGCCGAGGAGAGAGCCTCCCAAAAACGGTCATACTCCTCCTCGGAGAGAGGACAGTTGAGATAGTCGTCCCCTCCCTTGCCGTAACGGGACCCCCGGAAAGCGAAGTCCAAATTAATGGACTCCGCCGTCACCACCGGCGAGGCGGCATCGTAGAAGTAGAGGTACTCCTCTCCCGCCATCTCCTGGAGCGAGCGGGCAAAAGCCTCCGAGGTGAGAGGGCCGGTGGCCACCACCGCCGGGCCGGAGGGCACCCTTTCCACTTCCCCCCGCTCCACGGTGATGAGGGGATGGGCGGCTACCCTCTCCGTTACCTCCCGGGCGAAGAGCTCCCGGTCCACGCAGAGGGCCTGCCCCCCGGGAACCCGGGCCTTCTCCGCCACCTCGAGGATGAGGCTTCCCAGGCGGCGCATCTCCTCCTTCAAAAGGCCGGCCGCCGTCTCCGGGGAATCGCTTTTTAAGGAGTTGGAGCAGACCAGCTCGGCCAGATATCCCGTGCGGTGGGCAGGGGTCATGCGCAGAGGCCGCATCTCCCGCAGCATCACCGCCACTCCGGCCCGGGCCAGTTGCCAGGCCGCCTCCACCCCGGCCAGGCCGCCGCCTATCACCTCAGCCCGGAGCATGCTCCAGCTCCTTGGCCCTCTCCACCTCGTGACCACAGTCCCGGTTGGTGCAGCGCAGGCGTTCCTCGCCCCCTCTCGACCGCCGGGCCACCATGACCCCCCCGCAGCGGGGACAGTTGCCCTCGGGGCGGGACCAGCTCACGAAACGGCAGCGGGGGTAGTTCTCGCAACCGTAAAAGCGGCGGGACTTCCCCCGCCTCTCCAGAAGCGCCCCCCCGCAATCCGGACAACAGGCGGCTACCTTCTCCCGGTAGGGTTTCGTCCCCCGACAGGAGGGGTAATCCGGGCAGGAGAGGAAGGGGCCAAACCGGCCGTGGCGCACCACCATGGGTCGGCCGCACTGAGGACAGGGCTCGTCGGTCACCCTGGCCGGCAGGCGCACCCTTTCCACCTTCCGCTCCGCCTCGGCCAGAAGAGGAGAGAAGGAGGAGTAAAAATCGCCCACCACCTTCTGCCAGGGCAGTTCCCCCTCCTCCACCCGGTCCAGGCTCTCCTCCATCCGGGCGGTAAAGCCCGTATCCACCACCTCGGGAAAGTGCTGGCACAAAAGCCGGTTCACCGCCTCCCCGAGCTCGGTGGGCCGGAGCCGGCCGTTTTCCTTCTCCACATATCCCCGCTCCTGGAGGGTAGAAATGATGGGGGCGTAGGTGCTGGGCCTCCCGATGCCGTTCTCTTCCAGTACCTTGACCAAGGCGGCCTCGCTGTAACGGGGCGGGGGCTGGGTGAAGTGCTGTTCGGGATGGGTCTCCCGCAGGGCCACCTGTTGCCCCTCCCGGAGGGGAGGTAGAAGCTCCTTCCCCTCTTCCTCCTCTTCCCCCTCCCCTTCCCGTTCCTCGGACTCCTCGTAGAGGGAAAGGAACCCCGGGAACACCACCCGGGAGCCGGAAGCCCGGAAGAGGTGGGCTCCGGCCCCAAGATCGGCAGATACCGTGTCGTAGACGGCAGGGGCCATCTGGCTGGCGAGAAACCTTTCCCAGATGAGCCGGTAGAGTTTGTATTGCTCGGGGGTAAGGGCTTCCCTGATCCGGTCCGGCTCCCGGAGGACCGAAGTGGGGCGAATGGCCTCGTGGGCGTCCTGTACCCCGGCTTTCTTTGCCGTCCGCGGCGGCTTTCCCGCCCCGGCGAACTTTTCCCCCCAGCGGGAGAAGATGTAATTCCGGGCCTCCTCCCGGGCCAGGTCTGATATCCGGGTAGAGTCGGTGCGCATATAAGTGATGAGTCCCACCAGCCCTTCCCCGGGCACCTCTATGCCTTCATAGAGCTCCTGGGCCAGGCGCATGGTCCGGGCCACCCCGAAGCCCAGCTTGCGGGAGGCCTCGCGCAGGAGGACCGAGGTGACGAAGGGAGCCGGGGGCTGGCGGCGCTTCTCCCGCCGGCGTACGGCCAGTACGGTGAACTCCCCGGGGAGGGTATCCACCACCTCCCGCACCGCTGCCTCGCTCGCCAGCTCTCTCTTCTCCCCGCTGGCCACATCCCCCACGTAACGGGCCCGGAAGCGGGAGCCCTCCTCCGTCTCCAGCTCCACCTCCAGAGTCCAGTACTCCCGCGGCTCGTGGGAGCGGATCTCCTCCTCCCTCTCGCACACCAGCCGTAGAGCCACCGACTGCACCCGGCCGGCGGAGAGCCCCCGGCGTACCTTCTTCCAGAGGAAGGGGCTCAGTTGATAGCCCACCAGGCGGTCCAGCACCCTCCGGGCCTGCTGGGCCTCCACCAGCCGCATGTCTATGGGCCGGGGCTGGGAGAAAGCCTTTTCCACCGCCGAGCTGGTAATCTCGTGGAACTCAAGTCGGATGGGCTCCCGGACGTCCAGACCCAAAAGCTCGGCCAGGTGCCAGGAGATGGCCTCCCCCTCCCGGTCGGGGTCGGTGGCCAGGAGCACCCGGGAAGCCTTTTTGGCCTTCTGCCGGAGCTCCTTCACCACCGTCCTTTTTTCCGGGATGTCCACGTATTCGGGCCGAAACCCTTCCTGGATGCGCACTCCCAGCCGGGACCTGGGCAGGTCCCGCACATGCCCCAGGGAGGCCGCCACCCGGGCGCGTCCCCCGAGGAAGCGCTCCACCGTCCGGGCCTTGGCCGGCGATTCCACGATGACCAGCGGCTTATCCACGACTCCCTCCCCGTTAAGTATGGCCTCCAGGCCAGCCCGCTCCGTCGGCCCCCAGCCCGAGAGCGTCAGATTATTATATCGGTTTCCCCTTCCCCTTCCCGGCAAGGACCAGGCCACCGCCCCGGCGCGTCAGGAGGACTGCCGGCCCAGACCCGGGCAGGCCACTCCCGCCAAAAAACACCGCCATCCCTGGGTAGCCCGCGAATCTCAGGGCCGGCCTCCCCGCTGCACCAGGCGGAAAAGGCCGCTTCCTGCCAGGAGGGCCAGGGGCAAAGCGAGTACCCAGGGCACCCCATTCCAGGGGCCTTCCGCCGGTGCCGCCGGGAGCTGGATCCAGGCGGCCAGGTGCTTTTCCGGACGGAAAAGAAACAGGGTCAGAACTGCGGCCAGAAACCCGTGGAGCATCCGGGCCAAAGCATAAAGCCCCACCCTCACGTCCGTCCCCTCAAGAAGCGCCACTGCCTGGGCCAGCACCGAAAGCCCGCCCCAGCCGGCCATCAGGCTGACCAGGGTGACCCGTTCCACGAGAGGCAGGGGAAGGGCGCCGGCCGCCTGAGCCCCCAGAGTGACCTCGAAGAGGCCCCGGGTCAGAGCTTCCCCGCCTTGGGGGTGGAAGCCCAGAGCCCGAAGCCCCCAGGCCAGGAGTGCGGAGAGCCACCCCTCCAGCCCGGAGGCCGCAAGCACCCCCAGGAAGGAGGAGAAGGTCACGATTACCCCGCCGGCCATGATCAGCGCCGCAGTCCCGCTCTCCACCGCTTCCCGCAGGAGCGCCCCGAAAGCCCGGGCCGGAAGTGGCCCCCCGCTCCGGCTGGAAGGTGGGGACGGGACCCGGGTCTCTTCCTCCCCGGGATACCGGTGAAAACGCAGCAGAAGTCCCACCGCCAGGGCGGCCAGGTAGTGGGCGAGGAGAAGAAGGCCCGGCAAAGCCGGGTTTCCGAACATGCCCACCGCCACCGCCCCGCCCAAAAAGAGAGGGTTGGCCAGGCTGCCCAGGGCGAGAAAGCGCTCTGCCTCTCCCCGGGTCATGAGCCCTGACCGGCGCAGCTCACCGGCCAGAATGGCGCCCATCAAATAGCCCGAGGAGGCGGCCATGGCCAGGGCCAGACCGGCGTGGCCGGGAAGACGAAAGAGGGGGCGCATCAAGGGCTCGAGCAGCCTCCCCACCGTTTGGAGCAGCCCCAGGTGGAGCAAGAGATGGGCCGCCACCGAAGCGGGAAAAAGGGCGGGCAGAAGAACGAGCGCCCAAACCTCCAATCCCCGCCTGGCTCCCTCCAGAGCCGGAGCGGGATAAAAAAGGAGCCCCACAGCGAAAAGGAGGACGAGATACCTCACCGGTGTCCACCACTATTCGCCGCCCCCGTCGAGCAGAACCCAAGTCCTCTGACTGCCGCTGCCTCCGTTGGGGTTGTCAGTAGGATGAAATTGCCATGGAATGGCTGTGGGGGGACTGCGGGAATGCCGGGAGACAGCCACCGGGATGCCGGTATCCGCGATCGCTACCGGCGCGGGGAAGCCTAAAGCCCCTGCTCCCGCAGGCGGTGCCAGAGGTTGGCCATCTCGATGGCCGAGAGGGCTGCCTCCGTTCCCTTGTTCCCCTGCTTGCCCCCGACTCTCTCCAGGGCCTGGTCGAGGCTCTCCGCCACCACCACCCCGAACACCACCGGCACCCCGGTCTTTATCCCGGCCTGGGCTATACCCCGGGCCGCCTGGGCGCTGACGTATTCCCAGTGAGGCGTTTCCCCCCGGATCACGCATCCCAGGCAGATCACGGCATCGAACCGACCGGAGGAGGCCAGACGGAAGGCCGCCTGGGGAAGCTCGAAGCTCCCCGGGACCCACACCTCCACCACATCCTCCGCCTTCACCCCGTGGCGGAGTAGCCCGTCCAGGGCCCCCTCCCGCAGGCTCCGGGTGACAAGGTCGTTGAAGCGGGAGATCACCAGCCCCACCCGGAGTCCCTCTCCCAGGAGATTCCCCTCTAGCCTGAGCACCCCGCCACCTCGCTCACGGCTGACCCTTAGTCGGTACGGCCAGCTCCACCTTGGGGTCCAGGAGATGTCCGAGCTTGGTCCTCTTGGTTTCGAGATAGCGGTGGTTGGTGGGGGAGGGGATGGCCAGAAGCGGCACCCTCTCTACGATCTCCAGCCCGTAGGCGGCAAGACCGAAGTACTTCCGGGGGTTGTTGGTCAAAAGCCGGAGGCGCGTCACCCCGAGATCAGCCAGGATCTGGGCTCCCGTCCCGTAGTCCCGGGCATCGGCCGGATACCCGAGGGCTAGATTGGCCTCCACGGTGTCCAGCCCGTGGTCCTGGAGCTCGTAGGCCTGGAGCTTGGCCTTGAGCCCTATTCCCCGGCCCTCCTGCCGCATGTAGAGGAAGACCCCCCGCCCCTCCCGGGCAATCAGCTCCATGGCCCGATCCCGCTGCTCCCCGCAGTCGCAGCGCAGGGAACCCAGCACGTCCCCGGTCAGGCACTCCGAATGCACTCGCACCAAACAGGGCTCCTCCCCCTCTACCTCCCCCCGGAGAAGAGCCACGTGGACCTCCCCGGTGATGGCGTCCTCGTAAGCCTGGAGGGTAAACTCCCCCCAGCGGGTGGGGAGGGGCACCCGGGCCACCGACCGCACCAGCTTCTCCCGGCGGCGCCGGAACAGAACCAGCTCCTCCACCCGGGCCACGGGGATCCCCCGCTCCCGGGCCCAGGCCTCCACCTCCTCCCGGCAGGCCAGCCGGCCCTCCCGGTCGAGGAGCACCCCCACCACGGCCACCGGGAAAAACCCGGCCAGCCGGACGAGATCCAGGGCTCCCTCCCGGACCGCCGGACGCCGGAGGCAACCCCCCGGCACCTGAGCCTCCGGGAAAAGTCGCCCGGGACGGGGTAGATCCCGGCCCGAAGAGCGGGGGTCGGCCGCCCGGCGGCAGGCTTCGGCCATCTCAGGCGCGGTCTGCCCCCCCACCGGCACCCCCAGGGTGAGCCCGAACTCCCCGAACCTTTCCCGGGTAAAGACCAGAAATATGGGCCCCCGGGCCTCGGAGAGAAGAAAGTTCACCTTCTCCTCCGTGGCCTCCGAGGCGGGAAAAACCAACCCCCCCAGCTCCTCCTCGGTGAGGAGCACCATCCCGCCCAAAGCCAGGGCTTCCAGAACCTTTTCCACGGTAGCTAGATAATCCTATCCCGGAAACCCCGACCGAAACAAGAGCAGCCCCGGTTTCTTAGCCGGACACAGGAGCACCTCCGCACCACCGGACGGCGGCCCTGGGGCCCGCCCGTTCGGTAGCATCCGGAGCAGCTCAACTTTCCCCAGGAGCCTATAGACGGTAATCGCCAATTAAGGTATAAACTAGAAAAAGCCTGTCGGGCAGGCGGCGAAGCGGGAGAGGGTTGCATGCTGGTGCTACGGGTGGCTCCCGGGGCGGTGACGGTGGCAAGGCGGGAGTGGCCTGCCCGGTGTCGGGTCTAGGGGAGGTTTATTGAGGTGATTGCCCGGGTGATCTCGGCCGTGCTCTGGGGGGTGGAGGGAGTGGTGGTAGAGGTAGAGGTGGACGTCTCTCCCGGGATACCGCACTTCGAGATCGTGGGACTGCCCATGGCCGAGGTGCGGGAGGCCCGGGAGAGGGTACGGGCGGCGGTGAAAAACTCCGGGTTTGATTTCCCTCTCCGCCGCATCACGGTGAACCTCGTGCCTCCCGAGATCCGGAAGCGCGGCGGGCACCTGGATCTCCCCCTGGCCGCCGGCCTTCTCCTGGCCACCGGCCAGATCCGGGAGGAAGCCTGGCGGGAGATGGCCTTCCTCGGCAGTCTGGGACTTGACGGCAGGATCAAGTCTGTGGCCGGGATATTCCCCCTGGTGGAGGCTTTGGTGGAGAGGGGATACCGCAAGATCTGCCTCCCCCGATCGAGCCTTCCGGAGGCAGAGGAAGCGGGGAGGGGAGCAACCTTTTTCCCGGCGGACAGCCTGGCCGACCTCGGCCGGCACCCGAAGACGGCGGGGGAGACAGGGGGTAAGACCGGTCCACCGGGCTCCCCGTGTCTTCCGGAACCCGACCCTGACATCCCTTTCCTCATCTGGGGGCAGGAGCAGGCCAGAAGAGCCGCCCTGGTGGCGGCTGCAGGAGGCCATCACCTGCTTCTCCTCGGACCGCCCGGGGTGGGCAAGACCACCCTGGCCCGGGCTGTGGCCCGGCTCCTCCCTCCTCCCGGGGAGAAGGAGGAAAAGGAGATAAGGAAGATTCACAGTGCCGCCGGGCTTCCCCCTCCCCGGGGCCGCCCCTTCCGGCAGGTGTTTCCGGGCATTACCCTGCCCGCCCTCCTGGGGGGAGGCGATCCGCCCCGGCCGGGGGAGGTGACCCTGGCTGCCCACGGGGTGCTCTTCCTCGATGAGCTGCCGGAGTTCCCCTCCTCCCTCCTCGGCCCCCTCCGGGGGGTGATGGAGGACAAAAAGGTGGAGCTCTCCCGGGTCAGCTACCGGATCACCTATCCGGCCGGATTCCAGCTCGTGGCCTCGGCCAACCCCTGCCCCTGCGGCTACCTTGGAGACCGGTGGAAAAGGTGCCGCTGCTCGCCCCGCTCTCTGGAAAGGTATCGCCGGCGGCTGGAGGGGCCCTTCCGGGACCGGCTGGACCTGCAGGTGTACCTGCCCCGCCTGCGCCCCGAGGAGATGGGAGGCAGAGAAGAAAAGACAGATGGGGGAAAGGATCTCCGGGCAGCCATCCTCCGGGCCCGGGAGAGGCAGGCCCGGCGCTACGCGGAGGAAGGCTTCTCCCGGAACGGGGATCTGCCCGGCTCCCTCCTCCGGAGATACGTGGTCATGGAGGATAAGGCAGAAGAGGCCCTCCGGGAGGCGGTGGCCCGCTGCGGACTGAGCGGCCGGGCCTACACGGGTCTCGTCCGCGTGGCCCGGACCGTGGCCGATCTCGAAGAGGAGGAAAGAGTTGGTCTCCCTCACCTCCTCGAAGCCCTGAGCTACCGGATGCTGGACACCATGGAGGCCCGAGCCGGGTAGCCTAGCGACCCTGACGCTGGATGAGCTTCAAAAGGGCGCTGGCCATGGCCTCCTTTTCTGAACCGTCGGCCACGGTCCAGAGCTCCTTCAGGAGTCTCTGCTCCGGAGTGCGGGGGTCCGCCTCCCGGGCCAGCCAGTTGCCTATCTCCTGGGCCTTCTCCACCATCTCCCCCCGGCTGAGCCCCGCCGCCTGGCCGAGGCGGACGGCCGAGGAAAGCTGCTGGGTGAACTCCCGGAAAGTGTCGGTGAAGGGCATGACGCTCACCTCCGGGGTTAGTCTGGAGCGGAGGGAAAAAACCCATACGCCCGTGAACCCCACCCGGGCCCGTCTTTGCTGAAACGCCCGCCACCTCTCGCATGGCGAGAATCGGCCGGGTGAAAACTATCCTCCGTGGTCCAGATCCTTATACTTCTGGTCTTCCTTTTGGTCTTCACCGGGGTGGGGCAGAGGGTGCTTGACCGGATGCGGCTCACCGACGCCCAGGCGGCGTTTCTGCTCCTCGCCCTCCTGGCCGGCTCCTTCCTCCCCGACCTCCCCGTAGGGCCGGGGCTCAGGCTGAACCTGGGAGGAGCCATCGTCCCCGCCGGAGTGGCCACCTACCTCCTCCTTACCGCGGACACCAAAGCCGAAAAGCTCCGCGCCCTCTGGGCCGCCCTCATCACCGGCGCCCTGGTGACGGCCTTTGACCGGCTGATGCCCGCCGATCCGGGCCGTTTCACCCTCCCCCTTCTGGAGTCCGCCTACCTGCCAGGGCTTCTAGCCGGGCTGGTGGGCTATCTCAGCGGGCGCTCGAGGAGGGCTTCCTTTGTGGCCGGGGTCTACGGGGTGGCCCTGGCCGACCTCTTCTCCTTCGCCGAAAATCTCCTCCGCCGGATCCCGGGAAGCATAGCCTCCCTGGGCGCGGCGGGCTTCTTCGACGCCATGGTGCTGGCCGGATTCCTCGCCGTAGCTCTGGCCGAGCTGGTGGGGGAAACCCGGGAGGCTACCTCCCGGGGCACTCTGCCCCTGAAGGCTCCGGCAGCCGGAGCAGGACTATTTCTGGCCCTGACCCTGGCCGGCGCCGCCTACCGCTTCTCCACCCCGCCCGACGAGGTGCAGGGGAAGATCTACACCCTTCTCGGCCCCCGCGGGGAGGTGCTGATGGAAACCGGCCGGCGCATCGTGCCCGGGGACCGCTTTCTCGACGAGTCCAACCGCCTCTTCCAGGTGGAGAAGGTGGCCGGATTTACCGCCCGGGCCAGGCTCCTGGGAGAGGTGGCCCTCCCCTCGCCCCCGGTCCCCCCGGCGGGAAAGCGGCCCGAGGTGGGGATCTATCATTCCCACAACGACGAGAGCTACGTCCCCTCTTCCGGTACCCCCAGCGTTAACGGGAAAGGGGATGTGCACCGGGTGGGGGAGGCCCTGGCTACCTCCCTGAAGAGGGAGGGGTTCCGGGTCACCCATGACGAGAGCATCCATCTCCCCCACGACCGGGGATCGTACCGGCGGTCCAGGTCCACCGCCTGGCGGCTTCTGCGCTCCGGCCACGACCTCCTGTTCGACATCCACCGGGACACCGGCCCCCGGGCCTCCTACTCCCGGCAGATCGGAGGGGAGGAGGTGGCCCAGGTAAGAATCGTGGTAGGGCGGCAGAACCCCAATTTTCCCGCCACCGACCGGCTGGCCCGGGAGCTGAAGGCCGTGGCCGACCGCCTCTATCCCGGGCTGGTCAAGGGCATCTTCTACGGCTCGGGGGCCTACAACCAGGACCTAGCCCCGGCCCGCACCCTGCTCCTGGAGATAGGCACGGAGGAAACCCCCCGCGACTCCGCCGTCCGGGGGGCGGAGCTCCTGGCCCGGGTGATCGAGGCCTGGCGGGGAGGTCTCCGGTAGGCTTCGCGACACCCCGGCCTCCTCAAAGGTGGCCATCTCCCGAAGGAGGCGGCAAGCCGCCTCCAGGATGAAACTGGCCAGCACCGCCCCCGTCCCCTCCCCCAACCGCATATCGAGCTGCAGGAGGGGTCTTAAGTCCAGATCCTCCAGCACCAGCCGGTGGCCGGGCTCGGCGGAGAGATGGCCGGCGAAGAGGTAGTTCCGCACCCCGGGGGCCAAGCGGGAAGCCAGGAGCGCCGCCGCCCCGGCGATGAGTCCATCCACCACCACCGGGACCCGCCGGTAGGCCGCCCCCAGGGCGAGACCGGCAAGACCGGCTATCTCCAGCCCCCCCACCTTACTCAGCACATCCAGAGGGTCGGAAGGCAGAGGGGAGTTGACCTCCAGGGCCCTCTCCACCGCCGCCACCTTGCGCCGCCAGCCGTCGCCGTCGAGCCCCGTCCCCCGCCCGGTCACCTCGCAGGGAGGAAGGCCGAGAAAACAGGAGATGACGGCGCTGGAGGGGGTGGTGTTTCCGATGCCCATGTCTCCGAGGCAGATGAGCCTCGCCCCCTGTGAGATTTCCTCCTCCGCTATCTCCATGCCCGCCTCCAAAGCCAGGAGAGCCTCCTCCCGGGACATGGCCGGACCCCGGCACATGTTGGCCGTCCCCGGGCGGACCTTGCGCACCACAAGCTCCGGATGGTCAAGCTCCGCCGCCACCCCCACGTCCACCACCCGCACCCGGACCCCGCTCAGGCGGGAAAGCACACTTACAGCCGCCCCGCCCCGCAGGAAATTCTCCACCATCTGCCGGGTCACCTCCGGGGGGTAGAGGGACACCCCCTCCTCCACCACCCCGTGGTCCCCGGCCATCACCACCACCACTCCGGGATCCACCCGGGGAAGGGGGTCTCGGGTGATCCCCGCCAGCCTCACCGCGATCTCCTCGAGATAGCCCAGGCTCCCCCGGGGCTTGGTCAGGGAATCCAGCCTCCGGCGGGCCAGGTGCATGGCCTCCCCATCGAGAGGGGCGATCCCGGCCACCACCCGGGATAGCCGAAGGCCATCCCCAACCCCTCCGCCCTGTTTCTCCACTGTTCTGCCGCCATCCCGCCTCTCAAGATCCTCCATTTCTTCGCCCCCTATTACCGGCCCTACACCCTTCCCCAAGCCCGCCTTTTCGGCCGGAGCCCCGAAACGAAAAAATCCCGGCTCTGGCCGGGATGTCGCCACCACCCCTCCCCTCCGCTCGCAGGGGCCCCAAGGCCGGCCGGCAGGTCTCCTGGCTCCGGTTCATCACCCACTACGCCTTCCCGGAGGTGCCGCCAGGCTCCCGGGCCTGACCGCTCTCCTCCAGTGGCCGAACCCTCCCCGGCTCACCGGGAGCCTAAGAAGGGTGCAGCGGGCTCACCGACTACAGTGGCGGGCTCCGCGCCGTTTTGCGGCTTCCCTATTCTCCCCCTGCCCGGGGACAGGGGGCACCGGGCCGGTTATCAATATTTTTTGCTCTATTTATTTTTCTCGCCCCCCTTGCGCCTTCCTTCTCTTCCTCACCGATCGTTCCGCCGCCCCCGCCGCCGGACATCGTCGGGCACCCGAGTGCGGGCCGATCGACCCCGAGGCGGCGAAAGAGGATCGTCCCCGACCCCCCACATCCGCTTCGGGAAGCCCACAGCACGGGGCACGCTGGATTGCGGTCTCGGACCTCCTCTCCTGGCTTGCCCCGGGAACGATCGCGGAGGATATCCTGGCCGCTTAGCCCTGGGACACCGTCGCAGCGCCGGAGTATGAGCAGAGCGCTGGACTGGCCGAATTTGACACAAAACCCAATAAATGCTATATACTGGCGGGATGGACTATTACCGGCTTTGGGCTGCCTGTCTCTATGCCCTTCCCGGGGTGGGTCCCAGGCGGTACCGGGAGCTTTTGGCCCGGCATGGCCATCCCCGGAAGGCGTGGGAGGCTCTGGCGGGGCGGCTTTCTGAGGCTCAAAAACAGGTTTTCGATGCCGGAAAATACGCTTTTGATGCCCACAAACACGTTTTCGCCGCCGGAAAACCCGGGCCGCAACGCTTCATAGAGCCCTCTTTGCTTGCAGAGTTACTGAAAAGCACCGGGTGGAGGATCGTCCTCCGGGAGGAGGAGGGCTATCCTCCCCTCCTCCGGGCGGCGGATGATTCCCCTCCCCTTCTCTACTGGAGGGGCAAGCCCTGGCCGGACCGGACCCCCGGGGTGGCGGTGGTGGGTCCCCGGCAGGCGGACGGCTACAGCCTCTCCATGGGGGAGCGACTGGGCTATATTCTGGCCCGGGCCGGATTTGCGGTAGTCTCGGGCCTCGCCCGGGGGGTGGACCTGGCCGCTCACCGGGGAGCATTGCGGGCGGGGGGATACACCCTGGGCTTCCTCGGCCAGGGCCTGGCCTGCCGCTTGCCTCCCGCCCGGGCCCGGGTGGCGGAGGAACTGGCCCGGGAAGGCGGCCTGGCCACGGAGTTTTCTCCCTCCCTTCCCCCGCTACCCGGCAATTTCCGAGCCCGCAACCGGCTGATCGCCGCCTCCTCCATAGCCGTGGTGGTGGTCTCCGCCGCCCGCCGCTCGGGGGCACTGATCACCGCAGGGCAGGCTAGCGCATATGGCCGGGAGGTTTTCTGCCTCCCCCACCGGATAGACTCCCCCCTCTTCGAAGGGGTGCGGGGATTGCTCGAGGACGGGGCCAACCTCGTTCTTTCCCTGGAGCGGCTGGTAGAGGAGCTCCGGGAGATAGCCTCGGGCTGCGGGGAGCTCCATCCCCCGGGGGGCCAGGACTTACCCGAGGTAGTCGAAACACCGGAGACACAGGTGATTTCTGTCCTCGGGCCTACGCCTCTCTGGCCGGAGGAAATAGCCCGGGAGGCCGGGCTTCCCTTTTCTTCCGCCCTCACCGCCCTCTGGGAACTGGAAAGGAAAGGTCAGGTCTGCCGCCTTCCCGGGGGGGCCTATGTCCTGGCGGAACCGGCGGTCCCGGAGACCGCTTCCTCCTCCGCCTTACCCGGAGCCAGACTCTCCCGGCTCTGACGGATGATGGTCAGGCAGCGCTGCAGGCTGGCCTCAAGCTTCTCCAGCACCTCGTCCGCATACTGGCGGGCGCCCTGGCGCACCTCCCTCCCCTCCCGGTACGCCTCCTCCCGGATGCGCGAGGCTTCCTCCTCCGCCCGCTGGGCGATCACCGACTCCCGGGCCAGCCTCTCCACGTAGGCCTGGGCTTCCTTGACCATGGCCTCCGCCTCCTCCCGGGCCTGGTTCAGGATACGGTCCCGCTCCTTGAGCACCCGCTCCGCCTGGCGCACGAGATCGGGCACCGCCTGGCGGAGGCGCTCGAGTACCGGGTAGACGTCCTCCACCGCCACCAGCGCCCTCCCCAGAAGCGGGACATGAGGAGCCCTGCGCAGGAGGTCCTCCAGCTCGCTTATGACCTCGTCCAAATCCCTCAACTTCGGAACCGCTCCCGTAATCTCTTTTCGACCACCGGGGGCACCAATCCTGCCAGCGAACCTCCGAAACGGGCTACCGTCTTGACGATGCTGGAGCTCAGATAGGCGTTCTCCGGCCGGGTCATCATGAAGAAGGTCTCCAATCCCGGATTCAGGTGCATGTTCATCTGGGCCATCTGGAACTCGGCCTCAAAGTCGGAAACCGCCCGCAGCCCCCGGATCAGGACCCTGATCCCCCGCTCCCGAGCATAGTCCACCACGAGACCGGAGTAGCTATCAGCCTCTACGTTGGGGAAGGGGGCCGTGACCTGGCGCAGCATTTCCAGCCGCTCCTCCACGGTAAAGAGAAAGCTCTTCTCCGGATGGGGGAAGAGGGTGACGTAGACCCGGTCGAATACCCGGCAGGCCCGCTCGATGATGTCCAGGTGACCGTTGGTGACGGGATCGAAGGTTCCCGGGTAAAGGGCGGCGACCATTCCTTCCCTCCTTGGAGATAGACTTCGCCCCGGGATCCCCTTCTCCTCCCCCGTCTTCCAGGACCGTTCCCGGCCGGTTCTCCCCCCCACCATCCATCTTTGCTTGGAGAGGTCCGTTGCGGACAACTGCCCGGGTTCGTCGGGTTCAACTTCTCCGCTCAGCCCTTTTGATGAAAATGTTTTCTGCGAAATAACGCCAAGTCTCCGGGTTCACCCCCGTTCTCCGCGGGGAGCCGCTCACCGCCCTATGCGGCTACCTGCCCAAGACCCACTCCCGTTCCCTCCTATCCCGCCTCTTGTGGAAGCGATCACCCATCGCGCCGCCGGTAAAAGAGGAGACGGGAGTCGCCGTAAGACTCCTCCCGGAAGAGGAAGAGCCCCTTTCCCTCCCCCTCCCCGGGGACGGACTCCCGGGGGGAGAGCTGCATCACCAGCACCCCTTCGGGGGCCAGGAGGACGGGAGAAAGAAGACGCAAAAGGCGTTCCCCCCAGCCGGAGTCAAAGGGTGGGTCGGCGAAGATCACCCGGAACGGTTCGCCCGGACCTGATTCATCCGCATCACCGGGAAACGACCGAGGCCCGAGCATAAGGAACCTCTCCACCTGGCCGGCGAAGACCCGGGCCCGGGAACTATATCCCAGCCGCTCTATGTTCTGGCGGAGAGCCCGGAGCGCTTCCCGGTTCGATTCCACGAAGAGGCAGAAGGAGGCTCCCCGGCTCAGGGCCTCCAATCCCAGCGAGCCCGTCCCGGCGAAGAGGTCCAGGCAACGGGCATCGGGGATTAGAGGGGTCAGGATGTCGAAGAGGGAGCGGCGCACCCGCTCCCGCATGGGCCGGGTGAGAGAACCCCGGGGAGAAAGGAGAAGCCGACCCTTTTTATCGCCTCCGGCGATGCGCAGACTCACCGCCACCTAGGCTCCCCGCCCACCCCCAGGTGGTAAAGGGAACGGCTGGCCTGATGGATGCACCTGCCTCGAACCGAACCCCACCTGCCGGGAGAAATCGGCTGGCTGAACGCATAACTTCTTCCCCTGCGATCATTCTAAATAATGACCCTCCCCCACAGGCTCTTCCTCCGTAAACGGGGGAAAGGGAAAGGCTCCCCTCGCGGGGAGCCTTTCCTGCAGATGACTACGAAACGAGGTGAAGAGATTGCCCCCCCGAACCGACCTGGCGCTGGAGGCCCACGAAGAGATCCAGACCCTCCATCCCCGCCTTCCTGGAGTGGAGACCAAAGAGGTGCACCGCACCCACGTCAAGATCACCCGGGTGTTCATAAAGGACGACCTGGCAGCCAGCCTCCTGGGCAAGCCGCCGGGGAAATACGTCACCCTGGAGGTTCCCCGCATCCGGGAGCGGGACCACGACGTGGCCGAGGAGGCTGCCCGCTCCCTGGCGGACGAGCTGGCGGAGCTCCTCCCTCCTGAAGAGGAGGCTTCCTTCCTCGTGGCCGGGCTCGGAAACTGGCACGCCACCGCCGACTCCCTGGGACCCAAGGTGGTCTCCCGCCTTCTCGTAACCCGGCACCTCCCCGAGCATGTCCCCGCCGATCTGCGGGGAGGGCTGAGGTCCGTGTGCGCCCTCTCCCCGGGAGTGCTGGGGCTCACCGGCATAGAAACGATGGAGATTCTGGAGGGAGTGGTGGAGAGGGTCAAGCCCCGAGCGGTCATATGCGTAGACGCCCTGGCCGCCAGGCAGGTGAGCCGCATCCTTACCACCATCCAGGTGGCCGACACCGGCATCCAGCCCGGATCGGGAGTGGGGAACTACCGCCGGGGGCTGGACCGGGAATCCCTGGGCGTCCCGGTGATCGCCATAGGGGTGCCCACGGTGGTCCACGCCTCGGTGATCGCCCGGGAGGCCCTGGCCCCCGCCGGACACGAAAGCCTGAGCCCCGCGCTGGAGATTCGGTTCGGAGACCTGATGGTCACCCCTAAAGAGATAGACCTCATGATAGACGAGCTGGCCGACATAGTGGCCGCCGGTCTGAACGCCGCCTTCCACCCCCGGTTGCGGGAAAAAAGCCACCTTCTCTCCCCGGTGTAGGGCGCTCCTATCCCCGGTTCCGCGTGCTTCGGTGGATCGCTTCGGGCAGGTGTAAGAAAGCGGCGCTCCTATCCCCGGTTCCGCGGGACCGTGCAGATAAGGGCCATCCCCTCCCCCCCGCACCCCCCGCAGCAGGTCCCCTGCGGTGCGGTTGAACGCGTGCGGGCGGGTTACTTGAAAAAATCGTTCCCTACTTGTAGGGCAGGAAATCCTATCATAATGGATGGAGAGAAGCGGTACCCGTGGATGGAGGCCGGGGTGTGGGTCTCTACTATCGCCGAGGGATGGCTAATGGATGGGGAGAAGCGGTACTCGTGGATGGAGGGGAGCAGTATCCGCAAATCCCGAGCCAAAGCCAAAACCGGTTCCCCAGGGCAGGTAGGGCCGACTTGGAAAACCAGGGTAAGGGGTGGGGCAAACGGAGAAAAAGCTGAAGATACTCTTGGTGAAACCGGATATATCCCACATCTCGGTGGGCTTCACCAGCCTCGCCCGGGTAGCGCCGCTCGACCTCATGATGGTGGCGGCCTCCGTTCCCCAGCACGTCTGCCGCATCCTGGATCTCCGCCTGGAGAAGAGCAAAAGGGCCCTCGAAGCTGAACTGGCCGCTTTCCGCCCGGACGTGGTAGGAGTAACCGCTTATTCGGCGGAGAGCCAGGAAGCCAAAGACATCTGCCGCCGGGTGAAGGCCGTCCTGCCGGAGGCGGTCACGGTGATAGGCGGGTACCACGCCACCATGGCCACCGAAGACGTTCTGCGGGAACCGGCGGTGGATTTCGTGGTGCGGGGGGAGGGAGAGGAGACCTTTCCCGAACTGCTGGCCGCCTGGCAAAGGGGAGAGGGGCTGGAGAGGGTAAGGGGCATAGCCTACCGGCGGGAGGGATCCCCTTTTTACACCCCGCCCCGCCCTCAGATACCGAACCTCGACTGGCTGCCCTTCCCCGACTGGGGGCTCGTCTCCCGCTACCAATCCCGCTACTATTTAAACGTCATGGGGGTGATGGCCTCGGTGGAGACCACGCGAGGCTGCCCCTTCGACTGCAACTTCTGCTCGGTATGGGTGTTTAACCGCCGCCGCTACCGGAAGAAGAGCCCCTCCCGGGTGCTTAAGGAGCTGAAAAGGCTCCCCCAAGAGATAGACGTCATCGCTTTCGTGGATGACGAATTCTGGGCCGATGCCAGAAGGGCGCTGGAGATCGCGGATCTTATCCTGGCGGAACCCGAAGAAAGCCCTCTCCGCCACCGCAGGTACTGGGCGCAGGTCCGCACCAACGATATCGTCCGCCACCCGGAGCTGGTGGAGCGCTGGGCCCGGGCCGGGCTGAAGGTGCTCCTCCTGGGCATCGAGTCCCACAAGGACGCGGAGCTGGAGGAGCTTCACCACAAACGCAATAAGGTCCAGACAGCCATCGAGGCCCTGAAGATCATGCGGCGTCACGGGGTGGAGGCCTGGGGATGCTTCATCGTCAACCCGGAGTGGGGGGAGGGGGACTTCGAGGAGCTGATCCGTTTCGTTCGCCAGAACGAGATCGCCTTTCCTCAATTCACCGTACTCACCCCCCTTCCGGGTACCGTACTGACCGAGCGCCTGATCAGAGAAGGGACTCTGGATCTGAATCAGCTCCCCTTCCAGCTCCTGGACTTCCTTCACTCGGCCATCAAGACCTCCTTGCCCCTGCGCCGCTTTTACGAACTTCTAGCGCGGCTGTATCGGGAGACCTCCATGGCCTCCAACCTGAACCTCTACAAAAGGGCGGTGCGGAACGGCGTCCTAAATCGAGCCTGGCTCAAAAGCCCCATGGGTCGCCAGGTAACCGGCTTCCTGAGTCAACTGACGAACGTGGAAGCCTACCTGAAAGCCCACCGTCTCCTGGGCCAGGAGGTGTGAGGGAAGCCGGTTCGGGAGCAGGCTATAGCTCCAGCGGCGGCAAAGGAAAAGACCCGCACCGCCACCGGCGTTCGCCACCGCAGATCGTCCCGGCCCAGGACAGAGACTGCTCACACCATCTCCATGTGCAGCACCCGGTCCAGGCGGAAGGTGCGCTCCTCCCCCCGCAGGGAGCAGTAGGCTTTCAGACCCAAAAAGGTGCGTCCCCCGTACTCTACCTCCCCCACCTCCCGCGGCCACACTACCCGCCCCGACTTCTCGTCGTTGGGCTTTAGATAGACTATCCGGAGCGCCTTTCCCTCCCGGATGGCCCTTTCCACCAGTTCCCTCTTCTTCTCCACGGGCAGGATGGCCTCCGCCTGCCGGTACTGGAAGGCGGTCAGGAACTCCGCCACCCGCCGATCGTAAAAGATGTGCCTCCGGGTGATGGGGCGCCGGAGCACCAGGCCCTCCAGGCTGGTGCAGCGGCTCAGGGCCACGTACACCTGACCGGGGGCGAAGGCCCCCCTCCCCAGATCCACCACCACCCGGGAGAAGGTCTTTCCCTGGGCTTTATGGATGGTCACCGCCCAACCCAGAATGAGGGGAAGCTGGGTGTAGCGCCCCACCACCCGGGAGCGGAGTTCCCCCCGCTCGAGGTAGAGCTCGTAGAGTTCCCAGGTGTGGGGACGCACCTCCGCCAACTCCCCTCCCTCCAGCTCCACCTCCACCGCCGGTTCCCCCCGCTGCCACTCCAGCACCCTCCTCACCCTGCCCAGACTCCCGTTCACCCAGCGGCCCTGGGGGTCGTTGCTCACCAGCATCACCTGAGCCCCGGGTTTCAAGGTCAGCTCCGGGGGAGCAGGGAAGTACTCCCGTCCGAAATCCCCCTCCACCAGGGCGGAAAAGACGCTGGTTCTCCCCCGCACCCGGTCCAGGCGGGTTCTGTTGACCGCCTCGGCCAGCTCGTTGGTGGTGGTAAGACAGACAAAGAGCTCCTCGGGAGGGGGCTCGAAATGGGGAAAGCAACGCTCATTCAACCTCTTAAGTTGCTCCTCGGTAACCGTCCCGTTGCGCACCGCGTTCAGGATTTCCAAGAACTCGGGGTCGTGCTTTTGCCGGTAGACCTTCTCTAGTTCTATGAGCTCGAACTCCAGCTCCTTCAGAGAGTGGGCGCTGAAAAAGTAGGGGGTGGAGTAGAGGGCGGAGAGAGCCCGGGCCTCCACCCCGGTCACTACCGGGGGGAGCTGGTAGAGATCCCCGATGAAGATCATCTGTAGCCCCCCGAAGGGCCTCCCCGGGCGGGGACCGTTCAGGCGCAGGAAGCGATCCACGCAGTCCAGGAGATCGGCCCGCACCATGGAGACCTCGTCTATAACAATGGCCTGGAGACTCCGGTAGAGCGCTGCCCGATCCCCTCCCAGCCGCGACACCCTGGCCGGAGTGACGTCCGGCTTCCAGCCGAAGAAGGAGTGGATGGTCTGGCCTCCGGCGTTGAGGGCCGCCACCCCCGTGGGGGCCAGTACCGCCACCTTCCGCCGGGTGGTGGCCCGGAAGTGGCGGAGAAGGGTGGACTTGCCCGTCCCCGCCCGGCCGGTGACGAAGACGTTTTTTCCTGATTCCATGAGTTCGAGGGCCCTCCGGAAACCCTCGTGGAGTTCAATGTCTCCGCTCTCCACAGCCATTTTTCCCCCTCGGATTTTACCGGATCGGCCAGCACCGCCTGGCCGCCAACCAGCAGGGATAACTGCTACGGATTACGTTTGCTACCCCGGATAACCACGAACAGGCCTTGGCCGTGGCCATCCCGTACCGGCTCATCCGTCCGGACTTCGTCCAGTGAACGAAACAGGGTCTGAATCCGACGACGAGAACCCCACCCGGACGGAGGATGCGGTGACATTCCCGCAGGCCGGCGTCCGGATCGCGGAGAAAGCAGAGGGTAGTCACCATCAGGACCGCATCAAAGAACTCATCGGCATAGGGAAGCCGCTCCGCCACGCCGTTGACGGCGTTGACCCCCCGCGCCCGCGCTAACCGGCGCATTGGCGCGGAAGGATCCACACCCTCCGAGATGCCAAGGGCTGCGGCGAAGCGGCCCGTGCCAACGCCGATTTCAACGGTGCGCCCTCCTCCCGGCCAGAGAGAGCGAACAGCCCGCAGTTCGGCCTCGAACACGGCCAAGTGCTCGTCAAACCAGCGGTCGTAACGCTCAGCATCGCGGTAAAAGGCAGATTGGCTTTCCATGCTAATACCCCCAAGAGCAGTTCGGATGCCGTCAGGTCACCCTAACCCTAAAGACGCACATCCACATCTTCTCCAGGATCCAGTGGAAAGCAACAACGAAGGTAAAGACCACTCTCGTGGTGGGCGGTAGAGGGATCGAACCTCTGTCCTCCTGAACGTCAATCAGGCGCTCTCCCGCTGAGCTAACCGCCCGTGGAAGTAGGCTCCTGCCCGGACCAGGCTTTGGCTATCCGCATTGGAGGCGACGGCCGGATTCGAACCGGCGAGTGAGGGTTTTGCAGACCCTTGCCTTACCACTTGGCTACGTCGCCGGAGATGGAGCGGGAAACGGGATTCGAACCCGCGACCTCTTCCTTGGCAAGGAAGCGCTCTACCCCTGAGCTACTCCCGCTCAGCAAACCGAAAATAACATCCCTGCCGGTGACCGTCAAGCCGGTGTCCTAGTTCAATACATGTGAGACACCAATTTCTGGGATCCAATTTCTGGGTATTTTTCTTTAAGATACTCGATGGGGGTTTTCCCGCCAAGGGCCGAGTCGGCGTAGCCGACTTGACGGATGTGG
>Ga0197143_1000569_pt1 | contig 38691 bp, 28 predicted proteins | sample GBS70_MetaG_FD_148603 | JGI IMG/M metagenome (GOLD analysis project Ga0197143, IMG submission 148603) | Sediment microbial communities from Great Boiling Springs, Gerlach, Nevada, United States - GBS 70_MetaG | ecosystem: Environmental > Aquatic > Thermal springs > Hot (42-90C) > Sediment... | reverse complement strand
GGTGGTGATTGTTGGTGAGGTGAAGTTACGTCTTGAATATAAGGAGAGTAGTGAGGGCGAGGGTGGTGATGTATTTGAGGAGCTTGAAGAGAAGGCAAATATGGTCAAGGAGGAGTACAATGCGGGACGTGTAGTGAAAATTCTTGCGACACACATAGCCTCTGAGGAGTTTATCAAGAGGGCTGAGGAGCGTGGAGTAATCATTGTCCAAAGTTTTGAGTTATAAGATGATAGTAGGAGGATGAAAAGCTTTTGTTGAAATAAAAAGAGGCTATAACAACTTTACTGCAACAATTAAGCTTTAGGTTTTGGGAAAAATAAACTGTGTTAAGATATAGAGGTAAAGATTCATTCAAACTGTTGCAACTTCTTCATATATTATGTTGGTACCAATACGGTTTTAGAGAGATTTAGGAATATTTTAGAGAGATAATGTAGAACGGCACTACTTTTTTGAAAAAAAACTTTTTTACGCTAATCATTTTACAATTTTTGTCTTTTTAAATTGTTATCGGCACAAGGACTTTCTTTAATGACGCAAAACCAGGTACTCTATTCTTCTGTGTGCTTTTTCTTAAAAAGCGCAGCATTTAATTTAATTTAATTTAGTAGGAGAGAAAAAATAAAAAAAAATTGTTGTTGCGTGATAGTTTTTTTTATAATATCACATTGGAGATAAAAATATAATAAATTTTCACCTATATAAAAAAGTTGCCTTTGTGTGTTGTGTCCGTTGGAGATAAGAAAGAGCGGGAAGAAGGGAGGTATGATAAAAAATGAAGAAATTGGTTTATTATTATAAGCTATTGTCACTGGTGTTGGTGTGCATTGTGACAACAAACAAACCTCTTTCTAGTCTTGAATGGGATCCGCGGTTAAACGACATATATGTATATTTAGAGCCGGCGAATGTTGCACCAGGGCAGCAATATTGGCGTTTGATAAGAGCGATTTATCAAGATGAGCACGAAAGTGGAGGGAATCATAATGTCTATTATACCGTTTTAGATGAGGATGGCAGGCCTGTGGTAAACCAGGAAGTGTTTCTCGGGTGGCCCAGTGGACAAACAAGTAGACCCACTAATGAGCAAGGGCAAACTGATATACCAGTTTGGGGTAACAACTGGTGTCCAGTTACAGGTCCGGGGCCATATTCGGCGTGGGTTGGTGGTCTTCCAAGTGACAAAGTATGTGGCATGGGCATGCCTTGTAACTTACACGTGAATTATCTACTTACCTGGCAGAGAGCAGTAAAAACTGCATCTACTAGCACAGGTACAGTACGTGGTACAATACGCGATGCAAGTACAGGCCAGGGTATACCTAATGCTGTCATTGAAGTTAAGCAAGCAGGTGTGGTTAAGTTTACTGCCCAGTCAGCCTCTGACGGGACGTACAGAATAGATAATGTACCCGTTGGAACGTATGATATTGTTGCATATAAGAGCGGATATACCACGGAGACAAAGTCTAATATAACAATAAGTGAGAATCAAACCGTCCAGGTAGATTTTACATTGACCTCAACGAGTGACACGACACCGCCGCCAACGCCAACGTTATTATCTCCGGCGAATGGTTCTTCTACGGCGGACACAACACCGACGTTCGTATGGAGTAGTGTTTCCGACCTGTCGGGTGTGAAGTATTCTTTACAGGTAGCTGTTGATAGTGATTTTAGTACGCGTGTGATAGATGTGGAGAACCTGGCAGGTACCTCGTACACGCCGGCTGTGGCATTAGAAGCTGGGAGGGTGTATTTTTGGCGAGTTAAGGCGGTTGACGGCAAGAACAACTCTAGTGGGTGGTCGTTGTCATGGAGTGTGTACATATTACCCTCTTCAACGAAAGTAACGACAAAGCTGCACCCTCCAACACCTAATACGTTTCATATGGAACGTAGTAGAGGTATTTCTTTGAAATACACTCTTCCTGTGACAAGCGAAGTTGAGCTTAAAATATATAACATTAAGGGTGAGCTTGTGAAAGTACTTGTTAATGGTGTGAGGGACGCTGGGAAGTATGAAGTGTTTTGGGATGGTACAGATTTTGCCCGTGAGGTTGTTGGTAGTGGTGTGTATTTTATTTATCTAAAAGTAGGTGAAACGGTTGAGGTGGAGAAAATTTTTGTAGTGAAGTGAGCAAGGCTGCTAATTATTTGCAAAAAGTTTTTCATTTTTTGTAGTGTGTTTTTTTGAAGTTTTTGTTTTTAGTGCAGCAGATGTGCAATTATTTAAGTTTAGAGACAAAAGAGAGTGCAATCACATTTGATAGTCGTGGCAAGTTGAAAGCGATCTATAATAAAATAACTAAGACACCTATTTTAAACTCAATGGAGGGTGTTGGTATTTTCTCAATCCAATTGGGGGATAGGTTGCTATCCATTGACGATTTTGATATAATACAGGTGCATTCTTGCCAAGAGAAAGTTACTTTTACAGTTACAGGTAATATTTGGTGTTCTTTGGAGGTGAAAGTTGTTGACTGCGATGTTTACAGGTTAGTATTAGAGGTTATGAACAGGGGTGCCGATAAAGTTAAAAAGATAACTTTTCCCGAGTTGAGGTGGTTAAGTTTTAACACTGAGCCCGAGAGTGAGTTTTTTACGTTACCCATCCGGACGGGCTTCATTTGTTCTTTGAAGGATGTCATTTGTAGTGTTTCTACTGATAAGTACAAGGTATCTATGGTTTACCCGGTGCCGGCGTCTATGCAGTGGATAGATTTTTTTACTATTACTGATGACATTGCTACTACTCAAGGGCTATATTTAGGGTGTCACGACTGCGAAGGATTGTATAAAGTGTTTCACGTAAGTAATATAGAAGATACTGCTGCGATGAGTATTGAATTCCCGTGTGTAGACATTGAGAAAGATGAGCATTTTATCTCCCCTCCGGTATTTATCTATGTTCATCGAGGTGATTGGCATGCAGGTGCAAAGCTTTACCGAGCGTGGGCATCGTCGTGGATGTATAAACCTCATCCACCTATGTGGTTTATTGAGAATCCGGCATGGTTTTGGAGTGGCTGCAAGGGACAGTATAGTGAGAAGCCGTCTTATAGGTATAAAGATATAGTAAACATTTCTTCTGCTGCAGCGAGTTACAATGTTAAGACGGTGCATCTTGCTGGATGGACTGAGCACGGCCATGACGCTATGTATCCAGACTATCGTGCAGGTGATTCACTTGGTGGAGAAGAAGGGCTTATAGCTTCCGTGAATGAGATTAAGAAGAATGGCAACTATATTGCACTTTACGTAAACGGTAGGATAGTTGATCCAGCGTTTAAAATGGACAAATATGAGGCTTGGGAAGAGAATGCTGTGCATGTAGGTAGTGACGATGATGATGAGGAAGAAGGTGAGATAGTTAAGGAGAAGTATGGCAAGGTAGAGTTTGCGGTGATGTGTCCTGGGGCACCGTGGTGGAGGCAGGTATTGAAAGAGAGGGTGCGCTACATTGTGGAGAACTACAACGTGAACGGCATATATATTGACCAGGTATGTGGCGCAATTGCGCACTGTTGCCATTCTAAGCGTCACTTGCACGATAAGCCTAACAGAGCATGGGGCGAGTACAGGACGCTACTTGCTGAGCTCCGCGGTATTGTAAAATCTATTTCTCCTGGGATATACCTTTCTACCGAGGGTGTGAATGACATTTTAGGGCAATTTTTTGATATTCAGCAGGCGCATAATGATTGGTCTTTTCCGTTATTTAATCTTGGTAGGCCATTCCCGGAGATATTTAGGTACACGTTGCCGTGGATGTATGTTGTTGGTGGTCCTGTGGAGAAGGATAATTTTTTTCTTCTTAACATTGCGCATTTACTTGGTGGTGGATTTGACTGTGTGGTAGACTTTAGTAGTGCAGTGGTGCGTCGTCACCCTGCTACTGCTGATGGCGATGATTTTATGAAGGATGTAGCACTAACGATACATAGGCATAAAAATATTGTTGATATTTGTTATGATGGTGAGGTTTTAGAGAAGGTTTTTTGTAGTGATAGGGATTTTTGTGTTCTTGGGTTTATGAAGGGCAATCGTATAGTAGTGAAAGGTGGCTGGATACCTTGGGAAGATGGGAGACCTACAGATAAGAGAAAGCCACCTGCACGGATAAAAGTTGTGTTGAAAGATATATTGAAAGGTGGCAAGAAAGTAGCGAAATACGCAATAGACGATACGAAAGAGGACATTACTGCGAAAGGGAAGGTTGTTGTAGAGAAGGAGGATATAATTATAGACTTTGAATTTAGGTACCGAGTTGTGGTTGAAGTATTTTTTAGTTAATATAGAGTGCAAAATAAATAAAATAAGGAAAGGGGGGCGTGGTGTGTGGTGCCAAAAGGAAGAAAAAAAGGAGGGAAAAAATTTGGAATTATGTTGAACTTTTGTATTGTTCTTGTAGTAAGTGTATTCTGTATTGTTGGCAATTTATGTGCTGCTGGCAAATATGTTTTAGCGATGTGGCGCGAACTAGGTGCGCATGAAAATAGTGGGAAACGTGTTATTTTTGTATGGGTATTTGACGAGAATGGCAACCCTGTCCCTGGGGTGCATTGCTATACTTCTTGGGGTGTTGACCAAGGTGTAACTAACGAGTATGGGCGTTGCGAGATAGAATTGAAGAAAGAAGAAGGTGGTAGGGATGTTATGATCGTTGACGATAAAGGTTCAGAGAGTGATGTGACGCCATTCATGACGTCACAGAAGAATCCCTACTGGGGGCATTATTCATACGAATGCATATTCTTGTTCAAATCTGACGTGAACAATCCGGGAGTGTTTAACACGCAGATAGTTGGCACGGTTGACGAGCCTGCTCCTTACGGTGGTGAGTGGGATTGGGAGGTAGCGCACACGCGTAGTATAACTTATAAGTGGTTTAACTACGAAACCGCGGGAGTAGAAGTGAGGGAGGGTGGCGGTGGCGACAATGTTGAGTTAGGGCAGTGGAGTGGTGAGATTGGCCAAACTTTTGTAGCTAATGGTAACAGGGTTTGGTGTGTAATGTTTCACGGTGTGATTGGTGATAATTTTAGGCTAAACTGGACTGCGCAAATCCTTGAAGGAGGCCCTGATGGTAAACCTGTAGGTCCGCCAGTTTCCCTTGGCACAGAACGTGACCCGATTCTTTTTCCTGCAGTGTGGCCTATAACCGATATGCCGCAGACAGAACCTGGGAAAACTTATTATTTGAAGATAACGCGTGCTGGTGGGCTAAATTACTATAGGTCAACACAGGATAATTACCAACAAGGAACCGCATATGAAAATCAATCACCTGTTTCTGGTGGTCGTGATATAAAGGCATTAGTGATAGAAATGAACTATACATCTCCGGGGTCAACAGGTGAAATAAAAGGTACCATAAGGGATGCTTCTACATCTATCCCGATAGATGATGTAAGAATTCAAATAACGAGTGGACCGGCAACATATATTGCCACTTCTCAAAGGGACGGTACATATAGGAGGACATTACCGGTAGGAATTTATAATATTACCGTCTCTAAGCAAGGCTATCTTTCTCAGGAGAAATCTAACATTGTGGTGAGCGAGGGACAGGTTGTTGAAGTAAATTTTAACTTAGAAAGAGACCCATCAGTGACACCTATTGTATTGTCATTTGAGAATAGCAGTTTTGAATCAGGGCTACTAAAGTGGGAAAGGCAGCCATCAAATGCTACATATACAGAGGATACGGCTACAGCGCATACAGGCACACGGTCGGCAAAAATCACCTACACTGGGAACGAAGGAGAGTGGGCACACTTGTGGCAAGCAACAGCTACAGATACCATTAACGCAGGGCAGTTTTATAAATTCTGGGTTTGGGTAAAAACAGATAATGTGAGTAAAATAGCAGATTATGCACATGGTGCATCATTACGTATTGGCTGGGCAGATAATTATTTTCAGGATCATATCCGTGACGATTGGGTTGAGGGTCCTGTAGGTACTAATGATTGGACAAAGATAAGTGTGATAGCGCAAGCACCAAAAGGTGCGCAGCGGCTACAAGTTGCGCTATTTCTTCATTTGGCGAAAGGTACTGTATGGTTTGATGACGTGAACACTGCAGAAGGTCTTACTGATTCTACACCGCCGCCGGTGCCTGTACTGCAGTCTCCAATGGACAATGCTACAGTGAGTTCCTTGCCGTGCACATTTGACTGGTCGGACGTGAATGATAGCGGCACTGGTGGCAGTAATCCGTGCATGTACCATATTCAGATAGATAATGATGTAGCGTTTAGCTCGCCGGAAGTTGACCAATTTTGGCTATCGCAGTCGGAGTACACACTTTCATCACTTCCCAATGGTACATACTATTGGCGTGTACGTGCTAAGGATAGTGTTGGGAATACAAGTAGTTGGTCATCTGTTTATAAAGTAATTATTAATGTTGGAGTTATATCGCTGCCTAAAAGAAATATAATAAAAGTTAAACCTAACTTTATCATTGGTAAAGTTGCTGCCAAGGACGTTAAGTTGGAGTATCACGTTTCTACACGAGGAAATGTGTATATCAGGGTATATTCAATAGATGGCAAACTTGTGAAAGAAATTATTAGATATAATAAATCTCCAGGGAGATATGAAGAACGGTGGAATATGGAAGACGACGAGGGTGTAGAGTTGCCCAGTGGTATATATTTTGTATACTACACTGCTGAAGCAGCAGAAACAGTAGAAACAACAGAAGTTGAAAAAGTTATTTATGTAAAATAAAGCTATGTTTTTTTTGCAAAGTTAAAAGAAATTTTTTCCCCTTCTTGCTGCAACTTTTTTGTAATAATGCTACTTAGGGTAGTTGTAGTTACTTTTATCGTTTGCCTTCTGGTAAGTGTTCATATTCACTCGGATGGGTTATATTTGGGTACCATTTCTTTAGTCAGGGAAGAACTTGGGAAGCTGAAGGAGCTGGAGAAAACCAAAAAGAGAGACAGCCCGCCAGTAGTTTTTATATCTTCTCCTGCAGCTGGCTCAACAATATCCGGGAAAGTTGATATAATTGTCATGGCATATGATGATAAAGGGATAGCAAAGGTTGAATTTTTGGTAGACGGCGAAGTCAAATTTGTAGCCACTTTCACTTCTACACCACCATATTATGTCTGGAGTTGGGATACTACACAATATACCAATGGTCTTCATGTAATCAAAATTGTAGTATACGATACTATTAACCAAACGGCAAGCGCGCATAATATAGTAACAGTGGAAAACAGAGATAGAGATACTCCACCAACTGCAATCATTATTGAACCTCCGGAAGGATCAACAGTTACCACTACTACGCGAATAGTGAAGGTTGTGGTTATGGCATCCGATGATAGAGGGATAAATAAAGTTGAATTTTACGTTGACGAGAGCCTTAAATTTATAACAACTTCAACTGCACCTCCATACTCATGGGATTGGGATATTACCCAATACAGTGAAGGCTTTCATATATTGAAGGTAGTTGTTTATGATACTATTAACCAAATGACAGTTGCACAACGCACAGTGTTGATAAAACGGCCCGATGATGACATAAGTGGCGATACATTCATACGGAATGGCAATTTTGAGGAGGGGTACGGCGCGTTTCCTAATGTTCCTAAGTATTGGGAACCTGAGCAACCACATAAGAACTATTCGTCGGTGTTATCGCTTGACCAGGTCGTTGTGTATGAGGGAAGGTACTCGTTAAGGATGACGGCACCAGCTTCAGGTGAGTGGGATGTAGGGCCAATTTTCCAGACTTCAGGTTATAATACTGTTATCCCAGGTAAAACTTACGAGCTGACTGCCTGGATAAAATCCGAGGGTAAAATGTGGCCAAACGAGTGGTACGTGATTGGACTTTTATGGTTGACCAATGATGGCCAGCCGCTTGGTGAAGCAACAATTCCTGAAGAGGATAGAAGCCCTGTGAATTACGATTGGAAGAAGTTTACTATACGGGCAGTTGCGCCAGCAGGCGCAGATAGATTACGTGTGAAGCTGCAACAACATTTTGGCCATGGTACAACGTGGTTTGACGATATAAGAGTGAGGAGAGTTGACTGATTGGCTTATTTTGTTTTGCTTTGGTGTAGATGTAGTGGATAGGTATCTTTAAAGAAGAGGGGCATCTATGGCAATAGTTAAGGATGAATAAATGGGAGTGGTGGTGGACGTGTTGTATACATACATTTTTGAGAAGGAAAATTTCATATCCTTGTGTAAAGAGAAAAAATTACTTCTCTGCAGTATAGTAATATTGGTGTTGTCAATCTTAAATTTTTCAATCTCCAATATGTTGATACACAACTATTGCAGTGAGAGTGTTTTTTTTAGTCTCGTATCTACGTTATTGTATAGTGTGTTACATTTTCTTGTTTTAGTAATTTTCACAGGTATCTTACATTTTGTCTCTATACTGCTGGATGGTGATACAACAGTTAATATCTTAAGTTTTTTCTCTTACATATGTTTTAGTTTTCTGCCATCTTTCATACTACTGCCCTGCGCTATAGTTCTATCAGCCTTGCCAGAAGATAGTATTTTGCGTTTATCTACTTACAACGTTATAGTGTTAGTTGTGTATTTTTTAATAGCGACTTCACAACTTAAGGGCATAATGATGTTTTATAACATTTCTATAGTGAGGAGCTTGATAGTTTATTTTTCGCCGCTCATTATGTTTTTCTTTTTCTTCATACTGCTTGCTGTTACATTTTTCGCATACGCAGGGTTGAAGCTTAACAATTTCTTCTCGTCTGTATTCTAACAAATTAACTTAAAAAACTTTTTCTTTTTTCATATGGAGATAAGCAAGGTGCACTCGTGGCATTTATTGCTGCCGGAGGAGGCGGAAGAACTCCAACGGAGGCTGTCGGAGAAAGTTGTGTTGGATAGCAAATACTCTTCTATAGATGAGATAGAAGTAGTCTGTGGGATAGATGTGCATTTTTTTTATGACGAGCGCGTAAACTCAAATATTTCTATTGTTGGGATAGGTATACTTTCCTTTCCAGGGATGGAAATATTGAACACCTACGTTTACAAGAAGGAGCTTGACGAAGACTATTTCTTTCCCTACAGGAGCGGGCTGTTAGCATTTCGCGAGCTGCCGGTAGTGTTGGAATTTCTTGAGATGGTGGAGTTGAGCCCTGCACCCCAAGTGTACATTTATGATGGCCAAGGCATTGCGCACCCAAGGAAACTCGGCGCAGCGTCGCACTTGGGACTCTTCATAAAGGAGCCTGTGATTGGCTGCAGTAAAAAAAACCTATATGGCAGGTATGATATGCTGCCACCGCAGGGTGTGAAAGGTTCATACTCTTTCATAAGAGACCCTTGTAGTAGAGAAGTTATAGGCCTTGTTCTCAGAAGTAAGCCTCATACTAAACCACTTTATATTTCTGTAGGCTACATGATAAGTTTAGAACTTGCAAGAGATGTTATACTGTGCTGCTGCAAGAAATATCGTCTTCCGGAGCCTTTACGTATAGCGCATCAGCTTGCTACAACGTATTACCGTCGTCATATACTGCAGCAACAGCAGCTGTAATAAAATAAAAAAAAACAACTTTTTTCTCTTGCATGACAACAGAGTAAGGGTGGGTATTATTCTTCTTGATTTTTTTTTATTATTTTCTCAACATTTTCCAACCGTTGTATGATGTAGTGCAAAGTTTCCACTATAAAAATATTGAATCTTTCTTGTTTCTGGTATATAGGTGCGAGGGATAACTTCACCATGAAGCGTATCACCTTCTTGAAAAAAATTACTACCCAGCCAACTATATATCTGTGTGATTTTATTTTATAATCCATTTCGACTTTTGCTAACTCCTGCATCTCCGTTAAAATACGTGTTATGCGTTGAGTCTCGTAAACGCCTTCTTGTAGTAACTTTTCATATATGCTTGGGACGTTACATCCTTCTTGTAGAGCTTTTCTTTTAATTGTTTTCACAATTTCTTCTACGTTGAATTCTCCTTCCAGCTGAAATTTATCCATCATTCTCATACCTCTCTGTTTCTTACTTATATGACATATGGTGTTACGAACTCAAGGTATTTTTTTTCAATTTTCTCCCATGAGTAGTTTTCAGTGACGTACTTTTTGCCACTCTTGCCCATTTTTGACGCAACTTCTTCGTTGGATAAAAGATAATTGATAGCCCCTTTGAACTCTTCATATGAATCAAACCATAGTCCTGCGTTTGCCTTTTTGCACTGTTCCACTGTGACTTCGCAAGCACCATTCACAACTGCTGGCTTCTCAGCCCACCAAGCTTCAAGCAGTACAATAGATAGACTTTCGTAGGGTGACGGCTGGAGTAGAAATTTTGCCGCCCCTAAGCAGTTAAATTTATCTTCTTCGCTGAGCACCCCTAAATATAAAACATTATTAAGTCGTGGCACTTTTAGTATTTCAGGTCCTACAACGACAAGCTTCAGGTTATTTTTTTCTTCGTTGTTGTATTTTTCAAAATATTTAAACAACAAATTGCATCCTTTTTCGCTATCTACTCTTCCTATGTACACTGCGAAATTGTCGCTACTTCTGCGAAGGTTAAACTTTTTACGGAAGGCATCAGGATTTATTGTATTACTGAAATCAATCCCTATACCTGTAATTATGTTAGGCACGTTTTCGTTGTGATGCACCCTGTGGATTAATCTTTTTTCCGCCTCGGTGAGGTATATTATTCCCTTTGGTGTATTGAAGAGTTTCCTCATAACTTCTAACCTGATAAGTGGGGTATTTTCTGCAGTAGGGACAAGGAAAGATTTCTCAGGGACGAGCTGCATAGAGAAGAGTGTTGTGCAATAGGTGGCAGTGAAGAGTATAAAGAAGTCGTAATTGCTTTTATTTTTTTCAATATAAGACAGCAGTCTTGACGAGTAAGGTCCTTGCGCAACTAAAAATTTTACTTCATCTTCTAACGTATGTGCATTATTGAAAATATATTCCCAGAGGGTATTGCAGAGTTTCAAGTTTCGTCTACAGTCTACTTTGAACCTACGTATACAGAAGGTCTCTGTTTCCTCAATGCCCTCTGGATATTCATTCTCCCAGGAGATGTAGTCTTTGGCGCAAGTAGTAAGTATCTCTATATCCCAATATTTTGCCATATGTTTTGCAGTCTGGTATGCCAAGAACTCCGCACCGCCTATCACTTCTTGTTGTATCTTGCTGGCAAACCTATGTATGACGAAGGCAGCACGTGGCTTCTTCTTACTTTTGTTTATGCCTGTTGAGATGGTGTCTATCATTTGGAGTGTTAAAATTCAGCTGAGGTTTTTGTTCTTGTTGTTGAAAATATAAAATTTCGTCTATGGGCTTACGCGAATCAGAGCCTGCCAAGAGGCGCACTCTGTCTGAAGAAATAAAATTTTCCTCCGGGTACCCTAAACATATAAGTAGGGGGACACACATGTTTTTAGGTACATTTAGGAGTTTTTTTACAGCTTGCTCGTTAAACCATCCTATATAGCATGTTCCTAAGCCTAACTCAGTTGCTTGCAGGACTAAGTGCTCACACGCAATGCCTATATCAATTAGGTAGAAGTTTGTATTTCTTATTAGAGAGCCGACTTTAGATAGAAAAGAGGGTTTATCGGCTACTACAACAACTATTACAGGGGCGCCTTGTAAGATAAATTTACTGAACCTATAAATATTTTTTGTAGCCTCTTGCACGACTTTCTCTTTAAGTTCTGCTGCAGAAAAACTATCAATTACTATGAACTTCCAAGGTTGAGCATTACATGCAGAAGGTGCAAGTCTTGCAGCTTCTATGCACTTTATGATTTTTTCTTTCTCCACAGGTTTATTGAGGAACTTTCTGCAGCTGCGCCTCTTGGAGACTAATTCTAAAAACTCCATAAACTTTTTTTTAACCAGTGTAGTTGTTGTGTCTTATGTTGAATATTAAATATCCTGCTCCGACGGATATAAGTAATAAAAATATTCCTTCGTAGAAATTTCCAAACAATAGTTTGCCTACACCAAAGAGTGCAGAATATAAACCTATAACACCTAAAATGAAGCCGTGGAGTCTTTCTTTTGGAAACTTATCCTTTTCGGCACCTGCTATTTTATTCATTATAACTTTCCAGCCAGGCCCCCCAGGACGCACCCTCTCATAAAAAGTAATCAGCTTTTTTTCTTCCACTGGCGGTGTAAGAAGTGTCACTGCTATCCATACTGCTGAAGAAATTGGTACTGAATATAACAAGCTTATAGGGAAGCGCACTTTGGTGAAAATGTATAGGACGGAAGCTGTAGCGAGAGAAGTCAGCATTGCAGCAAGCTCACTGTAGGCGTTTATTCTCCACCAGTACCACCTCAATAAGTACACTACGCCGATACCTGCATTTATCGCAGTCAACAGCTCCCAGGCGCCAACTATTGACGACATTAGCAGCGTCATACCAGCGCCACAAAGCGCAATCAGCAGTGTTGCAAAGATGGAAGCTTTCACGTAGTGCCTTTCGTCTTTATCCTTTACAAGGAAGCGCCTATAAAAGTCATTTATGAGGTACGAGGCACCCCAGTTGAGCTGCGTGTCAATAGTTGACATGTAAGCAGCAACGAAAGAAGCTAACATTACACCTAAAAGGCCTGAAGGTAGAAAATCTATCATTACGCGTATATATCCGCGTTCTGGGTCTGCAGCGGCACCAGTAAGCTTGTCAATAACTTGTCCTGTTTGCGGGTCGCGAGCATAATAAGTTATGCCAGCAACAAGACCAACGATTATCCATGGCCACGGACGTAAGCAATAGTGTGCCACTGTGCCCCAGAAGAAGCCTAACCATGCCTGTTTTTCATTTTTTGCAGACAGTATACGTTGTGCGAAGTAGCCTCCACCGTCGGTGTTGCCTGTTGTCCACCACTGTAGACCTATATATATCAAAAAGAAGCCAACTGGCAGTAAAGCAGCATCCGTGGGGAAAAAGCTAATGATCCCTTCTGCTTTTTGTGGAGTGTATATTTCAGCAAGTTTATTTAATATCGCAGGTATACCACCTGCCTTAGTTACGCTTATTATTGCAAGCAAAATAGCACTTATCATTGCTATAACGAACTGCAAGAAGTCGGTAATCACCACACCCCATAGGCCTGCTAATGAGGTGTATATTACTGTAATGACAAAACATATACCTACCGAGAGTAGCTTAGAGAAATGGAAGGACTCGTACAGAATTTTTGCCATTGCGAGGTTAACCCAGCCCATAACTATGGTGTTGTATATTAGAGAGAAATACACTGCGCGGAAGGCACGAAGGACAGCAGCTCCTCTGCCAGAATAACGTAATTCTATGAATTCCGTATCTGTTAGTACGGAGGAGCGTCGCCATAGGTGTGCAAAGAGGAAGGTGCCAAGCATAGCTTGTAGTCCTACTGCCCACCAGTACCAATTACCGGCGATGCCACGCTTTATCACCAGCCCACTTACTGCTAAGGGCGTATCCGCAGCGAAAGTTGTCGCCACCATAGATGTCCCTAAGAGCCACCAGGGCAGGTTACGCCCTGATAAGAAGTATTCTGTAGTAGACCGCGTAGCCCACCGCGAAAGTAAAAATCCTATAATCATCATACTTATAGTGTAAGCAGCTACGATGATTAAATCTATTGTGGGTATAATAGGTCTTACGCTGGAGAACATAAAAGAAATTTTTTCCTCCTGCTTCTTTTGCTCTATGATGATGGATGAAAGTTTTCTTATTTATTAGTAAATTATATATAATTTCTTAGACAAAACAAAAAATATTTTTTTCTCTGTTAAGTGACAAATGCAGAAGAGCAGAGCACACACAAAAGGAATTTTTAAGAACGTAACTTAATGAAAATTCTCGTTGTTAATCCTTATATATATGATTTTGCAGCTTACGACTTGTGGATGAAGCCTCTCGGCTTGCTATATATAGTTTCTGTTTTAAGAGATGTTGGCTTTGAGGTTTATTACTTTGACTGCGCATGCAAGCCGGAAGGTAAAGTTTCTGAACATGGGTGCAGCAAGATTAGAGCTGTTGAAGTTGAGAAGCCCCCAGTGTATAAAAGTATACCGAGAAAGTATAAAAGGTATGGCTGCGCAGTTGAAGAGTTTATTTTGTTCATGGACGATATAGGGCAGCCGGACTTGATTTTAGTCTCCAGCGGTATGACATACTGGTATTTGGGCGTAGTTGAAACGATTAAAGTTATAAGGAGTAAGTTTCCCGAAGTGCCGATAATTTTAGGTGGAGCGTATGCTACGTTGTGCTACGAGCACGCTGTTAGTAACTCTGCTGCAGATTTTGTATTTAGAGGGAGCAGTATTTATGAGCTTTGCAAGTTGATTTATTCCTTTGTAGATGTTGTCAGCTTCACCACAAAAGTTGAAAAAAAGATACCGAAGTCGTTTTGTGAGTATCCTGCACCGGATTACGACTGCAGCTGCTACAACAAAGTCCTAAATTACGTAGCATTGAGAACTTCAATTGGCTGCCCATTCAAATGCACTTACTGTGCAGTGCCATACTTGGCACCATCGTTTGAATATAAAGCTGCGGAGGTGGTGTTTTCGGAGTTGGTTGCATTTTATAATAAAGGTTTTAGGAATTTTGCCTTTTACGATGATGCGTTATTGTTTCATCCACAGATAAAGACCTTACTTTTGAAGATTGCCAACAGTGGGCTAAGGTTCAAGTTTCACACGCCAAATGCCTTACATGCTAAGTTTATAAGCGAGGAGATAGCGGAGTTGCTGTACAGCTGTGGTTTTATTCATCCGAGGGTAGGCTTAGAAGCTGCAAGTCGAGAGTTTCACGACTTTTCCGGCAGGAAGCTAACAGTTGAAGAGTACATTAGTGCAGTGGAGAGGTTATGTCGTGCTGGCTACAGGCCGTGTGAGATAATAACATATGTTATATCAAGTTTTCCTGCACGCACATTCAAGGAGCTACACGAGACGGTAAAATTTCTGATGAGCCTTGGTGTGAGAATTTCAATATCTGAGTATTCTCCAGTCCCGTATACAGCTGTTTTTTCGCTGTTGCCTCCTGAGATAAGGAACGAGCCTTTGCTGCACAACAGGATAGCGTTTAGCTATCTTTATGAGTCGTCTTATAAATATAAAGAGCACCTTGAGGAGCTTAAATTAGAAGTTAAAGAGTATAATGAGAAGCTCACCAAGAGCTACTAGTAGGCACGTATTTCACCCTCAGGGTGAACTGTGATAGCTTTTGGCAGTGCAGGGCACCTGTTTTCGCAAAGCCCACAGCCAACGCATATCTCTTCGTTGACAGCGGGTCCTGTTGTTTGTTGTCCTGTTATTGGTTCAAAGTCAGATGCTCTGTATACAGCGTTCTTAGGGCATACTTCTTCGCATATATAGCAAGAGATATTTTTTGACCATACGAGGCAATTCTCTCTCTTCACTTTCGCAACACCAATCTTTATTTTCTTGCCGTAGTGAGGTGCTCGTATAACCCCTGTAGGGCAAACTTTGTAGCAAAGGAAGCAGTTATCAAAGGCGCAGTAGCTTTTTGCATAGACAAGTTTTGGAGACCAAAAGTTTTCTATACCGTCGTATAGCTTTGCAGGCTCTATAACCTTCGTAGGGCAGATTTTTATGCATGCGCCACACCTTAAACATCCTAAGATGAATAAGTCTTCTTCCACACTTCCTGGAGGGCGCAGCAACAGTCGGTGCTTTATTTTCATTTTCGTAGCAAGGGTTATTTGCATAGGTAAAAGGAAAAGGGCTTTTATAAGTTCACGTCGTGTAACAAAATCAACCTGTTGTTTCTGTTTTTGTTTAGGAACCAATTTACGAGTTTGTAAAAATATAGAGATGAGAGAGCCCAGCGGACAGAAATAGTTGCACCAAAACCTATAAGAGAGCCCACTAAGAATTATAATTACAAGTAGAAGTATTATAGGGGGTAAAGTGTTGAACGTGAAAGCTCTTGTAAGAATTACTATAGGGTCAAAGAGGAAGAAGAGTTGTTTATGGAAGATAAATAACAATATGAGTAGTATAAGGATGATAAATTTGAGTTTTTTAAAAACTTTTATATTTAGTTGTAGCTTTATTAAGTGTTTTAAGCAAAGGTGTGCGTAGTCAAAACACGTCCTTAGTGGGCAGATGTAGTCACAAAAGATGTTACCAAAAATAAAAATTATCAAGAAGAATATGAGAAACAGCATGATAAACTTTGTTCCACTGCCTGCAGCAAAGCTTATAAAATTTACTAAAGGGTCAATCCTCAAAAAAGGATTTGTGTAATTTAATAGATATATGGAGGCAAGAAATAAAATAAGAGAAAGTAGCTGAATGATTTTTCTTCTGCGCACTTTTTTCAATTAAGTTCTATCTTTTGTATTTCTACTTTTTCTAAATCAATCTCGCCAAGACCCATCTCAGAAGCTATTTTTATGTGAGGCACGTCCTCGCCTCTTATGCCGAAAAGTGTTGCCGTGTACGAATCCACTGCTACAGGATCTTCACCAACGATTATAGTATTGAGCTCTTGGACTTTACCTGGCCCTGAAGGGCCATTTGTTAGAAGTATCCTTGTAGCATCCATTATTATCAAACTTGGTTTTAGATATAAAGAGAGGTCTGCGATAGCTTGATGAATATTTACGGTGTGCAGCTCGCTCATTCTTAATGTGGCACCTATCAAATTTTTCATAGACAGCGTTAGTACTGCTTCACTATGGACTTTAGCTACCGGGACATTTATAAATACATCCGAATTAAGGATATCTTTCATTATATACACGGACTTCACTACTTTCGCATCTGTGTTTTTTACTTCTACAAAATTCCTATTGTTAGGTGGGACGATTTTTATACCAACTTCTTTTGCAGCATCTTCTATGCCGGAGATTTTGTAAGTTATGGTATAATGTCCTCCTGCTGGATTGTCTGAAAGTACAATTTCACCTGCACCCGCTGCACGTAATATTTTCCCTAAGGATTTTATTATTTCAGGGTTAGTATTTGCTGCCTGCTGAGGTGTTCTCGGGAAGGCAGCGTTTGGTTTTATAAATATTTTAGAGTTTTTCTTTACTAATTTTTTAATTTTTTCCTTCAATGCTATTTTGAGCATTTCATCTATATTTTTACCCTTTACGACGATAAGTTTAGTTTTTTTGCTTTGTATAGTTTTTTTAAGAATCAATTTTTTAGAGGTTTCTTTTTCTGCAGCAAGCAATTTTCCGCCAAAGAAAAGATAAACTAGCAGTTGTAGTGATTTTTTTATAAATTCTCTTCTTGGGAGTTTCAGAGCTTCAAGATTCTTTAGCATATGTTGTACTTTATCCATTTGCTTTTATGGACGAAAAGTGAATAGTATTTTTTATATTTTTATTCTTCTATCAAGCTTTCTTTTGCGAAACTGTAGTAATCGTTAGAATTTTTCCCAATTATTATGTGGTCTAACACTTTTATATCTAAAAGTTTGCAAGCTTCTTTGATACGATTTGTCAACTCAATATCCTCTTTGGAGGGTTTAGTTTCGCCTGAGGGATGGTTATGGATGAGTATAATTGAAGATGCAGATTTTAGGGACGCCAGCTTAACGATTTCTTTCGGATCCACTACGGTGGCATTTATACTACCTTTACTGAGCTCAATGTTGTCAATTATTTTATTTTTGACATCAAGAAGAAGGACGTTGAAGAATTCCTTTTCGCTATTTCTAAGGTAAGGTGAGTAGTATTCGCAGACGTATGAAACAACGTCATCTGGCTTGTTTAATTTTTTTCTTTTTTGTGCTTGTTCTCGCAAGAAACGCTTACCGATTTCTATTGCAGCTTTTACCTGAACTGCTTTTGAAAAGCCGATGCCTTCTATTTTAGATATTTCCGAGATAGTAGCAGAATCTATAGCTCTTAGTGAGCCGAAGCGGTTAAGGAGCTCTCTTGCGAGGTCTTCTGCGCTTTTTCCTTCTTTTCCTGTTCTTAAGATGATTGCGAGGAGCTTTGATAGTGGCAAGTTTTCGGCTCCTATTTTTGCTAACATTTCCCGTGGGCGCTCTTCCTTTACCCATTCCCTTATAGGCAGGTTCGTTCTATATTCTTTGGATAGCTTTTTAATTTCATCTCTGAGCTTTTTGCAGTCTTCCATTGTTTTAATATTCAGTTGCGCTATAATTTCTAATTTTTTCTCTTTCGTTAATAAATTTTTCGTTGAGCACTTTAAGAAAATTTGTCCTTTTTTACTTACAAATGGGTAAATGCTGTTTGTAGCCATGAATTTGAGCAGCTCAGCTTTTATTTTTGTGTAGGACGTTAGAGAGTAATTATTGTTATTGTATGCCGACTTTCTCATAAATTTAATAATAAGTAGTGAGTAGATTTCTGGTAGGATATTTTAACAAATTTTGGCTCTTATGATGAAATAGTTAGTTATTTATTAAGTTTTTTGCTCCAGACTTTTATAAAGTATTCAAGCGCCCTGTCGTAAGTTTTCTCAGCTTCTGCTGGGAAGAAGCACCCTGGTAGCTGCTTCATTGACCAGTGGTATGAGATGCATTCGCAGCAGAGGCCTTTTCGTGGGCAGGTTCTATAGGTGCAGGTACAATTTTTTAGATTTCTTTCTTTATTTAGACACTCAGCCATTTTTTAGTAGAGAGCTTCACTCCTTTCTGAGATAGATGAAAGTTTTTTGTGATTTTTTGAATTATTTTTTATTTTACCAAGAGTTGCTTAAGTTCTTCAACGGTGGGTACTTTGCCTGAGACCACAATTTTGCCATCTACAATGACTGCAGGCGTTATTATAACACCGAGTTTTGCATACTCTTTGGGGTCGTATAGATGCTCAACAGTAGCATTTATTTGTAATTCTTCAATGGCCTTTTTGACGTTTTTTTCTGTAGATATGCACCTTTGGCATCCTGGACCTGCAACTATTATTCTTTTCACCATTTGTCAAAAAGTTCTCCTTTCTAATTTTTAAAAATAAAATTTCCAAAAAAACTATTTTGTTATTATACCTAAATAAGATAATTATTGTCAATTATATAAACAATTGCTTTTTTTCATGTGCCAAAGACTTTTGCTATTGTCATCCAGTTTGGTAGACTTAACTCGGGGCCCATGAGAAGGAGTGCTAAAGCAGGTCCTTTACCGGTGCCAAGCTTAATTAATGTGTCAACAAAGGGCGCTTCTGTCATGGCAGCAAAATAACTTACTGTGCCAAGTATAATAGCAAAGAGGGAGGCTCATAGAGAATTTCTGCCAAGGAGCTTTTGTATCCACTGTTGTGGGATAGTTTTTCCTATTATACCAAAGTAGAGGGAAAATAATCTTCGCAAAGAACCAAGATTCCCTCAGAAATATGAATGCAGTGCCTACACCTGTACCACTATAGTATAGTCCACATTGCGACAGGTATCACGGTGCAGTAGCAGGCTGCAACAAAAAAAACTTAAAAACGATGCTAAAAAGAAGGACTTTACTTTTAACGCTTGCTCGCCCACGTAACGCAGAATTGCTTGCTTATTTACAAAAGCAACCATTTCTCCTGCAAGGAGGAATACTGGTACAAGGCAAGTTATAACGTGTAGTAGAATATACTCTTCCACTGCTAATAGTCCTGCTAAAATTATACCCTTCATTATTTCTTCTTCATCTCATCTTTTACACGATAGAAGGCGGTGGGAGATGCGTTTCATATTTCTGAGATATAGCATCTAAGGAAGGTGTTTTTTCCGGGGGAGTTATAGCTATGTTTATCACTTCTTCCATAGATTTGACAGGTATAAGGTTTATCTTTTTTTGTATATTTTTAGGTATCTCTTCTAAATCTTTTTTATTACCTTCCGGGTAGAGAACAGTCTTTATACCTTCTCGGTATGCTGCAATAACTTTCTCTTTTAGCCCGCCAATAGGTAATACGCGTCCACGTAAGGTTATTTCGCCAGTCATCGCTATATCTTTTTTGACTGGACGATTAGTGACAAGAGATACCAGTGCTGTGGCAATGGCTATACCTGCAGAAGGTCCATCCTTAGGTATAGCGCCTTCCGGTATGTGTATATGTATATCTTTATTCTTGAAGACGTCTTCTTTTATGTTGAGTTTTCCGCAAATTGACCTCACATAGGAGACTGCAGCTTGTGCAGACTCCTGCATAACTTCTCCAAGCTTACCTGTAAGAATGAGTTTCTCTCTGCCTTTCATCCAGGTGACTTCTATTGAGAGGAGCTCGCCGCCAACTTCAGTCCATGCAAGCCCTGTAGCAATGCCAACTTCGTTTTCTGCAACTTTCTCACGATAAAACTGCGGAATACCCAAATAGTGTTTTAAGTTTCGTGCAGTAATTGTGAACCCGCCTTTCTTTTTCTTTTCTACAATTTCAATTGCTATCTTACGGCATAGGTTGGATATTTCGCGCTCAAAGTTACGTACACCAGCCTCCCTCGTGTAATCGTTAATTATCTTCTTAAGCCCTTCTTTGTTTATAGTGAAGGTGTTACGTTTGAGCCCATGCGCCTTCATCTGCTTTGGTATGAGGTGTCGTGTTGCAATTTCCATCTTTTCTTCCATTGTGTACCCTGGGAAGCGTATAATCTCTAAGCGGTCAACTAAAGAAGGTGGTATAGAGTAGAGAGTATTTGCTGTAGCTATAAACATCACATCTGAGAGATCAAATTCTACATCCAAGTAATGGTCTACGAAAGCATGGTTTTGTTCTGGGTCAAGTACTTCAAGTAGCGCAGCTGCAGGGTCACCACGCCAATCTACACCTATCTTGTCAATCTCGTCAAGTAAAAAGACTGGGTTTTTAGACTTCGCCTTTCTCATTTGTTGTATGATACGTCCTGGCAGCGCACCTATATAAGTACGCCTGTGGCCACGTATTTCAGCCTCGTCGCGCACTCCGCCAAGCGATACGCGCACAAAGTTTCTACCCATAGCACGTGCAATGGACCTCGCAATAGAACTTTTACCTACGCCAGGGGGGCCTACAAAGCATAATATCGGGCCTTTCAGCTTTTTTGTTAATTTTAGCACAGCCAAGTACTCAAGTACACGCTCTTTCACTTTCTCTAACCCGTAGTGGTCTTCATCTAAAATTTTTCTAGCGCGCGCAATGTCATAATTGTCTTTGGTTTTTACCGACCATGGTAAGTCCACTAGCCACTCAATATATGTCCGTACAACGGTTGCTTCTGGCGAGAAAGGCATCATCTTTTCCAACCTTGAGATTTCGCGTTGCGCAACCTCTTCAACTTCTTTTGGCATTTTGGCCTGCTTGACTTTTGCGCGTAGCTCGTCAATCTCTTTCCCAAATTCATCCTTCTGCTTTAGCTCTTTTTGTATAGCTTTCATCTGCTCGGTTAAGTAGTATTCCTTCTGTGTTTTTTCTATTTGTGCCTTTACACGTGCCTGTATCTTCCGTTCAATATCAAGTATTTCTATTTCGCGTGCTAACACCTCAACTAACTTTTGTAGTCGTTCTGCAGGGTCAATTATCTCCAACAGCTCCTGTTTCTCCTCGGTTTTTATCAATAATGAGCTTGCAACAATGTCTGCCGTTTTTGTAACGTCTGCAATGTTGTTCAGGTTATATATGATTTCGAGTGGCAATTTCTTGTTAAGCTTCACGTACTGCTCAAACAAAGAAATTACTTCCCTATGGAAAGCCTCAATTTCTTTCTTAGGCTCCACTTCTACAAAAGGAATCTCCAGCGTAACTTCGTTGTAACCCTTTTCCTCGTTATACGAAAAGCTCACTATTTTTCCGCGTATAATGCCCTCCACCATTATCCTCATAGTGCCGTCTGAAGTTTTGTAGAACTGTATTATTTCGCATATAGTACCTACATTGTAGAGATCTTCCCGTGAGGGAATTTCAATCTCGCTTTTTTTCTGTGTAACAACGAATATCAGTCTTTCTGACGTGTTAAGTGAAGACTCTACAGCACGCAATGAGCGCTCACGGCCTATAGAGAGTGGTACTTGGCTGTAAGGGAAGATGACTATATTACGTACTGGCAACAGAGGCAGTACAGTGGGTATCTGTATTGGAATATTCTTGTTGCTACTGTTGTTGTTTTCCATAGTTATTTTCGTTTTATTTTTTACTTGCGTTTTGTTATTATCTCATCTATTAGTCCGTATGCCTTTGCCTCCTCTGCAGACATGTAAAAATTGCGTTCTGTGTCGCGCCTAATAGTTTCTTCAGATTGTCCCGTATGCTTTGCCAGTATCTTTATTAGTTCTTCTTTAGTTTTCAAAAGCTCCCTTGTTTCAATATTTATGTCTGTAGCGGTACCGCTTATACCTTCACCTATAATTAGTGGCTGGTGTATCATGATACGCGAGTGCGGCAACGCGAAACGTTTACCTTTCGTGCCGGCAGCCAGCAACAGAGCACCAAAAGACATCGCCATACCTATGCAGACGGTGACAATGTCGGGCTTTATGTACTGCATAGTGTCATACACAGCAAGCCCAGCGGTTACCATCCCACCAGGAGAGTTTATATAAAGATATATATCTTTTTGCGGATCCTCGGCCTCCAAATATAACAGTTGCGCTATAATCAAATTAGCCGAGTCCGTAGTAACAGTTCCTCCATGTCCCCCTACAAATATTATTCTATCCTTTAGCAGGCGTGAAAAAATGTCATACCCTACAGCTGCTCCTTGGCTCCAACGCTCAATCACAGTTGGTATAGTCAACATACTTTTTTATCCTCCCACCCTTTCTATTCTACTTATCACGTCACTGCTGAACCTATTAACATATTTCAAGATGTAACTTTTTGCATCAATGCCTCTATTTTTAATCAACGGTCTCAGGTCCATGCAATATATTATCGATGTGTAAGTATCTACTTGGTGTGACGCGTAGTATGTGGCATTTGCATAGCGTCTGCCAACTGTTGCTATATTGTAGCGTTTACCGCCAGATATTTGCGAGTCAAATATGTTTAGTAGCGCTATGGAGAGGTTTTCGTGTTGTGACACGTCCAGGCAGACTTTATCTTCATCTACCAGCCAGTCAAGACTACGCCACACTTCGCAGCCATACAGTTGTTTAGGGTGGTTTTCTTCTGGCAATTCGCGGAGGGCTTCTATTGCGCGTAGAGTTACTGCTACGTGCGTATCGTGTCTATCTGCTAAGTTGTGCACATACATTATTTCCGGCTGCATTATTTGGGATAATATTTTCTTTAGGTCCTCTTTCACATAATTATTTGGTTCTTTTACTTCAGATGAGGAATAATTTAATAGGACGACGCCGCTGTACTCTCCTACGATTGCTGCTTTCTTTTGCTCTTTACGTCGTATTTTGCGCATCTCTGCGTCACTATAGCTACTGTAGGTGCCACTTCTTGGGCTACCTGCGCCGTCTGTCACTACAATCCCAAAAAACCACTTCTCATCATTGTTGTAGCATTCTAATATACCATGGCATGCCATTATTTCCAGGTCGTCTGGATGCGCACCTATACCTACATGTGTTGTCCTGCTGAGAGCCTCTTCTACAGATTTTCCATCCGGTATGTATATTTCTGCGTCCTGTTTTGATAGTTTCAATCCCATGTGTATGAAATTAATTCACTGCCCGAAAATTATATTAAATAGGTTTTTGTTTTTTCAATAAATTTTTTCAAACGTAGAGAGTATTTCGTCACATATGTTATTCACATTATAGTTATCGTCAAGGTATATCCAATGTATGCGGCTGTCAGCTTTAAACCATGTGATTTGGCGTTTCGCGTATTGGTGCGTTTTGAATTTCCATTCTGAGACCATCTCGTTATAGCTTATCTTGCCATAGAGGTAGTTTGTGATTTGTTTATACCCCAAGGTATTCAATCCTGGGTCTGAGGGCTTATACCCCAACTTTAGCAAGTAGGCTGTCTCTTCAATAGCACCTTTAGAGAGCATTTTTTCAACACGCGCATCTATACGTTGATACAACTTTTTCCTGTCCCATAAGAGGCCAAAAATGTAAAAAGAGTATTCGTTCTTGCACAGCCTACTTTTATCTTTATGGTGTTGTGATAAAGGCTTCCCTGTAAGGTAATACACTTCTAAGGCACGAACTATGCGTACTGTGTTGTTAGAGTCGATTTTTTTAGCAGCCTCCGGGTCAACCTCTTTCAATATTTTGTATAGGTATCCTTTGCCTTTGCTTCTTTCTTCATCCAATAGTCTCTCGCGCAGTGCAGTGTTGCGTGGTGGTAAAATAGTTAACCCGTCAGTTAGTGCTTTTATATATAGTCCACTTCCTCCAACTACAATTGGTATTTTATCTCTGCTATGTAATTCTTCTATGATGTTTTCTGCAGCATTTTTGAAGTTAGCAGCACTATAGTAATTGTCCGGTGTGATAATATCTATCATGTGGTGTTTAATTTCTTTTAGTAATTCTTCTTCTGGCTTTGCAGTGACAATATCAAGGTGAATGTATATTTGTCGCGCATCTGCAGAAATAATTTCTGTAGAGAGGCGTTTTGCGAGCTCAGCTGCAATTTTCGTTTTACCGGCAGCCGTGGGTCCTACAATAACGATTACTTCGTTCATCTTTCTATTTTTTATAGTTCTATTTCTTCCTCACTTCTTAATTCTTTAAGTATATCTTTTTCTGGCTTGATGTCCAGTATTTCCAGCACGACTTTGCTGTTATTTGCAACTTCGTTTATATATACTGCCAAAGATGTATATTCGTCTTTATTTATCCAAGGCGACAGAAAGCCTAACCAGTGTCCCGTGCCTTCAAGTTTTATGTCATTCAAGGTGCCTTCTATGTATAAATGTTCTCTATTTATTCCTACAGACTCTACAAAAGTTAGTTTTACTTTGTTTAACATAATTACAGGGCGATTGTTTTTTACACCGAAAGGCTCTAACATGGAGATTTCGTCTAAAATGGTGAGAAAAGAATTCGTGTCAGACTCTGACAATACCACATCTATTGCCAGAATATCGTCTTCTTTTCTATTATGGTGGAACTTGGTGAAGATATCCGTCAATTTCGCCTTAAGGTTCTCAACATTTCTTTCTCCACCTTTCATTTCAAAGCCTGTCGCTGAGGGATGCCCCCCGTAGGAAGTGAACAATTCCGCGCATTCTTTAAGAAGTAGAACAACATTTATACCTTCTGGGGAGCGCCCCGTGCCCCTTATTACACCATTATATGATGATAGAAGGAAGACGGGCTTTTTATATATTTTTATCAAATAGTTTGCAATAACGCCCAAAATGCCATGTATGGTATCCGGTAAGAAGATGAAAATAAATTTTTCGTTAGGGTTGTAATTTTTCATTATGTCGGACATTATTTTTTGTATGATATCTTTCTGCAATTTTTTTCGTGTCTCGTTTAGCTTCAGTATAGTAAATAACTTTTCAATAGCATCCTTGCGATTATCAGACAACAGAAATTCTACCGTGATACTTCCCTGCTCAAGTCTGCCTGGACCATTAAGTATAGGTATGATTTTAGTTGATAGCTCTTGTGTAGAGAGCCGTTTACCTAAGAGGTTGGAGTGCTCCATTAATAGTTTTAGAGGTATGTGGTGTGTCGTAGATAGATACTCAAGGCCTTTTTTCGTTAAAAACCTATTTTCTCCAACCATTGGCATAACATCGGCTATATTGCTTAATGCGATATAGTCGATATTTTCCAAATACACTTCTCTGTGTATCTCGTTTCTTATCAATTCCAATACACGATAAAGTTCAATTAGAGACAGACAGTCAGCGTATGCGCGGTGCATAGGTAGTTTTGTTAGTGTTAATTGACGTGATAAACTTTTCAGTGAGTAAGAGTTGAGTGTTAAGGTTTCTTTTGCAATTTTTAACGTATCTATAACCTTGTTATTTAAAGTTTTGCCACAAATTTCTGTAGCTACTTTATTCAAGAAGGGCAAGTCAAAGTCCGCATTTTGTATAACTAGAGGCGCATCACCTATAAATTCCAGAAGTTGCGGTATTACTTCTTCTGCAGCAGGCGCATTTTTACACATATCCTCCGTGATACCATGTATTTTGGATAATTCTTCCGAGATGCCCTGCTTAGGCCTTACAAGGGTGGTGAGGTTGGACGTTGGCATGAAGTTACAGAATTTGACAGCAGCAATCTCGCAAATTTCGTGTATTTTTGGCGACAGGCCTGTTGTTTCTAAGTCTAAAGCTATAAGCTCCTTATCGTAATGCTCCCATTTGCACATCCATAGGTAAGCCTCAACCACTTTTGCTACTATTGTCGTTGCAGATGTTTCTTTATTGGGGTAGAGAGAGTTTTTGAGTAGGGGATTTACGACAGCACAAGCTTCTACATTTTCTACTAATGGCATGTGGTGGTCAATGATTATTGTTTCCACGCCGCGGCTTCGTGCAAATGCTACCTCTTCTTTGTTATTTGTTCCGCAATCTACAGCAATCACAAGTTTTATCTTCTCCTGTTGGAAATATTTCTCTAATATTGTCTTCTTTAGGCTATATCCTTGGCTTTGTGGTATGTACCATAAGTTGCACACCTTAATGGAGTCTAAGAAAGTTTTCAGTATTACTGTTGACAAGATACCATCAACATCGCTGTCACCATAAATCAGCACTTTCTCGTTTTTTTCAGCTGCCAATCTTATGCGCTCTATAGCGGGCTTTATTTCCGGCAGCAAGAAGGGATTTTCTAGTAGGCCATATGAAGGATAAAGGAAGGCGTTTATACTTTCTTCTGTTATGAAGCCGTGATTTAGCAGCAGCTGCGCTACTATTGGCGAGATGTTAAATTTTTTCGCTACCGATTTGACATTATTTTCGTCGTCGCTGCTATTGCTGCCCTGCTTGTACTGTGTTGGTAATTTCCACTCGTATAACATGGGACTTCTTATTATATAATAAACATACCGCTATAATCAAATATAATCAAACATTTTTTATCTCCAAATTTACAATCAAATTATTGCAAAAAGCAAAAAAAATTTTACAAAATTTTTAAAACTCATTTTCTCTACGTGGCACGCAGGTATGAGATGAGAAAGGTATATCTTTTTTTGTTTTATACAGTGGTGGTGTTTTCGTTAAGAGTAGGTGTTGTTGGGAGTGGGATTGAAGCGAGATATAATTTTAGCAGGGGCCCAAACTACTTGCTACTTTCAATAGGCTCTTTGTGGGGTGATGGGAAAATTTCTATTATTGACCCGAGCACATTTTTGAAAATGGAATATAGCAAAGAAGAAAACTCTCCTAATTCTTTTTCAGAGTCGCAGACTTACATTTCGCAGGCGTTTGTTAAAATTTCTGGCAAAGTGTATCCTTTTACGGTCTTCAGTGGTATAGAGAGCAGAGCTAAGCAATTTTCTTTATCTGATAGTGTGAAGTTTGGTATAGGGCTGATACAAAATGCGTTTATGTATTATCAATGGAGTGGTGCTGTTGGGTTAGAGTATATCTTTACTCCTGGGGCAGACTTTATGGTGTGTTTTTCATCTTCCGTAGGATTTATTGCAGGCACCGATGGCGAAATTATGGTAATACCGAGGGATGTGCAGAATATAAATATTTTTAAGAGCAGTCTTAGTTCACTAGCGTATAATTTGTGGTTGAGGTTTTTCGTCAAGAAAATTGATATAGACGTTCGTTACACTTATACGCCTGCTGTTGAAAAATATACTTTTGGGATAGGCTATTGTGGTAGAGCTGTAAGATTAGGCGGGGAGGTGCATAGATCGCAAAACATTATGTTCCCCGACAAAGAGATTCTTAAGGTGGAGGCAAAGTTGTTAACTCTGGAGGAGAAGGTTTTAATTTTCTTTAATGGCAGCTATGAAAGAATGCGCTACAATGTAGGTGGCTATTGTGACGATAATAGCATAATTTTAGTAAGCATCAACATACCAATAGGCGTAAAAAAAGGTGGTGATAGGAAAATAGACATAAGATTTTCTTTTGACGAGACGATAGGAGGAGATAAATACTTAGAGAAAGGCAGGTACTCATACTTTTATTCAGATGCTTACTATTCGTTTAGCGAGAGGGTAATTTTTGGGATAAAGAGCAATAAGACATTTATGGAGTTTATCAAGTTTATCAAAGACGAGCTCAACACAGTTGATGAGAGCTTGTGGTTAGGCTCTGTTATGGGTGATTTATGTGGAAGGTGGATTTACGACTATAGAGGTATGACGTTAGAAGGTATAAAGGAAGATATCTTTAAGGATACTTTACGTAATATCGCTACTAACGACCAAATATACAACTCTTTACGTGAAGCTATTATGAGCGGTGAGGTGCAGCCAACGACTGTTTGCCGCGGTATCAGCAGGTTTGTAGCAGATGTTATAAATACAGCTGCTACACAAGAAAGTGATAATGAAGTTTTCGGGTATACTGCGCGTGTTGACGTAGAAGGTGGAGGACACATTATAGTACCAGTTATTACCGACGAGCAGATCTTCTTGATAGATTACAACAATATTATTCCAACGCGGACACGTAATATTAGTACAGCGCTACAGGTGTATGAAAACTTGAACCGCTGCTTTACTCTTCAACATTATGTATGGGAGAGGGGTAACAAGTTGTTATACAAAATAGACACACCGGATACGTTGTTATTGAAGCGTTTTTTTGTCACGAGAAGCGATACACCACCAGGAAGATATTTAGAAGAACTTCTCTATAATATTCATCTTAACGCATGGTAAGATTGGTTTCTAGAAGGAATTGGTTTTACAGTATCGCATATTTAATAGTTAGGTTTTTGTTGCAGGTGATTTGGCGGCTAGAAGTGCATAATGAAGAGAATGTTCCGCTAAGTGGTGGAGTAGTGATATCACCTACGCATAAGAGCTATTTTGATCCGCCGGTTATTGGTGCTGCATTACCGCGGGAAGCACACTACATGGCAAAGAAAGAGCTTTTCCGTGTACCACTTTTGAAAAATGTGATAAAAAAGTTGAATGCTTTTCCGGTGGACCGCGTAGGGTTTAGCCGCGATGCGATAAAAAAATCTATTGAGCTATTGGAGAGAGGCGATGCAGTAGTGATTTTCCCGGAAGGACATAGGCAAAAAGGTGACATTGTTGTTGGAGAATGCAAGCCTGGAGTTGGTGTAATATGTTTGCATTCCAAAGCGCCGGTTTTGCCTGTGTTGATAGTTAACTCACAACAGTGGACGAGGTTGAAGAAAATAGAAGTATGGTTTGGCGATTTAATAAGGTTAGATTTTGACAAGGGAGACAATAACTTTAATTACCGTATGATGTCAGAATTAATAAAGGAAAGGATTGAAGAGCTATGGAGAAAACGAGAGAGTTGCAAAAGGCGCTATCAGCAATAGGTTTCACTCTACTTGGCATAATACTGTATGTCACTTCTTTGCCGTTGATAGTTAAAATTTTAGAATACGAGGTTGGTAAATACATTTATATAGCATTTACGTCGGTTTTGACCTTTTTAGGAGTCTACACATGGATAAAAATAAGGAAGCTTTAGAGGTAATAATTAGCAGGTACAAAGGTTTTTGTTATGGTGTGAAGCGCGCAATAGACATTGTAACTGCTGAGCTTGGCAAAGGCAAGAAGCTTTATACTTTTTCTGAGCTCATACACAATCGTATTGTTATGGAGGAGCTGAGGTGTAGAGGGCTGCAGGTGATAAAAGTCGACGATATTGCTAGTATTGCCGATGGGACAGTAGTTCTTCCTGCTCATGGTGTAAGTAAAGAAATTATGGAGACGATAGAGAAGCATTGCTTGCCATACGTAAACCTTATGTGTCCTTTTGTTCTTCAAGTGCATAACGTAGTGAAAAAGTTTATTGACAACAAGGTTGGGTTGTTGATTATATTTGGTGATAAGGAGCACGCAGAAGTAAAAAGTATAAGGAGCTATTTATCAGTAGATAATGTTGTTATAGATTCTGTAGAGGAAATAGATAAAATAGAGTTTAGGAATTACAAAACTATAGGTGTTGTGAGTCAAACTACACAGAACCGCAAAAATTTTGTTGAGATTGTAGGGAGGCTGAAAGAGAGGTGTCTTTCTTATGGAATAACGTTATACTTTGAAGACACGATATGCAAAGAAGCGGAAAGCAGGCAAAACGAAGTGAGAGAGATAGCCTCTCGTGTAGATGTGATGTTTATTGTTGGAGGGAGGAATTCTGCGAACACCAAGCGCTTGTATGAAATCGCCTCTTTCTATCGGGATAAGGCTTTTCATATAGACTCTGTTGAAGAATTTCGTAGCCTATGGCCGACAATACGTAATTCACTGAATAATCTCTCCAGCCTTAAAGTAGGGATAACTGGTGGCACCTCAACGCCAGATTTCATTATTGACGAGATTGTGGAGGAGTTGAGGAGATAAATTTTTTGTATTTTTATACATAACGAAAAAGTGTTTTTTTGAAGTATTTGCTTTTTGTTGAAGAAATAAAGTAAAATATCTTTCTACTTATATTTTTTCTTCGTAAAATAAGAGGTATATTTTCGGTGATTTTAGTAGGAGGATGGGAGAAATATTTAGGAAGCGCGAGGAACAAAACAATATGGTGAAAGGTAGAGAAAAGGATAAATTAGAAAACTGCAGTGTAGGTGTGGACAAGAACGATTGTGAGATGGGTTTAAACATTGTGGATGAGTTTGAAGTTGATATGGACGAATTATTATCTTTTTCGCCTGGTGACCACACTCCGGGATCTATTATAGAGGGGAGAGTGGTGGAGATTTTACCTACAAAAGTGGTGGTTGACATAGGGATGAAGGCAGAAGGTATAGTTGAGAAGGAAGAATTTCCGCCGGATTTTAAGCTTTCGGTAGGTGACGTGATACCTGTAGTGTTGGAGAGTAGGGAGACTGCAGATGGTTATCCGATGGTGTCGTGGCGTCGTGCCCACCAGATGCGTCTTTGGCAGACACTTGCGAAAGCTTATGCAGAGGGTTCACCTGTGGAGGGTAAGGTGCTGCAACGCGTGAATGGTGGATTTATCATAGATATTGGTAAGATGGCATTCTTGCCTTTGTCGCAAGTTGTGGTGAAGAGGAAGCAGGCTGTTGACGAAATAATAGGGCAGACGATAAAAGTTAAAATTGTGGAGTTTGACAAGAAGAGGCGTCATATTGTGGTGTCACAAAAATTGTATCATGAAGAGGAGCAGAGGCTGGAGCGCGAGGCTGTGAAAAAGAAGTTAGAAGTGGGTGCAATTGTTGAAGGTAGAGTGTCGAACATAACGCCTTATGGAGCGTTTGTGGACCTTGGTGGTGGTATCTCGGGGCTGATATATATTGCAGATCTCTCGTGGACAAAGGTTGAGAAAGTGTCTGATGTGGTGAAGGTTGGTGATATAGTGAAAGTTAAAGTTACTAAGATTGACTGGGACAACAATCATATTTCGTTAAGCTTGAAGGATACGCAGCCCGACCCCTGGGAAACAATTGAAGAAAAATATCCTGTAGGAAGTAAAACGGTAGGCAAGGTTGTTGCAGTGACGGATTTTGGTATATTTGTGCGGTTAAAAAATGGTATTGAGGGCTTAGTGCACGCAAGTGAGGTCTGCTGGTTAGGCGAGTATAAAGAAGTCAAAGACAACTACAAGGTGGGTGATGAGGTTGAAGTTGTTGTAATCAGGATAAACAAAGAGAAGAGGCACCTGTCCTTAAGTATAAAACGTCTTAGCCCAAACCCGTATGAAAAGTTGAAGGAGAAGTACCCGCCGGGAACAAAAGTTAGTGGTGTGGTGACTGAGCTTGTGCCGTTTGGTGCATTTGTGAAGATAGCTTCTGAAGGGGTGGAAGGTTTGATACATATAGGTGATCTTTCGTGGACGAAGAACATAAAGCACCCTCGTGAGGTGCTCTCTATAGGTGATAAGATTGAAGTTGTAGTGTTAGGGGTTAAGCCTGAGGAAGAGAAAGTTATTTTGGGATTGAAGCAGCTCAAGGAGAATCCTTTCGTGAAGTATTCAGTTGGCAAAGTTGTTGACTGCAAAGTTAGGAAGATTATGAGCTCTGGTGTTGTTGTAGAGCTTGAGCCCGAGGTGGAAGGCATAATACGGACGAGTGAGCTGTCGTTGGAGAAAGTTGATGACCCGGCAAAAGTTATCAAAATAGGTGAGTGGATAAAGGCTAAGGTTATATCTTCCGACGAGGAAGAGAAGAAAATTTTATTATCTGTCAGGCAGTATGAGAAAGATTTAGAGAAAGAAGAACTTAAAAAACATATTACATCTACTGATGTTAGCGAGGTTCCCATTGGGGAAGTCATCAAAGATAAGAATAATAAAGAAAAGTGATGCTGCCCCCCTTCTCCTGTTTGTTCTTCCTATTATAACTGTCCTCATAGTTACCACAAGAGTAGTCTACAGGGTTAATGAAGAGTCTTTACTTCAGATAGAGAGAGGTATTTTTCCGCAGGACTCCCTTGAAAAAACAATAGATAAGTTAGAGCATAAAGTTACGGAAAATCCTGAGGATATTTTTTCTCTTACACTCTTGGGGCTTGCCTATTACCAAAAAGGAGTGAATTATTATTCTCAAGCTTTGAATAATTTATATAAAGCGTGGCAGTTAGGTTCTAATGATATACGTATTTATGGATGCATGGGTGTAATTTATGATAGGCTAAACCTCAAAGACTATGCCGTGAATGAATATAAGAAATACCTTCGTAATAGGCCTGACGACTTTTATGCACACTTCAAATTAGGAAACTTATACTTGAGGAGCAAGGAATTAGACCTTGCGATAGATTGTTATGAATCTGCTTACCGCTTGGCACCTAAAAATTTATCTGTATTATACAATTTAGCTGTTGTATATCAGAAGAAGAATTTACTTGACGAGGCGGAACGTATATGGCAAATTGCACTGCAGACGCATAAAAAATTGCCACCAAAGGCATATTATTTCTTGTATGAGCTTTATAAGGCCAAAAATGATTTGGAAAAGGCGACATTCTACTTGAACAAGTCTAAAGAGCGGTCAACAAGGTAAGATTATGGTATTCCACAGTAGAGCGCATTTACTACAAGCCTGGCTGCGCGCCTTGTTCCTTTCCATTTTTGTGTTTATTCTTTGTTTCAGCATGGCAAATTCCGCAATAGTGACGAAAAATTTTGATTGGCATACTACAGAGACCGAGCACTTTGTTGTTTATTATTATCCCGAGTGTGAGAGCGTATTACCGCTACTTTTGAAATATATAGAGGAGGCGTATAATAAAATAACGGAAAAGTTCGGGATAAATATAGAAGATAAAATACCTATCATATTTTACATTTCTAAAAATGACTTCCTGCAATCTAACGTTGTAGATGTAGGTGAAGGCACAGGTGGCGTAACGGAAGCTTTCAAGAACAGGGTACTCATACCGTGGACAGGCTCTGAGAAAGTCTTAGAGCATGTCGTATATCACGAATTTACACACGTTTGCCAATTTATGGTGTTGTACAGCGGTTTTTTTAGATCAATTCAGCTTTTGAAAAGCATATTTTATTCGTTGTGGTTAATGGAAGGGACTGCGGAGTATTTTGGGGCATTCCGCGATAAAACCCTTGGTGAGATGTATGTTCGCGATGCGGTGGTAAATAAAAAATTAATTCCTTTAAGTAAACTACATCAATTCCTGCATTTACGTCCACATCAGGTAGTGTTAGCATACAAAGAGGCGGAGACCGCAATACGTTTTTTTGCAGAGGAGTACGGCGAAGAAAAAATTAGTCTCCTGTTTAAGGAGTTCAGGAACAGATTTGACGTGAATTCCGTTTTACGGAATGTTTGCGGTGTGGACTTTTACGTATTTGAGAGAAAGTGGCGTGAGTACCTTGAAGAAAAATATTATGATGTTGGCAAGTACAGAGATCCGCCAAATGTCTATGGGCAACAGGTTACATTTGTAATAAACAAGAATATATCAGAATTTAACACAGACCCTGTGATCAATCCAGTAGATAAAAATAGCATCTTCTTTCTTTCAGATAGGCGTGGTGCATGGGAAATTTATAGTTTAGATATGAGAACTAATAAATGGAGATGTATTGTATCAAAAGACATGAGGAGATATTTTGACTATATAAATCAGGACTTGTATGGTCGTAGCTTTGATGTAGACCCTACGGGGAGGTATATATGTTTTTCTGCAAGAAAGAATAATAAAGATTTCATTTTTATTTATGACATTATGAGGCGCAAGTTGGAGAAGAAAGTGTTGCCGGCGAATGAGGACTTCCAGGCTATTTTAGACCCTTCTTTTTACGTTTCACACAGGAGAATAATTTTTACTGGTATGAAGAATGGCAGAAATGACATTTACTTATATGATATGGAGAGTGGTGCTGTAGTGGCTATCACGAATGATGCAAATGACGACCGTGGGGCACGTAGCTCACGCGATGGCAAATATATAGTCTTTTCAAAAGAAGAAGATAAAGAATACAATATTTACCTTTATAGTGTTGAAGAGAAAACATTTATGCGTATTACTAACACGGTAGGCGATGAGCTGACACCAATTTTTTCAGATACATCCGGAAAGGAGATACTTTTTATTTCAGACTTAGACGGAGTATATAACATATACTCGTTGGACATACATACTAAGAAGATGTACCAACTGTCGTCTGCAATTGGTGGTATGTTTTCACCGTATGTCTCGACTTTACCCGATGGTAGGCTGTTAGTATTTTCCTCATACTACAACAACAACCAGCATATATTTCTTTGTAAGAATTTAGATGAACTATCGTCTGAAGGGATAGAAATGATAGAAGAGCCACCTGCAGCTGTTGCCGTTGGCGAAGTAGTTAGTTTTTCTACAACTACTATATCTATAGAAGATAGATTATCCTTGTTTCCGATACGTTCCCGCCCTTATAAGTTCTCCTTCTCTACAGATTTGTTTATACCTTTTATGGCCTATACTTCTTTAGATGGTCTATTTCTATATACCTACTGGCAAGGTTCTGAAATGTTAGGTAACCATCAAGTAGCAGCTGAAATTTTAATTAGAGAGAGCATAGGGTATTTCAGTTATAATGTAGAATATGTTTATTTACGTTGGAGGCCTAAGTTTAAAATTGCCTCTAGTGGGAAACAATATTGCGAATATGATAATTCTACTGACAGCATAGTGTTGCACAAGGGTATAGAAGTTTATGGTGCCTGCAGTTACCCATTGGATGAATATAGTGCGGTAGTGTTAGAAAATGCATTGATAAATGAGGAAGAAAAAAGAATTGGTTCTCATTATAGAGCTAATAATTATATGGATGTTTTTGCAATATCATACCAATGGAATACGATTGTGGGTAAATATATCTACGTAGCGCTTTCCGGTATGCAAGGTATATTGTCCTACAGTATAGGCTATGACTTTGCAAAAAGTAAATTCGCTTGGGAAAGGTATGTGTTTGGTTTTCAGCACTTCATCCCTGTGATCTACTCGCATAACCTGAACTACAGGGTAATAGTTATGAAAGGCAATGGTATAACATTTAGTGGCAAAATACGTGGCTATGAGGAAGAAAGTGCCGTTGACGAAATTAGCAAGAAGCATCTTTCAAGCTTCTACATAGAATACAAACTACCTTTATCTACAGGGGTTGATTACCATATGTGGTATATACTGCCTGATTTTTATTTCAAGTACATAGGTGTTGCGTTCTTTTATGAAAATTTAGCACTTTTTGACACGTATAACGATTCTTATCTGATGCAGAATTGTGGTATTGGTATACAATTTATGGGTTTTATTTTTCAAATGTACCCTTTCAGTATGGGGGTAGATGTTGTTAAGCGTATAAGCTCGCCATTGTTAAAAGGATATTTTGTGTTTAATCTTTCGTGGTGAAAAAAAGTGCAAAGGCGGATGTGTATAGGGAGTAATTTTTTCTGTTTTATTTATTTTTTAACATTGTATGGTACAGGTTGTTTTTTATATGATTTTGAGACACAGTAGCAAAAATTAAAGGATTAAAAGAGGAGGATGAGAAAAAATGAAGAAAAAGCACGAGTACGGGTATAGGTTGGTAGTAGCGGTTTTGTTTTCATTATTTTCTAAGTTATTCATTTTCATTGCTGCTGTAATAATGATACCAGTGTTTGTAGTTACAAGTGCAGCTGGAAATACACCTCCTAAGCCGGACTTCAAGGTGAGGCCTTTTTCTGCTTTCCCTGGGGAAGTAATTACTGCAGATGCGTCTTTTTCAAAAGATGCGGAGGACAGCTTAGAGAGGTTAGAAGTGCGCTGGGACTGGGAGGATGACGGTGTATGGGATACAGAATATTCTACGACGAAAGTAGCAACGCATACTTATCTTGTGCCAGGCGAGTATAGGATAAAGTTAGGGGTGCGCGATAGTGGAGGTTTGCAGCGCGTAGTAGTGAAAAAATTTTTAGTAGACGAGCCGTGGTTGTGGAGTATTGGTATTATTGCGGATACACAGGCAAAGCCAGACCAGAGCATCATATGGGATTTGCTGCAACCTCTATACGAGTTGAAGGATATGAAGATGTTGTTACACCTTGGAGATGCCGAGTTTGGTTATGTAGATGTAGTAGGGAAGACAAAATGGATATTTGATTTAATTCAAATGTCCACTCCTCCTGTAGAGATGCTTTTGACACCAGGTAATCACGATAATGGTGGCTTGATGAGCTCAGCGTGGAGGTTAGCGGCTGTATGTGGAAGATATCCTATCTCATCTGGTGGAACAATAGATGGTCCTATATGGAACAAGGAAGTTAGCGAAACAAGGAACTGGCGGCTTGGTGTGCTTCCGTTGCGATATCATTTAACACGAGGTAATATACGTTTTATTGTATTGGACTGCTACGCCAGTGAAGAAGAGAAAGCGTGGCTAAGGGATTTTATTGTTCAGCCGGATACAAGCTCTATTACCATTTGTATAAAACATGTGAATGATTACAATTATCTTTTTTCCTGTTTTGAGGGTTTAGAGGGCCAGCATAATGTTAAATTGGTTCTTTTAGGTCATGGGCACCTGTTTGAAAGATATTATCAACATGGTGTGCATTTTATACAGTCCAGTGGTCAATGGTGGACACGGACGAGCGATGAGATAGAGCTTTATGACGACTCTATGAGGATATTGGTGTATAGCGATAAAATACATCTTGACCGCATTAAGATGAAAACTAACGAGATAGTGCCAGACCCTTGGGAAAGATTGTTGACCATTGAGGGCAACTTTACACAACATGAATATGTTCCACCGAGACCTTGTGAAGCTACACCTCCACCTGTGCCGCAATTGTTATCGCCGGAGGATGGCTTTACTGCAGTATCGTTGCCGCAGCTCTTTGACTGGACTGATGTTGATGACAGCGCAACTGGTGGCAGCGACCCATGTTCGTATCATATACAGATAGCCAATAATGAAAAATTTTCAATGCCGGTAATTGATGAGCGTTGGCTGTCAAGTTCTCAATACACATTGACGAAGACTTTACCTAATGGCACGTATTATTGGCGTGTAGCAGCGGAGGACCTTATCACGAATCATAGCAGTTGGAGTGTAGTGCGTTATTTTATTTGTGTAGACACTACACCACCGCTTGTGCCTCAATTGCTGTTGCCTGCTAACAATGGCGAGATAACGTCATTGCCGTATGAATTCAGATGGACAGAAGTGGATGACAATTCTACTGGTGGTAGAAATCCTTGTAAATATTACATTGAAATAGACAACGATGTAGATTTTAGCTCTCCTGAAGTTAGGGCTTCAAGCCTTAGCGAGCCACGGTACTTGTTTACTCTACATCCTTTCCAGAATGGCACGTATTGGTGGCGCGTACGTGCAGAAGATGGTGTTGGCAATAAGAGTGATTGGTCTGAGAGCCGTAAGGTTGTGTTCAATATTACTATTTCTCCTATAATGATTTCCTTAATGAATGGAGACTTTGAGACTGTTTTGGAAACGCCATTAACGTACTGGATATTGAACCCTCAGCCTGATACTGTGTATAGTGAAGACACTACTACGTTTTATAGAGGAAGGCGCTCAGCGCGTATCACATCTACAAAATTTAACGATGCGTACTTATGGCAAGATGCTACTCAGAGTATTCTCCCACAAAGGTATTACAAATTTTCAGGCTGGATAAAAACAGAAAACCTTTACAGAGCTGGTTATGGTTCGTGCATTCGCATACAATGGAGGAGGGATAGCGGAGGGAACTCAACGTTGATTAAAGAAGACCGCATAACAGGTCCTGTTGGTACTACAGATTGGACAAAGGTTGAGGAAGTATTTTTATCGCCTGTGGAGGCGACAACTGTGCGTGTCATGCTGGCATTACATTTTTCTACGGGGACCGTGTGGTTTGATAATATAAACATTGAAGATGACACGACACCGCCGGCAAGTATTATGGATTTAGATGTGGAGGCACGTTTTATTAATAATGTTCCGAGAGTTGTGCTTAGGTGGACTGCACCTGGAGATGATGGCACTGTAGGTGATATAGTTAGTGGTAAGTATAGGGTGGATTATGCGGAGTATGACAAGGCGGACGGCTGGGATAAGGATAGCTACCGTGTGGAGTTTGTGACGGATGTTATAAGGGCTGGCAGTGTAATGAGTTATGAGGTTGAGGGTGATTTTATGGAGGGCAAGAGGTATTATTTTTGCGTATGGGTTATGGATGATGCGGGGAACTGGTCAGGTAGGTCTAATATAGCGAGCTGTGCTGTGCCGTTCAGAGCGCCTG
>Ga0197143_1000568_pt1 | contig 38716 bp, 41 predicted proteins | sample GBS70_MetaG_FD_148603 | JGI IMG/M metagenome (GOLD analysis project Ga0197143, IMG submission 148603) | Sediment microbial communities from Great Boiling Springs, Gerlach, Nevada, United States - GBS 70_MetaG | ecosystem: Environmental > Aquatic > Thermal springs > Hot (42-90C) > Sediment... | reverse complement strand
AAACTCCAATTTATAATTTTTGGGAGTAGTTTAAATTAAAGCTTGATATAATTCATGGTATGAAGGTACCTAAAGAGATAAACACTTACTGTCCTAGATGCAAGAGGCATACTGAGCATACAGTCTCCTTGTATAAGAAGGGCAAGGAGAGGAGTATGGCTCTAGGTGTTAGAAAGCATGAGGAGGAGAAGAAGGGTTATGGAGGTCAGAAGTTCCCAGAGCAGAAGAGGACAGCAAAGACAACAAAGAAGCAGATGTTCAAGTTAAAGTGCAAGACATGTGGGTATACTCTTCAGAGGGAAGGTATAAGGCTTAGGAAGGTTGAGATAGTATGAGGATGAAGAGGGAGCATATACTAATACCTACACCAAGGAGCATGTTCTTGCTAGTGCAATGTACAAAGTGTAATACTGAGAGGATAATATACTCACATACAACTACAGATATAAAGTGTAGTAAGTGTGGTATACTACTTGCTAAGAGTACTGGAGGTAAGGCTATAATACATGCCAAGATACTAACGAGGTTAGACTCAACAGTATCATCTCAGCAAGCCTAAGATCATTCATTGTATTAACATTAACTGCTATCCTAACATCATCTATTAGCATATACTCTTCCTTTATGCTATTATGCGTGTTATAAATAATGTTATTTAGAACTCTAGGGTTAACTATGCTTATACCACTATAATACTTATCCATCCCATTCACTTGCAATTTACTGCTTACTTGCATATATCTTAACGGTTTTGTGCTTACAACTACCACTACCCAAGCATCCTTCTTACTATAATACTCATACATATCAATTATATACTTTACAATATTACAATCAAGTAATGGTAGATCTGCTGCTGTTATGAGTATAGGCTCAGCAGCATTGTACATATTATTGTGTATGTATTTAAGTGCATAGTTAAGATCGTATACATAATCAATAGCAGGAGTATCTATTACCCTTACTGATCTATAATGCTCATTCAAGTATATCTTTGTATTAACTGTATTCTTGCTAACTGTTACCCATACATAATTGAAGCATTTAGAGTCTATTAATGCATTAAGTACATAGCTTATCATAGGTTTACCATTTATATTAATCAAAGGTTTCTCACATCTAGCATTCATTCTAGTTCCCTTACCCCCAGCCATAACTAATGCATGCATACATGCTGTAAATGGTGTTTACATAGATAAATATTATTAAGAGATAACAAAGACTATTAGTGAGACTAGCCTTGCTAACTCATTTGTTGCACCAAAGAGATCACCTGATACACCACCAAAGTTTCTATATGCTATCAACAGCATCACTAATGCAGATACCATAGATGTTATCAGAGCATATATACCTATATCTAATGCTAAGATGTATACTATTAATATAGTTAGAAGTGTTGATACAATAAACTTATACCTACCACTTTTATCCTTAATGCTCATTGCCTTGGTAAATGGTGCGCCTATACCCTCCCATGCAGCTTTGCCCAATGATGCTTGAATAACCATAGTATACTTTGCTATACTCTCACTAACTATAATTGCAACAAGAATATTAGCATTAATGGATGATATCGTTACTATCAAGCCTGCTATGTAGAGTATTAGAGCTGTTGCTCCTGCTGATCCTACTGCAGGATCCCTTAATGCCTTTAACTTATCATCTCTACTACCTTTAGCCATAACACCATCAGCAAAATCTGCTAGTGCATCTGTATGATGCATACCTGTTATTATAAGCAGTAGTAAGGTTGCTATCAGTGCTACTATCCAAGCATTACTTATAAGGTTATTTAGCAAGAATGTTATTGAACCTACTATAAAGCCAATGATTAAGCCTATTAAAGGGAAGAGGAACATGTATCTAGCAGTGTAATCTAATTGGTACGATCTATTAACTGGTATTATAGTTAAGAATGAGATAAGTGCTAGCAATGGTCCAATGCTCATAACACACCAACATATCTACTATTTAACTCTATATTATAATGCTCCTTAATAGTAGTAATGGTATAACAACAATAAGTATGAATAGTAATACACTTAACTTCATAACCTTCACAGCTAGTATGTAATGCTTTATGCTTATACTCTCATATGCATCCCCTAAGGTGTAGTAACCTATCTTCTCAAGCCTTACCCTTAACGCTCCAGCTAGTGCTGACATTGGGTAACCAGAGTTCCTGCTAGGAGTATTATGTCTATCTCTTAGCATTACTTTAAATGCATTCTTCCAATCCAGTCTTAACAGTAATGATGCTATAACTATTATAATAGCAGTTATTCTAGCAGGTATGTAGTTTGCTATAGTATCTAACTTTGCTGAAGCATAACCTATATGCTTATGGTAAGGGTCTCTATATGCAAGCATTGAGTCTAAGGTGTTTATTACTCTATAAGCAAATGCTAATGGAACACCATAAAGGGCATAGTAGAATAGGGGGGAGTTTATACCATCAACTATACTCTCTCCTATACTCTCAACTACAGCAGATAGTATATGCTCATAATCAAGGTTAGATGTATCCCTACCCACTATCCTTGCTAGCCTTTGTCTTGCAGTTATTATATCATTCTCTATAAAAATAGCATCTATAACTGCTTTAGCATGCTCCTCCATAGACCTTATTGCAAATGTACTCTTAAGTATTAACACTGCTAGAGCAGTTGCTATTAGCATATCTAGTAATGAAGCAAGTACAAGTATGTAATGAGTAATTATGAATGATATAACTACTAGCATCAATGCAAATATTGTACCTTTAATATACTCCCTCTTTGCTGATGAGTCTTTAAGCCTAGGTTTGAAGAAGCCTATAATCTTTCCAATCCATACAGTAGGATGAAGTCTAGTAGGATATTCACCTATTATTAGATCAATAACTATAGCAGTAAAGAGTACTATGGTTGAGATAAGTAAAGGATCAAACATATCAACTAACTATAATAATTCATTCAATCAATTCTATCATTTGGTATTACTTGCAACTATAAGCTCTTTAATTATATCCATATCTATACTCTTCTTAATTATATCACAGAGTTTATTTAGCATATCATTAAGCATTGATATATCAATATTGAATGGTTCATTAGAGTTGGAACCAAGTGAATCCTCCTCAGGTATCTTAAGATCATCTATGTATGGTATGACACCAATAACATCCTTCTTTGCTATATGCTTAAACTTACTTATAGCAGTATCAAGTATACTCATATCCCCTCTGAACTTGTTTATTATAAAGCCCTTAACAAGTTCTCTCTCATGTCTCCTAAGTAGATTTAGTGTGCCAAGCATGCTAGCAAAGCATCCCCCCCTCTCTATATCAGAGACTATAAGAACTGGTGCGTTTATCCTCTCAGCAAGCCTCATGTTTGCTATATCATACTTGGAGATGTTTATCTCAGCAGGAGAACCTGCACCTTCTATAACTACAGCATCATTATTGCTTGATAACTCTTTGAATGCATTTATAGCAATACTTAATCCTTTATTCAATGCAAACCTCTTATAGTACTCTTTTGCATGCATTATTTTATACTCCTTGCCTAATACTATAACACTACTCATGTAATTGCCTAATGGCTTAAGCAGTATTGGGTTCATGTATACACTTGGTTTAACCCTTGCTGCAAATGCTTGCAATGCTTGTGCCAAAGCAATTACACCACCCTTACCATCATCTATAGCATAAAGCCTTGAGGACATATTCTGTGCCTTGAATGGTGCAACCTTGTAACCTTCATCTGCAAGTATTCTACATAGAGCAGTTACAATAATGCTCTTACCAGCACTAGATGATGTACCTTGTATCATTATGCAACCCATGCTACCACCATATTACTACAGTATACTCTTAATAGCATCTATGAGGGTTATATTATCATCCCTTAACCTAGTAGATATCCTTATGTAACTATTATTCATACCATAGAAGTTGCTACAATCTCTAACAAGTATACCCTTGCTAAGAAGTGCATCTTTAAGCACCTTGGAGTTAAAACCCTCTAATCTTAAAAGAAAGAAGTTAGTATCCGATTCTAATGGATTTACACCTTGAATACATCTTAGATGATTGATCAAGAATCTCTTCTCCTTCATTATAAAACTCTTACTCTTATTCAAGTGTTCTAGATCGCTTAATGCTTTAATACCAGCTATCTGTGCAATTGCATTAACACTCCATGGTACCTTAGCCTTGCTTAATACTTTAACTATCCTTGGGTCTGATACACAGTAGCCTATCCTTAAACCAGCAAGACCAAATGCTTTAGTTAATGATCTAATAACCACAAGGTTATCGAACTCCTTAACCTTACTTGCATACCCTTGCTCATCTGTGAACTCTATAAAGCACTCATCTAGTACAACTACTATTCCTTTATTATAGCAGTACTCTATTACCTTAAGTATAATTGAGCCATCTGTAAGAATCCCTGTTGGATTATTAGGATTACATATGAAGAGCATCTTAATATCATTATCATTTATTATATTCTCTTCTATGCTATCATAATCTAACTTAAGATTGCTCATCATAATATGCTTTATAGTTGCACCATTCTTCTTACATGCACGTGCATACTCTAAGAATGTTGGTTCTACTATAGCAACATTATCATCCTCTTTAATAAAGACATCAGCCAATGTGTATATTATCTCACTTGAGCCATTGCCAACAAGTATGTAATCCTCATCTATACCTATATACTTAGATATGCTGCTCCTTAACATCCTTGCATGGGGATCAGGATACTCTGTTATACTATTACTGTTACCAATTAAATTATCAATTATAGCCTTTATAACATGTTGGGATGCTCCTAAGGGGTTTACACTAGTGCTAAAATCTATTATACACTTATTTTGGTCTTGAGTATGCAAGTAATACCTACCACCATGCATAGGTTCATCTAACTTAAGTATGTACCTTTTGACCAAACTATCCAATGCTAGCATAATATGATTAATTACGCCATTCACTGCTTATTATATTTAATATTAAAAATAAAGAGTTGATTTCACCAATATGCACTCTCACTGCTATAAAGCTTATTACTCTTCCTTAACTCTATGTATCTTGCTATCCCATCCAACCCTCTAAATATACCCTCTGGGGCAAACAACGATGGTACAGCTGTCTTAAAGCCACCACAGCATCCTTCTGGTTCTACATCAACATTGTACTCAACGAACTTTATGCCTGCTTCTGTAAGCATATCCCTTGCCTTCTTGCTTGCTTCATCATTGCCTATGAAGAGCACACCCTTCCTTTCCATTTCCATTACAGATATTATAATAAGATGGGGTAAATAAATGAGGAGCGAAAGATTGATTAACTCTAATAAGCAATGTATCTGTATTGGTTACATTCAAACTGGTTGTAGGAGATAAGAAGGGTAAGGTTGTGAGCTATGAGGTTAAGGATGATAAGGCTAAACCCCTACTTGGGTTAAGGATAGGGGATGTCTTTGATGCTACACTCATAGGCTTACCAGGTAAGATAAAGATAACAGGTGGGAGTGATAGATCTGGTGTACCTATGAGACCAGATGTACATGGTGCAGTAAAGAAGTATGTATTGCTCACTAAGGGAACTGGGTTAAGGAGTGTTAGAAAGGGTGAGAGGAAAAGGAAGCTTGTTAGGGGTAATGTAATAAGCGAGGATATCTATCAGATTAATGCAGTTCTTATAGATGCATTAAATGAGGTAAAGGAAGAAGAAAGGAAGAAAGAAGGAGAAGCAGCTCAAGGTCAGTGATCTGATTAATTAAGAATTATTACAAAATAGTTAACTGAACTAGCGATAAAAATAATCCACATATACTTTACTTAATATTGGTAATATAATCTTATAATACAAAGATTAATACCAACCCTCATCAATAGCATTATGTGTTGCAGTGGAGAGATACTTTACCAGAGTGGTATATACAGAGGTATGGATACCAACCATGTATAAATATAGGTACTGCAGGCCATGTTGATCATGGTAAGACAACCCTAGTTGAGGCTATAACGGGTATATGGACTAGTGCACACAGTGAAGAGTTGAAGAGGGGTATAACCATAAGGGTAGGTTATGCTGATGCTGCATTCTACAAGTGCTCATCATGCAGTGCACCAGAGTGCTACTCAACATCCCCTACATGCAATATATGTAGCAATAGATGTGAGTTAAGCAGAGTTGTAAGCTTTGTTGATTCTCCAGGGCATGAGAGCCTAATGGCAAATATGCTCTCTGGCGCTGCGCTTATGGATGGTGCAATGCTAGTAATAGCAGCCAATGAGCCTGTACCAAAGCCCCAGACTAGAGAGCATATGATGGCTTTACATATATTAGGAATAAGGAATATAGTTGTTGTGCAGAATAAGGTTGATCTTGTAAGTTACGATGAAGCAAAGGCAAATTATGTAAAGATAAAGGAGTTTATAGCAGAGTACATAGATGAGAGTAGTACTCCCATAATACCAGTATCAGCACAACAGAAGGTTAACATAGATGCACTTATACAGGCTATAGAGGAGCATATACCTACTCCAGAGAGGAATAAAGATGCTGACCCTATAATGTATGTGTTAAGATCATTTGATGTTAACAAACCAGGTACCTCGATTAAGGATCTTAAGGGCGGTATCTTAGGAGGCTCTCTATTGCAGGGCGAGTTCAAGGTTGGGGATGAGATAGAGGTAAGACCAGGCATATATGATGAGAGGAAGAATACATATGAGCCTATAGTTACCAGGATAGCAAGTCTTGCCACAAGTGCTGGTATGGTAGATTATGTTAGACCAGGAGGACTTGTTGCTATAGGTACAAAGTTAGATCCATCATACACTAAGAGTGATTCTCTTGTAGGCTCTGTTGTAGGTAAACCTGGTAGACTGCCTAAGGAGGTTGATGAGGTTACAATAGAAAGCAGATTATTCGATAGTGCTATAGGTACACAAGATCTCGTTAAGGTTGAGCCTATAAAGGTTAATGAGACGCTAAGGGTAAACATTGGGACTGCTGCATTAGTAGCAAGTGTAAAATCTGTACATGATGGTAAGTTAACCCTTAAGCTTAAGAGACCTATATGTGTATTGCCTAACAGCAAGGTAGCAATAAGTAGAAGGATAGCAGATAGGTGGAGGTTAATAGGCGCAGGTTCAGTTATAGGTAAGTATTGAGGGGGTAAGTGTTATCATTGTAGTACTACTATTGGATACAAGTTTTATTATGGTATTAGTAAGTAAGTCTATAAGATGCCTTGATAATATAACACTCAACCTTGGTAAGGTGGAGTTACTTGTTCCTACCATTGTTATAGATGAGTTGAATAGAATAGCAAGATCCTCTAATGTAAAGAGGGCAAAGAATGCAATGCTAGCATTAGAGGTTATCTCTAACAGTAAGGAGTTCAAGGTAGTTGATATATGTAGAACAAGTAAAAATTATGATGTTGATGATATGATAGTAGACTACTCCTCTTGTACAAAATGTTATGTTGCAACTATGGATAAAGAACTTATTCGTAAATTAAGAAGGAGAGGTATAGGTGTAGTTACATTAAGGGACGATGTTGTTACTATAATCCATTAGTAATAAATAATTAGTACTTACGTTAAGCAAGTATATGTTAGAGTACAAGGGTATTAAGGTAACATGGCTAGGGCATGATACATTTAGGATAAGCGATGGATTAACAGTATACATAGACCCTTACAGATTGGATAAAGAGCAGAGTGTAAAGGCTGATATACTTCTTATATCGCATGAGCATTTTGATCATCTTAGCAAGGATGATATTAAGAAGGTTATAAAAGATGATACAGTTATTATTACAACAGATAAATGTGCAGGTGAGTTAAAGGACATAAAGGTTAAAGAGGTTAAGGCAGTAAAGCCATGGGATAAGGTAAGCATAAAGGGCATAGATGTAGAAGCAGTACCAGCATATAATACAAACAAGATAAACCCAGATACCAAGAGACCATTCCATCCAAAGGAGGCAAATATGTTAGGCTTCATAGTTACTATAAATGGTGTTAGGATATACCATGCTGGTGATACAGATGCTATAGAGGAGATGAAGAGGTTCTCTAACATAGATATAGCATTGTTACCTGTTAGTGGTACATATGTTATGACAGCAGATGAGGCTGTAGAGGCAGTTAACATGATAAAACCAAAGATAGCGGTGCCTATGCACTATGGTACAATAGTTGGCTCAGAGGATGATGCTAAGAGGTTCAAGAACCTTGTAAAGGTATGTGAGGTTAATATACTTAAGGCAGAGCAGTAAAGAGGGTTAAATAATAATATGATGATGGTAATAATAGCAATGAATAACCATTTTCTTTAAATTATCTTCAACATATTTATTTATTTTCTTTAGTATATCTCTCAGCGACCCTATATCTTATATACTTATCATCAAGCGAGAACTTTGGTGGATGTGGATTATGTGTATCAGTATTACATCTAGGACACTTATCCTTTAAGGTATATGTATTGCAACTAAAGCATTTCCTTAATAATGCTTTCAATCAGTAACACCTTTACGTGACTCTTCCCTAGTGAATTTGAATACACCACCCTTCTTCTCTATACTCTTCTGTATACTTTGGAGTATACTATTTAAGGTCTTCTCTGCTACCTTAAAGTTCTCAGCCTTTATAGTAAGTCTATACCTTGGTGCACCAAGGTATAGTATGTTAACCTTAACATCTTTACCATCCTTCATGGTGCTACCTTTACTCTCTATAGCATTTAATAGAGTATCCTTTATAACCTCTATACCATCCTCTCTTGGACACATTAACTCTATCACCCCACCTATCTCAACACCAGGTATACGTATCTTACTTGCTATCTCTTGTATAGCATTAAGCATAACCTCTGGTAGGTTAAGATGTTCTATACACTTTATACCCTTCCTAGCAACGTCCTCAAACATATCATAAAGCAAAGGATACTCATCTAACATGATATCAACATACCTATTAAACTCCTCATCACTCATATTACACCTCTCCTTTATTATACGTAGGAATGCCTTAGCCTTCTCACTCTTCTTATACTCAATTAGCTTAAGCCTCCTCTCCTCATTTGTAACCTGTCTTAGTGAGAGATCAACCTCTCTTCTAGCCTTGTTAACCCTTATAACCTTAAGAACCAACTTCTGGTGAGGTTTAACATAATGCTCTATATTCTTTACCCATCCAGTTGCTATCTCAGATATATGTAAGAAGCCTATTAGACCATCATACTCATCAAGACTAACATATGCCCCCTGTGCTAGTACATCATTTACAGTAGCCATAACAAGTTCCCCTTCCTCAGGTAACTCGTCCTTACCCACATGCATATTTATAGCAGTTGTTTAACTGTAATTTATTCTAATGCTATAAGTTAATAAAATAACATCTAGTCTATGGTTAAAAGTCTATACCTCTCTTAGCCTTGATACCTTGCCTATAATGATGCTTTACCTCTCTCATCTCAGTTATAATATCAGCAAGCTCTATAATCCTCTCATCAATATAGTTTCCTGTAAGCACTAGCGTAGTCTTTGTAGGCTTCAATCTTATAAGTTCTATAACATCATCAAGACTTATAAGATCAAGTTTAACAGCATAGTTTATCTCATCAAGTATAACTATATCATAAAGATTAGATGTTATCTTCTCTTTGCTTATTATTAATGCATCTCTAGCAGCGTTTATATGCTCTTGCTTATCAAGCCTATCATCTATTATCCCAACGAACCCCTTCCCAGCTGTTACAAGTTCAAACTCTGGCTCTAGCCTCTTTACACTCTTTAACTCTCCATAGTACCATGAGCCCTTTATGAACTGTATCATTGCTACTCTCATACCATATCCTACTGCCCTTAGTGCAAGCCCTAATGCTGCAGTGGTCTTACCTTTACCATTACCTGTATAGACTATAACAAGCCCTCTATCATCCCTATCCTCTATCATGCTAATATTGATATAAGCTAACTTATTTAACCTTCAGATAGATAGATGGATGGATAAAGGCTTAGATCTTAATTATAGAAGGTTAGTTATAGCAGGTACAGGTAGTGGTGTAGGTAAGACAAGTATAGCAATAGGGATAATGAAGGCATTAATAGATAAGGGTTACAGGGTTCAAGGCTTCAAGGTTGGTCCTGATTATATAGACCCTTCATACCATACAAGCATAACAGGGAGGGCATCAAGGAACCTTGATCCATGGCTTATGCGTGAGGATGGGGTAATAGCAAGTTTCGTTAATGCTATGCGTGATGCTGATGTAGCAGTTATAGAGGGTGTTATGGGGATGTACGATGGGTTATCTGGTAAGGATGATTATGCTAGCACTGCACATGTAGCAAGGATACTTAAGAGCCCAGTTATACTTGTGCTAGATGCTAGCAAGAGTGCAAGATCTATAGCAGCAGTTGCACTAGGATTTATAAGATATGGTAGTAGCAGGAGTAGATACTCAAGGATCAAGGGTGTTATACTTAACAACATAGCAAGCGATAGGCATGCTGAGTATTGCATAGATGCATTAGAGCAGTTGAATATACAGGTATTAGGAGTTGTTAAGAGGAGTAACGATATAATGCTTGAGGAGAGGCATCTGGGCTTGATACCTACATATGAGAGCAAGAATATTCGTGATAAAGCATATAAGGTTGCTGCTTATGTTAAGGACCATCTTAATATAGATGCTATAGTTGGTATAGTTGAGAGCAGTACTAAAGAGAGGATAGGCTCTAGACATAGCAATAAGAGCATTGATAGCATTAATACAAAGAGAGATGTTAGCATAGGGGTTGCCTTGGATGAGTCATTCAACTTTTACTATGCAGATAACATAGATATTCTAAGTAGACATGCAGATATCAAGTTCTTTAGTCCAATTAATGATAAAGATCTACCTGATTGCGATGCTTTATACATAGGAGGAGGGTTCCCTGAGGTACTTGCAGATGCCTTAAGTAAGAATACTAGTATGATGAGTAGTATAAAGAAGATGGCTGAGGACGGTATGCCTATATATGCTGAGTGTGGTGGTCTTATGTACCTTAGCAGGTGTATAATCAATGATAATGGTAAGTATATTATGGTAGGGTTGATTGATGCTGACACAATTATGAGCAAGAGGCTTACGCTAAATTATACTGAGGCTAAGGTAGTAAAGCCATGTATTGTATCTACACATGCAAATATAATTAAGGGGCATGAGTTCCATTACTCAAGATTGGATAATTTAGCAGAGGATAGTGTATATGCTTATGAGATGCTAAGGGGTAAGGGGATAGATGGTAAGCATGATGGTATTATAGTATATAATACATTGGCATCCTACATGCATATACACTTTGCATACAAAGATATAGTAAGGAATCTTATAAAGGCATGCAAGAGGTATAAAAGGCTATGATCATGATTTACTGCTAAGATATATCTTGAATATTGCATTAAGTATAGCTGCAGCAACAGTACTACCTCCTTTCCTACCTCTATTAGTTATATACTCTATACCACTCCTCCTCTTACCTAACTCTATTAACGCCTCCTTAGCCTCTACAGCTGATACAAAGCCTACAGGTATGCCTATTATAAGCCTAGGTTTAACATAACCCTCTTCTATCATATTTATAAGTTCATACAATGCTGTAGGTGCATTGCCTATAGCAACAATACCATTATCTATGTAATTAGAGGATAACCTCATAGCAACCTGGGCTCTAGTCTTGTTAAGCCTCCTTGCCTCATCTATGACCTCTTGCTCAGAGATCTTGCATATGCATCTTAACGATAACCTCTCAAGCATGCTCTTATTCAATGCAGCATATATTATATCAGTATCACATACTATACTACACTTATCCTTTATTGAGTTGAGCGCACTCTTTAATGCATTGCGTGTAAAGATCAGTGAGTTATCTGAGTTTGAGTAGGCAAAATCATAATCTGCTGTAGCATGTATAACCCTTCTAACTACTAACCATTCCAGATCATTATACCTACTCTTATGCTCATAAGCAATCTCCTGCTCTATTATACTCATGCTAAGATCCTCTATATCATCACCCTTATACCTTTGCATCAGATCACCCTTTATGCTTGCTAGATGCTCTTGCTATAATTGACTCAACCTCCCTTGCCCTTGCTATTATAAGATCTGCTAGTATGCTACTAACGCCTAGATGCCCTGCTATTACAATATTACACCTTAAGTTAGCATAACTTAACGCATCGTTTATCTCATTCTTAACATCATGCTTCATATGTGTACCATTATGCAAGAAGTAAGGCATTATTATCAATGTTGATGATCCTTTAGATGAGAGCATTATACCCTCCTTTATATTAGGTCTATCAAGCTCTAGGAAGCATATGTTAACACTCTTATAGTATGATCTTAATGCATAAGCAATACTCTCAAATGTCTTCCTAGCATTTATATCACTGCTACCATGCCCTATAAGCAATAGATCACATTTATCATCCTCATCTGTTATATTATGAGCACTCTTTGCCTCACTTACCCTTAACCTTACAAGCTGTATAAGCATATCATGGTAGTTAAGTGAACTTGTTATAACAAACCTTAAGCCCATCTCTCTTGCTACCCTTGCACTCTTACATACTGCAAGCTTCATCTTAAGCCCAGGGTATAGGAAGTATGGTACTATAGTTAAGAACTCTACACCAGAGTCCTTACACTCCTTTATGCCATGCTCTATAGAAGGCTCTGTAACCTCTAAGAACGAGTACGTTGCATAGTAGTAATTGCCCCTATCCTTAACCAATCTACATAACTCATATAACTCATGCTTAACATCTACATCCTTGCTACCTCTATCTATTAGCATTATACCATGCCTATTATCCATAGCCTATAGTACTAACTTTGGTATTTAACCCTTGCAACAGCAATTGTTAGGTTTGGTGGGAACTTCCTCTTCTCTACTATCAGTGTACCATTTGAGTCTAGTATAGCAGCAGCCTCAGCTACACTAGGAGTACCTTCATACCTGCTAACTATGCTTGATGGGTTAGGTACATTAACACTTGCTAGATCCTCCTTGCTGTAGTATCTAACATCTATACCATGCTCCTTACTGAACTCTACCAAACCCTTAACCTCTACAGGTCTCTTAAGCGTTGCTATATTCCTTATAGACTTCATGCTTAACCCATTCTCCTTGAATACCTGCTCTAATGCCTTCTCTATCTCCTCCTTGCTTGTATCATAATGAAGCCCTAATCCAACCACTAAGCTCTTTGGTCTATATATAACAGATCGCTTTATCAACTCACTATACTTATCATCAATTATCCTATCCGTAACTATCAATGCCTTATAGCCTGATAGCATAAGATCATCTAATGTATTGAATACTGTTACGTTTGCTGGCAACCTTCTGTTAATCAAGCAACTAAGCTCTCCAGCATCCTGATAAACTCCTACAGGCTCCTCATTTACCATTGCTGCACTTAACATGGTTACATTAGTATCAGTAATATCATCTATAACCCAGTTGAACTCCTTGCCAAGTAGATCTACTGCTATCGTCTCATTAACATCTGCAGCTGTTGTTATTACTGGTGTTGCACCTAATATGCTTGCAATCAACCTTGCTAAATCATTAGCCCCTCCAAGGTGACCTGATAATGCACTTATAACAAACTTAGCCTTATCATCTATAACAACAACAGCAGGATCGCTCTTCTTATCCTTAATGTAAGGTGCTATAAGCCTTACAACAGCACCAAGTGAGAATATACATACAAATGCATTGTAAGAGTTGAATAATCTTGCAACTAATGAGGCTGTAGGCTCGTTATACCAGTTTATCTCATTATCATTATATATTGATCTGAACTTCTCTTGTGCATATACATCCCAATCCCTCATCTTTGCCTTTATCCTTAGTGCAATATCTACCCCATTCTTTGTTATTGCTATTACTGCTACTCTTGACTTATAATTACTGCTCATATCTAACACCTTTATTATCTTTGCATAGAATTGCCTTACCTATTATGTTACCATCAAAATCAAACATTATACACTCTACAGAATCAACCTTGCCATCTGTATACTCATATATCCTCTCACATACTAACATGCATAATCTATCAAAGTAACCCTTTATACCTTTACTCATAACTATCTCCATTACATGCCTTGCAGTATTTGCATTCCTTATCTCTTCTATGCTAGAAGGATCAGCATTACACTCCTTTGCTATTGATGCTAAGAACTCCATATCAACCTTTGAGCCTTTGACATGTGTCTGTTTTATACCCTTTGCTGCCTTTGATAACTTGCCTATAAACCCTCCAACTATGATCCTCTTTATACCCTTGCTTGCTGCAGTCCTAGCAGAGTATGCTACAAAATCACCCATCTGTATGAAGCAGTGATCAGGTAATGTATGATCGATAACTCTCTTTATGAACTCCTCACTCCTACCTCCAGTTGTGAATACAACTGTATCGTTACCCATTGCAACTGTAACATCTATAGCCTGTCTTATACTTGCAGCAAAGGATGCAGTAGAGTATGGTATAACTATCCCAGTTGTACCTAGTATGCTTATCCCTCCTACTATTCCTAGCCTAGGGTTATCTGTCTTCTTTGCAAGTTCTTCCCCCTTGGGTACAGATATGGTAACCTTTACACCCTTCTTGTTTAGTATCTCATATGCAACCTCGTTTACAGCAGTAATGATCATCCTCCTAGGAGTTGGGTTTATGGCAGGCTTGCCTATCTCTAACCCTAGGCCTGGTTTTGTTACTATACCAACACCCTTACCTCCATGTATATCTATATTACCTATATCATCTGTAAGCTCAACCCTAGAGACTATCTCTGCTCCATGGGTTACATCTGGATCATCCCCTGCATCCTTTACAACAGTACACTCAGCATATCCATCTTCTACTTTGCACTCTTTAACTGGTATAACTGCAGTATTACCCTTTGGTAGAGTAACTGTAACCTCTTTGGGTATACTGCCCCTTAACAATGCTATTAATGCTGCTTTAGTTGCAGCAGTGGCACATGTACCAGTAGTATACCCAGTTCTAAGTAGACCCCTCCTCTTCTTCTCCTCTATCTCCTCTGGCAGCTCAAGCTCTTGCTCTGCTATGCTAATATCATCATTATTACTCATCTTGTATTAGATTAGGATATAATCAAGTGCTATTTATTCAATCTCATGCTATATGCAAGGTATGTAAAGGATCTTACACATGAAGAGGTTAGAGTACTTAAGGCTATGTACTCAATGCTAAGAGAGTATAATGTAATGCAAGTAGAGCAGATAGCATATAAGGCAAGGATGCATATAGATAGGGTTAACTTTGCTCTAGCAAGACTTAATGAGAAGAGGTTTATAGTAAAGGATGAGAATGGGTATAGATTAGTCTATGCTGGGCTTGATGCTCTAGTGCTCTGGGAGCTTGCAAGCAAGAATATAGTAGTGGGTGTAGGTAAGCCTATAGGTATAGGTAAGGAAGCTGATGTGCTAGAATGCATAGACTCTAATTCAAATAGATTGGCATTAAAGTTGTTTAGGATAGGAAGGATAAGCTTCAGGGATGTTGCTAGAAAGCGTCCATACAGGATAGATGAGCATCTGCATAATTGGTTACTGTTAAGCATAGAGGCTGCAAGGAGAGAGTACAATGCATTAAATAAGTTAAGAAAGTCTAATGTTAATGTACCTAAGGTTTTAGCATATAATAAGCATGCTATAGTTATGGAGTACATAGAGGGTATTAGATTGATAGATTGTAATATGTTACATAACCCTGAGGAGGTTTTAAGTAAGATACTTTATAATATAAAGATGGCATACTGTAATGCTAAATTGGTTAGTGGGGATCTAAGTGAGTATAATATACTATATGATGGTAATAATATATGGATAATAGATTGGCCTCAGTGTGTATGTAGTGAGCATCCAAGTGCTGATCTACTGCTTGAGAGGGATCTAATAAATATAATTAACTTCTTCAGGAAGAGATATAGAGTAGATTATGATATTAAAGGAGCAGTAGAGTATATTAAATCCTGTAATGGGAATATAAGTAATAAATAAATAACTCATTGCTATTAGTGTAATTACTTTATACCATAAATCATCTACTGAATACATCTACCCTATCAGTCTTCTCCCATGTAAACTCTGGCTCATTCCTTCCAAAATGTCCATACGCTGCTGTCTTTCTGTATATTGCTCTTCTTAGATCTAGCGTGTTTATTATTCCTAAAGGAGTAAGATCGAAGTTTTTAAGTATAATATTGCTTATCTCTTCATCTGGTATCTTACCAGTATTAAAGGTGTTAACATTAACTGCTATAGGTTCAGCCACTCCTATAGCATATGCTACCTGTACCTCGCATCTATCTGCAAGACCAGATGCAACTATATTCTTTGCTATATATCTCATCATGTATGATGCACTTCTATCAACCTTTGTTGGGTCCTTGCCAGAGAATGCTCCACCTCCATGCCTACATGCACCACCATATGTATCAACCATAACCTTCCTTCCAGTAAGCCCAGTATCAGCAGCAGGACCTCCTATAACGAATCTACCAGTTGGATTTATATACAATTTAGCATCCTTAGCAAGGAGTTCATTGCACACAGGGAGTATAACCTTGTCCATCAACTCTCTCCTAACAGTCTCCATATCAACATCCTTAGCATGTTGTGCAGATAACACTACTGCTTTAACACTCTTTACAATGTTATCCTCATACTCTACAGTTACTTGGGATTTACCATCTGGCATAAGCCATGGTAGTATACCCTTCTTCCTAACCTCTGCTAGCCTCATGGTAAGTCTGTTTGCAAGCATTATAGGCATAGGCATAAGCTCTTCAGTCTCATTACATGCATAGCCAAACATAAGCCCTTGGTCTCCTGCACCTACCATACCATCTCCTCTTACAACACCTTGTGCTATATCTGGGCTCTGCTCATGTAAAGATTCTATTATCCTGTAACTGTTTATATCTAGTCCAGAATCACTGTTACCATACCCAATATCTTTTATAACCTTCTTTACTACACTTGGTATATCAACATGCCCATCGCTAGTAACCTCTCCTGCTACTACTATAAGTCCATGAGTTGCTAATGCCTCAACGGCAACCCTTGAGTACTTGTCCTGTTTCAGATACTCATCCAATATAGCATCTGCTATCTGATCACACACCTTATCTGGGTGCCCTTCTGTAACAGACTCTGAGGTAAACAGTTGCTTCATCAAAGGCTACACCACACTAGTTATTATAAAATCTTCCTCTTACTTTATTTATTTATATTTCATCCTCTAACCTAATGAATAGTACATTGTTGCCCCTTATCACTACCTTGCCATAGTTTGCTATATGTGTCTGTCCATTGAACTCCTCAGCATCCTCTAGTATTAAGTTCATGTAAGAGTCAACATTACTCATCTTCCCTCTATACTCATTCTCATTCTTTAATCTAACAGCAACCTTCTTGTTTATAGCCTTCTGCAGTACAGTTAACGGTCTCTTTGGGTGTTGCTGGCTTGACAAAGACTTCACTTGAAAATTAGGCTTAACCCCAAGATAAAAATCTTACTGATCATTAATGCTAGATGTGATAAGCACAGGCTCAAAGGCATTGGATCTCTTGCTACACAATGGAATTAAGAGAGGTCTGCTATACTGTATATTTGGTCCTGCAGGCTCTGGTAAGACACAGTTATGTATGCAGTTAACTATTAATGCATTAAAGAGTTATAGTTCTGAGTATGTTCTTATAATAGATGCGAAGGGTGAGTTCAAGATAGAGAGGGTTGTAGAGATGACCAAGTATTCCTACTCTAATGCTAATTTTACTGATAGAATATACATCAATAGGGTTTACAACACTAATGAGCTATTTAACTCAATAAATTACATAGATACTAGAAAGTCACTTGTAATAGTTGAGGATGTGCCTCAACTATTTAGGCTTGAGTATGGTAGCAATAGTATGGAAGGTAACTTTATGCTTATGAGACTTATGCGTAGACTAGCGGTTAATGCATTAATTATGAATACTGCAGTTATAGTAACCAATGGAGTAGCATCTGTAATTGAAGATCAAGAATATAGATACAAGTATAGACAGATTATGGATAGAGCAGTATCCATGTTTGCACATTACAAGTTAATGCTTACAAGGCTTAACTCATCCGATAACTATACTATAGTAAAGGCTACCCTGATCTATCCATTGTTAAGTTCTAGCAATGAGGCTTTATTTAAGATAGGGACTGATGGTATAAAGGATATATGAATAAATCTTAAATATATTATAGATAGATGAATCTTAACTTTATGTTTATGTTTATTCTTAGTGTATAATGAACTGTAAACTTTAAGTAACCGTTTTTAAATATAGTAAAGCAATGAGGAGAAGTGCTTTAGTACTGATCTCAGCACTAGCATTTGCTACAATAGCAGTAGCATTACAAGGTATAAATGCTCAGGCACAAAAGCAACAATTCACAGTAGAGATACCAGTTGGCGCACAGAATCAGACATGTAACCCAAGTTATCAACCTACAGGGGATTGGACTAAGATGCTAAGTGATAAATGCTATAATCCATCAACCATTAAGGTACCTGCTGGTAGTACAGTAACATGGGTTAACAAGGATACTGCTAGCCATACAGTAACATATACTAAGAACCCACTGGATGCAAGTACATGGGATCTAGATGGTAAGGTGCTCTTTGGTATGAAATTGATAATGCCTAACGAGAGTGTAAGCTGGGAGTTTAAAGAGCAAGGCGAGTATCCATACTTCTGTGCTGTCCATCCATGGATGATTGGTAGAGTCATAGTTGAGGCTGCTGTAGGTGAAGAGATGCCTAGAATGATAAAATTGCTAACAGATAACGGATCAGTTAACGTTGAGGTTATGTTCAGTGCTGGTAATGCAAACAATGGTACAATAACCATAGACCCACCACAGAAGGTAAGATTTGATATAAAGTTTACAGATCCAGCAACCAATAAGGCTATACAGCATGTGAACTACAACTTTAAGATAGTAGATGCTAATGGTAATGTTGTATTTAATAAACAAGATGCTCACACTCATGAAGGTACAGACTCTATAGATGTTGAGTTCAATAACACGGGCTCATACTCAATAAATATACAAATCCTAGGCACAGGTATAAACCAACCATTTGATACAAGGTATAGTGGGAATACAAATGTATCTGTATCAGTAGTACCAGAGTTCCCAGTAGGAATATTATCAACTCTAGCAGGTCTTGCAGGTTTAGCTGTAGCAATGAGTAGATTCAAAGGCAGGTTAAATTAACAAACAAACAATAACAATCTATTTTTAATTAATTGTGATTATTCTTATCATCACTATGTTTATACATCTTTGAGCAATAAATTGGTATGATGGATGAGAGTATCATAAAGGGCTACTATGCAAAGTTTGGCTACACTAATCTAACTAAAGTTCAAGAGAAGAGCATACCATTGCTCATTAGAAGGGTTAATACACTGATTATAGCACCAACAGGTTCAGGTAAGACAGAGGCAGCAATGATACCTATAATGGCTATGATTGCAGATGAGCATAATGATGGTAATAATAATAGCAGCAATGGGGTAAAGGTACTGTACATAACACCATTAAGAGCATTGAATAGAGATATGCTTAGAAGGATAACATACTATGCTAACTCATTTAACCTAAGGGTAGATGTTAGGCATGGTGATACAAGCCAGTATAGGAGGAGGAAGATACTATCAAACCCCCCAGATATACTTATAACAACACCAGAGACATTAGCATTGATACTAGCAAGCAATATGCGTAATGCCTTGCATGCTATAGAATGGATTGTAGTTGATGAGTTACATGAGTTGCTAGCAAGTAAGAGAGGTGCTCATCTTACAGTAAGCATGGAGAGGGTTGAGAGGTTAAGTAATAAGCATGTTACTAGGGTAGGTTTAAGTGCTACCATAAGCAGTATAGATACTGCTACAAGGTTCCTTGTTGGTAATGGAAGGAGGTGTGCAGTAGTAAAGGATAACAGGTTAAGGCATTATGATATTAAGATAAAGTATATCGATGCCCCAATGCAAGTTATAGCATCATACATAATTGATTACGTAAAGGATGAGTGTAAAGGTGGTTCAGTACTTCTATTCACTAACACAAGGGATGAGGCTGAGTATATTGCAAGTATAATGCATTCCCATGAGCAAGATGCAAGTGTAAGTGTTGATGTTCACCATGGTTCACTCTCAAGGGAGGTTAGGGAGGAGACTGAGATGAGGTTAAGGGATAAGTGTAATAACATAAGCAATGCTAATAGCGGTACTACTAACATAGTTGTATGCACATCATCACTTGAGTTAGGTATAGATGTAGGCTCAATAGGCATGGTTATACACTATGGCTCCCCTAGGCAGGTATCCAAGATGGCTCAGAGGATAGGAAGGAGCATGCATAGTATAGGCAAGGATGCCAAAGGGCTTATAATAGCAAGTAATGTTGATGATGAACTTGAGGCACTAGCAATACTAACTAGATTAAGGAGAGGTTCTATAGAGGAGCAGAGGATGCATGATAACCCATTGGATGTTCTAGCACACCATCTTGTAGGCTTGGCATTAGAGCATAGAGATCTTAGCATCTATGAAGCATTTAAGATAGTAAGTAAAGCATATCCATTCAAGGATATAAGTATAGAGGATATTAAAGAATGCCTTGAGATACTTGCTAAGCAGGATATAGTAAGGTATGATGAGGATAAACTTGTATACAAGGCAGCAAATGCAAGGATATACTACTATAATAATGTATCTATGATACCAGATGTATTAAAGTTTGATGTCTTTGATATAATCAGCAACAAGGTTATAGGCTCGCTTGATCAAGAGTTCGTTGGTGATTACTGTGATCAAGGCAGTATATTCATACTAAAAGGATTACAGTGGAGGGTTATCTCGGTGGATTACCAAAGGTTAATGGTTAATGTTGAGCCATACTACGGATCAGGTATGAACATTCCTTACTGGAGTGGTGAGATGATCCCAGTGGACTATGCTACTGCAACTCTAGTAGGTAAGATTAGGAGAGCGGTAGTCAATGGTAATAATTATAATGTAAGTGATAATAGTAAGAGCATCTTAAAGACTACATTTAAGCAAATTAATGCTATACCAGATGAGAAGAGAATAGTTATAGAGTATAAAAATGATGGCTCACTCTTAATAATACATTCATGCTTTGGTACTAAAGTTAACAATACTCTATCAACATTACTATCAACATTACTATCATCTATGCTAGGTTATGTTGTTAACTCTAGATCAGATGCGTATAGGATAATGGTAAGCTCTAACTTAAAGATAAGCAAGGGTAAGGTTTATGAGTGTTTGTATATCAATTATGACATCTCTAGCATTATAACAGCATCACTTATAAATACACATAACCTAAACTGGAAGGTATGGAATGTAGCAAAGCATTTTGGTATAGTTGATAGTAATGCAGTGTATGATAAGAGGGTAGCAAAGGTATTGTATGAGAGGTACAAGGATACACCTGTAGTTAAGGAGGCACTAAGGGAATTACTGCATGATAAGTATGATATAGAACTTACCAATAAGATACTTGCTGGTATAAGGGAAGGTAAGATTAAGGTTGTATGGGTTGATGTTGATAGTATATCACCATTAGCAGAGCAGATTGTAGAGAGAGAGTTAGGCTATACCTCTAATAAAGCATTAAGTGATGAACAAGGTATAATTAAGATGGTGTATGATAGGCTTATTAATACTAAGCATAGGCTTGTATGCCTAAGATGTTGCTATAATAAGATAGTTGATGTTAGTAGTGTGCCAGATAACATATCTTGCGATAAGTGTAACTCTAGGCTAATAGCATCAATACACCCTTATGATGATGATACATTAAAGGCAATAATGCTAAAGATAAAGCATAAGAGGTTAAGTGATGATCAAGAGCATAGGTTTAGGAGAGCATGGAAGTCTGCCTCACTTATATACACATTTGGTAAGAAGGCATTACTAGTGCTATCTGGGCATGGGATAGGTGTTGATAGTGCAGCAAGGATACTTAGCATGTACGATGATAATAATGATGATGAGAATACGCTTGTAAGGCGTATATATGAGGCTGAGATGCAATATATAAGGACAAGAGGATTCTGGGACGGTTAACTATAACTATAGATATTTAACCAAGCTAAACTAGACTAGACTTGACTAGAGTTGACTTGACTTAACCTAACCTCTTTATTACTGTGAATGGTTTAACTAAAAGTTCGTAATCAAGGCTAGCATCATCATCATTATTATTACTATAGTCTATACTCTCTCTACTCTTACGTGCTATTATTCCATACATCCTTATCCTCTCTCCTACTTTAAACCTCTCAAGCATAGATACTTGCTTATCCCATGCAACAACCTTTGCCTCCTTTGTATCATCACCTATTATCATCTCAGAGTACTTTACATTGCTACCATCTTTACGCCTTATATCATTGCTTGATGGGTTTGTAAGCACTATACCTTCTACTATGTAAAGTTTATCTTCCATCTTAGCATCTGCTATCTTAGTTGGTGTAATGCTTAATTCATGGTAAGCATCATCCTTGATTCTAACATAAGATTCATCATCTATGTATACCGTGTATCCAAGTATCTTACTTGGTATACACTCCAATATACTCCCTTCTTGAATAGAGATTAGCCTATCTGCATTATGCTCCTTCTGTATATCTATAACTAGGAGCAATAGATTACCTTCAGCATCAGATACTATAGCATATCTATTATCATCAGTTATTGTAATAACATTAAACTGTATAATATCCATAACATCATAATAGTTAGCATAATGTTCATACTCATCTGCTAATCTTACTATACTACCAGCATCGCCATGTAATTCTATCTTATTGCTACTATTGATACCACCCCTGCTCTTAACCTTAACCCCTATAAGAGTTATCTTTGTATTTAATGGAATTACCCTTGCTATATTTGAGTCGTTAAGATCCCATATAACTACTCTAACTTTAGATCCATTGTAACCTTGAAGCATGAAACGTAGTACTCTGCTTATACCTCCATCCCTGCTTACATAAGATGCTATTACAGGATTAGATGCAAGTATACCACTCACAATAAATTCTTTATCTGGTATGATACCATTATCCTTAATATTAGCAAGTAGATCATCAACATCCATAGCCAACTCATCAACCTTCTTTATATATGGATGATGCTCTAACTGTTCAATCTTTGTATTGGATGAGGTGTTTATAGTAAGGCTACCATCTAACATGCTTTTAACATAAGCCCTTGTAACCCTTATTGTATCACCTACATTTAACCTTAGCCTATCTACAATATTTGCATGGTCATCCCATAGGTTCATACGTATAACCTTATCGTTATCATACACTGTTACTACCCTTAGCATAGACTGTGAGCCATCACTTCTACTATACCTCTTTAAAGGATAGATCTTCATTATTCTAGCAGTGAAGTTAACATCCCTTGCTCCAGAGTATAGATCCTTTAAACCTACCTCAGGGGTTCTATGCATGGTGGCAGCAATATTATCTATCTTAACGCCAAGATCAGCAGCAACCAGGAAGAGTGCTCCCTGCTCTGTAAGGTATCCTGCACCTATCCTCTTCCTCTTCTCCTCAACCATCCTTAATATATCCTCCCTGCTAAGATCGCTCCTAGCCTTAAGTATAATCTCAATTATATTCTCCTTATCTATGCTCATGTTATCACTACCTATACCTATTATTTTATTTTGTTTATCTTATTAGTTAGATATACTTTATGGTCATAATAAATGCAGTATAACATAGTATATATTCTAGTATGAGTTAAGATATCATGTTGGGTAACAGATGTCCAGAATGTAATGGGGAACTGCTCTATGAGGTTAACACTAAACACTTCATATGTAATAAATGTGGGCTATATGCTACAAGGGAGCAGTTGGATGATCTTAAAGATAGGCTTAGACCCCAGAAGAAGAGGAGCAAGGAATCAGAGTACTTTGAGTGGTGGATGAGCAAGGGCAAGAAGTAAATAATAATAATAGTAATAAACTTACACAATTATTTATTAATATTTAAAATAGGGATGAATAGGGTATGAGCGAACTCCCAAAGTGGGCAGAGGATGAGATAAACTCAATAAGGGATGAGAGTTTTAGATTAGAGGATAGCTGGGTAGGTACTGGTTACTTCTTAGATATAGATAAGAGCAGTAGAGTTGTAGATATAAACTTCTATGAAAGGTTACCCATTGGCAAGTATATAATAACTGCTAGGGTAAGTGATAGCATAGATATGGATGCTCTTAAGAAGGGTATAGTATACACTTATAAGATTAGGGTATTTAAAGCACCATTAAGTGAGAGGTTAACAAAGTTCTTGAAGGAGAATTTTAACCTAGATATGGATGGTGTTTATAGGTTTGAGTTAGAGTCCTTAGAACCGTTAGAGGATGTGAGTAGCACTGAGAGCATTGTAGAGGAAGAGGAGCAGTAGATGGATAGATTAAAGTCTTTACCAGTAGTTTGTATAGCTTGATATTATATTAATGACTAAGACCCTTTCATTGTTGACTTGATAAGGAATACCCAACTAACAAACAGCGGTACATGGTATGATACTATCCTCCATACTATTATAACCTCCCCTAACCTTGTAGGATCTAGATTAAAGGTATTCAAGTAGTATGCTAAACCAAGCTCAGTTAACCCAGAACCTCCAGGGCTTATTGGTACTGTGCCTATTGCTATTGAGGCAGCAACCATAACTATTGACTCAAAGAACCCTATTGGTGCCTTTGAGTTAGCTACTATCATGAAGGTTAAGCCATGTAGAGCAGCACCAGTAAATGTTAATGCTAATCCTACCATGAATATCCTTAAAGATGAACGCTTTAAGTACAACCTTGACATCTCACATAAACCCCTTAGACTATCGTTCATAACATTGGTCCACCTCTCACCCTTCTCCTCTCCGAATAGTTTGGTTAGTAATGGCTTTGTGAACCTTGGCATCTGTATTATCTTCCTTGCTGATAAGGCTAAGAGTGTCATGTAAGATGCAAATACAGGAGTTACTATAAGCAGTATGGCTGTTGATATAAGGTAGTTATGGGCACCAAATGCTATAATCATTGCTATGTATGCTAAAGTGCTGCCAACCAATACATCGCTTATTATCTCAATAGTTATTATCCATAACCCCTTGCCAGAGTGCACTCCATTCTTGTACAACCATGCTACCCTAACCCACTCTCCTCCAGTGTATGCTGGTGTAGTTAATGTAACAAACTCACTCCCTATCCTTACCTGTATATTCTTGTTTATATTACCTACACCATTGCCTAGGAATGATCTAACGTAGTAGTGGAACCTTAACCCTTGTATGTACAGCTTTGCTACTGCTACAGCACTTGCAAGTATGAAAGGTAATATGCCTATGGATAGTATATCCTCAGGCTTAACATTAAGAAGCATGCTTATTATTATCAACGGTATTACACTAGCAACTACAGCAAGTATCTTCTTCCACTGCATTATAATGTAACTAGATTATAGGATTAAATAACTATTTATCTTACCCTTTCTATGCATACAATATTCATACTTGGTACTGCTGGCTCTGGTAAATCCATGCTTACATCTAGACTCTTGGAGTATTATAGTAGTAGGAGTGCTAATGCTATAGCAGTGAACCTTGATCCAGGGGTTATAGAACTACCATATGAGCCTGATGTTGATGTTAGAGATTATGTTGATATATATGCTATAATGGATAAGTATAAACTAGGACCAAATGGTGCTCTTATAATGGCTAGTGATATGATTGCTACAGTATTAAACGATATTCAAGATAAGATTGATGAGCTTAATCCTGATTATGCTATAATAGATACCCCTGGACAGGTTGAGCTCTTTGCTTATAGATCCTCTGGATTGATATTTGTAGATGAGCTTAGATGCGATGCAAAGGCAAGTATATTCTTGTTCGATTCTATGCTTGTATCTACACCAATAAACCTATTATCCATAGCACTTCTAGCAACATCTATAAGGCTTAGGCTTAAGATACCACAGATAAATGCATTATCCAAGATAGACCTCGTTAAAGATAGGCTAAGTGAGATAATAAAATGGTCATCTAACCTCGCAAGGCTAGAGTATGCAATCACCAAGGAGAAGGATAGCGAGGTTTATCTATTCGCTAACTCTCTTCTTCAGAGTGCAAAGAGATATGGTCTATCCATGGAGCTATTTGCTGTATCAAGCATTAGCAATGAAGGTTTAGTTAATTTAGCAGCAGCATTATCAAGAATATTAAAGCAAGGGGAGGAGGTTGAGTACTAGCATATGCATGCAAAGTTAAAATACGTTAAGGCTAGAGCATACTCATCAACAGCAAACCTTGGACCAGGGTTTGATGTATTTGGTTTAGCATTAGATGCCTATTATGATGAGGTTGAGTTATCTGTTGAGCATAGCAAGGGATCAGATATAACTATAGAGGTTGCTTCTAACCAGAATGCAAGCACAAATACTATACCTTTAGCAGTAGATCAGAACTCAGCTGGTTTAGCACTTAAGAGCATGGTTAAAGATTTTAATATAAACGATACACTAAAGGTTAGGATAATCAAGGGTATCCCAGTAGGATATGGGCTAGGTTCTAGTGCTGCATCTGCTGTTGCTGCTGTAAGGGCATTAGATGCATTGTATGATCTTAACCTTGATACTAATACACTTATCAAATACTCTGCATTAGGTGAGGTTGCATCTGCCAATGTTGCTCATTACGATAATGTAGCAGCATCAATGCTAGGAGGTTTTGTTATAGTTAGAGATGAACCTCTTAACGTTATAAGGCTTGAGCCCCCAGAGGATCTAGTTATATGCGTAGTAACACCAAGGATTAGTGTACCAAAGGGTAAGACTGGTATTGCAAGGAGTGTCTTGCCAGAAAGTGTTAGTCTAAGGAGTATGGTTAGTAATGTAGCTAATGCTAGTATTATGGTAGCAGGGTTTGCTATGCGAGATGTTAGAGTTATAGCAGATGCTATTAGAGACATGGTTGTAGAGCCAGCAAGGAAGCATCTAATACCATTGTATGATAATGTTAAGGATAATGCATTAAGGAATGGTGCACTGGCAGTAACTATAAGTGGTGCAGGACCCTCTATACTTATAGTTACAGATAAGAGAGATACTGCAGTAAGGATATCTAACCTTATGCAAGATCTTTACACTGCAAATGGTATGCAATGTATAGCAAAGGTATGTAAACCTGCAGAGGGTTGCAAGATAATAGAGAGCAGGTAGATAAGAGGAAGCAGATAAGCAATTAATTGATTAATTAATCCTATCTGTATAATATCTTCCTAAACAGTAGTTTAGCCTTATGTATAGCAGGTATAGTAAAACTCTTTGCAACTATCATATTACAATCAATAGACTCCAATGCTCTAAGTATATATACATTGTTTAGTATATTTATACCAAGTATACTTGCAGGCAATACTATTAGTTCTGGTTCATACTCTTTAACACTCCTTAATATAAGATCTACCAACCACTCCTTGTCTATCTTATCTGATGGTTTAACCTCTACAACCTCACATCCATATGCGTGTAATTTATCCTTCTCATTAACATAATCTATCCCTTCTAGCCTTGATGGGTAAACTACAATCTTCTTAGCATCCTTTAACCAATCTAATAACTTAATTACTAGCTTAGAATGCTCTCCTTCTTCATCATAGAATGCAAGTATCCTCTTTGCATTAGATTCATCAGATACCTTTAACGCTATTATATCACATGTTAGTAGCAGTTGTAACCTCTTACTATTCTTAAAGATATCAAAGTCATAAACGAGCAGATCTATCCTCTGCTCCTCTATACTTGCAAGTAATGCATCTATGTTATTATGTGATATTCTAATAAGGTAATGGTAAACAGTATTGCTATCCTCAAGAATCCTCTTAATAGGCTCAAATGATCTTACAGCATCATCAACAAATGCTACACCAGTAGATAATGGCACTTGATAAGGCACAGTTATAACCCTAAGGACATTTATCTCACCATCAGTACTATTTGCTATATTTATAGCATACCTTATCAACCTTATAGGGTCATCTGGCATGTATGGTACAAGTATCCTAAAGTCTTTCCTTATAACATCACCCTTAGCAGCAAGTAATGGTGCTAGATGCTCAACCTCTTGCTTAAAAGAGTACATCTTATACATAATAAGCCCAATAGCTACCCATACTATGGTTACCACTAAACTCATAGGTTGTGTAACTATTATGTAAAGTGCTAAACCTATAGTTAAGAGCATGCCTATAATTGGTACTATAGGGAATAGTGGGGTCTTAAAGCCATATGTTAACCTATTACCATATACCTTGCGTATATTTATTGCTGCAGCATTAACCTGTGAGAATAGTATTAGGAAGATAAGCCCTGCTGCTATTGCTATCTCTTGTAATGGAAATAGGTATATTATGAGTAGCATTATTGAAGAGGATACAACTATTGCAATGTAAGGGGTTCTGTTTCTAGCATGTATCTTGCTCAGTATATGTGGTAGATTGTAGTATCTTCCCATGGCTACTGCTACCCTTGAGGATGAGAACATGCTTGCATTAAGTGCAGCAAGCATAGACACCATACCACCAAATAGAACCAAGTATGCACCAAAAGGTATGAAGGTATCAGCAGACTTTATTATCCCAAGCTCCCCATATGAGCCTATGAACTTCCATGTAGACATACCATCCTCTGTCTGTGTTGCACCTATAGCAGTAACTGCTATAGCAATATATATTATGGTAACTGCTATGATAGAGATGAATATTGCCTTCGGTATATCCTTCCTTGGGTTCTTTGCCTCTTCTCCTGTCTGTACTATAACCTCATAACCCTCAAATGCTATGAATGTTAGCATCATTGCTGCAAGTATACCGTATATACCAAATGGTGCAAAGTCTGCAAAGTTTATAACCCAGTCTGGTTTTGTATACATCACAACAAGCCCAGAGATTATAAATATGCATATAACACTAAGTTGTACAAATGTTATTATATTCCCTATATGCCCTGTTGGCGATGCTCCCTTATAGTTTACATATGCTAATGCAAGTATTGCTAATGTAGCAAACAACTTATCAGCATAAGTAAACTCAACTTCTATAGTATGAAATAGTCCTTGCATGAATGTACCAAAGCTTATTGCATATAGGCTAGTGGCAACTATATGTGCAAACCACCCTAGCCAACCGTTTATGAAATGCATAGGTCTAGGCAGCCCTTCCCTTATCCATCTATAGCCTCCTCCTACCTCTGGTATAGATGAGCCCAGTTCAGCATATGACATTGCTGTGAATGTTGTTATGATAGCATTAAGTAAGAATGCTATAATGACAGCAGGACCGGCAAACCCTATGGCTGTACCTATAAGAACAAATATGGAGCCTCCTATCATTGCTGCTATACCAATCATTGTTATATCTAGTAGGCTTAATGTACGTACAAGTTTAGGCTCATGTACCTCCATATGGATATTATTAACATTAATTATATAATTTAAATTGTTAGTGTCCTTAATGGGTGATATACAAAAGATAAACCTAAAGCCCTAATGCAAGTATGAGCATAGCAACTACTAGAAATACTGGCATGCCTATAGGTATACCTATCCTAGCCCACTCCTTGAACCCAATGCCTATTATGCTAGCAAATATTATGTTTGGTACATTACCTGGGATGAGCATGCCTCCTGATATAACAAGCGAGGTTATGAACGCTCTTATCTCATCTAGGCTCATGCTAGGGCTTACCAGTGCTGCTGTTAGTGTAGCATTGTCTGCTGCTGCAGATACTAGTCCAAAGAAGTATAACACATAAATACCTAGATCAGCAACAGGCTCTGCCAATGGTTTAAAGAACTCCCCTAACAGTGTTAATCCAAATATGAATGCATATATCTTAACCGCTCTTATAACAACAACCTTTACACTACTCTCATACTCTTTTGCTGCATCTGTGATGCTATTGCCATTATTATTATTAATAGTAGTAGTGCTTTCTTTATCACCCTTCCCTATCTTTATTATCCTTATACCCTTTACATTAATGTATGCAAGTATGGAGAAGAGTGCTACAAGTGGGATAATTATATCCCATAGGTTATCAAAGAGGAATGTGAACGATGCATTGTATGGCTCACCTTTAAGCTTTGCTATTGCTATGGTTGATAATGGCTCACCCAAGGGTAGCAATGCTGCACCTATGCCTATTGCATATGCAGCAAGTATAGATACCTTAACCTTATGCTCTCTAGTAAGCCTGGATAATGCAAGTAACTCAGCAAGTATAACAGATGCTACTATTGCAGATATGAGGCTAGATGCAATACCAAGAGCAAATACAATCGATGCTATAATGTATGGGTTGCTTAACCTTGAGGCAAACCCATAGACCCTGTTCTTTGCGTAATAGAATACTAACCCTGCTGCTAAGACAACTTGTGTTATTCCTATAGGTATACTGCCTATAACTACAGGGTGCAGTAATGCCTCCTCAAGTAGATGCAGTGACCACATACCAACTGCACTTACTGCTATAATACCAGCAGCAAGGAAGAAGTACTCTATGTTATGCTCAACCCTCTTTGATACTACAGGTATTGTTAGTAATGCCACTAGCATTCCTATCTGAGGTATTATAGACTCTAATGAAACCATCTTTGTAGCAATACTACTCATATTAATTATTATTAAATATTTCTAGTATAGATGGCTCTGTTAACTTAACCACCATCCATCAATTTTATCATGAATTTACTTAAATCTATCTTAACATTAAGGTATAACATCAATACTCTGAACCAGTTCTTAACATGCTCTTTACTACAATTATCTTACAGGAAGTCATCATCAAAGCATTCTTAAGTTCCATCCTTTATTTATGTACTGTATGACTCTCTCCATTATATTCTTATCTTCTTGATTGTATACTTGCTACCATATAACTTATTCAATCTCCTTAGTTCTTTTATAAAATTATAACATACTATAACAGTTATTTCTTTAGAAGTATGCATTAATAGATACTTATTTATGTAAGGCTCATAAGTTATCCATAACCAGCATACTTCCTCTTATAGTTATCATACTCTCATCTATCATTATACACTTTATCCTTCTCTCCTTCTATCTACTACAAAATCATTGATATCTATCATGCATTGTAATATTCATATAGTATAGTGATCTCTTTATCAATAGCTCTAAACATTTAGATGCTAATCTTACTTAGGCTTCTAGCTGAATAGTAAAGATATATGGCATATAACTTGAGTATATATGCTTCTATTACGTATTGATATCATAGTATAATTTAGGGTTACTTAAGTTAACAGAGCTTATAGATTTAATTTAATTAATTAATCAATCGTATGAACTTATATACCATTATTGCTGCTCATATGCCTTGCTATCAATGCTCTTATACCACGTATATACCCATTAGCAATCATACCTGGTCTCTGTGATGAGTACCATATACATGCTAGAACATCGCACTCTTTGCACTCTTTAGTTATATCCCACTCCTTTAAGTCCCAGATATAATCAACATCATACTCCAGCATACTATAAGCATTATCCTTGAACCTCCAACATGGTACCATAACTGTGCCATCAGCATTTATGAATATGCTCTTCCATACCCCGCACTCATCAAATACTGCTCGCCCATATGCTATTATCTGTCTCCAGTAAGACTCAGGTATAAGTATGAATGGATCATCATGCCTCTTCATGTAATCTATTATACTATTGCATACCTTAACCATTGTACCTCTATCTGGTAGTAATGAGTAATCTACATCAGACCTATCCTCTACAAATGTCATGCTCACAGTATGTACACCTAAGCTCTTTGCTATATCAAAGTACTCTTGGGTTATAAACTCCTCAGCATTCCACTTTGTTATAACTGAGTTTATGTAATGCCTTATACCCTTATCCCTTAACAATCCAATATTACTAATTACTCTGTTAAAGGTCTCTTGCTTCACACCTCTAACCTTACAGTATGAATCTTGCTTAAGTGAGTCTATGCTTAAGCATATGTAATCTATACAATCCTTAAGCCTATCAAGGTCTAGAGTATGTAGCAGTGAGCCATTGGTTATCATGGTAACTGGTATATGCAAGGAGTTTAGATGCTCAAGTAACTCAAGTATATCCTTCCTACTTGTAGGCTCACCTCCTTCAACTATACTCCATATTGCATACTTTGCTACCTTGCTCATAACATACTTCCACTGCTCAGTGCTAAGATCCCTTTGCATAGCTTGCATTAACTGAGCCTCCTTGTCTGGATCACCAAATGGGCACATTGCACAATAAAAGTTACAGTAATGGGTGAGGCTGAATACTGCTATAAGGGGTCTCCTCTTACCCATGAGTCTATTAACTCCCCATCTACTAAGTATCTTAATAGTCCTTATAGTATCCAACTATAGAGATAAGATGATATTAAATTATAAACATTATCCATGCATGAGCAAAAAGGCTGTATGCATATTCAGTGGTGGGCTTGACTCTACATGCACTTTAGCATATGTAAAGAATAATGGTTATCAAGTATACGCATTAACATTCAGGTATGGACAGATGAGCGAGCAAGAGGTTAATACTGCAGAGTCATTAGCAGGTATAATAGGGGTTGAGGAGCATAAGATAATTGATATATCCTTCATGAAGGAGTTATATAAGGAGAGTAGGAATGTGTTAACTCATAGCAATGATATAAATGCAATACCATCCACATTTGATTATAGCATTGTAGTGCCTATAAGGAATGCTGTATTCTTAACTATAGCAAGTGCATATGCCTTCAGTATAAATGCTACCCTAGTAGCATATGGTGCACATAATGATGATAGTATTCATTACCCAGATTGTAGGATAGAGTTCATCTCTAGCATAGAGCATGCATTGAACCTTGCAGAGGTAGATGGTATAAAGCAAGGCATAAGGAATAGCATAAAGATATGGAGCCCAGCAGTAGAGGGTTTAGGTAAGGCAGATCTTATAAAGATAGGCTATAAACTTATAGGTGATAACATATTTAGAACATGGAGTTGCTACACCAATGGAGTATTAACCAATAGCATGCAAAGAGTGCACTGTGGTAGGTGTGAATCATGCAATAATAGGAGGAGGGCATTCCTAGAGGCTGGTGTTAAGGATATGACCAGATACGCTTATGATTAATTAATTAAATTTAAATTAAATTTAAATATCTTCTAATAAGGTTATAAAATATGAGGATAAGAATAAGTGAGATATTCACAAGCATAGAGGGTGAGGGCATATATATAGGCACAAAGACGCTATTTGTAAGGCTTGCTGGTTGCCCGTTAAGATGCTTCTACTGTGATACACCATACGCTCTTAGCATAAGCAATGGTAAAGATTACAGTATAGAGGATGTACTACATATGATAAAGGCTACTCTTAATAATAGTAGGAATGTATTTAAGGTTAACTTCACTGGCGGAGAGCCTCTACTACAGCACTTAGCCTTGTATAGGCTTGCGGAGCTTATTAAGAGTGAGATGGGATTAAGAACATATCTAGAATCATCATGTTTTGATGCTGAGAGGTTTGCATATCTACTGCCCTTAATAGATATATGCAAGGTTGAGTTTAAACTCAGGGATGCTAATGCAGTAGCAGATAGTAACCATTACACTATATTACTTAATAACGCATTAAAGTGCCTCAAGTATGCAATAGACAATAGTAAGGTAACATACATAAAGGTAGTTGCAAGTAAGTTAAGTAAGAGAGAGGAGTTAGAGGAGTTAGCAGAGATGATATTTGGTAGCATGAAGGTAAAGAAGGAGGATATAAGAGGCTTTGTATTGCAACCAGCACATGGTATAAATGAGCCTAGTTTAGAGCATATGTTATCACTCTATGATGCAGTATACCCATATTATGAGGATGTTAGGGTAATACCACAGTTGCATAAGGTGATGGGTATACCATGAAGGTTAATTCTATAGATGATTATAACAATGATATGAATAAAAGCAATGATGATATTGATTATAATAGTGGTAAGGGTGAGAATAATAATAAATCTAACGAGCATGGTATTAAAAGGATGTCAAAGGCAAGGATAAGGAGGCTCATAAGGCAATTACTTATAGAGTTAGGGGAGAACCCTGATAGGGAAGGCTTAAGGGAGACCCCAGATAGGGTTGCTGATATGTATGCTGAGATATTCTCTGGCTACTCTTTAGACTCTGAGTTAGATGTTACATTCAATGAGGAGAGTGATATGATAATGGTAAGGGAGATACAGTTCTATAGTATGTGTGAGCATCATATACTACCATTCTTTGGGAAAGCACATATAGCATACATACCAGATGGTAAGGTCTTTGGTATATCCAAGCTAGTAAGGTTGGTTGAGAAGTATGCTAAAAGGTTACAGATACAGGAGAGGATGACAAAGCAGATAGCAGATGAGTTGGCTGATAAGGTGAAGGGCGTGCTTGTTGTAATAGAAGGGGATCATATGTGTATGCGTATGCGTGGTGTTAAGAACAATAGTAAGATACTAACCATAGCATATAGAGGAGAGTTTAAGAATAAAGAGTTAAGAGAGCAGGCTATATCTATAATAAAAGGAGGTCATGAGTACAATAGTTATAATCTTGGGTAGATAGGAGGTATGAGTGTTATATTACTCTCAACTGAGTCATCTAAAGGACTTGCATCTTGCTTAGCAAGTAGGTTAGGTGCAGAGTTTGTTGATGTAGATGTTAAGGTATTCCCTGATGGAGAGAGTAAGGTTAGGATACCAAAGCAGTTAGATGGCAAGGATGTAATAGTTGTACATTCAACACATCCACCAGTTGATAAGCATATGATGCAACTATTCTTCATACTCTCAAAGGTAAGTAGAGTAGCAGCAAACACAATAGTATTCATACCATATCTAGGCTATGCTAGGCAAGATAGGGAGTTCCTTGAGGGAGAGGTTGTTAGCATAAGTACAATAGCAGATATAATCTGCTCATATAATATTAAAGCATTAATAACATTTGATGCTCATAGCATGCTGGCATTATCATACTTTAAGGTGCCTGTTCATAACATCTCTGCCATACCACTGCTTGCAGATTACTTCTTAAAGCATGTTAGTATAGACCCTAATAATACAGTAGCGGTATCACCTGATGCTGGTGGTGCCTTAAGGGTTGAGGAGTTTGCTAAACTACTTAAATGTAAGTATATAGTGCTTAAGAAGAGTAGGGATAGGGTTACTGGAGAGGTAAGTATAGATGAACACTCTATAAGCAAGGATAGCCTTAAGGACAAGGTTGCAATAATAGTAGATGATATGATAAGCACAGGTTCAAGTGTTATAACTGCCATAGATAACCTTAAGAGGTCTGAGTGTAAGGATATATATGTTACATGTACACATGCATTAATGCTAAATGATGCATATAAGAGGATACTTGATGCTGGAGCAAGGGATGTAATTGCTAGCAATACAGTCCCTAGCCCTGCTAGCAAGGTTGATATCTCAGATCTAGCAGGTAAGAATATAACTAGCATACTTGCAACTCATATAGCAAAGAGTATATAGCATGATAACATGCAACTGAAAATTATATTCCTAGGCACCTCATCTGCTGTACCTACTGCAAAGAGGGGTCAGCAATCTATAGCAGTAGTTAGAGGTGGTGAGGTACTAATATTTGATGTTGGTGAATGCATGCAGAGGAACTTCCTTAGGAGTGGTATTGGAGTAAACAGGAGGATGAGGATATTCATAACCCATATGCATGGGGACCATGTGCTAGGCCTCTTAGGTTTACTTCAGACACTAGCATTGAATGGAAGGGATCTACCAATTTATGTATATGGACCTAGTGTATTAAATGAGTACATAGAGGTTAATAGAAGGTTACTTAACATCAATCTAACTTACAACCTTTACTTCAATAGCGTTGATGGGGATAATACAATAGTTGTGGATGAGAAGGATTATGTGATTAAAGCATGTAAAGCAGAACATTCAATACCAGCATACTCATACTGCTTACATGAGAAGGATAGACCTGGAGTATTCTATCCAGAGAAGGCATTAGCACTAGGTGTACCAAAGGGTAGGCTATGGCATAAATTACAGCATGGAGAGGATGTTATAGTAGATGGTAGGGTTGTAAGGTCTAGTGATGTGACTGGACCAAAGAGGAAGGGCAGGAAGATAGGCATATCTGGTGATACCATTGTTAATGATAGGCTAGTAGAGTTCTTCAGAGACTGTGATGTTCTTGTATTTGAGTCAACATTCAGCCATGAGGATAAAGCAAAGGCTATGGAGGCTATGCACTCAACTGCAAGGGATGCAGCAGAGTTGGCAGCAAAGGCTAGGGTAAAGTTACTTGTGCTTACTCACTTTAGTGCTAGATATAATGATGTGAAGAGGTTAGTTGATGAGGCTAGTGCAATACATAGCAATGTTATACCTGCAGAGGATATGCTTACTATAGATGTACCTTATCCAGAATGATTATGATTATAGTTTAGTTTTAATATACTCTCCAATTACCAACTCATTTATAGTGTTAACCACTCTATAATGGGTAGTATACCCTTATGATCAGTAATGGTAACTTTTATAGGTCCTAATGGCGATTCATTCTCATACTCACATATACTTACCACTCCAGCATACGCTGCTTGCTTGTTAAGGTATAACCAAGTACTCTTGCAATCATTACTCTTATTATTCAACATTATCCTCTTGAATGTGTTCATAACATTCCTAGAGTGTATCTGCATCCTTATAGTCTCTAATGCAGATAAACCATGTGTATCTACTACAACCTTAGTGTTACCATCTGTATCACTCTCTATACGCTCTATACCCTTTATCCCATTTATAACGTTATTTACTGCTTTGATTACTTTATTTGTATCCTCTGATGCTTTAACTATACACTCAACATGTATAAGTGGATCATGCTCACTTACATCTATGCTAAGATAACGCCTTCCCCTCTTATTATTACTAACCATATCTATCTCAATCCTAAGCTTTAGCTTTCATATTTTCATACTCATCTATCCAACGCTTCACTATGGTTAATGCTCTGTTAACCAACTCCTCTTTGTTACAATCATTGTTAACAATAGCATCAGCAAATGCTATTGCCTCTGCTACACCAACATCCAACTCCCTTCTATCCCTAGCATCAAACTCATGTATATCTGTTGGGGCATCACTTCTACCCCTCTTAACTAGGAAATCAAACCTCCTTGCTCTTGGTGCATGTACAGCAAGTATCTTAACGTAACCATACTCCCTTAGTCTATCAGCCTCTCTTACACTTCTTAATCCATCTATAGCAAAGTATTTACTCTCATTCATGCTCTTTATCATCTCCCCAACGTATACTGCTATAGCATCTGGGCCATAGGTACTTCTAAGCTCTAACATAACCTTGCCTAGGTTTGCATCATTCAACTCTAACCCTCTTTTCTTAGCCTCATTCCTAACAACATCACCCATGCTTATAACTGAGAAGCCCATACTCTTCAATGCATCTGCTACAGTTGTCTTACCTGCTCCTGGTAGACCTGTGATACATACTATAAGAGGCCCTTTCAATTTTCACACAGTTAATTAGTTTAGCGCTATATATTACATTATATTAATCTTTCAGTTCCTTAACAGATTATCATATATCAACTTATATCATAATAATGTAAGGAATCCAAGGGTACTAGATATGTAGGTATTGGTAAATCTAGGACAACCGGTTTTGAGCAGATATAGTTCAGACGCTCATGCGTAAATTTGTTGTTTAAAGGACTGTCTGACATACTTTTTAGCAAAGGTTTATATTACCCTTAATGGTAGTGTTAGATGTACGCATCCAGATAAAGGAACTGGTATATAAGGTTTAAGTGAGAATCCGGTAGGGAATTGAAAGATTTTTGTACAGTTTTTGAATCAATTTTGGCGTTATTTTGTGTGAGAATCCGGTAGGGAATTGAAAGTTATTGATTACAAATACATAGTGTTCAAAGTATTTCCATTCTCTGTCAGTGAGAATCCGGTAGGGAATTGAAAGGGTGTTGGATTCTCAGCCACTGATATCGTCCGTTCAGTAGTGAGAATCCGGTAGGGAATTGAAAGATTCTATCAACAACTATACGTATCTGCATCAGTCCTGTGAGAATCCGGTAGGGAATTGAAAGGCAGTGGGGCTTCAGTGATAATGAGCTTATGTTCTGTGAGAATCCGGTAGGGAATTGAAAGATGGTTATGTATATAAACCATTCGTTTTCCCTTCTTATTATGTGAGAATCCGGTAGGGAATTGAAAGTAATCTGTCCAATATGTGGTGAAAACGCATATGAAGATGTGAGAATCCGGTAGGGAATTGAAAGTGTGATACATACATGGTATACAGTCACCAGGCTGTATGTGAGAATCCGGTAGGGAATTGAAAGTGTTAATGAAGGCACACTCATTATTTCAACAG
>Ga0197143_1000567_pt1 | contig 38733 bp, 42 predicted proteins | sample GBS70_MetaG_FD_148603 | JGI IMG/M metagenome (GOLD analysis project Ga0197143, IMG submission 148603) | Sediment microbial communities from Great Boiling Springs, Gerlach, Nevada, United States - GBS 70_MetaG | ecosystem: Environmental > Aquatic > Thermal springs > Hot (42-90C) > Sediment... | reverse complement strand
TCGCACCACTTTGCCATTTTTTGACCACATGCTATTACTGTTTGCATACAATGCAATGTTTGAATTAAGACTAGCCGCGCAGGGTGACGACGACCACCATATTGTAGAAGATGTAGGCATAGCCTTGGGAGATGCAATGAACAAAGCCTTGCATAACAGAGAGGGCATTATGCGTTATGGTTTTAGCTGTATTCCCATGGATGAAGTGCTTGTGGAAACAGCTATAGACATTTCCGGCCGTCCTTTGTTTATATATAAAGTAAACTTCTCAACACCGATTTACTCTAAAGAGAAAAAATTTGACTTTTGTCTTATTGAAGAATTTTTCCGTGCTTTTGCTTCCCATGCGAAGTTGACATTACATATAAATTTAATTTATGGGAAAAATAACCATCACGTAGCAGAAGCGATTTTTAAATCCTTTGGCAGAGCATTGTCTATGGCAACTGCTTACAATCCTAAAATGGTGGGAATACCTTCGACAAAAGGAGCGTTATAAGCTCTATGTTAATTATACCGGCAATTGACATACTGAATAAGTACTGTGTCAGGCTAAAACAAGGAAAATTGGAAGAAGAGACCATTTATTCGCGAGACCCGGTGTTTATAGCCAAATTATGGGCACAAGAAGGGGCTAAACGTATTCATATAACCGACTTAGATGGTGCATTCAGCGGGAAATTGCAAAATTTTGACATAATAAAGCAAATAAGAGAAAGCCTTTCTTCTGAGATAGAAATAGAGGTTGGAGGTGGTATACGTGATATAGAAACAGCAAATAAACTACTATCGGCAGGGATAAATAAAATTGTTGTGAGTACGATTGCTGTCTACAATGTTACTCTATTGGAAAAATTACTTTCTTTATCTCCCGATGGAGTAATTCTTAGTTTAGACGTCCGTGGTGGAATGGTTTCAATTGGAGGTTGGAAGGAAACGACATCGCTTTCTATAGAAGAATTCTACAAAAAAATAAAAAAATTCCCTATAAAGGAAGTCATATATACAGACATAGAAAGAGATGGCACGTTAGAGGGGTTAAATTTCAGCAATATAGAGAAGATGTGTTCTTTTATAGAAAGTGACATTATAATTGCTGGCGGCATAAGAAGTATTGAGGACATTAAAGAATTAAAAAAGTATGAGCCCAAGGTAAAAGGAGCTATTATAGGTAAAGCTTTATACACGCAAAACATAAATTTGAGAGAAGTGATAGCCGTTGCAGAGGAAAGTAGGAAATAAGAAAAACCACTATGGAAACAAAAGATATAGAAAAATTCATCTCATCTCTTAAATTTGACAACAACGGCTTACTGCCAGTGGTTGTTCAAGACATAGAAGACAGCACTGTACTGATGGTAGCATACATGGACAAAGAGGCTATATTGCGCACAATTAATCTCGGGTACACATGTTTTTTCAGCCGCAGCAGAAAGACGTATTGGGTGAAAGGGGAAACTTCGGGAAATAAGCAAAAAGTTATACACATATTTTACGACTGCGACGGGGACACATTACTTATACAAGTTAAACAAGAAGGGATGAAGGTTGCCTGCCACACGGGTAATCGTAGCTGTTTTTTCCGAAGACTCTTTTGAAGACATATGGTAATAAAAATTCTTATTACTGGCGCTACAGGATTGTTAGGATTTGATTTATGGAACACATTTGATAGAATTGACGAATACGACGTTTATTGCCTTGGACGCAAACCATATCATGAAGGAAGTTTTTCTTCCATTCCTAAGGAGCGGTGGATATGTTGCGATATAACGCACTTAGAAGATGTATATAACAAAATAACGAAACTTAATCCGGACTTTGTAATACATGCAGCTGCAATTTCTAATGTTGACGAATGCGAGTCTAAGCCAGACTTAGCGTACAAGGTTAATGCATTGGGCACACGTAACGTTGCAATTGCGTGTGCACGATTTGATACTATTTGTGTTTACTTAAGTACGGATTATGTATTTGATGGAGAATCACCCCCTTCTGACGGATATAAAGAGTATGATACTCCAAATCCGATAAATATCTATGGGAAAAGCAAATATCTTGGGGAACGCATGATAAGGAGCTTTCTCACAAAATATTACATTATTCGGACTTCATGGTTATTTGGGCAAAAACGTCAAACGTTTGTTGATACTTTAATAAAAGAGATACTGACTAAAAAAGAAATAAAAGTAGCTAGTGATCAAATAAGCATTCCTACCTACACGAAAGACTTATCCCAGGCCATTGCCTTATTAATAAGGCGGCCAGCGTATGGCATTTATCATATTACCAATTCTTGTCTTAATAAGATAGGCACAACACGGTATGAGATGGCGAATTTTATACGACAGCTGCTAAATAAAGAAAAAGAGGTAAACCTTGTACCTATTTCTATGGCATCTCTTAATTTACCCGCAAAGCGGCCTAAAAATACTGCTCTTAATAGTTATTTTTGGCTATTGGACGGCTTTGAAAAGCTACGTCCTTGGGAAGAGGCTATAAAGGAATATCTCTCAACTCATTACAATTGCAAAACTTAGGCTTATTTTATTTCCTTTACGGTAGGTAGTGAAATAATCTTATTTTTATACTTCCAGCCAGGAAAAACTACCGTCACTCTTTTACGTTCCTTATCCTTGAATGGCTCCCCAAAATACTTATACTTTTTGACTGCTTCCATCTTTGTAATGACGAACTCTTTGCCTATCGGCAATATTTGCTCTACTCCAAAGTCTTTACAGCACAAGAGAAATACATTTGTAAATAGCAAAAAAGTATTATACTCCTTAGGAACTTCTTTCTTTTGTGCAAATAAGTAATTTGCAGAGGCGATTGTGTCCATTAAATAACCATATTTTTCTGAATTAAGTTTTGAAAAAAAGTTATAGATTATTTCTTCCATTAATTTTTCCTTTTTTGACGTTATTTCTTCCTTCAATCTTTTTATTTCTTCCTCTAAAACCTTTATAGTTGGTCTAAGTTTTTTCCCCTCATTACCCACTTTCTTACTCTTCATTTTGGCAATTGAATCCTTTCTTTTATATTTGCACAACATTCTTGCGAATGTATACACCTACTGCAGCATATCTCCGGAAGATGCGAAAGTCTACGCATTTTACGTTTTTCGCAAGTATTAAACTCTTGACACTTAGGACAACAAATATAATGATGAAGGTAAAAAATCATCTCAGGACTATTCCTTTCCTCTGTAGGGACGGGATCATCGTCAACACGTTCTTGGTAAGGAATTTTACTATAGCATCTTTCTGCATATTGGCACCGAGAGCAGCAAGTTTGCGGCAACGACCGCTCCCCACGTATCCATTTTAATAGACATTTATTGTAATCTTGGCACAGTTCACAACAATAATAATTATTGAGAGAAAAGGTGTTATCCATTTTTAATTCTGAGAGCTCCTTTATTCAGCCTTTACAGTACAACATTTTTAAGCTCTACAATTTTCCTCACAACATACGTTGGCATTTCTCTAAGGAGTTCCTCTTTTTTAGTAAACCCATATAGCACACCGCAGCAGTCTACATTTGCACCTTTTGCAGCTTTTATATCCTGTACACCGTCACCAATAACTATTGTTTCTTCTTTAGGAATACCGTACTGTAGCAGTACATCCAATATAGGCTCAGGGGAGGGCTTGTGAATTGTGGTATCTTCCCAACCTACAATTTTGTCGAAATACTCATATATTTCTAACCTTTTAAGTATCTCTTTTGTAAGGTAGCTGTATTTATTTGTTATCACAACTTTAATCTTATTTTTGTAGTACTTCAGTATTTTCTTAATACCGGGGTAAAGTTTTGTATGCACAACAACATGATTTTTGTAATGTTCCTGGTAAATTTTAAGCACTTCAGGAACTAATTCTTCATATTTTTTATCTATCACATCGCGAATAAGTTGTTCTCCACCATTACCAATAAACCTATAAATCTCACAATATTTTTTTTGTGGTATGTGCAATTTCTTAAATGCATAGTTTACACTTTCTGCAATGTCGCGCCTTGAGTCTATTAATGTGCCATCTAAGTCAAATATCAGTAGTCTATACACTTTCATTCTTATTATGCATACACATCTTCGTAAAGCTCCTCTGGAGCTGGGTAGGGACTTTCTATTGCAAATTTCACTGCTTCTTCAATTTCTTTTCCAACCTCTTCTTCTATTTTTTTTACCTCCTCTTCTGTTAGAACATTCCATTCAACACATTTCTGCGAAAAAAGCACTATAGGGTCCCGCTCACGCCAAAATTTTTCTTCTTCTTTTGTTCTATATACGCGCGGGTCGCTACGTGAGTGGCCATAATACCTATACGTCTTCGCTTCAATAAATACTGGACCATTACCTTCACGTGCGTATTTCACCCACTTAGAAACGCATTCCTTCACTGCTAGAACGTCTTGCCCGTCGACAGCTTCTGCAGGTATATCGTATGCTAAGGCACGTTTTGTCAAGTCCTGCACCGCACATGCACGCTTCACTGAAACAGACATGCCGTAAAGATTATTTTCACAAAGATATATCACAGGCAACTTCCACAATGCTGCAATATTAAGGCATTCATGAAATATCCCTTGATTAACAGCGCCGTCACCAAAAAAACATATAACCACTTGTTTTGTACCCCTCATCTTTATTGACAAACCGGCACCCGTCGCTATACCCAAACCTCCACCTACCACACCATTTGCACCCAAATTGCCGGTGGACAAATCAGCCAAATGCAGAGAGCCACCCTTACCTTTACAGCAACCCGTACTTTTACCTAAAATTTCTGCCATAAGCTCCGGCAATTTGCCACCTTTAGCGATTGCATGTCCGTGCCCACGATGTGTACTCGTGATATAATCATCTGGATGCAAAGCAGCTATAGAACCCACTGCTACCGCTTCTTCTCCTGCATACAAATGTGAGCCTCCTTCGGCAATATTCTTAGCCAGCAAATCCATAATGGTATCTTCAAACTGTCTAATCTCCATCATTTGTTTTAACAAAAAACGTGCTTCTTCTTTAGAGATAGAATGCACTGTTGCCATTTTTCTTCCCCCCTTTTTATAATTTACTTTCACCTTACGAGAGAACTAACTACAGAAGAAATGGCAAAGAATGACGACAATCTACAGATTACTGCCACAAATTTAGTTTTTAATTTGCCACCATCTATATATTTTATTAAAGACGAAAAAAATTATCTCTAAAAGTATATAAAATTTCCCTATAAGGTATCAACAAATAGAAAAAAAGTAGCAATTTTTTGCCAAAAAACTAATTTCACAAAAAGGTACTCCGTAATATCAATATTTTCCATATTTCTTGACCAATTCTATCACCCTTTTATATTGCTCAAAACTAACATCTTTTGGTATTGAATGATCTGAGTGATAAATATATCCACCACCTTTTTTCACTACTTCGAACTTAGTTGCTATCTCCTCCTCTATAATTGCGGGGTTTTCGCAAGACATTTTTCTCACGTCTATACCACCCATGAGAGCAATCTTGTCTCCAAATTCTCTCTTCAGCTCACACACATCCATACCCGCCTTTACCTCAAGCGGCTGTAGGCAGTCAAAACCTGCTTCAATTAAATACGGTATCAAAACTTTTATATTTCCGCAACAATGTAATATCACAGGCATACCTTGCTGGTGAAAATAGTCACATAACATCTTATCTGCTGGAAAGATTTCTTCCTTATAGAGCTGTGGTGAAAAGAAAGAAGTCTTGTGATAGCCCATATCATTACACAATAAAGCGCCGTCAAAATGATATCCTCTTTTGATCATCGTGTCACACATTTCCATCACCAGCTTAGCAGTTGTCATAACCATATCTTGGAACCACTCTTTTTCGGTTATCATTAGCACAAGCAAATCTTCTGATTTAACATAATTCTGCAGCAGGTCATATCCAACAACTCCGCTGTATACGATAAAACGTCCTTTGCTTCTATGATATTCCATCCCTTTTTTTACACTCTCCCAATCTACACGAGTTTCGTCCGGGTATAGCCTCTCTTTTATTCTTAGCCAGTCATCCTTTGACTTAATTGGCCAGTCTATGATTTCTGGCGTTGTGGAATAGTCTCTAAAATTCTTCCGTATTCCTCCGTATGGCGTCCTTTGTATGACAAAAGTCTCATTTTCTTCAATCACATCTTGCGGAAAGCGTGGAGTGCAGTCTGCGGTGAAAAATGCCATTTCGTAGTCAAAATAGTCATCTACATTAACATCTTGCGGCAAGCCTTCCCTCCTCCATCTGTCAATTGTTGCTCCCCACACACTATCTTGAATTGGAACACGATCGGGCTCTTCATGTTTAAGCGTTTTCAGAACTCTTTCCCTGGAAGTCATTTTTTTATTTATCCTTTCTTTTACAATAAGAAATTTTACAAAAAAACATTTTTGACATTTCGCCTATATTTTAATTTCTTCCTCAATATCGTACTTTTGGGAGAATTCTTCTATGATTTTTGCCTCCAATTTTGCATCAACAATAAATTCGCTTTTACTTGCTTGTAGCCGTTTTCTGCTCTTAAACAAAAATTTACTAGGAGACATAATTTCTGTGCTAGACTGTAAAATACGCAATTTTCGTGCAAGTGCGATATCTTCAGTAACTACTACCAAATTTTTGTATTTCTTACCTGCGACAATTTTTGAAATAACATCGTCTGCTGTTTCATTCTTATTCCGGTCACTAAATAGTACCTCTATATTATATCTTTCTTGAAGTTGCCTCTTTGTAACATCTAAATAGTTCTTTTCTCCTTTACCGTCAAAAACAAGTATAATTTTATCTTTCTTATTAGCATTATGCTTTATAATAAATCTTACAAGTTCTTCCCTGCAATGTTTAATATTTGTAGAATATCCGTGCAAGCCACCCTTGCACTTGAAAATCTTAGGATATTTATAAATAACATTATAACCATCAACTACATAAACCTTTCCCATAAATACGCTTTCTCTTTTCTTACATAGTTATCTTGTATCGTTGCAATTTCTCCGGTACGTACCAGTAGATGAAATTCCAGCCAAGACCTAACGGTGCAACTTGTGGCCCAATAAAACGTTTATGTACCGCAACCAATGCCTCTGGATAATAGAGGAAACAATAAGGCTGATCCTCGTGCAAAATTCTATGTATCTCCCAATAAATATTCTTCCTCTCCTCTTGGTTAAAAACTTCCCGTCCCTTCTCGAGTAGCTTATCAACCTTCGGATTTATGTAAGTAACGAAATTGTACTTATCCTCGTCAATTTGTGACGAGTGCCAAATGATGTACTGGTCAGGGTCACGTGATAACGACCATCCCAGAATTACAGCATCAAAGTTGCGCGGACGAACAAAATGTTGTATAAATGAGCTCCATTCTATAATTCTTATATCTACACGAATACCAACTTTTTTGAGGCAGTGTTGTATGATTTGTGCACAGAGTTCACGGCTCTTGTTGCCTTGATTTGTAAGAATAGTGAACTGAAATTTCAACAACTTCCCGTTTTCTTTTTTCTCGAGTATACCGTCACCATCTATATCTTCCCAACCTTCCTCTTTTAGCATTTTTTTTGCTTTTTCAGGGTTAAACTCATAATCTTTTATGTTAGGGTTATACGCCCAGGAAGTTGGTGGAAAAGGACCTGTTGCAGGACATCCTAGACCTAAGAGTACACCATTTATTATATCGTTCTTATTTATTGCGTGTGCGATAGCCTGCCGCACTTTTTTGCTTCTAAATAAAGGATTTCTCAAATTATACCCTAGGTAGGTATAGCTGAAAGACGGATATTTGAACTTATTATATTCGATAAAAAACTCATCATAGGCAAAATATTGATCTGGCGAAAGACCAATACTATCAAGGGAGCCGTTACGTAGTTCTAAGAATTGTACTGCCTGGTCAGGTATTATGCGATAAATACAGCGATCTATATATGGGTATAGGCGGCCCTTTCCTAAATTTCTAGAAGTTCTACCTTCGAAATAGTTAGAATAGTAGTCAAGAACAATCTTCTCATCTGTCTTCCACTCCCTGAATCTATACGGCCCAGTACCTATCGGGTTGCGGTTTGCAGGGTGAGAATTAAACTCTTGGCTTGTACTAAATATATGTTTAGGTATAATACCTATTCCCCAAGATTCTAGCGCTGGTGCAAAGGGCTTCTTGTAAAACACGCGGAAGGTGTGCGGATCCGGCGTTGACACCTTCCTGACTAGCATATAATCTGCACTGTAAGGTGTCTTCACTGTGGGATCTTTTAATTTCTCGTAAGTGAATTTCACGTCGGCGCTTGTGAAAGGTTTCCCGTCATGCCAATATACGTTTTTTCTTAATTTGAAAACTATCTCTAAACCGCCATTCTTTATTTCCCATGACTCTGCAAGGTCACCCACAATGTGTATATCTTTGTCATACTTAACCAGTCCGTTGTATACTAATCCATTTATTGTGGCGGAGGCGCTATCCGTTGCTAAAATAGGATTAAGATAAGTAGCATCACCTAGTAGAGCTGAAACGTACGCATCACCATAGGAAGGATTTGTCTTTTCTACATTTCCGGTACATATTTTCATATTTACTTTCCTGCAAGAGCTAAAAAAGATTAGAAGAAATACAAATATTTTTTTCATTTTTATTTCTTCTCAAGTACAAGAAAAGAAAATTTTTACTTTTCAGGCAATATTTTAACTACTACAGGTTTTAAAAATAATCTCTCTGCCACTGTTTTCAATTCTTCTCGGCCAATAGACAGGATTTCATCAATATATGTTGTATCATACTCATAACCTCTCCCCATTAGCTCCCACCAACCTAAGTACCACGCCTGCTGCTTATTCGTCACATGCGACATAATATACGTACCACGAGTATAATGTTTTACTCGTACAATTTCTTCTTCATCCGGGATGGAGTTTTTCAACTTTTCCACCTCTTTCAAAATATTTTCCTTTGCCTCGTCGACAAACCTCTCATCAAGACCCATATATATAACAAAACGGCTCTTATATTTACGTGTCGGATAAAAAGAGGACACTTCATATGCGTAGGCTTTTTTTTCGCGCATCACTGCGAACAGGCGCGAAGACATACCACCGCTAAGCATCGCATTCAGTATTTTCACCTTAGGATAATCTGGGGATGAAACTTCGGGAGCCGTATATCCTACCATTATATAGGCCTGGTTAAATTTCTCTTTATATTCCTTCTCCAAGTTTTCTGCACAACCACCATGCACTACTTGCTGCGAAGTTGCCGATACTACTTTATATTCCTTTTTTGCAGAAATTTTACCAAAACTTCTACCTACATAATGTTTTACCAAGTCAAAATCTACATTTCCTACAACAACTACTATAGTATTTTGTGGGATGAAGTACTTTTTGTGGAATTTTATTAAATCCTGTCGCGTAATGTTCTTGACGGTCTCCGTCGTACCTGTAACAGGGAAGGCATATGGGTGGTTGCAATACAGCAATTTATTAAACATATCATAGGTAGTAGTAAAGAGATCTTCTTTACGTGCAGAAATTGAGGCTAATATAACTTCCCTTTCCTTCTCTACTTCCTTATATAAAAAAGTCGGATTCTGGTATATTTCATAAATCAAGTCAATCCCTATTTCAAAATATGGTTTTGTAACAATTACACAAATCTCCATATAGTCCTCACCTGTGTCAGTAAACAACTTTCCGCCAATAGACTCTATGAGCTCGTTTATCTGCTCTGCAGAATATTTTCTAGTACCTTTCGTGATAGTACTTTGTATAAAATTTCTTATCCCTAACTTGTTCTTATCCTCTATGTACTCATCTACGCTACCCGCATCAATAAAAATCTCTATTGCTACAATCTGGTTTGCATTGGTATTTTTATGTAAAAGCTTCAACCCATTAGGGAAAATATATTTTTCAACCTTAGCATCTAAAATTGTTATTTGAAGCAGCAAAAGACTTAAAAACAATACTCTTCTTATCATCTGTTTACCTCAGGTAATAGTACAACATAGCTCAATTTCTTTGGAAGATACAAATTCATAAATTTTTTAATATCTTCGTTTGTAACTTTTGAAATATTATCAACGTAGTTTTTCACATAATCCAAATCATTCAATATCAATCCATAGCCAATTGTTGAAGCTTGACCATGATATGTTTCATTAAGCAACAGCCAATCGTTTATAATTTTCACTTTTGCCTGCTTAAGTTCCTTCTCACTCACACCATTCAGTTTTGTTAAATTTAACTCTTTTAATATTTCTCTATATACAACGTCAAAATTATCTTCTTTAAACTTGGCGGATATTGTAAACAGGCCGCTTCCGTAGCGTGTAAAATAGTTTGAATCTATAGAATATACAAGCCTCTTCTTCTGGTATAGCGTTTTATATAATCTAGAAGTTCGCCCACTGCCTAAAATTACAGATAGCACATCGGCAACATACTGCTCATATTCTTTACAAGTGGGCCCCAAAAAGCCACAGATAAAATGCGCATACTCCACTTTTTTATGGAACTTTCTTAGCTCAAAGTCTCTTTTATCTTCTTCAACTACTGTCAACGTTAGAGCATTGTTATTACTTTCCAGTGCAGGTAAAGGAATTTCTTCAAACATATTAGCGATCAGCCCACTCCACTCGCTAATTTTACAATCGCCAACAATGACCAATATAAAATTTTTGGGGATATAATGTTTCTTGTAAAAATTTATTAAAGCATTGCGTCCTATTTTTGCCACTGCAGTGGTTGTTCCTATTACACGATATTTATACATTGTATTGAGATAAATTTTCTCGTTAAATAAGTCCCACAAGTAACTCTCTACGTCGTCTTCGCGGCGTTTTATCTCCTCAAGTATAACCTTTCGTTCACGCTCAATCTCGTCTTCCGGAAATTGACTATTAACCAGTACTTCCTTTATTACATCTAAGGCAACTTTTAAATGTTCAGATGGGATGTCTATGTATAAGCAGGTGAAATCGTGGGAAGTAGCAGCATTTATATTTCCACCGCAAGATTCTATAATCTTGGATATTTCCCCAACACCATATCTTTCTGTACCCTTAAACAGCATATGTTCGAGGAAATGTGCAATACCGTTATTTCCTTCTTTTTCATTTATAGTACCGGCCCTGACCCAACACTGCACAGAGACGATTGGCAAGGTATGGTCTTCTTTTAATATAATTTTCATACCATTACTCAGCTCTATTTGCCTCACATTATCGAAGATACTTATAGTGGGCAGAAAGGTTAATAGGGATAGGAACTTAAAAAAATGGCTCTTTCTCTTATTGAACATAACTTTTGTACAATCCGCTCTCTGGCAGTAAAATTTTATATTTTTACTTCTTTTTACCTCAAAAACAAAAATTTTAAATATTTTGATTTTTTGTATTCAATTTTGAGAAAATATTTATCCTATCCAATTTCAAATTTGCAATGGAGTGAAGGAGGAAAAAACGTAATGGTGACAAAGGAAGAACTGATCAAAGAGGTCAGTGCAGCTACACAGATAGGAAGAAAAGAAGTTGAAAAGGTATTTAACACCACGATAGAGATCATTGCAAACACGCTGAGAACTGGTGAAGAAGTGTATATTGCGAACTTTGGCAAGTTTATGGTCAAAGACTTGAAAGAGCGCAGGGCGCGTAACCCAAGGACTGGCGAGTTTATAATTGCTTCTCCCAAGAAACACGTATTATTTCATGCAAGTAATTCCTTAAAGAGAGCTTTAAACAAAATTTCTTAGTTATTGACCAGAAGTTTTCTATCATAATCTTTTTTTGTAAAAATGTACAAAAAGGTAAAGGTACGGTGGCTATTTAAGTTTAGTAGTTGGCTCTTTATAATAATTGGGACAATAATACTAATTGACGGGATATTGGACAGTTTTATTTTGGAGCCGGAGGCTAACAAATTTTCCCTTTCCAAATGGGAATTTATAACCTTTGAAGAATGGTTGAATTTTGCAAGATTTGAAATGATTTATGGGTTATCGTGTATAATCTTGGGGTTATACACGTTGAAGTTTTCGCGTAAATTGCCAAGTTATATAATAAAAGAATTGAAAGAACAGTGATGGATGGTCATATGAAGATTGAGTGTGCGGAGCATTTAGCAAAGCTACCACCTTACTTATTTTCTGCTATAAACATCCTAAAGCAACAGGCTTACGAGAAAAAACTTGACGTAATAGACCTAGGTATGGGAAATCCTGATTTGCCAACACCAAAGCACATAGTAGAGAGGCTATGCGAAACTGTAAGAGAGCATCCTAAGACTCATCGCTACCCGCAGGCCAAAGGCATGCCCAAGTTGAGAAAAGCCATTTGCGAGTGGATGAAGAAACGTTTTGATGTGGAGCTAAACTACGAAAACGAAGTTCTTGTGCTTATAGGCTCGAAGGAGGGCGTAGCGCACACTATGATGACATACCTTAACCCTGGCGATGTTGCGATAATAACCAACCCGTGCTATCCCGTGTATTTCAACAGCGTAATACTTGCAAAAGGAGAAATTTACGAACTACCCCTTCTTGAAAAGAATAACTATCTTCCGGACTTCACTAAGATACCGACTCATGTGCTTAGACGCGCAAAAATTCTAGCCCTCAACTACCCAAATAATCCTACAACTGCTGTTGTGGAAGATTTGTATTTTTTTAAGGAGGCTGTAGAATTTGCAAAAAAATACAATTTAATACTTTGCAACGATAATGCATATTGTGAGATAACATTTGACGGCTATGTTGCACCTTCTTTATTACAAGTTGATGGTGCAAAAGACATAAGTGTGGAATTTTACTCCTTCTCCAAGACGTACAACATGGCCGGGTGGCGAATAGGATTTATGGTTGGCAACAGTGATATAATAAGGTATGTGGAGAAGTTTAAATCATTCATTGACTATGGAGTTTTTACGGCAATACAGTTAGCGGCGGTTTTCGCATTATCTTCTGATCAATCCTGTGTGAGGGAAATAGTTGAGACTTACAGGCGGCGACGTGACAAATTTATTGATGGTTTGAGCCGCTTAGGATGGAGTGTGAAAAAACCGAAAGCCACCTTTTACATATGGGCACCCTTGCCAGAGAGTTATAAACACTTAAGTTCGCTGCAATTCGCGGAATTACTGTTAGAGAAGACGGGTATAGTTGTAGCGCCTGGGGTTGGCTTTGGCAGTTATGGTGAGGGATATGTTCGGATGGCATTAGTAACGCACGATAATAGGTTTCACGATGCCCTGTTGCGGCTGAAGAAATTTTTAAAAAAGGAGATATAGTACTTAAAGAAAGGGGAATTTTTGTGGTTAGCATGATGAACGAGTATGAAGTTGGGGTGATATTTCCTTCTTCTATGACTCCTGAGGGAGTGGATGATGAAGTCGAAAAGATAAAAAAATTTATAGAGTCGCGTGAAGGGCAAGTGACGGGTGTGGAGGATTGGGGTGTAAAGAAGTTTGCGTATAAAGTGAAGAAGCAGACCGAGGGTAGGTATGTATTTTTGACACTCCTATTTTCGCCAGACAAAGTGAAAGAGCTCAACGAAATGCTTCGCGTAAATAGTAATGTTCTTAGGCATATTATAGTGAAACAGTGTAAAAAAGCGAAAGAAGGATGACACCTTCCACGGAAGGAGAAAAATTGTATTATTACAACAAAGTAGAACTATTGGGGAAGTTATTACGTGAGCCTGAGCTGCGGTTTACTGCGAAAGGCGTACCGGTGTGCAGATTCCATATTGTAGTAAACAGGTACTATAGAGATGCCAAAGGGAATTTACAAAAAGAAGCAATGTATGTGCCAATAGTTAGTTGGCGCAAGGTGGCTGAATTTTGTGGAGATAAATTAAGAAAAGGCGACTTAGTCTACGTCACTGGGCAACTACGGATGAGAAATTACAAGATAAAGAACGAGGAAGAGCATACCGTTTTAGAAATTGAAGCCCACAGTATAGAAAAACTATCCAAGATGCCGAAAAAGGCAGCCTTATGAGGGCCGTCATTGACAGAACATACTTAGGGATAATTAAAGTTGAAAGGGGAGGATGTGAGAGCAATGGTACAGCAGAAAAAAGAATGCGTTTTTTGTAAAGATAAAAGGAAAGTTATTGATTACAAAAATTACACTCTATTGAGTCACTATTTGACACAAAGAGGGAAGATCATACCACGTTATATTACAGGCACGTGTGCCAAACACCAACGCAGGCTCACGCAGGCAATTAAGCGTGCTCGGTATATGGCATTATTGCCGTTTATAGTTATACCGAAGGATTAAAGTAAGGGAAGAGGAGTATGTAAAAGAAATGAGAATTATATTATTAGAGAATATAGAAAAGTTAGGCAAGATTGGCGATATTGTTGAAGTGGCCGATGGGTATGCACGAAATTATCTTATTCCCGGTAAGATGGCCCTTGTTGCTACTAAAGAGAATATCAACCTTGTGAAGCACAAAATTGAGCTTTTAGAGAAGAAGGCAAAGGACGAGCTTGAGAAGGCTAAGAAGTTAGCTAAGAAGTTAGAAGAAACATCTATTACTCTAACTGTCAAAGCTGGGGAAGGCGGAAAAATATTTGGTGCTGTGACAAACTTAGACATTGCAGAGGCGCTTAGGAAAAAAAATGTAGTTATTGACAAGAGAGATATATTATTGGAGGAGCCTATACAGTATATAGGGGCATATGTAGTGGATGTACGTTTACACAAAGAAGTTATAGGCAAGGTAAAAGTTTGGGTCACGGGAGAGTATGAGTCTGGTGGAACAGAAAAACAACAGAAATAAGATAGACTGTATAGTTTTGGCGATACTTTTAGCAATTTTTATATTAATGAGCTTTTACGGGTACTGGCTATTTTTACGTAGGAGGGGTTAACCTGTTATGACGCGCAACAACAACGCTACTACTGCAGAAAAGAAAGCAGAAGGCAACCAAATTGCATGGGTCCAATGTCCATCTTGTAATCGCCTCATATACAGAGCAGAGCTCGAAAGTAATGCCAAAATTTGCCCTCATTGTAATTACTATTTCCGTATGAGCGCGTATGAACGCATAAGACTATTGGTTGACGATGGCTCTTTTCGTGAATTTAACGAGAACGTGCTATCTGTAGATATACTAAATTTCGTATCAGTGGAAAGTTACAAAGAGAAGTATGAAAAAGAAAGGAGTAAGACGAAAATTAACGAAGCCATAGTTACTGGTGAGGCACGTATTGGGAAGAATCCAGTAATACTTGGTGTGCTTGATTTTAATTTTCTAGGTGGCAGTATGGGGAGTGTTGTAGGTGAGAAAGTTACATCTGCCATTGAGCGCGCTATAAAGAAGAAATTGCCGCTGATTATAGTCTCTGCTTCTGGAGGGGCACGTATGCAAGAAGGCATATTTTCACTAATGCAGATGGCGAAAACTTCTGCTGCATTAGCGCGCCTCTCGCGGCATAAAATTCCATACATATCAATATTGACAGATCCTACGACTGGCGGTGTAGCTGCATCGTTCGCCATGTTAGGCGATATAAACATAGGAGAGGCGGGCAGTTTAATAGGTTTTGCTGGGCCTCGCGTGATTGAACAGACAACGAAGCAATCTTTACCAGAAGGTTTTCAGCGAGCGGAGTTCTTGCTTAACCACGGTATGCTAGATATTGTTGTTACAAGGAAAGAAATGAGACCATTATTAATAAAAATATTGAACTTTTTTGCTAAAAGAAAACAATAAAGTGAGAAGAAAGAATTGCCTCTTGTGAATTATGAGGCATTTATCAAAAGAGTCAATTCTTTAGAGTCTAGAGGCATAAAGCTTGGCCTATCGCGGGTAAAAAGTGTTTTACGTAAACTTAATTACCCGCGAAATTTATATCCTACCATACACATCACAGGCACCAACGGTAAAGGCTCCACAGCTGCGTATATCTCTGGAATATTGCGACTTGCAGGATATAAAGTTGGTACATACACATCTCCTCATGTGATAGATATTCGTGAACGGATAAAGGTGAACAACAAAATGATAAGCAGGGAGGCATTCTTAAAAATTGGCAAAAAAATTTTAAAAATCTCCTCCGATTTAACGTATTTTGAGTTTCTAACTTTAGTGGCTTTTCTTTATTTTAGGGAGGAAAATGTAGACTACATGGTGTTAGAAGTAGGTTTAGGGGGGAGATTAGATGCGACAAATGTCATAGACAGTACCCGAATTGCTATCATAACAAACGTTGGGTATGAACATACAAACTATCTCGGGAAAACTTTAAAAGAGATAGCTTCCGAGAAAAGTGAGATAATAAAGAGGGGGGCGATTGTTGTCAGTGGAGTAGAGACGAGATACCTTGCGGAGATTATTAAAAAAGTGGGCGAGAGGAAACATATGTACAAATTTGTTTTACTAAACAAGGACTTTTCATATAAAGCTGTCAAATGTTCTACATCAGGCAATATTTTTGATTATTATGGCATGTTTGACATATATAAAAATTTGAGAACGAAACTTATTGGCTCAACACAGATTCTCAATGCTTCCCTGTCTATAGCGGCTGTTGAAGCACTACAACACTTCGGAGTTTACATTTCGGAAAATGCCATCCGGTGTGGAATATACAACACTGACATTCCTGCAAGAATGGAAATTGTAAAAGGATATATTGATTCTAGGAAGGTAAAATTTATTTTTGACGTTGCGCACAATCCCATGGCATTTAAGCACCTTGTGGAAAATATAAAACTATTGAATCTCCGGCCAGATGTAATAATTATTGGAATTTTAAACGACAAAGACTATAAAACCATGGTTAAGACAATTGTTCCTATAACAAATTATGTTATAACATTACAATTAGAAACACCGCGCAGCATGGAAGCTATACAGCTTGCAGAAGAGTTTAAAAAATATCTTCCCGCCTGCAGAGTATTTCCTGCAAAAAATGCTACTGAAGCCATAAAACAATTATCAAAGATTATATCCCGAAGCTCTACAGTTTTAGTTACTGGCTCTTTTTATGCTATTAGCGGAATAAAACCTAAAATCATCCGAGATATATAGTGGAAATGAAAATATCCAATCTATTTGCGAGTTGCACAATACTTGTCATATTACCTTCTTTTGTCTTCTCCTATACCATACATATGGAGGCGGACAAGCTTATATATGACGTTAGAAGAGATAGCATGGTAGCAATTTCTGTAAATAAGGAAATGAATGTCAGATTAAAAACAGAAGATGTAAGTATCAAAGCCAACAACATAGTGGTAAATTTGAAAGACAGATACTTTATTTCAGATGGAGAGATAGAATATTTTCATCCTAATTTTAATTTTAGGGCGGAAAAGTTGAACTTTAATCTCTCAACGCTTTCAGGTGAGGCCTCTCGTATCTCTTCCCAACATCATAATTTATACATTTACGGTTCTTCTCTCACCCAAAAGAGCACGGCGCATTTCCATATAGAAGACGGGCTCTTTACTACTTGTAACCTGCCAAAACCACATTATTGGTTTTCCGCAAAAAGCATAAATTTGAGGCCAAATGACAAGCTTGTTGCTTCTGGCATCAAGTTTTACCTTCGTGGCTTGCCCGTTTTCTACTTGCCCGTGTACTGGAAGTTTCTGAAAGAAAAGAGGCTACACATAATATCCTATCCTGGATATAACTCATATCAAGGAGTGTACATAAAGAACATTTTAGGCTATCCTGTCACTGACAAAAGTTATGGAAAATTTTATCTAGATTACTTGTCAAAAAAGGGCATAGGATACGGTTTAGAATACACATACTATCTTGATAACCTTAAAGGTTCAATCTTAGGATATAACATGTATGAAGTTGATACACGAGTTTCGCGGAACAAAATTATTTACAATCACTGGCAATCTTTATTTCCAAGAGTAGTTTTGTCCGGTAGTATAAATTACCTATCAGACAACCTCTTTCATAGGGATTATTTATCCGAGGAGTGGGTTCAGGTCGCCTCTACATTAAAAACTGCTGTTGGTACAAGCTATAATTATCGGAACTGCAGCATATATTTACTTTTTGAGCGCGAAGACTTCTGGGACAGTAACAAGAAAAAGTACCTACTAAAAAGCATGGCCTTGCCAAAGGTTGCCTTTTCTACACAACTAAAGCAGATATACAAGCTGCCGCTGTTCTACTCTCTTGCCGCAGAAATTAAAAATAACTACACCGCGACGTTCATCAACCAATTTTTGTTGAATCTCGGTACTTCTCTATTGTATAGAAAGTCTATTACGCGGCAGCTGCATACAACATTTTCAATTGGTAGCAATTGCACTTATGCTCCACAAGCTGAAAGTGCCTATAAAGGCAGAAAATTAGACTTCCTGAGTATCGCTTCTTCCTCCATCAAGTACAATCTCTCCAATACTACAGACTTAAACATGACATACAACTTTGACCATACAATTTCTTCAAGTGTGGCAAATAGTGCTATTGCTTTTGACATTGTAGCATATCGCAAAAAAATGGAATTCATATCCGGAGCAAAATACAACTTCTTAAACAAAAGTTGGGATACACTATATATTGATACTTCTTACAACATTTCACCTTTACATCTAACAACAAAGTTGCTATTGAACTACAATTTTTATAACGACAAGTTATCGTATTTATCGCTAGAAACCAGATATGGCAGGATATCTGACAATTATTACATTGTGTTGTCAGTAAATTATCCTTTTATTGGCCAGATGTTAAAAATGAAATACAACGTCCGGGTAAAAGTGAGAAATAACTTTAACTTCTACATTACTCACTGGGGTAATCTGCACTTTTATACAAAACATTACACCTTCACTGCTACGGATGTGGGACTTGAAAAAGACCTACACTGCTGGTTAGGTAAATTATACTTGCGGCAACGCGGAATGAGCTACGAAGGCTGGTTGACGCTTGAAATTAAATCTCACTTCCTGGAGACCACGCGTAATTACATCCTTGAGAAAGAAAAAGAGTGGTATCCCTACAGAGAAAAGTAGTAAGTTTTCACTGCACAACTAAAGGGGAGAAAACTGCGTATGAAAAAAAAAATCAACTTGGCTGGCGCAATCTCTTCATTTTCTCTGCAAGACTATATGCCAAGTTAATTGCCTCTATCATAGGTTTTGGGTTTGCAACATTTTTCCCTGCGATGTCGTATGCTGTGCCATGGCCAGGGCTTGTGCGTATAAAAGGCAATCCTACAGTTAGATTCACTATAGTCTCTGGCGAAGTGGACTTTAATGGAATCATAGCCTGATCGTGATACATTGCTACCATAAGGTCGTAATTTTGTCGTTTTTCTGGGTGAAATACAGAATCTGCCGGCAATGGACCTTCAACATTACAACCTTCAAATAAAAGTTTTCTCACAGCAGAAGAAATAATCCTCTCTTCTTTACCCAATATACCTCCTTCTCCTGCATGTGGATTAAACCCGCATACCGCCACTCTCGGCTTCTTTATACCAAATAACTCCTTCATCGCCTTTATACCACGTAGAGTAACATCATAAATTCTTCTTGCGGTCAGCATTTTACCCACTTTAGAAAGTGGCAAATGTCGTGTTACAAGAATAATCTTCATTTCTTTGTTTAGCATGAGCATCTCAGGAGATGAATTTGTCAACTTAGCCAATATTTCCGTGTGTCCGATAAACTTTATTCCTGCTAGCTGTAATGCTTCTTTACATATAGGTGCTGTGACTATACCGTCAATTTTCCCTTCCATAGCGAGCTTTATTCCCTCTCTTACGTACAAATAGGAAAGTAGCCCTGCAACTTTTTGTGGGTGGCCTAATTTTATTTTAATATTACGTGAAATAGACAGATTTAACAGCAACGGTTTATTATTGCTGTAAGCACAAGAAAAGCCCTGCTTTCTAAATTCTTCCACATCGCAAGTCTGCAACTTAGCAAGATCTATATATTGGGACATAAGTGCAGATGTGCCAATTATCACCGGCATAAAGCTACTAAAACCTGAAAGATGGTCCAAAGCTTTACACGTGACTTCTGGGCCTATTCCTGCAGGGTCGCCAATTGTTATGCCAAGAAGTATTTTTCTATGCACGTAAAAGAAAAGCGAAACCTTAGTTGAGAGAATAAATTTTTATGGTAGCTTTTTCTTTAAGCTTATTGACAAATTTTTTGTATTCCTCCTCACTACGACGTTGGAATATATATCCTAAGAAATCATTTTTTAATTCTTCAAATTTGGGCTTTACAGCAGCACGCTTCTCTTCACATTTTATTATATGATATCCGTACTTTGTTTCAACTATGCCGCTAACCCCCCCTACTTGTAATTGAAATGCCACCTTTTCAAACTCTGGAACATCCTTTCCGTCACCTTTGACTATATATCCCAGGTCACCGCCATTTTCGCGACTACCGGCGTCCTCGGAATATTCCTTTGCCAGGTCACCAAAATCCTCACCCTTTTTTATTCGCGACAGCACCTTCTCAATTTTTTCCCTTGCTTTACGTTTTTCCGCCTCAGTAGCATCCTTATCAACACGTATAAGTATATGGCGCACACGTACACGTTCGCTTGTTGCACGCCTCAGCAGCTGAGCCAAAAGATTCAACTCTTCCTCCTCTTTAGATGAAATGCCAGCTATAGGTTTATTTTCCATCTTGGCAACAACTTTATCAAAAAGGCTTTTAGCTTCACTTTCCGTAGGTGGCACTACTTTAGACTTGACTTCTTCCTCAATAAGCTTTATAGCTATGAGCTGCTCCTGAACACGTTTTTCAAAAGCCGTCGGTGTTAGCTTCTGCTTTTTTAGCTCCTGATTGAACTCTTCTTCTGACTTGAATTGTAGCTTCAGTTTATTTATTGCTTGAGACACCTCATACTTCGTAATCTTTATGTTTCTCTTTTTGCCCTCTTGCACTAAGAGCCTCTCCTCAATGAGCTGCTCCAGGGCAAGCTTCCTCAACTCGTTTATTCTTTCTTCGGTTTGTTGGTCTGGCACACTAAGCTTTTTAAACTGCTCAATAGCTGGAGAAACTGCTCTTTCTAGATCATCTGAAAATATAACCTCACCGTTAACTATTGCAACAACTTTATTCACTACACCGCCGCACATTTCTGAAATATTGAAACAAAGAAACAAAACTGTAAAGCCTACTACGAAAAATTCTTTTATGCCCCTCATAAATACTTTCTCCTTTTCAATAAAATATTGATATTTGTGGTATAAATGTGAGATAATATTACAAAAATTACACGTTGAAAGTCAAAGAAAGTATTTGCTTTAATTGAATTATTTAAAATGTTGCGTTTATGCATTGTGAGCTGCTGTATTTTTCTGTTTTTGCTGTCGTTAGCTAACAGATGTGTATCCCAGGAAGATGTTGCAATCCCTCCAGAAAACATAAACATATCCACCAGCAAGGATGACTACCCTTTAATTTCGTGGACACCTATCATCAGCACAGATAAGAAGATAAAATATATTATCTATCGTGCGACGTCGCCACTTGCAACGCCAAACCTTTGGAGAAAGGTTGCTACAGTGCGCGGTAACAAGAAGAACAGCGTTAGAGATTATTTTTATAAAGAGGAGAAGACTAATTATTATTATATAGAAGCCATTGATAGTAAGAATAACGTTTTAGGAAGGTCGGCAGTTTCCAAAGTAACAATTTCTGGCTACCAGCCTACTGTCATTTCTATTCCGACGGCGTACAGGCGCTCTACAAACACGCGTGGGCTAAATGTAGATTTCTTACTTACATACTATGTAGGTAGACTGTACGGCATGGATGAAATCTCGGCACGCCCCATGTTTATAGACTATAGAATAGGGCTATGGTTATTTACTGGAGATTTTAAAGCTGTCTTAGAAAGCGAGAAAGATTTCATATTTAATTTAGCCTGTGGATATAGATATACATATCTCATGGGGGATCGACCTTTAGAAGCTGCTGCCAGCTCTTTCTCGTTTAAGATAGGTGCCGAGTCGGGCGTTTTAAATTCATGGTATATTGTAATAAGTAAGCGTCTATTGCCAAAAACATATTTCCACATAGGGTACATGGTAGGTGACGAAGATAGTATATATAAGTATTTCTCAGAATATCTTTATAAGAGAATAAAATGGACTTCTTCCGGCTCTTCCCTGTTTTTCTCCTTAGACACGACACTTTTACCTATAATACGAGTACAAGTAGAAGTCATACATCCAACGTCACACCCGTATAATCCTTGGATAATACAAACTAACCTTGGACGAATACTATTAGGAGCGAATTTTAAACTATCGTTCATCCAATACAAAACTGGACATGACTTAGTAGGCACATTTTGCTTTCCTTTTACATTGTATCCATCGTATAAAAAATGAAAGAGAACGTATCACCTCACACCAACAAAGGAGTGCTAGTGGGCATTGATGAAGCTGGGAGAGGCTGCCTATTTGGCCCTTTGGTGATATGTGGAATAAAAATTAAAAGAAATAATCTTAGGAAATTATCCTCTTTAGGTGTGAAGGATAGCAAACTTTTACAGCCAGATAGGCGGAAAGAAATTTACAAAAATTTGTTACCCTTCTTAGAAGAGTATTATGTAAAATTTATCACTCCTCAAGAGATTGATACACAGTCTTTGACTGAACTTTGTATACTGAAAATTTCAGAGATTTTACAGGAAGCTACCACCTCGTCAAGTAACTGCGAGAAAATCTACATTGACAAGGTGGGAGGACTGAAATACGAAAATTTTATCTACAAACTAAAAGAATACCTAAATGTGGGATTGCCCAAAGAGAAAATAATTTATTGTGAGAAAGCTGACCGCAAGTATTTACCTGTAGCTGCAGCATCTATTGTAGCTAAGGTCATCCGCGACGAGCAGATGTCACAACTTGAGAAAGAAATAAACGAAAAGATAGGCAGTGGCTATGTGAACGAAAAAACGCAACAATTTGTTCTTTCATGGATAGAAAAGCATAATTCTTTGCCGCCCGGGATACGACGTAAATGGAAAACAATTGACAAGATTCTGCAACCGGAACTATTTCCTCAAGGATAGCCCTGCTGGGTGCTCTTAAATTACTGGCAAAAAGTTCAACTTTATGACAAACTAACTTAACGTAAAAGAGAGGAAGGTAAAAGGACAATGAAATTATCCAAACTAAAAAAGGAGTTCACTACACCTTCTATAGAGTATCGTAGTATACCTTTTTGGTCTTGGAATGACAAACTATCAACAGAGGAGCTTCTACGCCAAGTCAACGATATGAAGAAGCATGGCATGGGTGGCTTCTTTATGCACTCACGCGAAGGTTTAGAAACGGAATACATGAGTGCAGAATGGCTATCTTCCATAAAAAGTGTAGTAGAAGAGGCCAACAGGGTGGGCATGCGTGCGTGGTTGTACGACGAAGACAGGTGGCCAAGTGGTTTCGCAGGAGGATTAGTCACAAAGAATGGTCCCCAGTATTATATTAAAGGTTTAACATTGGAAATTTTAACCCAAGTCCCAAAAGATATCAACTTTGACGTTGACGAAAAGGGTAAGATAATCGCTGTTTTCTATATTTCGCTCAGCAAAGATAAGAAAAAGATGCTCTCTTATAAACAAGTATTTGCAAAAGATGAACTACCCTCATTACTGAAAAAAAACCAATATGTGGTGATTTTCCGTGAGGAGTGCTCACAAACTTCTGACTGGTACAATGGATACGCGTATAGTGATAACTTAAGTTTCGAGTGTGTGCAAAAATTTATAGAACAACTTATGAAGCATATTACAGCGCCGTCGGTAGATACTTCGGCAGAAACAACACCATTCCTGGCATATTTACCGATGAGCCAAACATTTGCGATTTTAGGCCTGCCTGGCAAGCACCTGTATCTTTCCCCTGGACGACTAAGTTTCCACAGTATTTCAAAAACAGACGTGGCTATGACATAGTTGAGTTCCTGCCTTATTTGTTTTTTAATGGAGATAAAACTTTATATATTCGTCACGATTATTATCGCACCTTAGGGGAACTTTTCGCAGATGCGTATTCTAAGCAACTTTCTGAGTGGTGCGAGAAACACAAAATAGTTTTTACTGGACATTACCTTGGTGAAAACGACCTATGGTCGCAGGTGCAAACCGCAGGTGATATAATGCTACAATACATGTATCAACAACAACCAGGTATTGATATACTTACCGAATCTATAAGCGAAGTTGCTACTGTAAAGCAATGCTCCAGTGTAGCACACCAATTTGGCCGCAAGTTTGTCCTTTCAGAGCTTTATGGCTGCACAGGATGGGAATTCTCCTTTGAGGGACAGAAATACGTTGGCGACTGGCAGTATGCCTTAGGAGTAAACCTAAGATGTCAGCATTTAGCCTTATACACTCTGAGAGGCTGCAGGAAACGCGACTATCCTCCATCGTTCAACTATCAAGCAAACTGGTGGGAACAAAATAACGTCGTAGAAGACTATTTTGCACGGCTATCGTTAATGTTAAGCACCGGAGAACCTGTACGTGAAATATTGGTTATTCACCCGATATCAACAGCGTGGTGCTACCATGATCCTCGTGGTGGCAGCTTCACACCTGAGTTGGAGCTGTATGAGAACAGCTACCAAAGCGTACTACGGCATTTGTTAGCAGCGCACTACGACTACGACCTTGGCGATGAAATAATAATAGAACATCACGGGAAAGTCTATAAGAAGACCTTTTATGTAGGATGTGCCGGATATAAATTGATTATACTTCCTCCGATGGTAACTTTGCTAAAAAATACAATCAACCTGATGCTAAAATTTGTCAACAATGGAGGCAAAATTATTGCTGTTAAGCCTATACCGGAATTAGTTGAAGGACGAAAAAGCGACGAAAACAGCAAACTGCTGAGACAGCTGTTTTCGCATAAAAACGTAACCATAATTGATGACATAAAATCCTTATCGCGCAATGTAGAAAACATTTTAGAGAGACGCGTATCAGTAGTTGATTTTATAAGTGGTAATGAAATACCATCCATATTGTATCAGGAAAGGAAAGTTGAGGAGGACAGTGAAAAATACAGGATAATATTTTTTGCCAACACAGACCGCGAAAAATCTTACAACACCGTCATAAGAATCAAAGGGAAAAAATCCAACATTGTAGAAAAATACGACTTATTGAGAGGAAAATATGAACCTATTCCTACACAATTTCATAACGGGTACATTGAAATTAAGACGCAATTTTTGCCCGTCTCCTCAAGTCTATTTATAGTTATAGAAGAACCAGCAAAAAGAATAACAATTGCCACACCTCCAAAATATAAAGAAATAAAAACTCTATACTTAGGTCCTATGTACAAATTTTCACGCACTACGCTTAACACCCTACCTTTGGACTTCTGTAGGTACAAGATGATGGGTAAAAACGCATCCTCCTCTTGGTCAAGAGAGATGCCAATTTGGCAGGCACAAAGGGAAATACGTGACAAATTGGGCTTAAGACAGATATTTATGAACGGCGGTGTACAGCGCTGGCTCTGGGTGAACAAACCCGTATCAATGAAAGATAAAAATGAAATAGAACTGGAAATTAAATTCAAGGTAAAAGAAAAACCTCTAACACCGCTATATCTTATCATAGAGGGAGCAAAGCAGTTCACTATATTCCTTAACAACAACGTTATAGACAACGAACCTGAAGGGTGGTTTATAGACCGCAGCTTTGGTAAAGTAAAATTGCCTACTGATCAGATTCTTATTGGAGAAAATACAATTGTACTAAAATGTAACTATCGTAACGATATGGAGCTGGAGGAGTGTTACATTGCCGGGGACTTCGCAGTAGACCACAGAACTAAGGAGATCGTTTCCGAGCAGCAAATGTTACGTATTGGCAGCTGGGTGCTACAAGGATACCCATTCTATGGTGGAAATATTATTTACGAAACAGATGTAAGGCTAAATTTTACTGAAAACGATAGAATATATTTTATCCTTGGAGAGGCAAAGGCTACAACTGCATCTGTCGTAGTAAACGACTCAGACGAGATATCTATACCGTGGCGCTCCGCAAATATGGTGGATATCACATCTTTCGTAAGAAATAATGCTTCCAATAAGATAAAGATCATCATTTATGGAAGTTTGAAGAACCTATTAGGCCCGCTGCACGACATCCGCTACAAGACGCTATGGACGGGCTGCGGAGAATTCAGAACAGAAGGCGATTTATTCAGTAAAGAGTATATTCTATTCCCATGGGGATTAATGAAACCTTGTGAAATCAAAATTTTACGTAAAGAGTAAAATTTTTGTTTTTATTGTATGTAGACCATCATGTAACATTTAATTAAAGGTGTGGGATGCCACCTTATTGTTGTCAAACGCAGAATGAAGAAAATTGTTGAAGTTGATGTGGTGATTTTGTTATTTGTCACTTTATCTCTTTACTCGCAGGAGACGACTGTTGCGCGATTTGAGCTATTGATGCCGACACCGGACCCAATACAAGCTGGCGAAACCCTCACCGTGCAGACAATAATACTGAATGCTAGTGGCACGGAATGGGCGCCTGGCGAGTACGAGTTAGAAGTGGAGATTTACGATTCTGAGAAGAAATATTTAATGAAGGTCCCCAAAATAAAGGGTAAAGAGAGTGTTGCTCCAAACAACACTGTATTAGTCTTCGTCCCCTGTAGGATTCCGCAAACTTACTCCGGAGTATATTATTTCCGTGCAGGATTCTATTATAAGAAGCAACGTATACTATACAGCGACTATGAAAGTTTTAGAGTAAGCCCTGTAGCTATTGCACCTAAATTGCGCTTAGCAGGTAACGTTATAGTCTCCTATAGGAATGACTCGCAAAGCAATTGGAAAAATTTTCTCGGCAACATGAACTTGAATCTCTTAGGCACAGTATTTAATCGTGCAACGGTGTGTAACTTGTATACCAACCATACGCCAGATAAAAAAATAGATGTATACAACTTATTATTGGAACATTACGGCGAAAAGCTAGAGCTCTTAGTAGGTGATGTGATGCCGGAGTTTTCTATACTGACGGCGAACAACATTGGCACACGTGCTATTTACCCCGTTTATAGAACGGGGATGTTTAATACTTCTTTACTTTTTGGCCAAACTGTTGAGGGAAGGGAGGGTAGTGATACATATATAGGCACTTATCCACGATACATCTATGGCATAGAAGAAAGAGTTACTTTGCCGTTCAATACTACAATATCCGTCTCGTATGTGCAAAATAACGATGACGAGTCATTTTTTGTAAATAAAAAATGTGGTCCTCCGGGGAGTGTATTGCCGCTTGCACGTAATGGCGTCTTAGGAGGTAATGTCACGTTAGGTATTTTCAGATTTGCTACTTTCTACCTTGATTACGCAATAAGCAAATATAAAGACAACCTCACAGTAATTAACGATGTTACAAGCTCGGCGTATAGTGCACGTGCTGACTTGCGCATATTACGCCAAAAAATGAACGTAAAGTTTAAATACCTGTATGCAGGAAAGGATTTCGTTTCGCTATCCAGCCCTTCTGTTGTAAAAGATAGAATCACTTACGAAATATTAATAAACTACAATTTACCTGTGCGGCTCGGTAACCTAAACTTCTCTTATATACAGTACAGAGATAATATTTCGGAACAGAGGGATAAGATTTCAACTTTACAGCAGATACTTTCCATTAGCTCAACACTCTCTATATGGAAGTTGCCACCATTGAACTTTGGCTATTCGCTCAATAGGGCAAACGACGAAAGTATAAATAATTTCATAAACAATTACACAATAACAACTCTCTGTGGGGTAACGCAAAACTTGACAAAAGCTACAATGCTGACACTGCGCCTGCAAAATTCCAATTTTTACGACAACAAAAGACCCGAGAACGATAAAAACATATTCTCTGGAACTATAGGTCTTTTTACAAGTATAAAAGCCTTTCTTTCGCTTAACGCTGGGCTAACTTATGCAAAAAGCAGCCCATCGTACAATTCCATAACTTTGTCATTAACGGGCAACTACAACCTTATTCCTGCGAAGTTCATTATGACGTTCTGGGGAGACATTACAAAGAGAAAAGACGATAGCCCGTTCTCTAAGGCAAACACGGTATCAGTAACGCCTAACATTGAAATAACGTATTACGTCTCTCCAAAGATAGGATTTACAGCTGGTTGTGGGAGTGCTATTACAGTGGACAACTTAAATCCGGATAACAGCACTTTTAACCTACGACTACAAACACGCGCCTCCGTAGGTTTCTAAAACAAGCTTTTTTTTCAATAAATCTCCATAACTTCATCGACGGGGAAAAATTCCATCTTCCTGAAATACGCAAATGGCGGCACCATGAATGCCACTGCACGCTTAAAGCGCATCTTTGCACCTCTAACAACAGTAAGTGCTGTATAATACTCAAAGTATGGGAATGAGGCAACTTCACCACGAAATAGCGCATGTTTCTTTATACCCTCAACCCACAAATTGTAAGATTCTTCATCCAAATTGAGAAAATAATTTGGTTGGAAGTCTATGGAATCTTCCCAGTTGTCTGTGAAAAATAATTGTTTTATACCATGTGCGGGAAGGTTTTTTGGTGTTTTTATCCCCGGAACGGCTGCATAAAATATACCTTCGACAACGGCATAATGTGTATTTATATGATCTTTATGGAAAGAACCTTTCCAGTGCGTTAATACTATATCAGGCTTTATCTCGCGAATAATATCAGCAACAGTAAGCTTAACTTCTTCATTCAGCGGTAACTCACCATCTGGATAGGGCAATATTTTAACGTCACAACCCCATAACTTTGCAGAAGTATGCGTTTCTTCTATCTTTTGCTTTTTATACTCTTCCGGTGGCATTGTAGGGTGGCCTTTCTCGCCTGCAGTCATGTGAACTATAGTAGCCTTATGTCCAGCACGAACATACTTACATATAATATGCCCGGCTGTTATTTCGGCATCTCCAATGTGTGCTCCAAAAACCACAAGATGTAACCTCTTCTCATTCATAATGAATCACCTACTCCTCCCTTTCTTTTCTCACCACACATTGTTGTTTCTGAAAAAAACTCAAACTTTTATTTATTTTAACTCTTTCCTCATCATCGCATACGTACGCGTTGGCTGCATACCATAACGGCGATAAAACCTTGCAGGTATAGGGTCATCTGCCCAGCCAAACCATACCTTCTTGTGTCCTAAATTTTTTATCCTCTCAAGGCACCTGTGGAATATTACTGCACCAATATTGTGGTATCTTAGATCTTGACGCACAAAAAATGGTCCAAAATGCCCATCACTGTCATCATAATGACAATAGCCGACAATTTCTTCATCCTCTTTACCTTCAACATCGCTAACTTTTCTACACGCAACAAAGAACCTATATTCGTTGTTAGGTTTTTCTCGCAAGACAATTTCTGCATGCCGTACCCAATCTCCAGGAAAATACTTTTCTAAGAATTTCACTAACTTCTCGCCTTCGCCGGGCTGCAATAGACGTACAGTTATATTCATTTCCCTCTTTAACCTTTCTTCAGCTTGCAAAATCTCCTGTGGAATAGAAAAGTTCTCAAGAGATTGCTCCATATGGTACGCATAATGGCTAACTACAAAGCCTAATTTCAAAAATAGCTTGAAAGCTTCTGGATATTTATCTCTATCAACACCTGGCCAGAAATAATTCGGTGAGGAACCTGTGAGCCCACATACGTATATCATTTTTCTGTTTTTTGATTTTATATATTCAATGCATTTAGTAAGCAACTGTGTCCCTATACCTTGCCTTCTATATTCAGGCAAAACACCTATCATTGTTATCCAGCCACGATCTTCTTCAAGACCTAATCCGTCATTAGGAACCTTGCGGACTATAGATATCGCAAAACCTATAATTTTGTTCTTCTCGGTATCAAATGCTACCGGGAAACCTTCCGGGTCTAAGTTAGGGTCGTTGATGACACGCCTCGTAAACTCTTCTTTTGTTCGGGGTTCATCAGGAGTAACTTTATTCCATACTTCCAAAATCTCATCTGCATATTTCGTATCAAAATTTTTTATCACTATCATAATTAGAAGACCCCCCTTTCTTTTTTCACTAAAAATTTTTTATATTCTCGGGAATCTTTTCTTCAACTCTGGAAATACAGGGAACTTGTTATGCGGCTCTCGCTGGTACCAATAAGCTACAGATGCTAATTCATCAGTTAAAGGCTGGAACTTGCCATTTGGCCACCAGCCTAACGCCTGTATGGTCACCTTCAAGTCGTTCTCAAAGCGTATTGGGTCGAGCACGTGCCACCGGTAAAGGCAATGTTTTGGCACTCTCCCAGGTTCTCTCTGATGCATAGGATACCCTGTGTATATGCTGCTGAAAGTTTCACCAAAGCCCCAAGCACCACAAAAATAATCTTCCGTCCCTGTACCGCAAATTGTGGGATATTCCGTATCGCCATCAATGTAGAACTTTACCTCACCTTCACCCCACCAGCCGTCAGAAAACTGTGCCCACGCAAGAAACGTTCCTACATAGTGCCCCTTGCCTTTTATGTTATCTACTATTACATGCTCCGGGTATTCTCGCGTAGTCATTGATATTCTCCACTGCGCATGGAAGTATCCGTAGTCGTCGGGAATCTTATCCACTATGGCGTACGTTACTTGGTAAAAGAAACCATCAATATTTTCCCAAAACTGATTCTCTACAGTAATAATACATCTTTTCCTGAAGGGCATTGGCCAGTACGAGTTAAAGCCACCGCTAGGATTCACTGCTATCATTAAAGAATTTACGTTATACCTTAGGCCGTGGCCATTAGCGAAAAAGTCTCCTAACGGAACTTCTACAGATGGCTCCTTCTCGTCATCCCAGAAAAATCTCAATATGCAGCTCCTGTATGCATTAGGATGCACGGTTATCCATATATGCTGTATTATACCTGGGCCTTTTATATCTGCAAGTGTTGTCACAGACTTTGACTGTAGCGTTATGCAAGGCCTCACTTTCCACCCTTTACCTAAGTCGCTCGCAGGTGAATTCTGTGGTGGCACTTCTTTAGCACCATTGCCTTTCTCTCCAGTGGGGTTCTCCGCCGAGATGGAGAAAGTTTTATAGTTAGTCAACAGCGGCAAACTATGAAACAGCCCAAGAGCTCCAAGTTGCTCCATTTTTTCCTTTTCCCTCCCCTTTCTTACCAAGAGTTCTTTTGACAATTTTTTATTTAATGCCAAACATACTATTGTGTGGAGATTTTACTAAAACACACGAACGAATGTCAAAGATGAGCCATTTATTCTTCCCTTATTATAAAAGTTGTTAGTTACTAAATTTACCGGGCACGAACTATTCAGGGAAAATTATACACTTCCTGCCAAAAAAGAAGATTTTATTTTTTCCACGTATTGCCCTGCAGAGAAAGCAGCTATCGCACCATCACTGCAGGCTGTGATTATCTGCCGTAGAGGCTTTCTGCGGCAGTCGCCACAAGCATATATACCATCTGCAGAAGTCTTCATGTTTTCGTCAGTAATAATATAACTTTCCTCATCTAATGCAACTAAACCCTTGACAAGCATAGTGTTAGGTACTAAGCCTATAGATATAAATACACCGTCGCAGGGAATAATGCTTTCGCTGTTATTGTAAACATTTTTCACATTTACTTCTTCAACCTTATCTTTGCCAGTTATTTCCGTCACGATTGTGTTAAAAAGAATTTTTATTTTGTCATTACTGAATAAACGTTCTTGGAGGACTTGTGCAGCGCGTAGCTTATCGCGACGATGAATTAAAATGACACTTTTGGCCAACTTTGCCAAAAATAAAGCCTCTTCTGCTGCACTATCTCCACCGCCAACTACAACTACATCTTTGTTTTTAAAAATCACACCGTCGCAAACTGCACAATACGAGACACCCTTCTGGAAAAACTTCTCTTCACCAGGAATGCCTAACTTCCTGTGTTGCGAGCCTGTAGCTATTATTATGGATAAGCTTTTGTAAATATTTTTTCCAGTTTTCACATGCCATATAGGAAAAGCAGTACTGTGGCTTTTCGAAATACTTTCTACAGTCTCGTTGACAATTTCCAAGCTGTACATCCTGCAATGTTGCTTAAATTTCTCTATAAGCTCAAAACCATTAATTCCCTCCGGGAAGCCTGGGTAATTTTCTATTTTCTCTACAAGCAGTGCCTGCCCAGGAATTGTATAACTCTCTATTAGCAGGGACTTCATCCGTGCACGCGATACATAGATACCGGCAGTTAGCCCTGCAGGACCTCCACCAATAATTATCACATCATAAATATCCATAAATCATAAGCACTCCAACAATTATAAGCAATAACCCTGTGCCTGTGGAAATTACTTTGTAGTACTTTTTTATTTTTTTGACAAAACTCAACATAAAAGTTGTCGCTATACCGCAGATAAAAAACGGCAGCCCTAAGCCTAAAGAATAGAACGCTAACAATATTACACCCTTTGCCATTTTACCTTCACTTGCAGTATATGTCAAAATGGAAGCTAACACAGGCCCTATACAAGGTGTCCAACCTATAGCAAACACCATACCTATTAAAAACGAACCTATTGCGTGCAAAGATAGTGGCCTCTTGCTAAGATGCCATCTCCTCTCAAAGTCTAAAAATTTTACCCTCACAACTTCAGCAATATGTAATCCAAAAATTATAATCACTATACCACCAAGTATCTTCAGCAATCTCCTGTTGGCAAATACAAACCTGCCAACTAAGGATGACGATGCACCAAGAAGGACAAAGATTACGGAAAAACCTAAGATGAACAATACTACCGGTAACACTACACTACTAACCCTATTAGTTTTTTCACCTTCTTCTGCAGAAAGCAACTTCTCGATAGATACTCCGGTAACAAAAGATAAATATCCAGGCAGCAGTGGTAAAATGCAAGGCGAGAAAAAAGATAAAACTCCTGCTATAAATGCAAGAAAAATAGAAATTTCCATAATTGATTTATCCTGTTTTTATTCTTTTCTTATCTTGGAGGCTATACTCGCAGCCACAATATTTCTGTCTATAAATACCTAACTCTTTGGATAATTGTATTGAGCGCAAATAGCTATTGTCCTCTCTAAAATTGTGGTCAAGAAACTTCTCACCGCCAATCTTTCTGCCTATATTGTTAATGATCTCTGCAGGTTTATAAGAGCTTATAGTCAGAGTAGTTGCAAATTTATCGCAATAATATGGATGACTTTTCTGTTCTTTTCCTACGCAATTGATCAAATACTCATAAGTTGTTTTCAGCCTTAACCGAAAACAAACGCTACACCGTGCACCACCTTCCGGCTCATGCTCTAAACCTCTAATTTCGCTATACCACCTTTCCGTGTCATAAACGTATTGAATAACGTCAATTTTGAACCACCTTGCCACCTTGATAACTGCTTCTAAACGTCTATTGTATTCCTCGTACGGATATATATTAGGATTGTAAAAGAACACTACAATCTTATGTCCTTCGTTTAGTAACCTTTCTGCAACTGCGGTCAAGCAAGGGCCACAACAAGTATGCAGAAGAATATTCATAAAAAATTCTTTATAATTCTCTACTTTCTATAATCTTTATCCCTCTATCCATCATATCCTTCAATACCCTATCAAGGTTCCCAGGAGGGACATTTACGCCACGGCAGCCGTCAATGACAACATACGTCTTAAAGCCAAGGTTTATAGAGTCAACCGCGCTGTAGTATACGCAATAATCTGTAGCCAGCCCACAAAGATAAACTTCTTCCACACCGAGGCCCCTCAAATAATAATGTAAGCCGGTCTCTGTCCTCTTGTCATTCTCAAAAAATGCAGAGTATGAATCAAGATTAACATTTGTACCTTTACGAAGAATTAAATTTACTTTCCATAAAGACAAGCCTTTATGGAATTCTGCACCGTAGGAGCCCTGAACGCAATGTGTAGGCCACAGAACTTGCTCAATCTCGTTGTCAATTCTCACCACCTCGTAAGGCTTCCTATTGTGTGTTGTAGCGAAAGAAACATGATTTCCCGGATGCCAATCTTGCGTCGCAATAACTTTATCAAACTTTCCTACTATTTGATTTATTATCGGTATAACTTTGTCACCCTCAGGTACAGGCAGTGCACCACCAGGACAAAAGTCATTCTGTACGTCGACAATTATAAGTGCCTTCCTTCTTTCCATGGTAAACTCTGTCTACGAAATACTCCCCTTTCCTTTATATCTTAATATTTCATTCATACTGCCCGCTCCATATTCTTCAAGGTCAAGAGTTACACAGTTGAAGCCAATTTGTTTCAATCTTTTAGCTATTCTTTGTCGTAAATCTGTAAAAGCAAGCTTTCTTATTTTATTCTGTGGGACTTCTATACCTGCAGTATAACTTTCGCGAAACCTCACTCTCACTTGCTCAAACCCTAACTTCTGCAGATATTCTTCAGCCTCGGAAACCTTGTAAATTTTCTCCTTACTAATCTCCATACCACAAGGGAAACGCGAGTACAGACACGTAAAGGATGGCTTATTCCGCGTTAGCAGACCCATCTTACGCGAAAGTAGACGAATTTCTTTTTTAGTCAAGCCAGCTTCCACCAGAGGACTCCTTATATTTAACTCTTTGCAACAAGCCTTCATACCAGGACGGTGGCCTTCCGTATCATCGTAATTTGTACCTTCAATGCTTCTTTATATTCTTTCTCCGGATAGCTGACTGCAAAATCTACATCACCGCTCATTGCCACTACAACTACTTCCTTATGCATTTTTTTCCACAACTGATTTGGAAAGGGAAGAATGTGCTACTTTGTAAGTAAAAGATTGTTAGATGTTCCTAAAAAAAACTACTTATTTTCTTTTCTGCACAATTAGTTCTTCTACAGTTTTTTCCAGCTGTTCCAGGTCAAAAGGTTTAGTTAAGTATCTATCTCCGCCAAGCTCTAAACCTAACAACTTATCTGGGACCTGGTCCTTCGCAGTAAGAAATATTATAGGAATATTCTTTGTTACTTCGTCTTTTTTTAGACGCTTACACACTTCCCAGCCACTCAATTTCGGCATAGTAACGTCAAGAATTATCACATCTGGCAACTCAGAAAAAGCCATTCGGAGGCCTTCTGCACCATCCGCTGCTGTGATTGTTTCGTAACCTTTCTCCGTAAACACCATTTGTAGGAACTCGCGTAGTGTATTATCGTCATCAACCACTAAGATACGTTTTTTTCCGCGCTCCGATACAATTTTTTGCCGTTGCTGAAAGAAAGGTATCAGCTCCGGTATAGAGCCGGCTTCTTTCCAATCTGGCCACAACTCAAACCATATCTTGTCCCTCATTTCTATTTTACCTGAAATTACCATATAACATATTTCTTCCCACGAGTAGGGACCTTCGCGCTCAGTGTAAGTACCATAACTGTACCACACGTACCAGCGCTTAGGTTTCTCCTCTGGCATACCCTCCTTTTTTCTCCTTAACAACTTAAGTTACAGCAACGGCAATTTTATAACAAAAGTCGCACCTTTATTTTCGTGACTGCCTGGATATGTATCTTCTACGTAAATTTTGCCATTATGAGCTTCTACGATTCTTTGGCATATAGCCAGCCCTAAGCCTGTACCTGCAGACTTTGTTGTAAAAAATGGCTCAAATATTTTATTTTTTATCTCATCTGGTACACCAGGACCATTATCACTAATTCTTATCTCTATACTGTTAATATTAAAATGCGTAGAAACTTTCACAATTCTTTCCCCATTCAAATTCTGCAGAAAGTGGAAAGCATTCTGTATGATATTTATTATGACTTGTCGTAAGAGCGCACTATCAACAGGCACTGGCGGTAACATAGGGTCAAACTCTTTCACCAGATTCACATCGTTTTTCTCAAATTCGTCATTCATAAATGATAACGTGTCCTCTACAAATTTATTAATATCTTCCTGTTGTTTTGCCGGCTCAGGCTGCTTAGAATAAAGCAACATGTTCTTTACTATACGTTCCAATCGGTCGACTTCGCTCATAATAAATCCTGTATACTTCCTATTCATATCATCTGGGGGTAGCTTTTGGGAAATACGTTGTGCGCTGCCACGTATTGCAGCCATAGGGTTCCTTACTTCATGTGCAACGATAGCCGCCATCTCACCTAACGTTGCAAGCTTCTCAGAACGTATAATTTGCTCTTGTGCAGCCTCCAGCTCTTGCTTGATTATTTCAACTTGCCGTTGTAGCTCTTCTTTGAACCTGCGCTCAGTGTTGTACAACCGCGCATTTTCTATAGCTAAACCTGCTTGATTAGTATATGTTACAAGGGTACGCAAATCCTCCTCTTGTATCTCTTTGTGCGTATAACAATTATCAACAAGCAACACGCCAACAACTTTATCTTTCGCTATTAATGGCACGGCTGCTACTGCGCGTTCACGGCCCTTCACTGGAGAAAATATATCAAATAGAGCCTTTGCGCAAGGTGTCAAGACTATACTAGAATTTCCTTTCTCAGCGGTAAGAAATATTTTTTGGAAAGTCATGCCAGCTTTCTCTATAGAAGAAATTATTACCGGGCGCGCATCTAACACAGCTTTAACAATCGGATTATCTTTATCCGTAAGTGACAACCTCACTTCTTTAACCACCTCATAAGGTATACCAAGTGCCTTTTTGCCTTCAATACACTTGTCTGTTTCATTTACTAAACAAATCATCACGCGGCCAAATTTTAAATTCTTAGATATGCTCGTTAGTATTATCTCCAATATACTATCTAATTCCATTGTACTGACCATAGCTTTACTTATTTCGCCGATACTTGCAAGCTCTTCTGTTTTCTGTCTTAACATAGCAGTACGCTCTTCTAACTCCTCAGATCTCTTAGACAAGAGATTTGACATTTCTTCCAACTTTTCTGCAGTGATTGCCAACTCAACAACATTTTTCTCGATATACCGCAGAAATATTACAACCAATACTAAGCCTATAATTAAAACTAACAACCAGGGAAGGAACGTTCTTGTAATTAAAAATAATATGAAAGCAAAGACAAAACTGCCAATATACACCCATATGATTGCAGATTTTATTTTTTGGTATAAAAATATTATCCTCATAATATCACAGCATCGCTTGCTGCAAATTGTTAAAAAAGCTGGAATACACTTCTGCGCTGTTATACGAACTACGAACACAACTACCTACCTGCACAATTTTAAAACCCAAACTTTTCGCAAATACTTCATAATCCCTGAATTTCTCTTCTGATATATACTCTTTAACTTCAACACATAACTTATTTGGCCTGAGGTATTGCCCTAATGTGACCCACTCCACACCCGCTTCTCTTAAGTCAAATAACACTTTCTCTACCTCTTCCCTACGTTCTCCTAAACCTAACATTACGCCAGACTTGGTTAGAATATCTTTATTACATTCTCGCAAACTTTTTAACACACCAATAGAGCGTTTATAATCCGCTTCCCTTTTAACCGTAGGATAAAGGCGCTCCACAACTTCTACATTGTGTCCTACAACTGTGGCACCGGACAGCGCTACCATCTCGATCAACCGCTCATCACCGCCAAAGTCCGGTATCAACAGCTCAACTACAACTTCCGGCACTACTGCCTTTATCCACTTCACAGTAGCGCAAAACTGCCTCGCACCTTTATCTTCTAAATCATCCCGTGTAACTGAAGTTATAACCACAAACCTTTGCTTAAGGATTTTAACAACCTCTGCTATTCTTCTGGGCTCCTCCGTATCTATCGGATTTGTTTCGTCCTCTGTAGTGCTAGTAGTGCCTATCTCGCAAAATTTGCACCTTCGCGTACATTTTCTGCCAAGTATCATAAACGTCATACTACCCTTTGAAAAGCATTCATAAATATTTGGACATAAAGAATCTACACAGACTGTATTAACTTTATATTCTTCAAGTAAGGCTTTTACAGCAGCTGTATGGTGTATCTCGCTGTACTTTATTCGTTTCTTCATCTCTTCTGCAAATAAATAAAAATTTTTTTCTCCCTCTAAATTTTTTTTATGAAAATCTCCTTCTTGCAATTTCTACAAGTTTCTCGGACACCTCTTCAATTGTAAAATTTCCTTTCTCCCTGTTTATAGATGACACTTTGCAGTTATCTATCCCGCAAGGCTTAATAAAGGAAAAATATCCGTCATTGTCTAAAACATTCACAGCTATACCATGAAACGTTATCCATTTTCTCACGCCAATACCAATGAATATGATCTTCTTGTCACCATACCACACGCCACTGCCTAAAGAAGCCCTACGTCCACCACAAATACCGCAAGAACACAGCAACTCTATCCCTATCTCTTCAAGTGTATACAAATACCAATGAACATCTTTAACGTAATTTTTGAGGTCAACTATGAAGTATGCTACAAGCTGTCCAGGATGATGCAAAGTTACATCGCCGCCACGGTTGACTTCGTACACCTTTATATTACAGCTTTCTAAAACAGAAAAAGGCACTAAGATGTTTTCCCTTTTTCCTTTTCTGCCGATAGTGATGACAGGCTGTGTAGGAGAAAATAAAAGAAGGACTTCTGGGGAATTAGCAGCATTTATTTTTTTCTGTAATATCTTTTCCTGCAGCTGCAAAACATCTAAAAAGCCGCAACTTCTCAAATTTATTATCTCCATCATGAATGCAACTTACGCGGAAAATCTATAGCTTC
>Ga0197143_1000566_pt1 | contig 38739 bp, 39 predicted proteins | sample GBS70_MetaG_FD_148603 | JGI IMG/M metagenome (GOLD analysis project Ga0197143, IMG submission 148603) | Sediment microbial communities from Great Boiling Springs, Gerlach, Nevada, United States - GBS 70_MetaG | ecosystem: Environmental > Aquatic > Thermal springs > Hot (42-90C) > Sediment... | reverse complement strand
AGCCGTTTCCGGTTGAAGCGGTCCACGAACTCCAGGACGCTTGTGCGGAGTCGCAGGTAACGCCTGCGGCGCATTAGCAATCGCCTGTCCGGGTTTGCGGACATTGCGCCCGCTCCCGCATGGTGATTTTGCAGGAGGGGCCGACCAAACGGCAAATCGAGCTCCAGGCCCGCGAAAAATGCCGGCGCACCCCTCCACCCTGCGCCCGATCCGGCTCCCGCCCATCTCCTGCGGGAGCAGATTCAACCGAGGCGGCGTGTTTCCTCCTTCCCCACCCGCCTCCGGTGTCCCCCCAAGACCAAGAAATCAGGCCGGGGTCTCGAGAGGGGCTGGTTTTTCTGCCTCCTCCACCCGGGGGCCGAAGAGGGCTGATCCGGCGGCGATGAGCACGAAGAGGAAGCCACCCAAAGCGGCCAGAAGGGCGGAGACCCCGAGGAGGGTAAGCATGAAGAGGCCCACCGGATCCCAGGAGAAGACAAAGGGAGCTCCGGTCATGCTTATGTCCCAATACCGGCGAGGGATCCCGTAGGCTCCGGCCAGAAGCATGGAGCCGGCTACCCCGTAGACGCCGAGCCCGAAGAGCCAGGGCTGGATACGGGCCAGATGAGGCCAGATCACCTCCCGGCGGAAGATGGAGGGAAGGAGGTAGTAGGTGATGCCCATGAAGGCGGTGGTGGCCCCGGCCACCACCGTGCCGTGGAAGTGACCCGGGACCCGGAAAGTGTTGTGGGCCACGATGTTGATCTGCTCCGTCCCCCAGGTGACCCCGGTTATGCCCCCGAAGAACCCCAGCCCCACCATGGAGATGGCCAGGGCGGAAAAAGCTGGGTTCCCCCAGGGAGCCCGGGCCAGCCACTCGAAGAGGCCCCGATCAAACCCCCGGGTTCGCTGGGCCCTCTCCACGGCAGCGGTGACGGCCATGGCGTGGATCAGGCTGGCCAGAACGGCCAGATGCAGGAAGTATCCCGTGTTCCAAATCCGCCAGAGGGAACTGCGGCCGGCCTCCACCAGAAGGTGATGGGCCGAGGCCAGGGGAAGGAAGAGGGGGTAGAAAAGAAAGGCTGTTCGGCTGATCTTCTCGTTGACCGGTTTTGCCCCCACGGTCAGGCTGGCCAGGGCGTACCAGACGGCCACCATGGCCGCCAGGTTGATCTGCTGGGAGGTGTGGCCGAACCCCCACCAGATGAGCCGGTAGGTGGAGGCATTGAGCGCCGGGATCACTCCCAGCGACCAAAGGAAGGTGGGGATGTAGATGAGAGCCCCGTGGAGCAGGGTGAGCACGGCGATGATGGCGGCAGCGGCCAAGCCGTAGGTGAAGAGGGGAAGGGTTCTCGAAGGATAGGAGCCGGTTTTCCTGGCCAGAACCAGGGTGGCAAAGAAGATGAGGCAGGCTACGAGCGCCCCAACGGCGAAGAGGATAATTCCCAGATAAAACCAGGGGCTGGCTTTGAGGGGGTAATAGGAGGTCATGAGCACTGTCCCCCTGCCCCGCAGGATTTCCCAGTTCACTGTGATCCCACCCGCCACCATGAGGACAAAGGCCAGCCAGCCCAGGCGGGGCCAGGCGAGAGGGCTAGAGAGTACCACCGCCGACCCGAAGTAAAGGGCGGCCACCTCGAAGAAGATGATCCAGAGAAAGAGCATGTTGATGGCATGCCCGGTCAGCGCCCGGTAATACCACTCGTTGCCCAGAAGGTGCACAGCCGGCCAGCGAGTGAGGGCCACAAGGAGGGCAAAGATTCCGCCCACGAGAAGAGATACTATGGCCACCAAAGCATTAGCCCTTATCAGCCACTCGGCCTCGCGGTGTACCCGGAAGCCGGTGATGGGGCAGGCACGAAAAACTCCTTCCATCGCCGTTTATGTTTCCCCTGCAGCGGAAGATTATTTCAGCTTGCGCCTGCCCGAAGCGGAGATTCTTCCCTGTGCTCTGGGAATCCGGACTCAGGTAAGAAGCCTTATGCGGGCCACCCGCCTCTTCCCCACCCGGAGAAGAAGGCCGTCTCTGAGCTCCACCTCGAGATCGGGATCGGAGGGCCGCTCCCCGTCCAGCCTGACTGCCCCCTCGGCTATTTTACGCCGGGCCTCGCTAGTACTGGGACAGAGCCCCGTATCCACCAGGAGTCTCGGTAGCCACACCTTCCCCGGGAGTCGGGGGAATTCCGGTATCTCGTCCGGCACTCCTCCCTCCCGAAAGACGCGTATGAACTCCTCCTCCGCCCGGACGGCAGCTTCCGCCCCGTGATAGGAGGTGACGATCTCCCGGGCCAGGAGCATCTTGACATCCCGGGGGTTGGTCCTTCCCTCCGCCATCTCCCTCTCCAGCTCCCCTATCTCCTCCTCCGGTTTGCCGGTAAGGAGGAGGAAGTAGCGGCCTATCAGGTGGTCGGGGAGGGACATGAGCTTCCCGTACATCTCCCGGGGAGGATCCTCGAGGGCCACGTAGTTGCCCAGACTTTTGGACATCTTCTGCACCCCGTCCAGCCCCTCCAGTATGGGGGTGATCACCGCCACCTCCGGCTCCTGCCCGTATTCCCGCTGGATCTCCCGGGCCATCAGGAGGTTAAACTTCTGGTCTGTCCCCCCAAGCTCCACATCGGCCTCGAGAGCCACCGAATCGTAAGCCTGCATGAGGGGATAGAAGAACTCGTGCAGGAAGATGGGCCGCCCCTCCCGGTAACGGGCCTGGAAGTCGTCTCGGACCAAAAGCTGGGCCACCGTGACCCGGGAGGCCAGGCGGAGCACGTCGGCAAAGGTGAGGGGGGAGAGCCAGGAGCTGTTAAAAACGAGATGGGTCCGCTCGGGGTCCAGGATGCGGTACACCTGCCGGGCGTAGGTCTCGGCATTGGCCCGCACCTCCTCCTCCGAAAGCTGCCGCCTGGTCTCCGACCGCCCCGAAGGATCCCCGATGCGCCCGGTGAAGTCCCCCACCAGAAGGAAGACCTGGTGGCCAAGATCCTGAAACTGGCGGAGCTTCCTCAGCACCACCGTGTGGCCGAGGTGGATGTCCGGTGCCGAAGGGTCAAGTCCCAGCTTCACCCGGAGGGGTTCGCCCGTCTCCCGGGAGCGGCGGAGCTTGGACATGAGCTCCTCTTCGGAGATTATCTCCACCGTCCCCCGGCGCAGGATCTCCAGTTGCTCTTCGGGAGCCAGCACCATTTCCGAAAGGCCAGTATAGCATCCACCCGACCGGAGAACCCCCTTCGGGTGCGACCGAAAAGGCATCCCGAAAGACGCGTTTATCACCCTCCCCGACCGCCCAGCTTTCCCTGTCCCATCATCTCCAGAAGCTCCCGGGCGTTGCGCACGGCGTGTCCATGGGCGTCGTTGTTGAAGTAAACGTAAACTTTCCGCCCCTCGCCGGCCCACTTTCTGATCTGGCGGGCATCCCGCCCCAGCTCCTCCCGCGAATAGCACCCCCAGTACCCGCCCTGGGAACCGTGCCGCCTCACATAGATGAAGGGGGCGGTGAGCGGCCCCTCCAAAGGCCAGGGCCAATCGGCCAGGCAAAGGGAGGCACCTTCCTCCTCCAGCACCGCGTACACCTCCGGAGAGAGCCATCTCCCGTCGCGAAACTCCACCGCCACCTCGAGAAGGTCCAGGCCCAGGGTTTGCCCCTGGGCCCGCAGAAGGCGGAGGGCCTCCCCGAGGAGGGAGGCCGAGGGCCGGAGGCGGGGAGGAAGCTGCAGGAGAAGGGGACCGAGCTTATCGCCCAGCGGGAGAAGGGCTTCCAGGAAGGAGCGGGCCGCCCGCTCGATCCCCCGGAGCTTTAGCCGGTGGGTGATCAGCCCGGGCACCTTGACCGCGAAGAGGAAACCTGCCGGGACCGCCTCCGCCCAGGACCGCACCGGCTCAGGACGGGGTAGGCGGTAGAAGGTGTTGTTCACCTCTACGGTGGGGAAGTGCCGGGCATAGAAGGAAAGCCACCGGGAAGCAGGAAGGCCCGGGGGGTAGAACACTCCCCGCCAGTGGGGGTAGATCCACCCGCTGGTGCCCACGAAAACGCCTTCCACCGTCCCTCCCCTAGCCGCCCGGGAAGCTACCACCTCAAAAGGGCCGCCCCGGCAGTAAGGCCCCCTCCAAAGGCCAGAAGGGCCATCACTTCCCCTTCCCGGATCCGGCCCGCACTCCGGGCCTGATCCAGGGCGATGGGAATGGAGGCGGCCGAGGTGTTCCCCACCTCCCCTACGTTGACGATCATCCTCTCCCGGGGGAAGCCGAGCCTCCGGGCGAGTGATTCCAGTATCCGCCCGTTGGCCTGATGGGGCAGAAGCCAGTCCACATCTCGAAGCTTCATCCCCTCCCGCCGGAGCAGCTCCCCCAGCACCTCCTCCATCATCCTCACCGCCCGCCGGGCCAGGGCCGGACCGGTCATGCGTATCCGATCCTCTTTGCGCTTCAGTCCTTCCGCGGTCAAAGGGGTGCGGGATCCTCCGGAAGGCACCCAGAGAAGAGAAGCTCCCTCCCCCCAGGAGGCCAGCAGGCTCGAGAGTACCCCCCTCCGGGGATCCGGGGAGGGAGAGAGGACCACTGCTCCAGCACCATCGGCGAAAAGGGAGGCGGTGTCCGGATCAGACCAGTCCACCCGGCGGGACATAACGTTGGCCCCGATGAGGAGCAGGTGGCGGGCCTCCCCGGAGCGGACGAACTTCTCCCCCACGGAGAGGGCATAAACGAACCCCGAGCAGGCGGCGGCCAGGTCCAGGGCCGGAACGCCCGGCCGGCAGCCGAGCCTCCAGGCCAGGTAGGGAGCGGTGGGAGGAAGAGGGTGATCGGGGGTGCTGGTGGCCAGAAGGACCATGTCCACCTCCCGGGGGGAAAGGCCCGCGTTCTCCAGAGCCCGGCGGCCGGCCTCGAAGGCCAGATCGGAGGTGGCCTCCTCGGAGGAGGCCAGGTGGCGGCTGGAAATACCCGTTCTCTCGGCTATCCAGCCCGGGGGAAGGCCCAGGTTCCTCTCCAGCTCCTCGGAGAAAACGACGGAAGGGGGAAGGTAAGACCCCGTCCCCGATAGCCAGGCCCTACCGCTGGGCCACAAGCTTTCCCCGCCGGTGGAGGAAGCGGTCGGCAGCCATGGCCGCTATGGCCCCGTCTGCAGCAGCCACCACCGCCTGCTTCACGGACGGGCGCCGTACGTCCCCGGCGGCGAACACCCCGGCCACGGGGGTCTGCATCTCCTCATCGGCCACGAGATACCCCTCCGGGGTGGTGGGCAGGACATTGTGGAGAAACTCCACTGAGGGACGGGTTCCCGAAAGGTAGACGAAAACCCCGGAAGCAGGGAAGAACACTTCCTGACCATGGGGGTTCTCCGCCTTCACCCCCTCCACCCGGGAATCGCCCAGGATCTCCACCACCCGGTGCTGGAAGAGGTACTCCACCCGGGGGGAGGAGGGAAGGTCGGCATGGGGGCCGAGAATCCGCTTCCCGGGAACCAGTACCGTCACCCGGGAGGCGTGCTTGGCCAGGAACTGGGCCTCCTCCACCGCCTCTTCCGTGTCCCCCACCACCACCACCTCCCGGCCCTCGTGGAAGGCCCCGTCGCAGGTGGCGCAATAGCTCACCCCCCGACCGAGGAACTTCTCCTCCCCGGGAAGCCTCTGGGCCCTCTCCAGGGCCCCGGTGGCCACGATGAGGGAGCGGGTGTGAAAAACCGCCTCCGGGGTGAAGATCTCCTTCTCGTCAGCCTCGAGGAACACTCCCTGCACGGGGAGCTGGATGAAAACCGCCCCGAAATCCAGGGCCTGAAGGCGCATGATCTTAAGAAGCTCCGCCCCGCTGGGCGCCCCCCTGACCCCGGGATAGTTGGCTATCTTGGCCGTCAAGGCTAAGGCCCCCGCACCGGGAGCCTTGTCCAGGACCAGGGTCCGTAGCTTTCCCCGAGAGGCGTAGAGGGCGGCGGTGGAGCCGGCGGGACCGCTCCCCACCACCACCACGTCGTAGAGTTCCCGGGCCTTCCTCTCAATCTCCGGATCCCCGGGTTTCAAGAAGATCTCCGCTTCCGGCATCCAGGGGGATTATAAACTTCCCTGGCCACCCCCGCCTACCAGCCGTCCAGTCAAGCCACCTGGTAACGGGGATGCTTCCCCCCTCCCCCAGCTACCGCTTCCGCTCTCCACCCACCCGAGTTTGCCGTTAAGGTCGCACGAAGCGCGCTGTCTCGCGAAGTGAGACTTCGCGAGGGGCCCACCGCCCACTCCTCACCGGCTGAAAGAGGAAAAGAGGACAAAGGCAAGAACCGAAGAATCTTTAACCAGATGGGCGGGGGGACTCTCTTCAGCGTCCGGATGCGGTCGGCCCGGGGAGGGCCGCACGAAAAAGGCGGCGAGCACCTCTCGGGAGGGGAGAGGCTGGTGGAAAGGAGGCTTCTCCCCTCTGCCGTTCACCGCCTCCTTCTGAGGGGACTCCGGGGAGGAGAAGCGGATTTCCTGCAGATCACGGTGGAGGCCATCTCCTTGGAGAAAGTAGCCAGCGGGACCTCCCTCCCGGTGACCATTGTCCCCGAGGGAGACCTGGAGGAGAACCGGAAGGCGGCCCTTCGCCTCCTGAACCTCGTGGGGGTATCCGTAAAGGCCCTGGAAAGGGCCTTCGAGCTCTTGGAGAGAGGCGCCGCTCCCGGGGGAGGAAAGATAAGAGGAGCAGCGGTTCTTGACCCGGCCACCGGGGAGAGACTGGATCCCGATCCCCGGCGGGGATTCCGGGTCTCCCATCTGGACTTCAACCCCGGAGTTCGCCGGCGGCTGGAAAGACTTATGCGGGCGGTGGGGATCACCGGGTTCCGCTTCCCCGAAGCCCTGGCCATAGCCACAAAAAGCACCTGGGCCGGCACCCGGGCCGAGGTATGCTGGTCGGACGACCCGGACTACGAGGCCGGCTACGTGGCCTCCCCTCTGTTCGGTTACGTGCGCCTGGATCCCTTCAAACCCCGGGGATTCCCCCGGGGAGGAAGGGTTTTCTTCTTTCCCTCCTCCCTCCCCCTGGAGGAATACCGCCAGAAGCTGGAGGAAGCTCCCTTCCTCATCGAAGGTCTGGGGGAGATCCGGGTGATGTCCAGAAAGACCCTGCTCTGGGAGCTGGAGCAGAAGCTGGCCTCCCCCCCAGCCACCCGCCCGCACCCCGCCGGGGATCTCCGTTGAGCTCCGTCTCCCGCCTTACGGCCTTCTGCCGCCGAGAACTGGATAACCTCGCCGCCCGGGGGCTCCTCCGCTTTCCCCGCCAGCTCCAGCCCCTTCCCGGAGGCCGGGCTCTGCTTGAGGGAAAAGTGGTGCTCTCCTTCGCCTCCAACGACTATCTGGGGCTCGGGCATCACCCCCGGGTTAGGGAAAAAGAGGAGGAGATGCCGGGGGCGGGGGGAGCCCGCACCGCCGGGGGGGAGAGGATCGTTCACCGGGAGCTGGAGCGGACCCTGGCCGAATGGTGCGGAGAGGAGGAAGCCCTTCTTTTCAGCTCCGGCTATCTGGTGGGAGTGGGGATCATCCCCGCCCTGGCCGGGCCGGGTGACCTCATACTGAGCGACCAGCTGAATCACTCCAGCCTCATAGACGGATGCCGTCTCAGCGGGGCCGAGGTCCGGGTCTACGCCCACGCGGATCCCGAAGCGGCAGAAGCCATCCTCCGCCGGGAGCGTCACCTATTCCGCCACTGCCTCATCGTCACCGATTCCGTCTTCAGCGCCGACGGGGACCTCGCCCCCCTTCCCCATTTGAGCGAGCTGGCCGAGAGGTACGAGGCCTGGCTCCTCGTAGATGAAGCCCATGCCCTAGGAGTGCTCGGCCCCCGGGGGGGAGGAGCGGCTGAACTTTTCGGCCTCCAGGGCCGCCTCGCCGTGCGCACGGCCACTCTGAGCAAGGCCCTGGCCTCCCAGGGGGGGATAGCTCTCGGATCCGCCCCCCTCAGGCAGTTTCTCCTCCACCGCTCCCGCCCCGCCCTCATGTCCACCATGCTCTCCCCCTGGCTGGCCCGATCCGCCCTCCGGGCCGCCGAGATAGCGAGAAGGGAGAGCTGGCGCCGGGAGAGGATCCAAGAGAACTCCCACCTGCTGCGGGAGGGACTCCGGGATATGGGCTTCTCCATCCCCGATCAGCCCACGGCCATCGTCCCCCTGGTGGTGGGGGAGCCGGAGCAGGCCCTCCGTCTCGCCGCCTCCCTCCTGGAAGAGGGGGTTTTCGTCCCCGTCTTCCGGCCCCCAGCCGTCCCCCCGGGGACGGCTCGCCTCCGCTTCACCGTAACCGCCGCCCACAGGCGGGAGGACATAGAAGAGGCCCTTTCCGCCCTCCGGCGCTGCCTCGGCCGGGCAAAAGCGCAGGTGACGGCCGGCTGCCCGTGAAGGGGATCTTCGTCTCCGGCACCGGCACCGAGGTGGGGAAAACGGCCGTAGCCGGGGGGATAGCCTGGCACCTGCGGAGGCGAGGGGTGAAGGTAGGGGTGTTCAAGCCCGTGGCCACCGGGCTTTCCCCTGCGGAGCGTGACCGGGGTCGGGGAGACCCCGGCTTCCTCTCCCTCCTGGCCGGGGTGCGGGAAGATCCCGCCCTGGTCTGCCCCCTCGCCTTCTCCGCTCCCGCCGCCCCTCTGGTGGCCGCCGAGGCCGAGGGCCGGGAGGTGGACCTCGAGGCCGTCTTCCACGCCTACCGGAGGCTCCGGGAGAAATACGACTTCCTGATAGTGGAAGGAGTAGGAGGCCTGGCCGTACCCCTCACCCGGGAGGTGGACAACGCCTCCCTGGCCTCCCTCCTGGGGCTCCCCCTGCTTCTCGTCTCTCCCCCGGGGCTGGGGGCCATAAACCTCTGCCTTCTCGCCACCCACTATGCCCGCTGCCGCGGTCTCCCCCTCCTGGGGTTCGTTACCTGCTTCACCGCGCCCCCCCAGGGCGACCTGGCCGAAAGGACTAACCCCGCGGTCATCTCCTCCCTGGCCGGCCTCCCCTTCCTAGGCCACGTCCCCCATGTTCCCGGCCTGGACGTGGCCACCCTCCGCCCGGCCCAGCTCGGCCCCCTCGTGGAGCAAAACCTGGCCTGGCCCGAACTCCTCCCCTAGCCGGAAATCCCGGGCCACCTCCGAAAGATGCACGGGATCTACCTCCCAAGCCGCCACCAGACGAAAAAACCGGAGCGCCGCCTCCTCCTCTCCCAGATCCCCGGACACTCCCATCCTTCTCCCCTTCCGGCAGACGGCGAAATAGCTCCTCCCGCCCTTTTCCGCCACCTCCCAGACTGACACCTTATAGCTCCCCTCTCCCCTTTCGCCCACCAACCTGAACCTCAATCTAACCCACCTCCTCTTCGATTTTCTATTCATGGAATTCTTTTTCTGAAAAGCATTTCCTCTCTGGCCTTCTGCCGCAAGTTTCGACAGTTTTCGACAGATAGTAGCTTCAGGGAAAGAGGAGGCGGCGACGTACGGGGCCCAGCAGAGCCGGAGTCGGAGAGGGTGCCCCGGAAGGAATTCGACGCATTTCGACATCCACTGACCCCTCTATGCCGTCCTGGCGCACCATCTGCCGGTGAAAATGGCAGAGTCCGTTCACTATCAAGGCTAGACCCCCGTGCCGTCCTGGCGGTGGAGAGCGAGCGCGACGGAACGCCTGGCGACCAGCCCTTTTCCCTTTCAAGTAAAAGGGGCTAAAATCCCCCTGTGCGCCTTTGAGTCCTTCCGGGGCCCGGTCTTAGGGCGGGCCTTCTTCCTGGTCCTCCTTCTAACCCTACTGGCCACGCTTTGGGGGTGCGCTCCCAGGGAGAGCCCGCCTCCTCTGCGCCTGGGGATATGGGAATCCCCCCGGGAGTTTTTTCTCCCCTGGGAAGAGCTGAATTCGGCCGAGCGGGAGCTGGCGAGCTTTCTCTTCCGGGGGCTCTACCGCCGGGAGCCGGACTTCCGCCTGGTACCGGAGCTGGCGGAAGGCTACACTCCCCTTCCCGGGGGGCGCTCTTTCGCCTTCCGCCTGCGCCGTCTTTCCTGGCCTGACGGGTCCCCCATCACCGTAGCCGACTTCGCTTACTCCTTCCTCAGCGCCCTAAAATACGGGGGCCCCTATCGGGACCCCCTGCTAGCCGTGGAAGGGGCACCGGAATACGTCCAGGGCCGCTCCCCGGGGGTGAAGGGAATCCGACTCCCCGATCCCCGCACAGTGGAGGTGACCTTCCGGGAGCCCTCCCCGGAGGCTTTTTCCGCCTTCGTCCTTCTGCCCCTCGTTCCCGCCCGGTTCCAGGGGAAGATGACGGGAGCCGGGCCTTACCGGTGGGAGAGGGTTTTCCGGGACGGCCAGGGGAGAGTGGTGAGAGTGGATCTCTCTCCCCGGAAGAACCGCCTCCCCCGGGTCTCCCTGGTTTTGGTCAGCCCCCCTCTGGACTCCCGCCTTTTTGGGGCCGGTCTTCTCGATCTGGTAGAGGTACGGGGGAAGGCCCCCGCTGCGACCGCAGGGGGCGGTCCCGTCTCCCTGGTGGAAGGTCCGGGGAACGGGTATTACCTGCTCCTTTTGCGGGGGGAGGCCCGGCTGAAGCAGGCCCTGGAATCCGGCCTCGACCGCAGGGCCTTCATCCGGGAGGTCCTCCCCGGCCCGGCCCGGCCCATGGCCTGGATGTTCCCCCCTGGTTCCTGGGCCGAGCCCCCGAACCCCTACCCCTTCCCCTTCGACCCGGAGTACGCCCGCTCCCTGCTCCGGGAGGCGAAGGGTGACCGACCGACTCTGGAACTTCTCTACCTTCAGGGCCATCCGGTGATGGAGCGGGGGGCCAGGTGGCTCGGAGAGAGCCTCAGCCGCCTGGGAATCAAGGCAGAGCTCCGCCCCGCCCGGCAGCGAGATCTGGTGGAACGCCTCCGGAAGAAGGAGTTTCGCCTCTACCTCTTCTCCCTTCCCTACGGATTCGGGGTCTTCCCCGAACCGCTCTTCCGCCCCGGAGGATTCGGCGAGCCGGCCAACTACCCCCCGAAGCTCCGGGAGAGGGCCTGGGCCGCCCTGTCCGCCCCCTCTTCGCTGACCGAAGCCTACCGCCAGATGGCTCGGGAGGCGGCCGGGGAAACCCCCTACCTCTTCCTGGCCTCCGACCTGCGCACCTACGCCTTCGGCCCCCGGATAAAGAAGCTGGTGGTGGGACCGGAGGGGCTGGGATTCTATGTAGACAGGTGGCTGCTGAGGGAGGGGGATGGCCCTTCCCGAAGCAGAGGGAATTGATTTAACCGGGGGGACCGGCCATCCCCTTGTGCTATAATCCTCCCGAGTTGGCCGGCCGGGATGAGGTGCTACGGGTGGCTCGACTGGCACGCCTGGGCATCGAGGGGGAGGAAGCCGACCTTCTGGTCCCCCAGATAACCAGAATCCTCGAATATTTCACCCAGCTTGAGGAGGTGGATACCTCGGAGATCGAGCCCACCTTCCACGTCCTACCCCTCGCCAACGCCTGGCGGGAGGACAAGCCCGCCCCCGGCCTTTCCCCCCAGGAGATCCTGGCCCTGGCTCCGGACCGGGAAGGAGACTACTTCCGGGTGCCCCGGGTCCTGGAAGAACGGGAAGCCGGGGAATGAACCTCCTGGAAGAAACGGCCTCCGGCATCCTCCGCCTTCTCCAGGCCAGGGAGGTCAGCTCCCGGGAAGTGGTGGAGGCCTTCCTCGAGCGTCTCGAGGAGGCGGAGCCTCTTGTGCAGGCCTTCCTTTCCGTGCGGGCCGAGGAGGCGCTCCGGGAGGCGGAGGAAGCGGACAGAAAAAGGGCCCGGGGAGAGAGGGTAGGCCTCCTCGAAGGACTTCCCGTGGCTATCAAGGACAACATAGCGGTTCGGGGTCTACCCACTACCTGTGGATCCCGGATTCTGGAGAACTTCATCTCCCCTTACGACGCCACGGCGGTGGAAAAGCTCAAGGCGGAGGGAGCCATCATCATGGGAAAGACCAACCTCGATGAGTTCGCCATGGGCTCCTCCTGCGAGAACTCGGCCTTTTTCCCCACCCGCAACCCCTGGGACACCAGCCGGGTGCCGGGAGGCTCCAGCGGGGGGTCGGCGGCGGCGGTGGCCGCCCGGGAGATTCCCCTGGCTCTCGGCTCGGACACCGGGGGATCCATCCGCCAGCCGGCCGCCCTCTGTGGGGTGACGGGGCTGAAGCCCACCTATGGCCGGGTTTCCCGCTACGGTCTTGTGGCCTTCGCCTCCTCCCTCGACCAGATCGGCCCCCTCGGTCGGGACGCCGAGGACTGCGCCCTCTGCCTCTCCGTCATCGCCGGCCGGGATCCCCGGGACGCTACCTCCGCTCCTCACGAGGTCCCCGACTACACCGCCCATCTTGTCCCCGAGATCCGGGGGTTGCGGCTGGGTATCCCCCGGGAGTACTTCAGCCGGGGAGTGGAGACCGGGGTACGGGAGGCGGTAGAGGAGGCCCTGAGCATCCTGGCCGATCTGGGAGCGGAGGTGGAGGAGTGCTCCCTCCCCCACACCCCCTACGGGGTAGCCGCGTACTATCTGATAGCCCCGGCCGAGGCCTCTTCCAATCTGGCCCGCTACGACGGCGTCCGCTACGGCTACCGGGCCCAGGCCGAGGACTACCTGAGCCTGTACCTCCGCACCCGGGGACAAGGTTTCGGGAGAGAGGTCCGCCGCCGCATCATCCTGGGCACCTACGCCCTGAGCTCGGGATACTACGACCAGTACTACCTCAAGGCCCAGAAGGTGCGCACCCTCATCCGGCGGGATTTCGACCAAGCCTTCAAACGGTATGACCTTCTGGTCACCCCCACTTCCCCCACCGTGGCCTTCCGGCTGGGGGAGAAAGTGGAGGATCCCCTGGCCATGTACCTCTCCGACGTTTGCACCATCCCCCCCAACCTGGCCGGTCTTCCGGCCATCTCCATTCCCTGCGGGTTCTCCGCCGGACTCCCGGTGGGGATGCAGCTCATCGGTCCCCTCTTCAGCGAGGGACTTCTTCTCCAGGTGGCCTACGCCTTCCAGCAGGCCACTGACTTCCACCGCCGACGCCCGCCTCTTGGGGGGGTGAGCGAGTGAGCTGGCGGGAGAGGTTCGAGGCGGTGATCGGACTGGAGGTGCACGTGGAGCTCCAGACCCGGACCAAGATGTTCTGCGGCTGCGAGGTCCGGTTCGGCGCCCCCCCCAATAGCCTCGTCTGCCCGGTATGCCTGGGGCTGCCTGGTTCCCTGCCCGTCCCCAACCGCCGAGCGGTGGAATTCGCCGTCAAAGCGGCCCTGGCCCTGGGATGCGAGATCGCCCCCTTTACCAAATTCGACCGGAAAAACTACCACTACCCCGATCTGCCTAAAAACTACCAAATCTCTCAGTACGACCAGCCCATCGGGAGAGGGGGAGGTCTTGAAGTGGAGGGGAGACTGATCCGCCTGAGACGGCTGCACCTCGAGGAAGACACGGGAAAGTCCCTGCACGAAGGAACGGGGCCCTTCTCCCTCTTGGACTTCAACCGGGCGGGGGTGCCCCTCCTGGAGATCGTCTCCGAGCCGGACATCCGGGAGCCGGAGGAGGCCCGGAAGTTCCTGCAGGAGCTGAGGCTGGTGATGCTTTATGCCGGGGTCTCCGACTGCCGGATGGAGGAAGGATCCCTCCGTTGCGATGCCAACATCTCCCTCCGGCCCCGGGGCTCCTCGGATCTCGGGGTGCTGGTGGAGATAAAGAACATGAACTCCTTCCGCTCGGTGGAGAGGGCTCTGGAGTATGAGGCGGAGCGCCAGGCGGCCATCCTCCTGAGCGGCGGGCGGGTGGTCAGGGAAACCCGGCACTGGGACGAAGGGAGGGAGCTCACCTTCCCCTCCCGGAGCAAGGAGGAGGCCCATGACTACCGCTACTTTCCCGACCCCGACCTGGTACCGCTGGAGCTGAGACCGGAGTGGATAGAGGAGATCCGGAGGGAGCTCGGGGAGATGCCCTCTTCCCTCCGCGCCCGCTACCGGGAGCTGGGGCTGGGGTCCAAGGAAACCGAAGCCCTGGTGGAAGACCCTCAGGCCGCCCGCTTCTTCGATCGGGCGGTGGAGCTCGGAGCCCCACCCCGGGAGGCCGCCCACTGGATGGTCACCGAACTCCGGGGCCTTCTGCGGGAGAAGGGGAAGGATCTCGCTGCCACCAGGCTCTCCCCCGCCCATCTATCGGAGCTCCTCTCCCTCCTCCGGGAGGGGGCCATCTCCGGCCCGGTGGCCAAAAAGGTCCTGGCGCTCTCCTGCGAGACGGGGCAATCCCCCCGGCAGATAGTCCAGGAAGAGGGGCTAGAGCAGATCAGCGACCGGGAGAACCTGAGAAAGGTGGCCCTTCAGGTCATCCGGGAGAACGCCAAAGCGGTAGGGGACTACCGGAAGGGCAAGACCCAGGCCCTCACCTACCTGGTGGGGCAGGTAATGCGGCTGAGCCGGGGAAAGGCCAACCCCTCCCTGGCGGGAGCGGTGCTGGAGGAGATATTGAAGGAGGAGGGAGATGGAGGAGCAGGGGAAAAGGGCTGAGGAGAGGTTGGGATGGGAAGGAGTAGAGCGGCTGGTGGAAAAGCTCCTGGAGCAGTTGCCCGATCCCCAGGGCTACGACGCCATTCTCTCCATCACCCGGGGGGGGATGATACCGGCCGCCCTTCTGAGCGAGGCCCTGGACATAAGAAACATCATGGTGGCCGCCGTAGTTTTCTACCAGGGACCGGGCGAGCAACAGAAAAAGAGGCCCTTTTTCTGGCAGTTCCCTGAAGGGGAGCTCGTATGCCAGAAAAGGATTCTCGTGGTGGACGACATCTGGAGCGACGGGCGGACGGCCATGGCGGTGAAGATCAGGCTCATCGCCTCGGGGGCCAAGCCGGAGGTGGCCGTCTTGCACTACCGTCCCGCCGACTCCCAGTACCCCAACGAGCGACCGGATTACGTGGGGGCGGTGACGGACAAGTGGATAGTCTACCCCTGGGATCGGCGGGCGGAGGGGAAGCTTGAGCCCCGATGAGGAAGCGGAGGTGGAGATCCAGGCCCTGGCCGGGGCCGACGGGCTGGCAAAGATAGAGGGGCTGGTGATCTTCGTCCCCTTCTCCGCTCCGGGAGACCGGCTGCGGGTGAGAATCAGGGAAAAAAAGAAGGATTACGCCCGGGCGGAGATAGTGGAGGTGCTCCGGCCGGGACCGGACCGGGCCTCCCCCTTTTGCCCGGCGTTCGGGGAGTGCGGGGGCTGCGACTGGCAGCACCTGGCGCTCGAAGCCCAGATCCGCTGGAAAGCCCGTCTTCTTCAGGAGTCCCTGCAGCGGATAGGCAAGATCTCCTGGCCTCAGGTGGAAGTGATTCCCTCTCCTCAAGACCGGGGTTACCGGAAAAAGTCAGCGGTGGCCTTCCGGCCCCGGGGAGCAGGGTTTTTCCGCCGCCGGAGCCACGAGGTGGTGCCCGTAGACGCCTGTCCTGTCCAGGCGGAGGGATTGAACCGCCTTCTCCGAGCGGTGAAGGAGCTGGGGCTTCCTCCCTACGACGAGGAATCGGGAGAGGGGCTCCTCCGCCACCTGGTGGGCCGGGAGAACCGGAAAGGCCAGGTGCTGGCCTGTCTTGTGGTCACCCGCCTTCCCCTTCCGGCAGAGATCTCCTGGGGGGAGCGCCTGGCCCGGGAAGTCCCGGGACTGGTGGGAGTGGCGGTCAATCTGAATCCCTACCGGACCAACGTGATACTGGGAGAGAAAACCCTCACCGTGTGGGGAGAATCTTACATTTTCGAGGAGCTGGACGGCCTGTCCTTCCGCATCTCTCCCCCGGCCTTCTTCCAGGTGAACCCCGATCAGGCCGAGGCCCTCTACCGGCTGGCCGCCTCCTGGGCCTGTCCCCGGGGCGGGGAGATGGTGGTGGACGCTTACGCCGGTACGGGCTCCCTCACCCTCTTCCTCGCCCGGCGGGCGGGGAAGGCGGTGGGAATAGAGGAGGTGGCGGAGGCGGTGGAGGACGCCCGGGCCAACGCGACCCTAAATGGCATAAAAAACGTCTTCTTCCATCGGGGTCAGGTAGAAGAGCTCCTCCCCCACTTCCGGGCCGAGACGGTGGTCCTCGACCCCCCGCGCCAGGGCCTCACCCCCCGAGCCCTGGCTGCCCTCCTGCAGGTTTCCCCACCCCGGGTGGTCTACGTCTCCTGCTCCCCCGCTACGCTGGCCCGGGACCTCCGGTACCTCACGGAAAGCGGCTACCGGCTCCGGAATCTCGCCGCCTTCGACTTTTTCCCCCACACCGCCCACGTGGAAGCGGTAGCTCTCCTGGAGCGGGAGAGAAAGCGCTTGAGCACCCGCGCTTCCTGACTACCGCTCTTGACCCCCGAACCGAGAAAAAGGCCGGATCAAGCGGTGGTTTAGCCGAAGCCGGTGCCTACACCTCCCGCTTCCCCTTACTTCTTGGCCGGGTAGGCCTTGTAGGTGGGCTCCTCCGCCTCCACCTTGTTCACCCGGGCCTTCAAGGGGGCGATGACGTGGTCCTCCATGGTCTTGGCCAGTTGAGAGAAAAGCTGCTTGGCCGCCTGATCCTGGGTGTCCAGGGCGAAGGACTTCAGGTTGGCCGCCACCGATTCCGCCTGGGCCAGGGTCATATGCAGTTTCTGCCCTACCGTCACCGGGAATCACCTCCCGGTTTTTCGGTTTTCCCGGGGACAACCGGAACTATGCTGTAAGTTTCGGGTTAAGGGGGGGCAGCTGAAGCTGACCCCACCCGAGAGGCCAGCCGCTTGAGGACTTATCCTAAAATCTAGAACGCGAGGTGGACTCAGACACAGAGAAAAAGACGGCTCTCGTCCTGAAGGCAGCGGAGATGCTGGGGCTGGAGGCCCGGGTCACCGACGCCCGACCTCTTCCTCTCGCCCCACTCCTGGAAAGGCGCCGGCAACTGGGGTTGGAGTGCCCCTTCGAGACCGGGGAGCCGGAGGACCGGTGCCGACCGGACCGCTTCCTGCCCGGGGCCTGCTCCGTGCTGGTGGCCGCCCTGCCCTATGCCCGCCCCTGGCCCCGGGTGGAGGACGGCCCCGGACGGGGGGTGGTCTCCCGCTACGCCTGGGGAGAGGACTACCACCGGGTACTGCGCCAGAGGCTCGGGGATCTGGCCCGGCACATGGAAGACCTCTTCCCCGGGGCGAGATGGCGGATTCAGGTGGACGCGGGACCCCTTCCCGAGCGGTATCTGGCCTGGAAGGCGGGGCTGGGGTGGGTGGGGAGGAACGGCTGCTTCTACACGGAGAGGCACGGATCCTATGTGCTTCTCGGGATCCTGGTCACCGACGCCCCGCTCTTCCCGGGAGACCGGGCTGAGGACGAGCGCCGCTCCCTCTTCGACCGCTGCGGCTCCTGCCGGCGGTGCCTCGAGGCCTGCCCCACGGGCGCGCTCCGCGAAGCGGATGAAAGCAGCACTCCCCTTCCCCCAGGCCACTCCGGCCCCACCTACTACTTTCTCGACCACCGCCTCTGTCTCGCCTACCTCACCCAGGCCCGGGACTTCCCCCTCGAGCTGCGGCCCCGCCTTGGCCGCCGGCTGTGGGGGTGCGACACCTGCCAGGACGTCTGCCCCTGGAACCGGGGGAAAGCGCGGGGAGATCCCCCGCCCCCGGACCTGGCCCGCCCCCGCCTGGAGGAGACGGCCTGCCTGACCCGGGGGGAGTTCCGCCGCCTCTTCGGCGGCACCGCCGCCTCCTGGCGGGGTCCGGCCGTGCTCCGCCGCAACGCCCGGATCATACTGGAACACCTGTACCGCCATGCCCCGGGCCGGGTTCCGGTACCACCCCGGGCCGCGCCATCGGCGGCCGCGGAAAGAGGGTAACCGGTCCCGGATGCCGAATATCCTCTGGTACCGGGGCCGGAAAGTCGGATCTACCAGTTCAGGTTTGGCTCAGCGATTCAGCGACCCTCCGGTGAACCGGCAAAAGAGATCCAATCCGGGAAAGGGAGAGGAGAAGGTCATGGAGATGGAAGTGCTACTTAAGGAAGAAAAGGTCTTCCCGCCTCCGGAGGAGTTCCGGAAGAGGTCCAACGCCTCTCCAGACCTCTACCGGCGGGCGAAGGAGGACCGGCTCGGGTTCTGGGAGGACATGGCCCGGAGGCTGGACTGGTTCCGCCCCTGGGAGAGGGTGCTGGAGTGGGACCCCCCCTTCGCCCGCTGGTTCATCGGGGGACAGCTCAACGCCTGCCACAACTGCGTGGACCGGCACGTGGCCACCTGGCGGCGGAACAAGGCGGCTATCGTGTGGGAGGGAGAGCCCGGGGAGGAGCGGGTGCTCACCTATCAAGACCTCCACCGGGAGGTGCAGAAGGCAGCCTGGGTCCTGCAAAGCCTGGGGGTGGGGCCCGGGGACCGGGTGGCCATCTACCTCCCCATGATCCCGGAGCTTCCAGTGGCCATGCTGGCCTGCGCCCGCATCGGGGCCGTGCACACGGTGGTCTTCGCCGGATTTTCAGCGGAGGCCCTGCGGGAGCGGATAAACGATGCCGGAGCTAAGGTGCTCATCACCGCCGATGGGGGCTACCGGCGGGGGCAGGTGATTCCCCTCAAGAGGTACGCGGACGAAGCCCTCGCGGGTGCCCCTTCGGTGGAGAAGGTCATCGTGGTGCGCAGGGTGGGGGACCCAAGCCTCGGAGAGCTCGAGCCGGGAAGGGATCTCTACTGGCACGAGCTCATGGCCAGCGCCTCCCTCGGCGTCCCCTGCGTTCCCCGGGAGGCCGAAGATCCCCTCTACATCCTCTACACCAGCGGAAGCACGGGCAAACCCAAGGGGGTGCTCCACACCACCGGCGGCTATCTCACCCAGGTGGCGGCCACCACCTACTACGTATTCGACCTGAAAGAAGAAGACCTTTACTGGTGCACGGCGGACATAGGATGGGTGACCGGCCACAGCTACGTGGTCTACGGTCCCTTGGCGGAAGGGGCCTCGGTACTAATGTATGAGGGGGCCCCGGACTGGCCGGCCCGGGACCGCTTCTGGCAGCTCGTCGAGAAGTACCGGGTGACCGTTTTTTACACCGCCCCCACCGCCATCCGCACCTTCATGTGCTGGGGGGAGAACTATCCCGCCGGGCGAGACCTCTCCAGCCTCCGCCTTCTCGGTTCAGTGGGAGAGCCCATCAACCCGGAGGCCTGGCTCTGGTACCACCGCCACATCGGAGGAGGACGCTGCCCGGTGGTGGACACCTGGTGGCAGACGGAAACCGGGGCCATCATGATCACCCCTCTCCCCGGGCTGACCGACCTCAAGCCCGGATCGGCCACCCTGCCCTTCCCCGGGGTGAAGGCGGCGGTGGTGGACGGTGAGGGCAGAGAGGTTCCCCCGGGCCAGGGGGGATACCTCGTCCTCACCGAGCCCTGGCCGGCCATGCTCCGCACCCTTTACGGCGATCCGGAGAGATATAAGGAGGTCTACTGGTCCCGCTTCCCCGGGATCTACTTTACCGGGGATGGAGCGCGAAAGGACGGGGACGGCTACTTCTGGCTACTCGGCCGGGTGGACGACGTGCTGAACGTCTCCGGCCACCGGCTGAGCACTATGGAGCTGGAGAGCGTGCTTATCGAGCACCCGGCGGTCACCGAGGCAGCGGTGATCGGCCGCAGCCACCCGGTGAAGGGGCAGGCGGTGGTGGCCTTTGTTACCTTGCGGGAGGGTGAGGTGGGCGGACCCACACTAGAGCAGGAGCTCAAAAAGTACGTGGCCCGGAGAATCGGGCCCATCGCCCGGCCGGAGGATATCATCTTCACCGCCGCCCTTCCTAAGACGAGGAGCGGCAAGATCATGCGCCGGCTACTCCGGGACATCGCCGAGGGCCGGGCGCTGGGAGACACCACTTCCCTTGCCGACCCCGAGGTGATCGAGAGGCTAAAGGAGCTTTACGCCGAAGAAAGTTAAACACTACCGGCACTGCCCGAGCGAGCACCTTCCCCGCGCCCGGTCAGAGTAGCAGTTATGAAGCCTCGGCCAGAGCGGAGAGAAAGGTCTCCAGAGACGAGGCCGGGTTGACCTCTAAGAACCGGATCCCGGAGATGTCTTTGTCCGTGCGGGTCACCTTGCCCTGAACCCAGACCCCGGAGCCGCGCAGGTTTACCAGGGCCTCGATGCGCTGGCCGGGCAAAAGCTCTCCCCGGTGGCGGAGAAGCATCCCGCTCAGGCTTAAATCTAGGGTCTCTCCCTGGGCGAAGGAGGAGCCCCCGTAGAGGCGGTAGGACACCGGCAGGCGGACCGGGAAGCGGCGGTGCTGTCGCCTCTGGATCTCCTCTTCCTTCTCCAGCCTCACCCGGACGGGAGGGAGGGAAGGGTCGGAGACCACCGTCCCCAGGGCCAGGTGTAACCCCCCCTCCCGGCTTTCATGGACGATCACCTTAGCGCCTTCCTCTAATTGGGAGAGAACCTCCGGATCCTCCGGGGAGAGCAACATCTCCCCCTCCCGCGCCTCCTCTACCCGGAAGAGAAGCAGGGAAACGGGCCCCGCCGGCATTCTCCTGCCCTTCAGGCTGGCCAGCCGGGGCTCTATGACCTCCACCCGGACCCGGGACAAGACACCACCTCCCTCACCTTAACGGAGGCGGGAAACGGACCCCGCTCCAGGGTTCTACCGCCCGTATCCCCTATATCACCGGCCAGGGTCCCGGAGGGCCGCTGGATCCACCTCCTGGAAAGCCCGGGCCTCCCCCCGACTCCCGGAACCAGCCTTTCGCCAACCCCGTCCGTGCCGCCTCCCGGCGGTCGGAGAAATGGGGACAGAGGCCGAAGGCTACCGGGGAGCGGAGAGGTTCCCCCCGGTCCGGGCAGAACTGGCAGAGCCCGAACCCGTTGTACCGGCAACCGTACTCGGCGCACGGATAGAGGTTCACTCCACGTCGCTGGCCACCACGGGCTGGTACTCCACCCGGCGGGTCGCCTCGTCGTCGAGGCTCTGAAACCGGGGAGCCAGCTTCTCCAGCACCTCCGGCATGGTGGTGTACTCCATTTCCTCCATGGGCAGCCGGTGGGGCTCGAAGGGACCGAGCCTCCGCATGTAGTCGGCGAGAAAGTTGGCCATCTCCCGCGCCCGGTCGAAGGACTTGTCGGAGAAGAAGTCATTGGGGCCCACCAAACGGCCGTTGGCCAGTTGAAACCCGAGCGCCACCACCCGCGGCGGTCCGTCGAACCTGGAGGGACGGGCATCGGCCATGGATACGGGCATGAGGGGGCCGCAGTGGGATCCCCGCATCCACCCGGCCACAAGATGGGGGAAGGCAAAGGGCTCCAGCACCTCCCCCACGGCGGGAAGACCGCTCTGGGCCCGCACAATCATCACCGGGTCGTCCTTGCCTATGTATCTGCCGGCCATAAGGGAGAGCCTCTGGGTGCTGGTGGTGGCCGCTATCTCGTTCAGGGTTTTGGAGTAAACCGACTTGATCACGTACCGGCCCGGGGTGCCGATGAAAACCAGCATGTCGTACATCTCCTCGGGGCAGGAGAAGGTGATCTTTTTGTGCTCGATCAGATCGTGTACCTCAAAGAGAAACCCGTCGTGCATCTTGGGATCAATCACCAGTCCGGCGGTGTTGAAGGGGTCGGCGAACATGCGGAAAAGGGGAAAGTTCCACGCCCCGGGCTCGGTCTTGTCGGCCATAAAAACGACGACCGGCTCGGAAGGCCGTTCCACGAACTCCATCTCCGCCACTCCCGGCCCCATTCCCTTGACGTTGCCGGAGAAGGCGGTGGAGAGTAGGTCCTGCCCCGCCCCATAGAGCTTCAATTCTTTAGCCACCTCCGTGACCTGAAGGAAGGTGTTCCAGGCCAGGGAGTGGATGTCTTCGGAGTCAACTCCCCGCCGGTGGGTCATGATCAGGTTGACATCGTCCCCCACCGTCCCCACATAGGCGTCTATCAGGAGACCCCGGCCCTTGGCCTCCTCGAGAACGCTCCAGGCTTTCTTCACCATGTCCGGATGGACGCTGGAGTGGCCGACGAACCCCCCCACGTCGGCCTTGATCACGCTCAGGGTAACCTTCTGATTTTCCATTTCCCTACCTCCTCGTCTCTAAAAGCTCTTTGGCCGCCCTCACGATGTGAGGGGCGGTCAAACCATACTCTTCCAGAAGCTCTTCCGCCTTACCCGACTGGCCGAAGAGATCCCGTACCCCGATGCGGCGCAGGCGGACGGGGTGGTTCTCCGCCAGAAACTCGGCCACCGCCCCTCCGAGCCCCCCGATTATAGAATGCTCCTCGCAGGTCACCACCGCTCCCGTCCTGGCCGCGCTGCGGGCGATAGTCTCGCCGTCCAGAGGCTTCACGGTCGAGCAGTTAATAACCTCGGCCCTTATCCCCTCCGCCGCCAGAAAATCCGCCGCCTTCAAGGCCTCGCTGACCAGAACTCCGCAGGCCACCAGGGTCACATCCCCTCCCTCCCGCAGCACTTGAGCCCGGCCTATCTCCACCTCGTGCCCCTCATCAAAAAGCACCGGCACCTTGGCCCGACCGAAACGGAGGTAGACCGGCCCCTCCCACTCCGCCGCCTTAAGGGTGAAGAGCCGGGCCTCTACCGCGTCCGCCGGAACCACCACGGTCATGTGAGGGAGCACCCGCATGAGGGCAATGTCGTCTATGGCCTGATGGCTGGCCCCATCCTCGCCCACCGTCACCCCGGCGTGGCTGGCCCCAATCTTCACGTTGAGGCGGGGATAGCAAACGGACTGGAAGAGCTGGTTCATGGTGCGCTGGGTGGCAAAGATGGCGAAGGTGGAGGCAAAGACGATCTTTCCGCTTGCCGCCAGCCCGGCGGCCACCCCCATCATGTTGGGTTCGGCTATTCCCAGGTTGAAGAACCGGTCAGGACAGGCCTTGGCGAATACCGCTGATTGGGTGGACTTGGAAAGATCGGCATCCAGGACCACCACCCGGGGATTGGTGCGGGCGAGCTCGGCCAGAGCCTGTCCGTATCCCTCCCGGGTAGCCGCCTGGGCCACAGGCCTGGCTGCCGCTGTGGTAGGACCGTGAGCCATCATACCTCGCCTCCCAGCTCGGCCAGGGCCCGGTCCCGCTGCTCCTGGTTGGGAGCCACTCCGTGCCAGTCCACCACGTTCTCCATAAAGGAAACCCCTCTTCCTTTGATCGTCCTGGCGATGATGGCCGTGGGCCGTCCCTTCGTCCTCCGGGCCTCCTCGAAGGCCCCCAGGATCTCGGGAAAGGAGTGGCCGTCTATCACCAGGGTGTGCCACCCGAAGCTCCGCCACTTGTCGGGCAAAGGCTCGAGAGCCATCACCTGCTCGGTGGGACCGTCTATCTGTAACCCGTTCCGGTCCACTATGGCCACCAGGTTGTCCAGGCGGTAGTGGGCGGCGCTCATGGCCGCCTCCCACACCTGCCCGGTCTGGCACTCTCCGTCCCCCAGGAGAGCGTAGACCCGGTAGTCCTTCCCGTCCACCCGGGCGGCGAGAGCCATGCCCACAGCGGTGGAAAACCCCTGCCCCAGAGCGCCGGTGCTCATCTCCACCCCGGGGAGCTTCTTCATGTCCGGATGCCCCTGCAGAGGGGAGTGGAGCTTCCGGAAGGAGGTCAGCCACTCCCGGGGGAAAAACCCCCTCTCCGCCAGAGCGGCATAGAGAGCAGGGGAGCAGTGGCCCTTGGAAAGTACGAACCGGTCCCGGTCCGGGTCATAGGGGTTTTGGGGATCTATGCGCAAAACCCTCCAGTAAAGGGCGGCCAGGATGTCGGCCGAGGAAAGCGATCCCCCGGGATGGCCGGAACCGGCCGCTGTGGTCATGATGATGATGTCCCGCCGGATCTGCCTGGCTATCCGGGCCAGGTCGGCGTAATCCTCGCTCACCACCGTCTCAGGCTGCATAGGTGCCCTCGAGTGCCGCGGATTCCCGGCATCCCAGGATGCGCCAGGCCACCAGCACCTGGCTCAGAGCTACGGGGTCGTACTCCTCCCGGGAAGGCAGGATAAGATCCCGGGCCCCCAGGGACCTCACCACCTCGACCATGGTCTCGCCGCTCACCGGCTCCTCCAGAGGGAGCACGGCGAAAGAGCTACCCTCCAGGGATTCCTCCTCCCTCCTTACCGGGAGGACCTCCCGCAGGCGCTCTCCGATCACCTCCTCCCCGGAACGCTCGGCCAGGCGGACCGCAATCCCCTCCCCTCTCCCCGGAACCAGGGAGACGATGAGATCGGCGAACTTCTTCTGGGGCTCTATGAAGGCCCTGATATCCGGCTGGCGTTGCTCTATCTCCTTTAGCACCGCCTCCCGGGTGTGACCTCTGTCGGTCACATCCCGGGCGATCTTCCAGCGGAGCTTCAACTCCAGATGGGTATCGAAGTAGATCTTCAGGTCCAGGGCCTGGCGGAGCATCTCCAGGAAGAGGGCATGCAACCCCTCCAGGATCACAAACTCCCGTGGCTCCACCACCTCCGGCTGGCCGAAGGTGCCCGTGGAGTGATCGTAGACCGGCTTGACGATCCTCTCCCCCCGGCGGAGCTGCCAGGCATGGTCTATGAGCAACCCGAGATCGTTGGCCTTGGGGTTGAGGGGGGTGATGCCTAAAAGCTTCCTCTGGGCCCGGTCCAGGGTGTGATAGTCGTCAAGACCTATCACCGTCACCTGCTCCGGCCCCAGAAGAGAGGCCAGATTCTGGACGTAGGTGGACTTCCCCGCCCCGCTGTCCCCGGCGATGCCCACAATAACGGGTCTCTTCATTTCCGCACCACGCTCTGGAACACCGCCTCCCAGTCGGCAAGGAACCTCTTGATCCCCGCGTCGGTCAGCGGATGCTTGACCATCTGCTCCAGCACCTTGAAGGGTATGGTGGCGATGTGGGCTCCGGCCCGGGCGGCCTCGATCACGTGCAGGGGGTGGCGGATGCTGGCGGCGATGATCTGGGTGGCGATGCCGTACTGCCGGAAGATGTGGGCCAGGTCCCGCACCGTCTGGAGGCCGTCGGTGGATATGTCGTCCAGCCGCCCCACGAAGGGACTTATGTAGGTGGCCCCGGCCCGGGCGGCAAGCAACCCCTGGTTGGGGGTGAAGACCAGGGTGACGTTGGTCTTGATCCCCTCCCGGCTTAAAATGCTCACCGCCTCCAGGCCCGCCTCGGTCATGGGAATCTTGATGGTGGCATAGGGAGACCAGCGGGCGTAACGCCGCGCCTCCTCCACCATGCCCTCGGCGTCGAGGGACAGCACCTCCACGCTGATGGACTCCACCGGGCTCAAGGACTCGTCCCCGATCCGGGTAATCTCCCGGATCACCTGCTCCATGTCCACCGGACCTTCCTTGGCCATGAGCGTGGGGTTGGTGGTGACTCCGGAGAGGATCCCCCACCGGGCGACTGTCTCGATCTCCTTGAGATTGGCCGTGTCTATGAAGATCTTCAAGGCTCCCCTACCCCCTGATGTCCGTCTTCTTCGCCTTCCTATGATAAGGGTCTCCCCCCCGGGAAATCAACGGCAATCCTTCGCCCCCTTGCCTTTTTTGGCTCTCTGAAATAGCTTTTTTACAAGATTCCCTCGGGGAGGCGGGGTGATTTGGGAACCAGGGTGCTTTTGGACCGGGCTTTCGATCCTTTGGAGACGGTGGAAAGGGCGCTCGTGCTTCACGAGCCGGAAGCGGTGCTGGAGATGGTCAAGGAGTCCGGCCTCCGGGGACGAGGGGGGGCGGGGTTTCCCGCCGGACTGAAGTGGCAGGCGGTGGCCGGCTCCGGTAGCCCGGACCGGTTCATTGTGGCCAACGGGGCGGAAGGAGAGCCCGGTAGCCTCAAGGACCGCTTCCTCATGGAGCACCGGCCGGATCTCATAGTGGGTGGGATCATCCTAGCCGCCTGGGCCACAGGGGCTAAAAAGGCCTATCTCTACGTCCACCATGGGGCGGAAGAAGCGCGCCGCTCCCTGGATGAGGCCGTTTCCCGGGCCAGCGGGAGAGGGCTGCTCAAACGGGTGGGGCTGGAGGTGGAGGTGGTCTCCGCCTCCATAGGGTATGTGGCCGGGGAGGAGACGGCGGTGATCCAGAGCATCGAAGGAAAGCCGGCTCTCCCCCAGGTGAAGCCCCCCTACCCCACGGCGAAGGGGCTCTTCGGATGTCCCACGGTGGTGAACAACATGGAGACGTTAGCCCACGTTCCGGGGATAGTGGAACGGGGACCGGAGTGGTTTCGCTCCCTGGGGACCGAGGACACCCCCGGCACCCTGCTCCTCACCCTGAACGGGGTCAAGCAACCGGGAGTATACGAGTTCCGGGCCGGGACCCGGCTGATAGACGCCATCTCCGCAGCCGGAGGGGCCCGGGGCAAGATAAAGGCCGTGCTCCCCGGGGGATATTCTTCGGGCTTTCTGGGCTACGGCGATCTCGATGTGCCCCTCGAGTACTCCGCCCTCCGGGAGAAGGGCTCTTTCCTCGGTTGCGGGGCGGTGCACGTGTTCGAGAGCGGGGAGTGCATGGTGGAGGTCACCCGCAAGATAAGCCACTTCTTCGCCGCCGAGACCTGCGGCCAGTGCTTCCCCTGCCGGAGAGGAACCCGGAACTTCCTCCGGGCCATGCTGGAGGCGGAAAGGGGCTACGCCAACGGGGAGTGGAAGAAGGGGGTGGACGAGTCCCTGGCCCTGGCAGTTAGAAAGACCATCTGCGGCCTCGTCTCCGTGGCCGCCAAGCCGGTCAGGACGGCCCTCGAGCTCTTCCCGGAGGAGTTCTCCCTCCACCTGGACGAAAAGAGGGTGGCCTGCGCGCTCTGCTCGGGAAAGGAAGCGTGAAGGTAAGGATCGCCCCCTCCATCCTCTCCGCCGACTTCTCCCGCCTGGGAGCCCAGATCCGGGAAGCGGAGGCGGGAGGGGCCGACCTCATCCACGTGGACGTGATGGACGGCCACTTCGTCCCCAACATCACCATCGGGCCCCTGGTGGTGGAGGCGGCCCGCAGGGTGACCTCGCTTCCCCTGGACGTGCATCTCATGATCGAGAACCCGGAAAAATACGTGGAGGCCTTCGCCCGGGCGGGAGCCGACTACATCACCGTCCACGCCGAGGCCACCTACCACCTGGACCGTCTGCTGACCCACATAAGGCAGTCGGGCAAAAAGGCCGGGGTGGCCCTGAACCCCCACACCCCGCCCCAGGTCCTGGACTACGTCCTGGACAAGGCCGATCTCATCCTCTGCATGACGGTCAACCCCGGCTTCGGAGGGCAGAGCTTCCTGGCCTCCGTCCTTCCCAAGATCGAGCACTTCGCCAGGCTGAAGCGATCCGCCAAGTGGCAGGGGGAACTGGAGGTGGACGGGGGTGTGGGCACCTCCACCGCTCCTCTCGTGGCCCGGGCGGGGGCGGAGATACTGGTGGCCGGCTCGGCCGTTTTCGGGGCTCCGGACATAGCGGGAGCCATAAGGGACATCCGGGAGGCGGCAGAAAAAGCGGTTCAGGCCCAGACCTTTATGTAGAGGGCGTCGGACAGAGGGTAGATATACCCCCGGTGGGCCACCAGCCTCACCGACCCCAGGTCCAGCTCCAGTCCCTCGGTGAAGGTGGCCGGGCGGGGGATACGCAGGACCTGCTCATCCCCGGTTATCCGGAACCGGCGGTGGGGAAGGGAGATCTCGAAGAGCCCCTGGGAGCGATCCTCAAGGAAGGGGGGGTCTCCGGAGAAGGAAACCTGCACCGTCCCGTAGGTGAAGGAAGCCCGCCCGGTGTGGATGCAGAGCCGTTCGTTGATCACCTCGGCCCTGTCCGGGTCCCAGTGCTCCTCCACCCGCTCCAGATCCCCGAGATCCAGGATGAGGAAGATCCCCTCCCGCCGGTAGAGGCTCTGGAAGAGCTCCATCTTCTTCCGCCGGGATTCCCGGGAAGCCTTCCTCTCCTCGGAGAGCATGTTCACGTAACCGTAGCGGCACTCCATCTCTGCGATCAGCCGGTCGTCGCCCGGCCCTCCGTCGAAGGACACGTGGCGCTCGAGAAGCTGGTCCAGGTGGCAGCCTCTTTCCAGCTCCTCTTTCCACCCCGGGTCCAGCCTGTCCAGGAGAAGAGCAATACCCAGGCCGCTGTAAAAGAACCTCTTGCGCACCGCCCCGTTGCCCATCCGGTTTATGCCTCCGAGAGCGTCGAGGTATCCCGCCGCCAGCTTCCGGGCGGGCTCGCCTTCCCGCCATCCAAAGAAACGGCGGAAGGTGGAGGTGGGGACGTAGCCGGGCTGGCCCAGGATCTCCAGCACCCGGTAGCCGATGTAGGTGGCCAGCCCATCCCCTTGCTCCCGGGACTGCTCGTAGGCTATGAGCTCGTCGTCGAGAAGGCTCCTCCTCTCCCGGCGGATGAGGGAGAAGGCAGAGGCCAGCCGGCGGAGATCCGACTGGTCCCGGTTCCGGCATCCCTCCATGAGGATCTGGCCCTCGATGTTGCCGAGGGCGTTGTTGACCGGGAGATCGGCCGGATAGGGTACGAGAAGGTGGGGATGGCGGGCCCTCTTCCGCCGGTGCAGGCGAAAGGCTTCCTGCCAGAGAAGGGCCACGAACTCCACCGCCTCCTCCAGGGTCTCCACCCCGTCGCAGGGAACAAAGGCGCACATACGGCCTCCCAGCTCCATGTGGGCCACCCCGCCCGGGAGAGGCGAGGGAAGGCGGAGGAAGTGGAAAACCGGCGCCCGGACCACCTTCATCCCTCCGGGGAGAGGCGGGGAGGAGAAGCCGAAGAGGAAGAAAGGTCCCTCAGGAGGCCAGTACAGCCCGAGCGGATCCCGACCAAGACTCCAGCCCGGCCACAGGCCCTCGCTTTTCCGGCCCAGGGCTATGGCCTCGTGCAGGCAGGCCAGAACCTTCTCTTCCCGCTCGGTGGGACGGTACAAAGAAAATCACCCTAAAAAGATTATACTAAGCGCCGGACTCCACCCGTTTCCCGGACCTTCACGCCTAAGCCTGGCTCTAGGGGGCAAGAGAGGAGAGATCGGCGCCCAACGTGCCCAGGCGAGCCACCTCCCCCAGAAGCGCCAGCCGGTTGCGCCGGATTTCCTCCTCCTCAGCCATCACCAGCACCCGGTCAAGGAAAGAATCGAGGTAGGGCCGGAGCCCGGCGAGGAGGGAGAAGTAGCAGGGGTAGTCCCCCCGGGCGAAGCTCTCCTCGATGGCCTCCCGGCGGGCGGAGAGCTCCCGCCAGAGTACCTTCTCCTCTTCCTCCCGCAGGAGCCCTTCCTCCACCCGGGCAGGATCCCCCCCCGCCCGGGCCAGATGCCCGGCCCTTTTCACCATGGCCGCCGCGGAGAGAAAATCCTCCTCCTTCCGGGAAAGCTCCAGCACCCGGGCCAGCTCGAAAGCCCGGCGGGGAGCCTCCCAGGCCCGGACCAGCACCGCCCGAGCTACCTCAGACGAGATGCCTCTCTCCTCGAGAAGCCACCGAAAGCGGATCTCGAAGAACTCCCGGAGCTCCTCCACCAGCGTCCTTTCCTCCTCCGGAGAGAGAGCAAGCACCGCCCCCTCCCCCTCCTGGTAAGCGCGAAGGGCTTCTCCCACCAGCCAGCCCAAAGAGAGGTCCCAGGGACCGGATTCCAGGATCTCCAGCACCCCCATGGCCTGCCGCCTGAGCCCGTAAGGATCCTCCGAGCCGCTGGGCCTTTTTCCCGTGGCGAACCCGCCCACGAGGTCGTCCACCCGGTCGGCGATAGCCAGGATCCTCCCCACCCGGGTGGCGGGAAGCGGGTCGCCGCTCCCCCGCGGCCGGTGATGCTCCTCGATGGCCTCCGCCACCTCCGGAGCCTCCCCGGAAAGAAGCGCGTACTCCCGCCCCATGATTCCCTCCAGCTCCGGAAACTCGTACACCATCCTGGTGAGGAGGTCGGCCTTGGAGAGGTAAGCCGCCCTCTCCACCGCCGCCTGCTCCCCGGGAGGGAGGCCCAGCTCCCGGGCTATGGCCCGCACGAGCTGAACCAGACGGCAGGTCTTCTCCCAAAGAGTACCCAGGCCAGCCTGAAAAAGGACGCCCCGCAGGGAGGAGACGAGATCGCCGAGGGGCTTCTTTCGGTCCTCCTCGAAGAAAAAGCGGGCATCGGCCAGGCGGGCCCGGAGAACCCTCTCGTTCCCCCGCGCCACCCCGGCCAGATTCCTGCTGTTGCCGTCCCGCACCCCGATAAAGAAAGGGAGGAGCCTTTCTCCCGCCACCACGGGGAAGTAGCGCTGATGGTGCTTCATGACCGTCACCAGCACCGGGCGGGGAAGATCCAGGTACTCCTCGGGGAAAGAGCCTAAAAAGGCAGTGGGATACTCGGCCAGGTAGGTCAACTCCTCCAGGAGCTCCTCATCCTCCTCCACCTCTCCCCCCCGGGAGGAGGCCAGCCGCCGGACCTGGAACCAGATGTGCTCCCGGCGCCGGTCCTGGTGCACCATGACCCCCAGCCGCTCCATCGCGTCGAGGTACTCATCGGCCCGCTCCAGGGAAACCCAGCCCGGGGAAGGGGCGAGGAAGCGGTGACCCCAGGTGATGCGGCCGGAAGAGACGCCGGCAAAGGTGAAATCCACCACCTCCGAACCCAAAAGACAGGCGATCCAGCGGACGGGCCGCAGAAAGAAGGTCTCCCCTTCCCCCCAGCGCATAGCCCGGGGAAACTCCAGCCTCCCGAGAAAGCGGGGAAGCTCTTCCGCCAGCACCTCCCGGCTGGATCTTCCCTCCTCCCGTATCTCAGCAAAGACATACTTTCCCCGGGGAGTATCCTCCGTCCAGAGATCCTCCAGCTCCGCCCCCACCGAGCGGGCAAAACCCAAGAGGGCCTCCGTCGGATTCCCTGCGGAATCATAGGCCTGGGCCCAGGCCGGACCCCGCTTCCTTATCCGCTCCGGCTCCTGGTGGAGGGAGACCTCTCCCAAGAGAGCCAGGCGGCGGGGCGCAGCCAGAGCAAAAAGATAGTCATAAGGGACGCGCAGCCGGGAGAAGAGCTCCTGAGCCTTCTTTTCCATCTGTCGGCGGACACCCCCCAGGAGAAGAGCGGGCATCTCCTCCGTGCCCACCTCCAGGAGGAAGGGCGCCCTCCCCATCAGGAGGCCGGAGCGGGAGCCCGCTGCTCGAGGTAGGTCCGGGCGAAGCCCCGGGCCAGCTCCCGTACCCTCCCTATGTAGGACGGCCGCTCGAGAACGCTTATCGCCCCCCGGGCGTCGAGAAGGTTGAAGGTGTGGGAGCACTTGAGCACGTAATCAAACCCGGGAAGCACCAGCCCCCTCTCCAGGCACCTCCGGGCTTCCCTCTCGTAATCGTCAAATAGCCGGAAGAGAAGGGAGGTGTCCGCCAGCTCGAAGGAGTACACCGAATGCTCGTACTCCGCCCGGCGGAAGATGTCGCCGTAAGTGACCCCGGGAGCCCACTCGAGATCGAAGACGTTCTCTTTGCCCTGCAAAAAGAGGCCCAGCCTCTCCAGGCCGTAAGTGATCTCCGCCGCCACCGGCCGAACCTCCAGCCCCCCCATTTGCTGGAAATAGGTGAACTGGGTGATCTCCATGCCGTCGAGCCATACCTCCCACCCCAGGCCGGAGGCCCCCAGGGTGGGGGATTCCCAGTTGTCCTCCACGAACCTGATGTCGTGATCCCGGAGGCTGATGCCCAGGGCCTCGAGGCTTTCGAGATACTGCTCCTGCACGTCGGGCGGACTGGGCTTGAGTATCACCTGGAACTGCCAGTGCTGGTACAGACGATTGGGGTTCTCCCCGTAGCGGCCGTCCACCGGGCGGCGGGAGGGCTCCACATAGGCCACCTTCCAGGGCTCGGGGCCCAGGGAGCGGAAGAAGGTGGCCGGGTTCATGGTGCCGGCCCCCTTTTCCACATCGTAGGGGGAAAAGATCACGCAGCCCCTCTCCGCCCAGTAGCGCGAAAGCTCCAAGAAGAGGTCCTGAAAGTACATGCCGGGAAGTATGCTACCAGAAAGGGCGGGAGGGCAAAAAGGCTAGGACTGGCGCCTCTCCACCTCGATGGTGCATCTTGTAGCCAGGGCGGCGATGACCCCGAGGGCGGCGAGGTAGGGCATGAACACCGCCCCTATGGCCCCTACGGTCACCGGGATGTCCAGGAGCACCTTCTCCTCCTGCTTGACCACTATGCGGTTGACGTTTCCCTGCCGGATCAGCTCCCGCACCCGGGATACAAGCTCCGATCCCCGCACCTGGAACTTTTCGGTGACCGTCCTGGGCTTCTCCTCCAGCTTGATAAGCGCCCGCACCACGTCTCCCTGGGTCTCCTCCAGGACCTCATACGCCTCCCGGTAGGAAACCCCCGCCCGGTGGCGGAGAAGGTCTATCTTTTCCAGGGTGATCCCTTCCACCTTCATCCCCCCTTCTAAGCTTCTATTATCCCCAGAAAGACCTCCGCCCGCAGGGGCCGGCCGATGACGCTCTCCAGAAGGGACATCACCGCCCGCTCGAGAAAGGGAAATCCTTCATCCGGCCGCTCCTCCAAGGCCGGGGAAAGAAGAAGGCGTACTCCCAGCTCGCCGGCGGAGGGGGGAAAGGGGAGTCCCCTTCCCCGGGAACAGGAGGGGCAGTGCACCCCGCCCTCGGCGGGCAGGAACCGGCCCTCCCCGGGAGGACGACCGCAGCCCAGGCAACGCCTGAACTCCGGTCGGTGGCCGAGAGCATGAAGGAGTTTCAGCAGGAACTGGCAGCGCCAGAAAGGGAAGAGGGAGAACTCCTCCCCCCCCTCCAGAAGCTCGAGGTAGCGGAGGAAAAGGCGGAAGGACAGGTGGGAGGGGACTCCCTCGGGCAGGCAGGCCAGGATCACCTCCGCCCCCAGGGTCGCTTCCCCGAAGAGGCGGAGGTCAGAGCGTAGCCGGCGGTGGGCGGAGATAGTTTCCGCCTGGCTTATCCCGAAGAGGGTCTTGCCCTCCCAGAGGAGGAGGCGGCAATGGGAGAAGGGGAGAAGATGCGGGCCCAGTCGGCTGGTGGGTCTTCGCGCACCCCGGGCCACGGCCCTCATCACTCCCCTTTCCGGAGTGAGGAAGGAAACAAGCCGGTCCTTCTCTCCGAACTCGGCGGCCAGGAGGACGATCCCCTCCGTCCGGAGGAGAGCCACCTAGGTGCCTTCAGCCTCCCCGGGCCAGAAGAGCCAGAGGGAAAGGAGAGCTAAAAAGCCCACGGCTACAAAGAAACCCTCCCAGGTGGGAAGGTGCAGGGCCAGCCCCGGTAGCACCTCCCTCCAGTGAGGATAGAAGAGGAAGAAGGCGGAGAGGAGGGATCCAAAAACCGTGACCAGCACCGCCCCGGCGGCGATGTCCTTGGCCCTTTTGGCCAGGTCGGAATAGGAGGGGGAGGCCAGGTCCACCAGCACCTCCACCGCGGTGTTCAAGAGCTCCGCTGCCGCCACCAGTGCCGAGACCGCCACCACCAACACCATCTCCGTAGGGGAGAAACCAGACCAAAGGGCCAGAAAGAAAACCGAGTATGCAGCCAGGAAGTGAAAGCGTATATTCTTCCCCCGCCGGAGAGCGTAGCCCAATCCCTGCCAGGCAGCGGAGAAGCTTTCCCGAAAAGAATGGTTCCTCAACCGGAAAGAGCGGCCAGACACGCCCTGGTCTCCTCCTCCATGGCCCGGGCCTCCTCCCCGGTTTGGTGATCATAACCCAAAAGGTGGAGAGCTCCGTGCACGAGGAGGAGAGCCACCTCCTCCTCCACCTCCACTCCCCTTTCCTGAGCCTGGTCCGCCGCCCGCTGGAGGGAGACGGCTATCTCCCCCAGGAGAAAGGGCCGACCCTCTTCCCGGGAGCGGCGGTATTCCTCGCGCCACTCCCCGGCTTCATAAAGGGGAAAGGAGAGAACGTCGGTGGGGGCGTCCTCCCCCAGGTAGGTCCGGTGTAGCTCCCTCATGAACCCGTCGTCGCAGAAGGTGACGCTTACTTCCGCCCCGGGAATGTCCGCCCGTGCGAGGACCACCTCTATGGTCCTCCGGGCCAGCTCTTCCCACCCCGGGGCCGGAGCCTCAACCGTCACCGGCATGCTCTTTCCTCTTCTCGTAGAGCTCGTAAGCCTTGATCACCCGCTGCACGAGGGGATGGCGGACCACGTCCTTCTCCGTCAGGTAGACGAAGGCCACCCCTTCCACTCCCCGGAGCACCTCCTGCACCTCCTCGAGCCCCGACACCCGGTCCCGGGGGATGTCCACCTGGGTGATGTCCCCGGTGACCACCACCTTGGAGCCGAACCCGAACCGGGTAAGGAACATCTTCATCTGCTCCGGGGTGGTGTTCTGGGCCTCGTCCAGGATGATGAAGGAGTCGTCCAGCGTCCGGCCGCGCATGTAGGCCAGGGGAGCCACCTCGATCATCCCCCGGGTGCGGAACTTGTCGAAGGACTCCACCCCCAGGATGTCGTAGAGGGCGTCGAAGAGGGGCCGGAGGTAAGGATCCACCTTCTCGTATATGTCCCCGGGCAAAAACCCCAGCTTTTCCCCCGCCTCCACCGCCGGCCGGGTGAGGATGATCCGGTTCACCTCCCGGCTACGGAAGGCGGCCACTGCCAGGGCCATGGCCAGGTAGGTCTTCCCCGTCCCGGCAGGCCCGATCCCGAAGACCAGGTCGTGGGTGCGAATGGCATCCACGTATCTCTTCTGCCCCAGGGTTTTGGGCCGGATGGGCCGGCCGCGGGCGGTGACCAGTATGGTGTCGTGGAGAACCTCCTCCAGCTTTTCCCCTCTCCCGCCTCCGGCCAGGTCGAGAGCGTACTGGACGTCCTGGCGGGAGATGGAGTGCCCCTCGTCCAGAAGGCCCAGGAGATGGCGAAAAAGCTGATAGGCCTTCTCCGCCTCCTCCTCCTCGCCGGAGATGGAGATCTCCCCTCCCCGGAAGGAAACCTGCACCCCGAGCGCGTCCTCCACCAGCCGGAGGTTCTCGTCACCCGCCCCGAAGAGCACCCGGGCCTGGGCGTTGTCCGCCAAAAGCACCTTTTTCACCTTCACGCTTTCCAACCCGCAAACCCACCTCTTCTTCCGCCTCCACCAAAAGGCGCAACCCGACAAGCCTGGGAGTGAGCTGCACCACCCGCCGCTCCTCCCTCACGATGCGGGCGCCGGGAGGCATGCGCCGGAGAAGGAGGGAGCGGGCTCTCTGCGTTCCCCGCTCCAGGGCCTCCGCCGGCTTCAAAGAAAATTGTAAACCCACTACCTCCCGATAAAGGAGGATTTCCCACCGCAGGGGACACCAAGCCGGGGCCAGACTGCGGACCTCGAGGTGATAGCGGCGAAAAGGAGGAGGGGAGCCAAAGGACAGGATGGCCTTCTCTCCCACCAGGAGACGGCGCACCAGGGTCTCCCGCCCGGTGAAATAGAGGATCTCCTCCCGGGTGGGCACTTCCACATAGGTCCCGTACCACACCCTTCCCCTGGCCACCGCCCGGGCATAGGGGGTACCCCGAACCAGCACCTGGCCCCGGCGGACAAAGATGCCCGGGACCACCAGAGGCTGGCCCTGGAAGACCAGGAGCTGCTCGAGCAGCGCGTCCTTGGCGGCCACTATGTCCGCCGGTTCCCGGGCCACCCGCAGGTGGGCGGGGAGCTCCTCCCTCTCCGCCAGCTCCACCACCACCTTCGTCCCCCGGCGGTAGAGGCCCGCCCACACCACCTCGGGAAGGCGGAGAGGAATTTCCTGGCTGGCCCGCTCGAGATCCAACTGCCACACGGGCATACCGGGCCGGATGCCCAGATCGGCCAGCACCTCCTTCAGCTTGCTTTCCGACACCTTCTCCCTCCCCTTCACCTCCACGAACCAGACGAAATAACCCATGAGGTGGAGGAAAAGAGCCGAGAGAAGCGCCACCATCAAAAGGGGGAAGCGCAGCATCATGCGTCGGAGAATAAAGGGAAGCCCCCGGCGGGCCAGGATGTAGGGGCGGCAGCGGGATCTCCGGGCCAGGAGGCGGCAGGAGCGGAAGGAGCGGGCGGGCATCTTCAACCGGATGCCGCCCTCCACCCGCACCCCATCCCAGAGGGGAATGCCCCGGCTCAGAGCCAGGTTGAGGAAGCGCTCCGGCCGCTCTCCCGTGACCAGCACTTCGAGATAACCGGTGAAGAAAGCCCCGAACCTGAGCGCCGAGCTCAAGGGAACCTCTCGAAGCGAACGGCATCCACAAGGCCGGTGATGGTCACCCCGGAGGAGGAGATCACCGTGAGGCCCAGGTCCCGGCCCCGCACCGCCACCCGTCCGCCGGACATGGCAATCACCACCTCCTCCGGGGCATAGCGGATCACCCCCCGGTGGTTCTCCACCAGCACCTGGAGATCGCCGAGCACTGTCACCCGGGGGAGATCCAGGGTGATGTCCTGGGGCAGATCCAGGATCTCCCCCAGCCTCCTCCGCCACCGCCTCCGGCTCTTCAAGGCCAGTAATCTTTACGCCTCCCGGAACCCGGTTCTGTCCCCTTCCGTACGGAATCCCCCTCGGGTATCAAAAGATCTTCCATCGCTTCCCGTGGTTTTCCGTCTCCGCTCCCCACCCCGGGGGTCTCTGGAATGTTGACGTAAAGGACCGGCGGAGAGACAATGGACCTGAGCGCTGGATTTTGATCCTTAAACTGGAAGGAGGTGAGCCGACCTTTGAGGAGGCGAACGCTGGCCGCAGCAGCTCTCCTCCTCGGCCTTACTCTGGTGGCGGGGGTGGCCCTGGGAGCTGGCGATGGCGGGAAGAAGAGAAGGATAGTGGTGTTCCGGAGCCCTGATGCCGTCTCCCAGGATGCCGCTCTCGGGCAGCACGGGCTTCGGCCTCTGAAAAAGCTCAGCCTCATCGGCGGCGCGGTGGTGGAGGCCACGGACGCCGAAGTCCGCGCTCTTCTCCGGGATAACCGGGTAGCCCGGGTGGAAGACGACGGGGTGGCGTACATCGTGGCCGAAACCCTCCCCTGGGGGGTGGACCGGATAGAGGCGGAGCAGGTGTGGCCCGCATACGGCAACACCGGCCAGGGGGTGAAGGTGGCCATCCTGGACACGGGGATAGATCTGAAGCACCCCGACCTCCAGGGCAACATAAAAGGGGGCTACAACGCGGTCAACCCGAGGCGGGCTCCAAACGACAAGAACGGCCACGGCACCCACGTGGCGGGGACGGTGGCCGCGCTCTTAAACGGCCAGGGCGTGGTGGGAGCCGCGCCTGGGGCTTCCCTCTACGCGGTGAAGGTGCTTGGAGACTCCGGCTGGGGGTGGATCTCGGACATTATAGAGGGGATAGACTGGAGCATCCAGAACGGTATGCAGGTCCTGAACATGAGCTTCGGCTCCAGCTCCGACAGCCAGGCGCTCCATGACGCCATAGCCAGAGCCTACCAGGCAGGCCTGGTCATGGTGGCAGCGGCGGGGAACTCCGGCTGCACCGGGGACACGGTCAACTACCCCGCCCGCTACCCGGAGACCATCGCCGTGGCTGCCACCGACCAGACGGATACCGTCACCTCCTGGTCTTCCTGCGGACCGGAAGTGGACCTCTCTGCCCCCGGAGACCAGATCCTTTCCACTTACAAAAAGGGCGGTTACGCCACCCTGAGCGGCACCTCCATGGCCGCCCCCCACGTTACCGCCACCGCCGCCCTGGTCATCGCCCAGTACGGGACTCTTTCGCCCGACCAGATCCGCTCCCACCTGGTCTCCACCGCCGACATACTGCCCCAGGCGCTATACCCCCGGGTCAACGCTCTCTCCGCCGTGGCCACTGAACCCTGACTTTGACTTTTCGGAACAGGGAAGAGGCCGGCCGGATACTAGGGGAAAAGCTCCGAGAGATTCTCCCCCCGGCCGGCCTCCTGGTGCTGGGGATACCCCGGGGAGGAGTGGTGGTGGCCGCTGCCGCCGCCCGGGTGCTGGAAGCCCCCCTCGACGTTATAGTGGCTCGCAAGGTGGGGGCTCCCTTCAATCCGGAGCTGGCCCTCGGCGCGGTGGGACCTGACGGGGAGGTGATGTGGCACCCGGATCTCCTCCGCCGCCTGGATATCCGGCCCGAGGAGCTGGAGGAGGAGGTAGCCCGGCAGAGGGAAAGGATGGAGGAACTGACCCGCACCTTCCGGGCCGGGAAAGGGTCCCTCGACCTAGCCGGCAAACAGGTGATCATCGTGGACGACGGCATCGCCACCGGGCTCACCGCCCTGGCCGCCGCCCGCTATGTGAGGAAGGCCGCCCCGGCCGGATTCATGGTGGCCGCCCCGGTGGCCGCCCCGGACACGGAGTGGTGGCTTCAGCGGGAAGGGGTGCCCACCTTTTTCCTCCAAGTGCCCGAGGACTTCTGGGCCGTGGGCCAGTTTTACGAGGATTTCCGGCAGGTGGAGGACGAGGAGGTCATCGCCCTTTTAGCGGAATTCCCCGCTAGCCGCCCGGCGGACGGGAGATCCGCAGCATCTCCTTGATCTCCCGCAATTCCGCCCGGATCCCCGCCAGGGAGAAGGCCGCCCATACCAGCAGGGTGATCAGCACCAACCCCCAGATCAACGCCAGCACGCTTACCCCCCACCAGCCTCCCATCATCCCGGGATCGAACGGGCCGGGCATCATCATGAAAATCGCCCGAGTCTACCTCTCAGGCCAGGGTTGCACACGGCCTCCCTGGGCGGGCTCCCGCAACCCGGCCTGGTCGCCCCGGACCCCCCTGTGCTAAAGTACCGGCGATGACCCGGATCCTCCTAGTTACGGAGAAGGTATCCCCGGAGCTAATCGCCAGTTTTCTCGGCCACCCGTTCGACGAGGTGGTCAAGTACGTGGTGGACGTGGAACGAGGCATCATCCCCTTGGGGGGGAGCTGCACGCCGACGCCGAGGCGGTACTGATCGAGAACGGGTCTTCACCCTCCGCCCTCTGGGGCGCCAACCTTTACCCCAAGCTACCCCCCGAACACCGCATTGACTACACCGCCCTGATCAACATCCGACCCTC
>Ga0197143_1000565_pt1 | contig 38742 bp, 41 predicted proteins | sample GBS70_MetaG_FD_148603 | JGI IMG/M metagenome (GOLD analysis project Ga0197143, IMG submission 148603) | Sediment microbial communities from Great Boiling Springs, Gerlach, Nevada, United States - GBS 70_MetaG | ecosystem: Environmental > Aquatic > Thermal springs > Hot (42-90C) > Sediment... | reverse complement strand
CCCGCGACGAGGACGTCGATCGCCTCTATCTGATGCTCTATCGGCAATTTCGCATTGTGTTGCGCAACCTCTTGGCAGAAGAAGCGCTAGGCATCAGCCGCGTCAAGCTCTTCGATATCCACACGGTCGCGCGGCAATTGGAGCGCATAGCGGATCACGCAGTTAAGATCGCTCACGTGACCACGCTGATCAAGGTCGGGCCACCGACCAAGGTCGCTGAGGCCCTACGCAAGGGGGGCGAAAACGTCGCGAGCTTACTCCAAGAGTCTGTCGATGCATTTCGCTTGCCTGATCCCGACCTGGCGAGCCATGTGATTGACAAGGCCTCAGGGGTGGAAGAGCGCCTGATGAAAGCCGTCAAGCTCTTGTGGGACCTCGCCCCTCAGGAGGCCCAGCTCATCGGGATCGCCCTCGACAGCATCGGGCGCGTGAAAGACTACTCCGTGAACATCGCTGAGACTGCGCTCAACACTGCCGCCCCTATGCCCTAAAAGGACTCCCAAACGATGGGCTCGCTGAAGTCCGGCAGGCCCTCTGCCGTAAGCGGCACCGAGGCGCGATAGACCGTGGGGATCGGGACCTCTGTCCCTACACGATAGATATAGACCTTCAGTTGGCCGTCCAGCTGATGCCGAAAGTACTCGATAATGACCTTGAATTTCTGCAAGAGCAAGGGCTTACTGCGCTGGCTGCGCGTGAGCGCTTCGTTGATATAGAGCTGACTATCAGCGATATACGCGGAAAACGTCACGGCGAAATCCTCATACTGATTGGTCATGGCGTAGAGCGAGCGATCAATGGGGTCGCGCGCGAAGTTATCGGGATCTCGCCCCGACTCTTGAAACAGCTTCTCCCAGCGGGTCTCTTGGTCGGTAGTCGAGCGAGTGAAGTGCACCAGATGCCCAAGCTCGTGGTACACCACGAGGGTGAAGGTGCGGCTGGCACGCAACCCGGGGAGCTCTATTAAACTGGGCGGGAAGTACTGCCCATAGAGGAAATCGGGCTCGCGGGCGCGGATCTCCCGTAACCTCTTAAGGTGGTCGCTGGGCAAGGAGCGCAAGACCCCATATAGCTGCTGGCAGTGGAGGTCTTCCAACTCTGTGCCCACTTCATAGCTGACTTTGATGCGATATTGTGCAGTGATCTCTTTACAGAAGCGCCGCGGGTAGGTGAGCTCCAGGCGCCCTTCGACCGTCTGGGAGCTCAGATTGATGACGACCAGGCGCCACGGGCGACCGACGTCAGCTTCGGAGACTTCCGTCTTGACAGTTTGGGTTGACGAGCTCGTCTGGTCTATGACAGCTCTCTCTTCTAGGAAGAGCTGCACTCGCATGGTCGCGGCGCTGGGACGCAGTGCCAGTTTGAGGACGATCTCGCCTGTGGTAGTCGGCGTAAAATCATATTCGATCTTCTCTTCCGGCTTGAGGGACAGATCGCTGATTCGCGCGGTGATCGTCGCCCTGGCGGGCAAGAGAAGAATGCCAATCGTGAGTACAACTCCTAAGAGTGTTGGCACGAGCCGCGTCCGCATCATCATCAACCCTTTCGCATGTGATTGACCGCTATTGTAGCAGAGAGCTCATGACCTTTCACGTGCATAGGGCGAAGCGATGGGGCTCGATCTGCTTGACTTTGCCCGTGCTCTCTAGCTCTTCTAGATGAGCGTAGACCTCACCAGCCCCCAGCAGCACGTGATAGTCTTTGAGCCTGCCAAAGAGCTTCTGAGCGATCTCGAACGCCGTGAGCGCCCCCCCGTCGCTCAAGATCTTCAGAATACGCGCGGTGCGCTCGCGATGGTGCTCAAAGATCTTTGTGATGCGCGGGCGCGGGTCCTTCCAGGGGCGGCCGTGCCCCGGAAAGACCTCCAGATTCTCGACGTTGGGCAGGGCGAGGATCTTGCCCAGCGAGCTGAGGAACTTCCCTAAATGCCCTGCGGAAGTGACGTCGGTCGCGCCGACGTTGGACGTATATGTTGACAAGAGATGGTCCCCGCTAAAGAGCTTGTCGCCCAGCACGAAGCAGACGGAGCCCTGGGTGTGGCCAGGGGTATGCAAGACGCGAAATTCTACTTCCCCAAAGCGCAGCCGTTGGCCGTCGTCCAGCCTACGCGCGGCGGGGACGGAGCGGGCCAATCCCGCAAACCGCGAGCGAAAGTGCGCCATCTGTACTATCACTTCGTCGGGAATGCCCCAGCGGCGCATCGCTTCGCGGTAGAGCTCGTTGATCCTCTCCTGGCGCTCCTCAAAGAGCGCGACGTCGGCCCAATCGTCGCGATGTACGTAGACGACCGCTCCAGATTCTTCACTGATGGCGCGAGCCAGTCCGCAGTGATCTATATGCTTATGCGTCAGCAAGATGACAGAGATATCCTTCAGGGCGCATCCGTGCTGCGCGAGCTCGGTGCGCAACAATTCCAAGGACTCTGGGGTGCCGATCCCGGTGTCAATGAGCACCGCGGGACTATGAGGGCTTCGGATGAGCCAAGCGTTAGTCGGGCTTTCAAAGAACGGATTGGGTATGACAATCTGAGAGACCGCAAGATCCATAGTATGTGTATCTTAGCTGAGGGGGTCTGAGCGTGCAAGCCCTTGACGGGAAGATTCTTATAGCGTACGATAGCACCTTATGCGCGTGAGAGTGATCTTTTTTGACATGGACGGGACGCTCGTGTGGGTGCCCGGCAGCAGCCAAGCCGATTGGATCTCTCAGAAGCTCAAAGACTTAGGGATAGAGCTCGATGGGGAGCAGCTGGTGCGGGCCTATCAGCGGGCGCAGGAGCGCTGGCAGCGTGAAGTGCGCCCGCGCCTGGGGTTCAGCACTGAGTCGTTTGTCCAATGGAACACCCTGATCTTACACGAGCTGGGGCTCGACGGCGATCTTAGGTCACTTGCCGAAGAGATTCAACGCTACTGGGAGGCCCCAGCCGATCAGGTCTTTTCTGAAGTGCCGGAAGAGCTTGAGAGGCTACGCCGACGGGGGATCGCGTTGGGGATTGTCTCGCATCGTCCGATCGTGGGGATTGAGCGCTCGCTGGCCAAGCACGGGCTGACAGAATTCTTTCGCTGGCGGGCCAGCCCCGATTCCACGGGGATCGCGCATGGGAAGCTCGATCGGGCTTTTTGGGCGTCGTTGCTGAAGCAAGCGGGTGTGGCTCCTGATGAGGCCTTGCACGTCGGGGACGACTTTGAGACGGACGTGCGCGGGGCGCGGCGCGCGGGGCTTCATGCCGTGTGGATCGAGCGGCCCACTCTCAAAGATCGCTTCTTTCCGGGGCGGTTGGGGATTGGAGTTCCCGAGGGCGTGCCTCCCGAAGAGCGCCCTTGCGCGCGCGTAGCGAACTTACGGGATCTTGCTGAGCTGATCGAGTGACGAGGGGGCCAGAGTTAGCTCAGTAAGCCTTGGAGCGATGCTTGATTTGGTACAGGTGGATCTCCTTCGCTTGATCGTCAATGGTGTACAGAATGCGCCACTTCCCCACCCGAAGGCGATAGCCGCCTGGAACACCCTGGAGCTTGCGCACGCCTGGAGGCCAAGGGTCTTGCTGGAGCTTGCGGATGATCCTACGCACCATAGGGAGATCAAGCTGACGGATCTGGCGTTGCGCTGTAGGCTTGATCGTGAGTGCATAGCTCATGAAGGGAGCTTCCCCTCTTGGCGGAGCTGCTCAATGAACTCATGGAGGGGTATACCTGGCTGTTGCCCTTCTGCAGCGATGGCCTGTTCTAGGTCGAGAGCGTCTTCCAAGTCCTCCAGCAGCTGGGAGACGACCTCATCGGGCAGTTGATCTATGAGCCGTTTGGCGCGCTCCTTGATGGCACTCATGATTTAATTATATCACGTGGGGCCGGGGCGGGCGAGAGCCCCAGCTCCCCCCGACTTGACAAGACCCCCCTCCATCGTGTATAGTATAGCCGTGATCTATATAGATCACAATTAAACTATACTAAAAGGAGGAACAATATGAAGTTCAGCGCATCTCTCGTGAGACGCGTGGCGTTCGTCGCGGTGTTGGTCGTTGGGTCGGTCGTCCTGTCGGCTCTGGGGCAGCCAGGAGCCCCCAAAGATTCCAAGAACATCCTCGCTGATGGCTCGAGCACCGTCGCTCCCATCACCAAAGCGATGGCCGAGGAGTTCAAGAAAGTCCGCCCGGACGTCAACGTCACCGTGGCCGTCAGCGGCACTTCGGGAGGCTTCCGGCGCTTCGTGACGGGGGAGACCGACATCAGCAACGCCTCCCGCGCTATAAAGCAGTCCGAGATCGAGACGGCTGCCAAGAACAATATCGAGTATATCGAGCTGCTCGTCGCCCTCGACGGTCTCACCGTTGCCGTCAGCACTAAGACGCAGATCTTCGGCAATGCTCCCGTCTGTCTGACCGTCGGCGAGCTGGAGCTGCTGTGGGCCAAGGAGGCCGAAAAGTATATCACTCGATGGAATCAGGTCCGCAGCACCCTCGCCAACGCTGAGATCACGCTCTCCGGCGCCGCCGAGACGTCGGGAACGTTCGACTTCTTCACCTCGGCGATCACGGGCAAGGAGGGCGACTCCCGCCAAGACTACTTCGGCACTGAGGAAGACCAACTCTTGGCACAGCAGACGGGCGCTAACCCCTTTGCGCTTACGTACTTTGGATATAACTTCTTCATCAACAACACCCAGCTCGTGCAAGCCGTCGCGATTGACCCGCGCCGCGACCTGATCAGCGCTCCCGAAGATGTTCTCAAAGAGATCAACGCGCGGCGGGCCAAGAACGGCAAAAAGCCCCTTGAAAACAAGGGCGGCGAGTGCAAGGGCATCCTGCCCACCGTAGACACGATCTTGGCGTTCAGCTATCAGCCGCTGAGCCGCCCGCTCTTCATCTACGTCAACAAGAAGAGCGGCGAGCGCCCCGCTGTGGACGAGTTCATCAACTTCTATCTCGATGAGGCTCGCCTGGGCAACGAGCAGTTTATGCTGAACAAGGCGGGGTATCTGCCGGCGCCGCGCGAGGTGCGCGAAGAAGCCCGCACCTGTTGGAAGAAGCGCATCACCGGCACGGCCTTCGGTGGGAATTACTCTGGGTTGTCCTTGAGTGACATTCGCAAGAAGTACGGCGAACACTGCAAGTAAACCAACCCCTCCAGCCGAGCCTCCCAGGGAGACCCCGACCCTGGGAGGCTCGGCCCCCCTCCCTGCCCATTTGACGGTACCTGGGCCCTCGTGCTATAATTTTATGGGGAAAACTATATAGAAGCGATCAGAACCATGAAGCCAACGAGAACGACTCCGCCCGCCCTGCATGCTCCCCCAGGACGGTATCTCAAAGAGCGCTCCATCCAAGGGGTGCTCTTCGCGTGCGCGTTCTTGGCCGTCGTCGTCACGGCCGTGACTATTTGGATCTTCATCTCCGGCTCGGGGATCTTCTTCACTAAAGTCTCTCTCGGGGAGCTCTTAGGGGGCACGCGCTGGGCGCCTATGGATGTCTCCACACCCTCCTATGGCGCTCTGCCCTTGATCGCGGGCACGCTGATTATCACCGGGATCGCGCTGCTTGTGGCTGTGCCCATCGGGCTGCTCAGCGCCATCTACCTGAGCGAATTAGCTCCCGAGCGCGTGCGCAAGGTCGCCAAGCCCATCTTAGAGATTCTCGCGGGGATTCCCACGGTCGTCTATGGGTATTTTGCGCTGCTCTTTGTGACGCCGCTGCTGCGCTCGGTGCTCCCTGAGATTCAGTTCTGGAACGCGCTCAGCGCGGGAATTGCTCTTGGCATTGCCATCATCCCCTTGGTCTCCTCTCTCAGTGAAGATATTATCTACGCGGTGCCGCGCGAGCTGCGTGAGGGGGCGTATGCGCTCGGCGCGACCAAGTACGAGACGATCCGCTCGGTCGTGCTGCCCGCCGCCCTGTCGGGGATCGCCGCGGCGGTTATCTTGGCGATGTCGCGGGCCATCGGCGAGACGATGATTGTGGCAATCGCCGCTGGGCGGGTCCCCACCTGGCCACCCGATCTGCTCAAGCCCCTCGCCACGCTCACCGTGCACATCGTCAACGTCGCCACAGGAGATGCTGAAGCCGGAGCGTTCGTCTGGGCGACGATCTTCGCTATCGGCGCGTTGCTGTTTATGATCTCACTGCTCTTGAATATCTTAAGCTATTGGATCGTGAAGCGCTTCCGGGAGCAATACGCATGAGTGCGCAGACGCTGCCACACGACAGACGCTTCCTGACGTGGCGCAAGACCAAGAGCGCGTTCTTTGGCTCGCTCACCTTCAGCACGATCCTCATCAGCTTCACTCTGTTAGTCGCTCTGATCGTCTATATTCTCATCAACGCGCGCCCGCTGATGGCCATGCGCGCGGCCTCCCGCGCGGGCTTGGTGCTCTCTACGATGGTCATCCAATGGGACGCGAGAAATCTCCCCTACGTCATCGTCACAGATTTTGTCCCGGAGAGCGCCGCCGCGCGCGCTGGCGTCAGCGAGTTCGACGCGATCATTCACATCGGCTCTGAGACGGTCTATCGCTCGGCGCAAGTCTGGGAGGCCATCGCGCGGCTTCCTCACGAGACTCTGCCCATCGGCTGGATCTCCGGTGATCCCTCGAAGATCTTCGGCGATCTTCTGCCTCAGATGGACCCTCAGACGGGCGCGCTGCGCGTCGCTATAGACTATCTCCCCGAGGAGAGTCTCGGCTTTCGCGCGGGGCTGCGACCTGGAGATATTTTAGTGCGCATCGAAGATATTCCCGTGACGGGCTCGCGCCAAGCCTGGGAGGCTCTGATCGTCGCCGCGCAAAGAAAGCCCCAGCCAAGCCCGCTCGCCGTGCAAGTCGAGCGCGAGGGGGAATTGCTCACAATAGCGCTCGACGCCGAACAAACAGCGCAGATCCCCATCACGCGCAGCTGGGCGCGCGCCATCTGGGAGTTTCTCACGAGCTTCGACTCCAACTCGCCGGAAAAAGCGGGCCTGGCCAGCGCCATCGTGGGGTCGTTCTACTTAGTAGGGCTGACGGCGCTCTTCGCCCTGCCGTTGGGCGTGGGCGCGGCGATCTATCTCGAAGAGTACGCCACAAAAAACCCGCTCACCGAGCTCATTCAGTTGCTCATCGCTAATCTTGCTGGTGTGCCCTCGGTGATCTACGGGATCATTGGCCTGGAAATCTTAGCGCGCGCGCTCCGGATGGACCGTGTTCTTCTTACCGGTGCGCTCACTATGACTCTGCTGATCTTGCCCATGATGATCATCGCAGCCCGTGAAGCGTTACGGGCTATCCCCGACTCGATTCGCCATGCAGCGTATGCCGTGGGCGCGACGCGCTGGCAGGTCGTGCGCTCGCACGTGCTGCCCTATGCTCTCCCGGGGATCTTGACGGGCTTGATTATCGCGCTCTCGCGGGCGATGGGCGAAGCCGCTCTGCTCATTCTCCTGGGAGCTTTTCAGTATCTAACGTTCATCCCTGGGCTGCGCGACTACTTCACGGTCGTCCCTATTCAGATCTTCACGTGGATCGGCGAAGCCAAGGACGGCTTCGCGAACATCGCCGCGGCAGCGATCGTTGTGCTCTTGGCTATTCTACTTGCCATGAATGGTCTAGCAATCTTCTTGCGCATCAAATTCCAGAGGAGGTGGTAATCTGTGCAGAGAAGTGCTGTGACCCAGCGGCGCCTTGAAGCCCGGCTCTCGCAAGATGACTTCGCCCCTCAGGGGGGACCTATCCTGCAGACGCGGGCGCTCAGCCTCTGGTACGGCAAACAGCAAGCACTCGATTCAGTGACGCTCGACATCCCCAAGAACAAGATCACGGCGATCATTGGCCCTTCGGGATGCGGCAAGAGCACGCTCATCCGCTGCTTCAATCGCATGAACGATCTCGTCCCTGGGGTGCGCCTCAGCGGGGAAGTGCTCTATCACGGCAAGAACATCTATGACCCCGATGTAGATCCCGTCGAGGTCCGCCGCAAAATTGGGATGGTCTTCCAAAAACCCAATCCGTTCCCGAAGTCCATCTACGAGAACGTGGCGTTTGGGCTGCGCATCAACGGCTTTCGGGGGAATTTGGACGAGCGCGTCGAGCAGGCGTTGCGCGCCGCTGCCCTGTGGGACGAAGTCAAAGATTACTTACACAAGAAGAGCGGCTACGATCTGTCAGGAGGCCAACAACAGCGATTGTGCATCGCGCGCACGTTGGCGATCGAGCCCGAGGTGATCTTGATGGACGAGCCGTGCTCGGCCCTCGACCCCATCGCTACTGCCAAGATCGAAGACCTGATGCTCGAGCTCAAAGAGCGCTACACCGTCGTGATCGTGACTCATAATATGCAACAAGCAGCGCGGGTTTCGGACTTCACGGCGTTTCTCTATCTGGGGCGCCTGATCGAGTACGGGCCGACGAAGAAGATCTTCGAGAACCCCGACAAGAAAGAGACCGAGGATTACATCACCGGGAAATTTGGGTAAAATAGAGCTTACCATGGTGCGCGAAAGCTACAAGCAGCAGTTGGAGCGCCTGACCCAGTCGGTGCGCGAGATGGGGGAGAAAGTCCTAGAAGGGCTCGATCTGGGCCTCAAAGCGCTGCGCGAGCACGACCGCGCCCTGGCTGAAAGCCTCGATGCCTGGGACGACCAAGTGGACGAGCTCAACCTCGCCATCGAGAAAGAGTGCATGGATTTGCTAGCCCTCCAACAGCCCGTCGCCATAGACTTAAGACTGATCACGAGCGTTTTTAAGATCATCACCGACTTGGAGCGGGCGGCGGATCTTGCGGTCAACGTGGGGCAGTATGGCATGGACGTTGGGGTCTTCGTGCTGTTGCCCAAAGAAGAGCTGACAGCCCTTGGGGAATTTGCCCGCGAGATGCTGCGCGACGCTGTGGATGCTTTTGTGACTAGGGATATTGAGCGTGCCGCGGAGATCATCCAAAGGGACGAGCATCTGGACGGGCAATGCTGGCAACTGCGGCACAAGGTGTTAGCCAACCTCTTGGAGCTCGCCCGCGAGGCCCACTCCCCCCAAGAAGCGAAAGACTTCGTAGACGACGTCATCCCCGTCCTGTGGTCCATTCGGGACTTGGAGCGCGTGGGCGATCACGCCGTGAATATCTCCGAGCGCACGATCTATATGGTCACTGGGCGCAAGGAGCGCAAGAAGGGAGCATCGAAATCACAATGAGCAAGAAGAAGATCATCTTCATCTGTGTGGGCAATTCGTGTCGCAGCCAGATGGCCGAGGGCTTCGCCAAGCATTACGCGCGCCAAAAGAACTTAGATGTAGAGATTCACAGCGCGGGCACCCACCCTGCCGGCTACGTCCACCCCGATGCCATCACAGTGATGCGCGAGAAGGGCATAGATATCGCAGATCAATACTCGAAGGGCTTTGACCCAGAGGAGCTCAAAGAGTTCGATTATGTTATTGCGATGGGCTGTCTTGATTCACCCTTCTGTCCGGCAGGCTTTCGCGGCGTCAGTGAAGACTGGGGGATTCCCGATCCCATCGGGCGGGGGCTCGAATTTTACAGAAAAGTCCGCGATATGATTGAGGAGAGGGTGCTTGGGCTCCTCGAAAGGCTATGAAGTACGTGGTGCTCGTCGGCGATGGCTTGGGGGACTACAGCTACCCTGAGCTGGACCATAAAAGCCCTTTGGAATACGCACGCACTCCCCATTTAGATTGGCTCGCGCAGCAAGGGATTCTCGGCTGCGTGCACACGATCCCACCGGGCTTCCCCCCAGGCAGCGACGTGGGCAACCTCTCGCTCATGGGCTACGAGCCAGAAAAATACTATACAGGGCGCGCCCCGCTGGAGGCCGCGAGCATGGGAATTGTCCTCGGCCCCCGCGATCTCGCCATCCGGTGCAACCTCGTCACCCTTAGCCCAGATCGTAAGATCATGCTCGACTACAGCGCCGGACATATCCCCACCGAACAAGCAAGAACTGTCATAAGCTTGCTCCAACGTGAGCTGGGAGCGGCTCAAGTGGAGTTCTATCCTGGGGTCAGCTATCGCCATATCCTTGTGTGGCGGAACGCCCCTGTAGAACCCACTGATCTTGTCCTCACCCCGCCTCATGAGATCCCCGACCGGCCTATCAAACCCCATCTCCCTCGAGGGCGAGGCAGTGCCCTGCTCACAGAACTTATCTTTCGCTCGTGGGAGGTACTTGCTCCGCTCCAGATCCCCGCAAACTCGATCTGGCTGTGGGGAGCCGGGCGTCCGCCCCGCCTGCCCACCCTCAAGGAGCGCTTCGGCTTGAGCGGCTCTGTCATATCTGCCGTAGATCTCATCAAAGGGCTTGGAGTCTATGCTGGGTTGAACGTGCTTGACGTCCCTGGAGCCACAGGGTATCTCGACACGAACTATTCCGGCAAGGTCCAGGCAGCGCTCAAAGCCCTTCAGAGTGAGCAGTTCGTCTATCTTCACGTCGAAGCCCCTGACGAATGCGGCCATCAGGGGCGGCTCGACCTTAAGATCCGCGCCATAGAAGACTTCGACGCAAAGATTGTCGGACCGATCCTCGAAGGGCTCAGACGCTCTCACGCAGAGTGGGCGCTCCTAGTGACGACCGATCACTACACCCCGGTGCGCGAGCGCGTCCACGTCGCCGCACCGGTCCCGTTCGTCATCTACAATCCCCAAAAAGCCCAGCATCATCCCCAGCGAACCTTCTGTGAACGCCTTGCATGTGGCAGCGGGCTTTCGGTGGCGCCGGGCTACAAGCTCTTTGAATTCTTTCTTCAGAATTCATAGCGGGCCCCGAGCGCGAAGATCCCCGGGAGAGGCCCTCCTGCCAGAAGCCACACCTCGGCAAAAGCTACCCAACTCGATGACGGGATGGACACTTCTCCCCCCAGTACCCCTTGAAATGTCATCTCGATGATGAGTACTTCTCCCTGGCTGCGCACCCCCGCAGAAGCCCCCGCCCCTACAAATGGCCTCCACGAGAGATTCATGAGCTGATGCGCTCCAAAGAAGAGCTTCGCGTCGGCGACCGCAGCCAATCCCCCCACACCGACCCCTATGGGAAGCCCCACTTCCACAGCGAAATTCTCCGCGAGGCCCACAAAGACAAACACTTGGAGCGGGACCTTGACGCCAACCCCTAGCGGCTGCGCCATGCCTGGCCAAGCCGTCAGCACGAGCAGAGCGAGCACAACTCCAAGCTTTCGCATATCGTTCTCTCACGGCGACAGACTTGGCCAATCCCATCGCACCCCAAGGCTCACAAACGCCCCCCCTGCTCCCGCCAACGGAATCTCTACCGACGATTGCCACCCCGCCTCGAGGACCCCACGCAGAGGAATATTAGAAAATCCCCACTCCAAACCGATCTTGGCATCAAACCCTGTGAACGTCTCCGGCCCGATGAAGATGCGATATCCCCCAACTCCGATAAAAAAAAGAGACTCCTCCGTCACCGGGGAGACGACCCACGTGGCATGAGCACTCACCATCAACGGCACTGTGGGGAAGACGAGCCCGATCTCCAACGCAAATGCCCCCACCCCCAGCCGCCCGAAGACCTCCCCATTGTCAGTTATGTTCGCTATCGCGAAGGGCGTCAGCTCCACAGGGATCTTCACCCCTACCCCCACCGTCTGCGCCTCGGCTTGGCAAGCCCCACCCACACCAAGCCCTAGGACGACGACTATCCACAACCAGCGACGCACCACGATAGTTCCCCCTTCCCAAAGATCACACACTCTCATTATAGAGCATACCCCGGGGGGCTGTGAAATCATGAGCCCACACTCTCTAAGATCGCATCGGGGATATCGAAGTTTGCGTAGGCTTCTTGCACGTCCTCTTGGGCGTCGAGCGCTTCCATAAATTTGAGGATCTTCTCGGCCTCGCGCCCCTCCAAGTGCACCGTGTTTTTCGGGACGAGAGAGACCTCAGCTCGCTCCACCGGCACCCCCAGCTTCTGTAAGCCCTCTCGCACCGCCTTCAAGGCTGACGGCTCACAATAGATCTCGATCTCGCCGTCTTTCTCTTGAATGTCCTCAGCCCCCAAGTCAATAATGTTCATCAAGAGCTCGTCTTTGTCTTGGGTGATCTTGGCCTTATCGAGCACAATCACTCCACGACGCTCAAAGAGCCACGCCACCGAGCCCCCTAAGCTCCCGCCATACTCCTCAAAGATATGTCGGATCTCCGAAACGGCGCGGTTCTTATTGTCGGTAACCACGCGCACCAACACCGCGACCCCGTAGGGGCCATAGCCTTCATAGAAGACCTCTTCGTACTGGGTGCCAGGGAGCTCCCCAGTAGCCCGTTTGATCGCACGCTCGATATTCTCCTTGGGGACGTTCGCTTCACGGGCGCGCTCGATCGCATTGGCAAGAGCAATGTTCTTCTGGGGATCGGGCCCGCCGGCCTTGGCCGCGAGCGTGATCTCCTTGGAGAGCTTGGAGAAGATCCTCATTTTGATTGCATCCTGGCGCTCCTTGCGGTATTTGATATTCGCCCACTTGGAATGTCCGGCCATGGGAGCATCACCTCCCTACGGTGTCGTAGAATTACTGTAGCCGATTTGCCCAGCATTTGCAAGCCGATACCCCAGTCAGTTATTATCAGTTTAACTGCCAAACTCAGACAGGGGAGGCTCTCTCATGGTGAAGAACGACCGGTGGATTCGCAAGATGGCTTTGGAGCACAAGATGATCGAGCCCTTCGTCGAGAAACAGATAGCAAAGGGCGTGATCTCCTACGGGCTCTCCAGCTACGGCTACGACATCAGAATTGCTGACGAGTTCAAGATCTTCACGAGCGTCAATCCCGACCTCTTTGCCACGGGCCAGCCGGTCATCGTCGATCCAAAGAACTTCAATGAGCACTCGTTTGTGGACTATAAGGGCGAGGTGTGCGTCATCCCGCCCAATTCGTTTGCGCTGGGGCGATCTGTGGAGTACTTTCGCATCCCTAGAAATATTCTTGCGCTATGTCTGGGGAAAAGCACGTATGCGCGCTGCGGAATTATAGTCAACATAACCCCCGCGGAGCCCGAATGGGAGGGCCAGCTCGTCATCGAGATTTCTAACACTTCTCCTCTGCCCGCCAAGATCTACGCCAATGAAGGCATCGCCCAAATGATCTTCCTTGAGGCCCCTGAGGTCTGCGAGATCTCCTACGCTGACAGGAAGGGCAAGTACCAAAAGCAAATAGGGATCGTCACTTCCAAGGTGCAGTAGCATGAAAGAAACCGATCTGGTATAATGACGAAAATCCAGGCATGGATTTGCTCGGTATGAGTATATTTACTGCCCTCTGGGCCCAAGCTCAGCCGTCACCTCAGCCCTCCGCCAGCGAGAGCTGGGTGACTCTCCTCATCATGCTGGCGCTCATGATGGCCTTCTTCTATTTCTTTTTAGTGCGCCCCCAACGCAAGCGCCAGCAAGAACACCAAGCCCTTCTGGAGAGCCTGCGCCGCGGCGATGAAGTCATCACTATCGGGGGAATCTATGGCAAGATCGTCAAGATCGATAAAGATTACGTCACGCTCCAAGTCAACGACGAGGGGACGACCATGCGCGTGCTGAAGGAGAGCATCACGCAGAAGGAGAAATCGGCATGAGGCCAGAAGTGCTGATGAACTGGGGACGGTTTGCGCTTGTACTTATTGCTATCATTGGGTCACTGCTCTTGATCTTTGCCCCCTGGCAGCCCCCTCAAGAGCGCCCCTGTACGATCCGCGAGATCCGCCTGGGGTTGGATCTGTGCGGCGGCGTTACCCTGACGCTGGAAGCCCAAATCCCTCCAGACACATCCCCTGAAGATCGCCAAAAGATCATGGATCGGTCTATCAGTGTCTTGGAGACGCGTGTCAATGCGCTCGGGGTGACTGAACCCATAATTACCCAAGCTGGGGATATCAGAATTGTCGTGCAGCTTCCGGGCACGACCGATCCCGAACAAGCGCGCCAGCTTGTAGGCAGTACGGCTCTGCTAGAGTTCCGCAAAGTCGTCAAGACTGGCCCGCCCGGCGAGACCTTCACCGAAGAGCTCGACGAAGAAGTCCTGATGGGCTACGAGTGCGCCAAGCCCGAGCTCAGAGCCAAGTGCGAAGCATACATCGTCAAAAAAGAGCCGCTCATGACCGGGGCGGTCCTCACCAAAGCGCAAGTGCGCTTCAACCCTCAGCCCGGTCCTGATGCCGGCCCCATCTTCATTGAGCTCACCTTTAACGATGCTGGCGCCCACCAGTGGCGCGAGGTCATTCTGCAGCTCAAGCCCGAATCCGATCGCATCGCAGCCGTGCTCGACCGCGTCGTCTACAGCGCTCCCCAGATCGCCAAGAGCCTCTACGACACGGCGCGGCGCCAACCCAAAGTCGATCAATCGATCATCACAGGGAACTTCACCACTGATGAGGCGCGCTTGCTTGCGGCGATCTTGAGCGCCGGGGCGCTCCCCACCGAGCTCAAAATCATCCAAGAGAGCATCGTGGGACCGTCGCTTGGGCGGGACTCCATCGAGAAGGGGATTACAGCGAGCTGGATCGCGGGAATCGCCGTCTTACTCTTCATGGTGCTCTATTATCGTCTCAGCGGGTTTATCGCGATCTTTACGCAGCTCCTCAATCTCTTGGTGGTCATTGGGGCCTTGGCGGGTCTGCAAGCGACGCTCACGCTACCGGGCATCGCTGGGTTGATTCTGTTGATCGGCGTCGGGGTGGACTCGAACGTCTTAATATTTGAACGCATGCGCGAGGAGCTGCGCTTGGGCAAGGTCGCCCGTGCGGCCATTGATGCTGGATACCATCGGGCGCTGACGACGATCTGGGACTCGCACGTCACCACGCTCATCACCGCGCTCATTCTCTTTATCTTCGGGACTGGCCCGATCCGCGGCTTCGCGACTACCCTGAGCTTGGGGATTATCATCAATCTCTTCACGGTCTTGATCGGGACTCGGCTAGTCTTCGAGTTCATGAAGATGCGCAAGATCGAACGACTCAGTATCTAGGGAGAGATTCGCTATGAAAAACGCCAAAAGCGTCTCTGCACCGATGGCCCAACCAATCGTGCGCTTCTTCTCCGTAGTTCCTCACGAGACTCATATTGATTTCATAGGGAAGCGCTATATTGGGTTTGGGCTTTCTGCTGTGCTAGTGCTGTTGGGGATCTTCGCGTTCGTGCAGATCTGGACGGGGAGCGCCAAGATGGGGCTGGAGTTCACCGGGGGCACGGCGGTGACGCTCGATTTCGACCAAGCTGTCCCCATTGATCAAGCACGGAGTCTGCTTGTGCAGAACGGCTTCAGCGAGGCGCAGCTTCAAGATATCAAGGGGACCAATCAACTCTATATTCGAGTGAAGCTCACCGAGGGGGGCGAAGAGATCGCGCCACGTATTCAAGCGCTCTTTGCTGGGGCCTTCGCGGCCAGCAACCCGCGCATCGTCAGCACGGAGTTCATCGGCCCAACGATCGGTAAAGAGCTGCGCGACAAAGCCATCTGGGCCGTGATCTTCTCCACGGTGGGCTTTTTGGTCTATATCGCGTTTCGGTTCGATTTCAAGTTCGGCGTCGCTGCGGCCATCGCGACGTTCCACGATGTCTTTGCGGTCTTGGGGCTGTCGTGGGCCTTGGGGATGGAGTTCACGCTGCTTATCATCACCGCGCTCCTGACGATCGCGGGGTACTCTCTCACGGATACGGTCGTGGTCTTCGACCGAATCCGCGAGAACTTGAGGAAGCACCAGCGTGACCCGCTCATCAAGATTATTAATGATGCCCTCAACCAAGTGCTCAGCCGCACGATCTTGACGTCGGTGACGACGCTGCTGGCCGTGTTGGTCTTATATCTGTTTGGCGGGCCGGTGCTGCGCGATTTCGCGCTCGTGCTCATCATCGGGGTGATCGTAGGCACGTATTCTTCAATCTTCATCGCCAGCCCGATCTTGCTGATGTGGCGCCGTCGGGGCTTGACCTCTCAAGCCAAGGGCTGAAAGCTGCAGCACAAGATCGAAGAGAGCTTCTTCGGGGGTGCGCTCGCCCGTCTTGATATTGACGTCCTCCTCGTGCAATCTCTGTAAAAGCCCAATGAGCTCCTCTTCAGAGAAATTCTGGGCCATGGCCTTGTGCTTGCCCACAAGCCACGGGGGCTTGCCTAGCTCCTTGGCGATCTCCTCGCTTGATCGCTTTTGAGCGGCTAAAGACTTCACGGCTAAGAGCCCACGGATCTGCGAGACGAGCATAAAGAAAATTTTATTGGGATCTTCGCCAGAGCGCAGCAGCTCTCGCAAATATTTGACGCTCTGAGGGCTGCGCTCCCCAACAAGATCGAGCCATTTCAAGACACTTTCGCTCTGATCACCAAAGAGCAGCTCGCGCAGCTCTGGAACATCGAGCTCTCTAGAGCTGTAGCACGCGAGCTTCTCGATCTCTTTAGCTAAGCGAGCCGGCTGGGGCTCCACCGTCGCTAAGAGATATTTAAGGGCTGCTGGAGTCAGCTGCACTTTATACTCCGCGAGCAGTTCCCGTACTAGGGTGGGCAAGCTTCGCCGGTCGGGCGGGGGGAACTCTTGAAGAGCCCCAAGCGATTCCAGAGCTCTATAGAGCCGCGAGCGCTTGTCGAGCTTCTCCGCATCAAGAATAAGCACGACGCTCTTGGGAAGCCCTCGTGTAATGCGCTCGGCCAGCTCCTCGGGCTCCGGGAGCTCATCGGCGCGGCGGACATAGAGAATCTTCGCATCATCAAAGAGCGATATCCCCCCGAAATGCTCGAGCATCTGAGGGCTTGTGAGCTCCCGACCTTCTACCGTGATAAGAGCATACTTTCGGCTCTGCTGGAGCTGGGCGATCAGCTTTCGCACGGCCCGCTCCCGCAGATAGATATCCCCCAAGAACGCAAAGACGTTCTTCGGCTCTTGTTGCTTCTTCATCGTTAGAAAACTACTCCCACGCCGATCACCCAGCCGCGCCGATTGTGCATCCCCGCGCTGAGCACGAGATTCTCCGAGCGCAGGCTGAGCCCGATCAGCCACGTCAGGTAGACTCTCTCAGTCTGATACCCATTGGGCTTGACCACGACATCGAGGCCCTCACCCCGCCCTGCGGGCACCCCTCTCCCGTCGTGACCGACGGGAGAGGGGCCAGGGGTGAGGGCCCTAAAACCCGACGGTATCAAGGGCAGCGCAATGTGCGCTTCTTTCTGAATCGCCAGTCCGCCGGTGATTTCAACCCCCAACCCGCCGACAAGCGCCAACGAAAGCTTCCCGTAAAACTCAGTCTCCGGGCCCTCGCGGTAGGTCATCGTCGGCCCAAGATCAGCAGGAGCCCCGATGTTCTCGTACTCCGGGACGTCTTCGCCCGTCATCGAGAGCGAGAGGCCTAGCCCCACCACGTGAGCCCTCTGAGGGACGACGAAGCCGAAATCGAACCCCACGCTAGGGATCTGGGCGGCATTGAGGCCCCCGTTGAGCCCCATCAGCACTGTCGGCTGAGAGCGCGTTGGCTGCATGGGAGGGCTCGGAGGCGCGGGCGGTGTTGGAGGTGTGGGTGGAGTCGGCAGCGTCGGTGGCGTTACCAACGGCTTGAGCGTCGCTTCTATCGTGATATCTGAGTTCTCTCGAAGCTCAATAGTTTGAGCCCAGCTCTCATAATTGAATTTTGTGACGACGACGCGATAGCGTCCGGGTATGACTTCGAGGCTGAGCGGAGTTCTCCCAGCATAAGCATTATTGATAAAGACGTCAGCGTCGTCAGGGTCGGAGACGATACGCAATCGGGCCGTGCGCCCCAGGGGTCGGAAGAACGGGCTCACCATTAACTGAGCCTCGAGGGTGACTTCGGCGCCTTGCTTGAGCTCAATAGTTTGGGACCATTCGTCGTAGCCGAAGCGCGAGAGCGCTACGCGATAGCGTCCGGGGGCGAGCGATACTTCAAGAGGGGTCTGGCCCATCACGATGCCGTTTATGGAGACGAGCGCTCCCGGGGGAGTAGAGATGATACGCAGGCGCGTTTGCGGATGCGCGACCTGAAAGCACGTCCACGCGGCAGCCCAGCCCGTGGCGCTCACCGAGCCGACGATCAGCCCCTGCATGAGGGCTTGGAACTCTTTGGGGTTCCGGCTGAGCAGCGGGAACGGGTTCTGCGGTGTTAGACTTCCCCCGGGGACGAGCTGCTCGAGCGGCAGCGGCGCAGCCAGCGCCAAGACTTGAATACACTCAAACCCCGTCGGTGGAGAGATCACCAAACTGTATCGCTGATTGGGGATCGTGTGCGTTCCAGCTTTGAGAAGATTCATCGGTTGGTAGGCGTTGGGGAAGAGCAAGTTCACTCGTCGGTCGGGGGTGATATTATAGACATAGACATACGAATCTTGGCTGAGGGTGATGGTCAAGCGAAGTCTGTCGCCAGGGGCGTACGAAGCTTTCTCTACGCCCAGTTGGACAGCAAGGGGGGTCTGAAGGGGTTGAACGAGAATGCCTTCGGGGACGGGTTGCTGCCCAGCTGTCCCTACGAAGCCGAGGGCCGCTATCATCAAGAGCGTCGCGAGTTGGCGCATAGATATCACCCTCAATAGTATAAACGAGATTGGGGCCGTTTGAAAATTCCCAAGGCTTTCGCTTACAATAAGTTTTGGGAGGGAGGATCTATTATGAAGAGATCGTGGTTGATCACCGGAGCTGTGCTCGCGAGTATCGTTGCTCTAGCGCTGACCCTGACAAGCTGCCAGCAGAGACCGTCGGCGCCTCCGCCTCCAGAGACTGCGACCCAGCCGCCAGAGACGACTCCCAAGCCCCCTGAGATTCCAAGGCCAACCCCAAGACCGGAGGTCAAAAACCCAGACACATACGTCGTCGTAGCCATCGGGGACTTCATTGACACCCTCGACCCTGCGGCTGCCTACGACACCGGCTCCGGGAGCATTCTCTTCAATGTCTACGAGACGCTCATCTTCTTCGATGGCCCGCACCCAGATAAGTTCGTCCCCTGGCTGGCCACGCAAGTCCCCAGCATCGAGAACGGGCTTATCAGAGACGGCGGGCTGACGTATGTCTTCCCCATTCGCCAGGGCGTGAAGTTTCACTATGGCCCAGTCAAAGATGCCAATGGCAACGAGATCCCCGGCAGCGGGATTCTCACCCCCGAGGACGTCGAGTACTCGTTCGAGCGCGGGATGCTCCAAGACCGCGCCGGCGGCCCCCAATGGCTCTTGCTTGAGCCCTTGCTCGGCGTCTCTTCGATCTTAGATCTCGCAAGACAAGTCGAGCACGAGCTGCACGGAACAGACCCCAATGCTATTCAGTCCATAGACGACGTCAGCCCCGAAGGGCTCCACGAAGTCTGCCGTCGCGTCAAAGCTACCGTCGAAGTCGAGGACGGCACCGTCGTCTTCCATCTGAAAGAGCCGTTTGCGCCGTTCTTGCAGATCCTCGTGGGATTTTGGGGCTCAATTTTAGATAAAGAGTGGGTCATGACCGAGATCAAAGAGATCAACAAAAAAGCGGGCTGGGACGGCAGCTGCGACACATGGCGAAAGTTCTACGACCCCCCAACAGAAGAGAGCGAACTGTTCAATATCACCAACGGCACCGGGCCGTATATCTTAGAGCGCTGGCGCCGCGAGGAAGAGATCTCCCTCAAAATCTATAAAGACTACTGGCGCGAGCGCCCCGCGTATCTCAACGTCAATATCAAGTTCAACCGCGAGTGGGCCACACGATTATTGATGCTCCAAAACGGCGACGCCGATGCCGTCTCGATCTTGCCTCGCAACCGCGACCAAGTCTACCCGCTCGTAGACCAGGGACTCGTCACCATGTACAAAGATCTGCCCGATCAGTGCATGTCGTTCTGGATGCCCAACCAGAAAGTCAACCCTGACAATAACCCCTACATTGGCTCTGGGAAACTCGACGGTGACGGCATTCCCCCGGACTTCTTCAGCGACGAGGACGTGCGCAAGGGCTTCGCCTATGCGTTCGATTGGGACACATACATCACCGAAGCATTGGAAGGCGACTCCGTCCAAGCCAAGACTATTATGATTAAAGAAGTCTTCGGCTACAACCCCGACGTGCCCTATTACTCTCTTGATCTTGAGAAGGCGACGGAGCACTTCAAGCGGGCCTGGGGCGGCCAAGTCTGGGAGAAGGGGTTTAAGCTCTTCATGCCTCACGTTCCCGGCGGGAGCCGCGTCGCCCTCGACATCCTCAAAGCAAACTTAGAGAAGATCAACCCCAAGTTCAAGCTCGACGCCCTCGAATTCCAAGGGACGCAGATCACCCAAGATTTTAATAACGATAAGATCCCCTTCGACAGCAGCGGCTGGTGCCAAGACTACCACGACCCCCACAACTGGGCTTATCCGTTACTGGGAAGCACCGGGTACTTTGGGCGCTTCTTGGACATCGAGCCCGAGCTTCAGAAGAAGCTTGATGATCTGATCCTGCAAGCCCGGCGCGAGCTCGATCCCGAAAAGCGCAAAGCGCTCTACTATCAGATCGAGCAGCTCAATTACGACCACGCGCTGCTTATCCCTATCGAGCAAGGGGTCTTTAAGAGATTTACGCGCAGCTGGGTCAAGGGGTTCTTCTGGAACATGGCCTACGTCGGCACGTACTATTGGTACTTATGGAAGGAATAGCCAAATAAATGCTTGGCTTCATCGTCAGACGATTGCTCTTTCTGCCCTTCTTGTGGTTCGCTATCACGTTCTTAACGTTTTTGTTACTAGAGCCATTGGGGCCCTATCAGCGCGTAGCACTCTTCATGAACGTCAACCCCGAACAAGCCTTCGGGGGCAAGCTCACCAAAGAGCAACTCCAGAGACTGATCGAAAAGTACGGGCTTGATCGGCCAGCCATCGAGCAGTATATTCGGTGGATTCGCCAAGTCTTCCAGGGCAATTTCGGCTGGTCCAAGGTCGCGCAAAAGCCCGTCTTCGAAGCGATCCGCGAGCGCCTGCCTGCCACGTTCGAGCTGGGACTCTACGCGGTCATCCCTGTGGTGCTCGTCGCCATCTGGCTTGGGGTGCTCTCCGCCGTGCACCATAATAGACTTCTCGATCACACGCTGCGCTTCTTCTCTATTACGGGATATTCGCTGCCCACGTTCGTCTTCGGGATCTTCGTCTTGATGTTCTTCTACGGGATCTTGGGGTGGTTCCCGCCGGGACGCCTCAGCTTCTGGGCCGAACGCATCGTCTACGATGCGACTCAATTTACGCGCTACACCGGGCTGAATACTATAGACGCGATTCTCAATAACCGTTGGGACATCTTCTGGGACGCGCTGCGCCATCTCATTCTGCCCGTGCTGACGCTCTCGTATCTGAGCTGGGCCGGGCTGCAGCGCGTCACGCGCTCAAGTATGCTCGAGACTTTACGCCAAGACTACATCACCACGGCCCGCGCCAAGGGCCTCACCGAGAGCGTCGTCATCCTCAAGCACGGGCTGCGCAACGCCATGATCCCCGTGACGACCATCGCTGTGCCTACGGTCATTGGGCTGATGCTCTCCGGGGTCGTGATCACCGAGACCGTCTTTAACTATAAGGGTCTTGGACTGCTCTCCGTAGATGCGACGCTGCAATTTGACGTCCCTATGGTGTTGGGGTTCACGCTGATCGGGACGTCGCTCATCGTCTTAACGAATCTCTTGGTAGATATCTTATACGTCTTCATTGACCCGCGGGTGCGCTACGATTAGCTATTATGCTCAAGCGATTGCTCAAGAATCCGTTGTCGCTGACGGGGATTGTGCTTTTAGTGCTCTTCTTCTTTGTGGCGCTGGCAGCGCCGTGGCTGGCTCCGCCAGCCAAGCCCTGCCCGTCGTTCGTCTACTATATCATCCCCGATTGGATCTTGCGCCCGTTTATGAAAGAACTGCCCTGCGAGCCTTTCAAGATTCCGCGCGATGGCTTCCGAGCTACCCCCTTGCCCCCAGATCCCCAAGCATGGACGACGTTCCCGCCGAAGCTGAAAGACGAGTCCGGCAAAATGCTCCATCCCCTGGGGACGACCGAGAATCGCTACGACATTTGGTACGGCTTAGTGTGGGGGACGCGCACCGCGCTCGTTGCGGGAATTTTGATTGTCGGAGCTACTCTGCTCATCGGGATTATTCTTGGCGCGATTTCGGGATATTTTGGGGGCTGGATAGATGCGATCCTGATGCGTGGGGTGGACTTCGTGCTCGCTCTGCCCACGTTCTTGATGACGTTAGTGATTCTTTCGATCTGGGGGCGGGGGCTGGACAAGATCGTCCTCGTAAGTATTCTCTTCGGCTGGGCGGGCTACGCGCGCTTCGTGCGAGGAATTATTCTCTCGGTGCGCGAGCGGGAGTTCGTCTCCGGGGCGAAAGCGCTCGGAGCAAGCCATTGGCATATCATATCTCGACACGTCTTACCCAATTCGATCTATCCCGTCTTGATCTTAGCGTCGCTGGATATTGGCTCGATCGTGTTGGGGCTGTCGGGGCTGAGCTTTCTAGGTTTGGGCCAAGGTGAAGATTACGCCGACTGGGGCCAGATGATCGCCTTTGCGCGCAACCGAATCGTCGGGGTCGCCGGGGGCGATGTGATGCAATATTGGTACACCTGGGTCTTCCCGGGGATGACCATCACGCTCTTTGTGCTGGCGTGGAATCTCCTCGGCGACGCGGTGAGAGATATTTTAGACCCGCGGCTGCGCGGGATGCGCGCAGCGTGACCCAGCGTTAGGGCACCTCGAGGATCGTGCTCAGGGTCAGCTCTGTGGAGTTTGCTAAATAGGCTGCTCGGCCTTCCCCTTGGAGTTTGCTGGAACCCGACCGCTCCACCGTCACCGTGTAGACCCACTCATGCGACTGATCCTTCGCAAGTCGCAGGATCATAAACTCTAAGTCTTCGGGGGAGCTGAGGGCATAGGGGAGAATCTCGCGCCAATAGACATATTCGAGATCGCGCTTGGCAGTCACCCGGAGAGTGATCTGCACCGTCTCGCCCACGTGAAGAATTCGATTGGGAAGAATGCGCTCGACTCGGATAAGATCGTTCTCCACATGTTCGACGCGGAACTGCGGGGGTGGCGGCGCCAAGACGGTGATCTCCGTGCGCGCCGTGGCGCTCTGCCCAGATCTGTCGTAGACGGTCAGCTCGATGATGTACCGTCCTGGTTCGCTAAACGTCTTCTCCACGCGAAAGCCCGTCGCTTCGTACTCTGGGCCGAGCTTCCAGTGGACGAGCACGATCCCGCGGTCATCCCTCGACTCCGAGGCATCAAACGTCACGGTCAGCGGAGCTACCCCCGTGCGTTCCTCCTGACAGCTCCGACAATCGAGTGTGATCACGGCGATAGGGGGCTGATCGGGCTTCTCCCCAAGGGGGATGGGCTGCGTGCATCCTGCAAGCATCCCCAGCGCAAGCACTGTCCCTAGGAAGCTTGAGCGTCTCATGATTCTCACTCTCCGAGCTGAGAGTACCCGAAGAGACGCACAAACGGTACCCCAGAGTGCCGCGCGGGCTGTGACGTTGGTCACCTTGGGGAAGTGCGCGCGGATGAGGTTGACAGGGCCCTATGGGGCAGCTACACTAAACTCAAAACCTCCTGGGAGGGGACTATGCGCAAGATGGACATAGTCGTTCAGGTATCGCAGCGGACGGGGGTGCCCAAGGAGACGGTGTTAAGGTCGTTGAATGCGGCACTGGCGGTGATCGCGGAGGCGCTGGCGCGTGGGGAGGACGTGAGGCTCAAGGGGTTTGGGACGTTTGGGGTGCGGCCACGGCGCTCCACACGGCGCAGCCACGTGTGGACCCACCAGATCTTCTCTATCCCCAGCAAGGCCACGCCGCGGTTCTATCCGGGAAAGATCCTCAAGAACCGTGTGGCGGAGCAGCTCGTGGTGGTCCAGCTGCCCAGCGGACGGCTGGCCGTCCGCCCCAGAGCATCAGAGTTTGAGAGCTCTCTAGAGGCGTCGTAGGAACTGCTCGGCCTCGTCTTTATAGGAGTGAAACGGATCAGCAAGGACGAGGGTGCGCTTGGGCTCGACGAAGATCCCGTCCCACTCGATCATATATTCGCCGACGGTGCGCTCACGTAACCCGCGCACGATCAGCGCCCGCCCATACGCGCGCGTATCGCGCGGGGCTTCTCCCATCGCTCGCTCGATCTCGCGATCGCTCACCAATCTTCTGCGCGATTCGAGGGCGTAGTAGAGCCCCTGCTCCGGGTCAATGTTGTGATACTCTAAGTCTAAGCTGTAGAGGGCTTCATCTTGCCAGGTGAGCCCTTCGGCGTCTTTAAAGAGTTGGAGCATGGAGAACTTCGCCACCCAATCGAGCCGGTCCGCAAGAGTTAATGGGTCGCGCTCGAGGGCATCGAGGGTCTCTTCCCATTCGTGGAGGATCTCATCGGTCTCGTGGTCGCGCCCCGCAAAGAGCTTCTGCGCCGCGTGCAGATAGAAGCGCTGCAGGTCAATAGCGGAGATCGTCGAGCCGTCTTCGCGCCGCACGAGCCACCTATGGGTGGGATCGCGCGAGATCTCCTTCAGCGCGCGCAACGGCGCGGCCAGCTCCACCCCCGAGGGCACCGCGTGCTCTTCTAAGAGATCTAATACTAAGATCGTCGTGCCCACCTTGAGAAACGTCGCGTACTCCGAAGGGTTGGCCTCACCAAAGAGCAAGTGCAGCCGCGGGCTGCGCGACAGCTCGTACATCTGATCCCACTTGGGGTTGATGAGCGCGCGGCTGAAGCGCACCCGCCCTGAGACCGTGTGCAAGATATGATCAGCGCGCTGGGAGAGCTGAAAATCTACGGTGGGATCGGGCTCGACTCCGTAGGCCGAGTCCACAAAGACGGTGTCGGCCGGATGGCGCGCGGGGGGCTTCGTCTGCCAACTCGTTGTGAGGCGATGGCCCCCAACTCGCCCGGCTCCAGCGAAGATCTGGCGCGTCACCAAGAACGGAACCAACTTATCGAGGGCATGGCGCCAGGAGAGCGACTCCGGATCGACCGAGTAATTCTCATGGCACCCGAAGGTATGCCCCGCAAAGTGATCCACGCTGTTATTATAGAAGCTGACCTTGTCGTGGAGGCGCAGCTCGCGCAGCACTCTCAGAATGAGCCTCTGCCCCGCGCGCTCGTAGGCGATCAGGTCTCTCAGTGAGCGACACTCCGGGGTCGCGTATTCCAAGTGCGAGCCGACGGCGTCAATATAGAGTCGGCCCCCGTTGATTAAGAACCCTCCGGCTTCGGCGGGCTCAAAGTACATATCGCGGGTGTGCAGGTCGAGCAGGCCCCAGCGCTTGTCGCGAAAGACCGCGTCTTTGACGCGCTCCACAATCTCTTCGTAAGGGCCCAGCCTCGGATCGCGCACAAGACACCCAAACTCCGTCTCCAGCCCGACCACTCGATGCTCCATCGTTCACGCTCCTTGCGAGACCCTCTACATTAGCGGATCAGAGCGCGCTTGGCAAGAATGACTTTAACTCGTCTTGGCTCAAGAGACGAAAGCGCCGGTCGCGCCGCGACTCCCGCTCCAACAGAGCCGCTTCGACTATGCCCTCCCGAAGCGCTTCCACAAGCACCGCGCGCCAATGCGTCTCTTTGATCCCCAAGGCCTCGCGACGGCCCACAGCCCAGACTTCGAGAGCTTTCTCTAAAGCAGCGTCGCGCTTGGGAGTCTTCTGAGAGAATTCTTGGAGCACGCGCTCCATAGCCGCGCGCGCCCCCTCAGTCCCCGCTGCCACCCCAAAGCGATACCCTAGCGAGAACTCCCCATCGTAATTGAGCATATAAAAGAGATCGCGCTCAGGGGAGTCCCCCAGTTGCGCAAACAACCCCCGCACCACTAAGGGCAACCGTAAGGGATCGCTGAAGCTGCGCTTCATGGCTGGGCTGAGGGCTACCCCCACGACCCGCTGGATCGAGACGTCTTGCGGGCTGCGCGCAAACCCCTCGGCGTGAGCGAAGTCCACCGCAAGCTGCCGAATAGTCTCTAGATCAGATTGATTCCCCAGCCCCGCAAACGCCAAGCGATCATAGATCTCAAAGATCTTCTGCTGCTGCGCGCGACGCACCGTGACCAGCAGCACTCCCTCTCGACACGAGAGCCCCACGACGGGGCTCCCCTCGCGCAGCCGATCCTCGACGTAGTCCGCTTTCTGCCGGAGCGTCTGCTGCCAATCGTAGGGGGTAAACGCCATAAGCTCACTCTTTCAAAAGAGCCCTCTGAATGGAGCGCAAGGTCTCCTCGGGGATATCCGTGACGCCGTCAGCAGTGACCGTCTTGGCCAAGGGCAGATGGGGTCGAAGCCCGCCGGTCGCGGTATCCAACGAAGCCGCGATTTCCAGCAGCAAGAGCGCCTCCGCGAGGGCATCTTCGAGCTTCATCTTATGGAAAGGGCCCTTGGTGCGCACGATATATTCAAAAGCGCCGCGGATGCGCTCGGCGCCTGAGCCCGCTGCCCCAAACTCGCGGCTCTCGAAGCGCGCCCCCATCACGTCGTAGAAGAAGATGCGCCCTTCATTCTTTTCCCTATCGAAGGCACTGACGATGGGGAGAAAACCCCCAATGCCCTGGAGCGCCCCAGGCAGGGCGCGGCTGAGCACGCGCGAGACTTCCGCGAGCTTCCCCTCGAGACTGAGCTCTTGGAGCTGGCTGCGCGCGTAATATTTGAACGAGTGTTGGAGGAAGCGCACCGCCTCGAAGGCGGCCGCATACGAGCCGGCAATGGCGATGAGCGTCTCGTCATCGAGCTTTAAGATCTTTTCGGCTTCCTCAGAGAAGATCGCGTTGCCCGCGGTGGCGCGCCGGTCGGCGACGTTGAGGACACCCTTATTAAATTTTACGGCGATGACCGTCGTGCCCTCGACGGCGTGTGCACAGCTATGCTGTACGCTCGCTTCCCACGAGGGGAAGCGCAGGCCATAGGCTTCCAAGAGCTGGGCGAAGTTCCCGGAGCTCATTCTTTGTTTACTCTCCGCTGCGCTGGCGGTAGCGCTGCGCTTGGCGCGGATCCACCCGCCGCATTCGCTCTAAGAGCCTTTCGGTATCGGGCTTGGGCACGTTGGGCGTGCGTGGACCGTCCTCTTGAGGCTTGGTGAGCGGGTCTTGCGGTATCGGTCTGACGATGCGCTCTGGCATAGCTATCCCCCTTTCGAGAGAGTCTGCTGTATGATACCCAAAAGCTCCCGCGGCGTCGAGCCCCCCTCAAGCAAGGGCGCCAGCGCCCTCACGCGGCCATCGACGAGCGCTCGCAGATCGAGCACAAGCTCTTGTCCGTCTTGGAGGAGCGTGATCCGCCCCCAATTGAGCGCCCGGATCGCCGCGGGGAATTTCTGTATGCAGAGCCCGCGGATGAGGGCGCGCGTATCGCGCGGGGGCTCGCGCATCGCGCGCGCGATATCTTCTTCGGTGACGAGCCGGCGCATCACCCCTTGGTTCTGCAGCTCTCCAAAGAGACTGCGCTGCGGATCGAGGGCGTGATACTCCAGATCGAGACTCTGCACGATGCTATCGCGCCAGCTGAGCTTTTCAGACTCAATAAACGTCTGCAGAAGTTCTCGTTTAGCCACCCAGTCGAGCCGATCGGCGCAGCGGCGGGGGTCGGCTTCTAAATCGTCGAGCACGGCTTCCCATTCGCGCAAGAGCCAATCGGTCTCCTCATCGCGATGGCGCCATAGCTCCTCTGCCGCCCGCAGATACGCCCGCTGGACGTCGAGAGCGCAGATCGTCCCTTCTTCTTCGAGCTCGACGAGCCATCGGTACGAAGGATCGCGCGAGAGCTCTCTGAGGGCTTTGATGGGGTCTTTGAGAGTTCCTGGGGGGCTGTAGCCCGCCTCCAGGGTAGCGATCACCAGGGCAGTAGTTCCCACTTTGAGGGCTGTCGCGTACTCGCTGAGGTTGGCGTCGCCGCAGATGACGTGAAGCCTTCGGTAGAGGCGTTCGTCGGCATGGGGCTCGTCGCGGCTATTGATGAGCGGGCGTCGGTCAAGAGTATCTACGCTACAGAGCTCTGTGAAGAAGTCAGCTCTCTGCGAGAGTTGATAGTCCACCCAAGTCTGTTCGCCTCCCACGCGCCCCGCCCCAGCAAAGAGAACCCGCGTCACTAAAAACGGGAGCAGCCCAGCTATGAGGCGCTCAAATGATACCTCGCGCTTCACAAGATAATTCTCATGGCAGCCGTAGCTCATGCCATGATAGTCTATATTATTTTTGAAGATGGAGACGGCGCGCCCGGTATTCTGAGCATACGCTTGCGCGGCCATCCAGACGATGCGTTCCCCAGCCTTGTCGTGAGCGATCAGCTCCCTCAATGAACGACATTCGGGAGTGCTGTATTCGGGATGGCCATGATCGTGGTAGAAGCGCGCGCCGTTCGCTAAGACTCTATCGGCGTGGTCCTCGGAGGCGCTCAAGGATTTTCGAGAGGGCTTTTCGTAGCGCTCGTCTTGGGGGTTGATCGTTAAAGCGGGAGCGCGCCAGCCGCGGGCATCGCGCAGAGGGTCTTCGTCGCGATAATCCCAGGGCTGGGCGGAGGGCCCTGAATAGCTTTGCACCAGGGCGCGGGCTTCGTCCACCAAGTCGGTGACGTCCACACCCTCAATGAAGATGCCGTATTCGGTCTCAAGGCCGAGCAAGCGATCCATGTATTCATTATGCCAGAGAGCGAGGCTTCTGTCACGAGGATGATTCTTTTCTATCTCTAGAGGGCAATTGCACAAATAACGCGCTCTCCGTCAGCGCTTGGGTTATGGCAAGCTCACAAGCTCAGTCAAAGAGGGGCTCTTCTCTAAAAGACTCCTACCAGCGGGCCCAGTAGAGCACAAACGAGACGACCACGACCGGCAGGCTGTAGAGGAACATCAAGAGCCCCAGCTTCAGCGTGCGATTGCGCAGGATCATCGTGATCACCTCCGCGCCTCTGTATTCTCGCACACCGAAGCTTTGATAGGGAGGTAATCCGTCTTACAGGGTGTCGGAATTGGGCACTCGCCGATAGGACATACGTCTCAGTCTGATAACGCCCGCACGATGACGTTGAAGTCCCCGCCGCCGCTGGCTAAGAACCTCCCGTCGGGCGAGAACCCCACAGCCAACACGAACTCGACGTGCTCAGCAAATATCTTCAGCTCTGTGAGCGTGGGCACCTCCCAGAGCTTGACCTTCCAGTCCATGCTCCCCGTGGCTAAGCGCTGCCCATCAGGAGAGAACCGCACGGCGTGCGTGCGATGGCCGTGCCCGGCAACTGATGCTACGAGTCTCTTCTCCGCAACGTCCCACAAGCGCACGACGCCGTCGCCGCTTGTCGAAGCTAACAGCTTCCCATCAGGGCTGAAGTCTAGGGAGAATACTGCCGCGGCGCGCACCGGCAAAATCCCTACCAAAGCTCCCGTCTGCGCCTCCCACAGGCGGATCTCCCCGTCCCCTCCCCCGGAAGCGATGATCTGACTATCAGGGCTGATCGCCAGCGCGAAGACCGTGCTGCGATGGCCCGTCAAAATCTTCAGTAACTTTCCATCAGAGGCGTCCCAGACGCGCACGGTCTTGTCTTCGGCTCCCGTGACGAAGAATCTTCCGTCGGGGCTGTAATCAGCTGAATGCACCCAGCCGACGTGCCCCTCAAGATTCAGTAGTTGTCTTCCGGTCTGGACATCCCACACCGCGCCGATTTCACTGTCGCCGTTGGCCGTGAGCAGTCTCTTCCCGTCGGCACTGAACGAGAGCGCAAAGACCGTCCCCAACGTCTCGGAGATGATGCGCACGGGTTGCCCTGTCGCCCAGTCCCATAAGAATAGAGTCCCATTGCCCTGGCCCGTCGCTAAGAGTTTTCCGTCGGGGCTGAACTCTAAAGAGAAGATCGTGCTCTGCGGGCTGAACGTCCGCACGACAGCTTGGGAGAGCCCCAACAATCCTAAAGCCGTCCCCACGAGAACTCCCGATAGAATATAAATTCTGCGCATGGGAATCACTTCGCTTTCTTTTGGATTTTTTCTAGCTGGGGGCTGCCACGAGCTCCCGATACTCACACTCCTTGTTGCTGCAGACGAGTTCCCCATCCTTGCCCTCGACAAGCACCCCTTCTGTGCACGACGGGCAGGGCTTGACCGGAGTCCGGCTCACGGTGAAATCACACTTTGGGTAGTGCTCGCACCCGAAGAAGCTGCGCCCATCCTTGCGCGCATATCTCTTCAAGAGCTTTCCGCCGCATTTGGGGCAGGGGACCGCAGCCTCCTCCTGCTCCTCCAGCGGGCGCGTATAGCGACACTTGGGAAATGCCGAGCACGCGTAGAACTGCCCATAACGCCCTGTACGTATCACTAATTTACTGCCACAGTCGGGACAGATCTCTTCGGTTTCGATGGGCTTGGGCTTGAGCGATTCCATCTCGCGCTTGGCGCGCTCATACGCTTCAGCAAACTCCTTATAGAACTCTTGGAGCACCGTGAGGCGATCGAGCTTCCCTTCTTCAATCTTGTCAAGCTCTTCCTCGATGAGCGCCGTGAACCCCACGTCCACGATCTTGGGGAAGTGTTTCACTAACGCATCGGTGACGAGGAAGCCCAGCTCCGTCGGGACAAAGCGCTTCTTCTCCAGCTTGACATAGCCGCGCTCTAAGATCGTGGAGATCGTGGGCGCGTAGGTGCTGGGTCGCCCGATCCCGTTCTCCTCCAAAGCTTTGACTAACGTCGCTTCGGTGTAGCGCGGCGGCGGCTCGGTGAAGTGCTGCTTGGGTGTCAGTTTTATCAGATCTAAGATTTGCTGTTCGCGCAGCGGGGGCAGTTGGCCTTGAGCCTCTTCGTCAGTGGGCTTGGCATCCTCATCGCGGGCCTCTTCGTAGACGGCGAGCCACCCGGAAAACTTCAGCACAGAGCCCGTCGCGCGAAAGATATACTCTTTCGCTTGGATATCCACAGAGACGACGTCGAAGATCGCGGGAGCCATCTGGCTGGCGACGAAGCGTTGCCAGATTAATCTATAAAGCTTGAGCTGATCGGGGGTCAGATAGGGAGCGACATCCTCAGGCAAGCGGCGCACGTCGGTGGGACGGATCGCCTCGTGGGCATCTTGGACGTGGGCCTTCTGAGGGCCTCGAGGCTCCCCCTGGCGCACGAATTCTCTCCCATACTGCGCAGCGATAAACTCGCGCGCGGCGCGCTGCGCCTCCTCCGCGATGCGCACAGAGTCCGTGCGCATGTACGTGATCAGCCCCGTGGCGCCCTCGGCCCCAAGCTCCACCCCCTCATAAAGCTCTTGAGCAAGAGTCATCGTCTTCTTCGTCGAGAAGCCAAGCTTCTTGTTGGCCTCTTGCTGCAACGTGCTCGTGGTAAACGGCAGCGGCGCATGCCGGCGCTGCTCCTTCTCCTCTACTTTGACGACGCGCCAGGAGGCCCCTTCCAGTGCGCGGAGGATCTCTTGGGCTTGGGATTCCGAAGAGATTCTAATCTTTTCGTCGCTTGTGGTGCGCTTGAGCAGCTTGGCCTCAAAGAGATGGGGCTCCTCCTGAGGCGTCAGCGTCGCCGTGATAGACCAGTACTCTTCGGGGACGAAGTTCTGGATTTCGCGCTCGCGCTCACAGATGAGCCTCACGGCGACCGACTGCACCCGCCCCGCCGAGAGCCGACTGCGAATCTTTTTAGAAATTAATGGGCTGAGCATGTAGCCCACGATGCGATCTAAGATCCTTCGGGCTTGCTGGGCTTCCACGCGGTGCATATCAATCTCACGCGGGTGCTCCAGGGCGCGGCGCACCGCCTCTTTCGTAATTTCGTGAAACTCGATGCGCTGGAGATCCTTGAGCTTCAGGGCTTCTTTGACGTGCCAGGCGATCGCTTCCCCTTCGCGATCAGGGTCGGTGGCGACGTAGATCTCGCGAGCTTTCTGGACGGCGCTCTTCAGTCTTTTGAGGACCTCTCTGCGCTCCGGCAAGGGCTCATACGTTGGGACGAAGCCCTCCGAGATGTTGACCCCAAAGCGGTGCTTGGGGAGATCGCGGATATGTCCCATCGTCGAGACGACCGCGAGCTTCCCTTCAAGATACTTCTCGATCGTGCGCGCCTTGGTCGGCGACTCCACGATGACGACGCCCTTGTCCATAGCCATAGATGGGTCGGTATTGTATCATGCCGCGGGCTGCTTTTCCAGAGCGGGCTCTGGAGGGGAAGAGTATTTGGCAATGATCTCTCGGATGAGGCTCAGCTTCTCTGAAGTGGCCCGCTCCCCTTCTTGGATGGGCAGATCGAGCTGGCGCAATTGAAATACGCGGATGCGATCGACCCGCGGCCGAATCACGATGAGCTTCTCCCCCAGGCGCTGGCGCATCAGCTCGAGCTTTAAGCGCACCAGCTCCTGAGACGTGATCGCATTCGACTGAATCAAGACATCTAAGCTCGTCGTTACATGGGGGTTGAGCGCCGCGCCCACGTCCACAGCGATGACGATCTGCGCGCCCATGGCCACGGCCGCATCCACGGGGATCTTATTGACGAGCCCGCCGTCCACGAGAAACCGTCCGCCCAAAGAGACCGGAGGATGAACCCCAGGGAAGGCTATGCTCGCGGCGATCGCTCGATAGAGCTTTCCCGAACGCAAGACTATCTCTTCCCCAGTGTCGATATCGCACGCGATGACGCTCAAGGGCACCGCTAACTCTTCAAACGTGCGCTCTCCCGTAAAGAGCCGCAGGAACTCATAGAGCTGCTTCAAGCTCAGTGGCTCGTGGACGCGCCAATCGGCCTTCTTGAAGAGATACTCTGAGGCGGTCTTGCCCGCTAAGCTCTCGATGCCCCGCAGGGTCGTCTCCGGGATCCCCAAGAGCTTGTTCACGTCGAGGCTCTTCAAGATCTTCTCGATCTTATAGAGATCGAGGCCGCACGCGTATGCGCCCCCGACGATCGCCCCCATGGACGTTCCCGCCACAACGTCAATGGGGATTTGATGGGCAAGGAGGGTCCGGATCACGCCAATATGGGCGTACCCTCGCGCTCCCCCTCCCCCCAGCGCCAGACCGATGACGGGACGCATCGCTCACGCTCCTTCAAACCAAAGGGCCTCGATGCATTATAGCGCATCGAGGCCCCCTTTCAAACCCTGCTGACCGCGAGACGAGAGACAGTTAGTACTCCGGCATCGGTGCGGGCATCTTGTCCTCGCCGACCTCCTTGGTGACCACCAACGCCCCGGTCGTCAGGAAGAGCCCAGCGACGCTGACCGCGTTCAAGATCGCCGAGCGGATGACCTTGGTCGGGTCAATGATGCCCGCCTTCATCATATCGATGTACTCGCCCTTGACGACGTCGAAGCCCATGTTGTTGCCAAGCTCCTTCACTTTCTCGACGACGATGTTCCCCTCGTAGCCGGCGTTCTCCGCCAGTTGCTTGAGCGGGGCTTCGAGGGCCTTCTGGAGGAGCTTGACGCCGACTTGCTGGTCGGGGTCCTCGAGCTTTACGCTCTCGAGAGCTTTGGCCGCCCGGATGAGCGCGACCTCACCGCCGGGGAGGATGCCTTCAGCAACTGCAGACTTGGTCGCCTCCAGCGCGTCCTCCATGCGGTGCTTCTTCTCTTCGAGCTCAGCCTCGGTGGCCGCGCCCACCTTGATGATGACGACCCCGCCGGCGAGCTTGGCGATGCGCTCCTGGAGCTTCTCGCGGTCGTAGTCGGACTCGGTCGTCTCCATCTGCTTGCGCAGCTGCTCGATGCGCGCCTCGATATCCTTCTTCTTGCCCTTGCCCCCGATGATCGTCGTGTTGTCGTCGTCCACGACGACGCGCTCGGCGCGCCCGAGCATATCGAGCGTCGCTGATTCTAACAGCATCCCCGCGTCCTTGGCGATGACTTGTCCGCCGGTGAGGATCGCGATATCTTGCAGCATCGCCTTGCGGCGATCGCCAAAGCCTGGGGCCTTGACGGCGCAGCTGAGGAGCGTGCCGCGCAGCTTATTAATCACCAATGTCGTGAGCGCCTCGCCCTCGATGTCGTCCGCGATGACTAAGAGGGGCTTGCCCGTCTGGGCCACTTTCTCGAGGATGGGCACGAGATCGCGCGCCTTCTTCAGCTCGTGATCCGTGATGAGGATGTAGGGCTCCTTCAGTTCGACCTCCATGCGCTCGGCGTTGGTGATAAAGTACGGGGAGGTATACCCGCGGTCGAACTGCATCCCTTCGACGACCTCAAAGTGCGTCTCTATAGTGTCTGATTCTTCGACGGTGATGACCCCGTCTTCACCGGCCTTCTCCATGGCATCGGCGATGATCCGGCCGATTTCGGGGTCCTTGCTGGAGTTTGTGGCGATCTGGGCCATCTCTTCCTTGGTCTTGAGCTCCTTGCTCATCTTCTGGAGCTCTTCGATGACCCGGTCGCGCGCGATCTCCAAGCCGCGCTTGAGCTGCATGGGATTGACCCCAGCGGTGACGTTCTTAAATCCCTCTTTGATGAGGGCATAAGCTAAGATAGTCGCGGTCGTGGTGCCGTCACCGGCATCGTCGTTGGTCTCTTTGGCGACTTGCTTGACGAGCTGTGCCCCGAGGTTCTCAAACTCGTCCGCGTATTCTTGCTCCTCGGCGATCGTCGCCCCGTCATCGATGACCTTGGGGCCGCCAAACTCCTTCCCCAAGATGACATGGCGCCCTTTGGGGCCTAGGGTAATGCGTACCGCATCAGTCAATTTCTGAACGCCCGCCAGAAGCTTCTCGCGAGCCTCGGCTTCGAAGATGACTTCCTTGAACTTCTTGACGGCCATAGTAGATCTCCCTCCTTAAAATTACTGAATCATCGCGAGGATATCGCTGCTCTTGACGATATAGTACTCCTCGCCGTTGAAGGTGAGCTTGGTGCCGGCCAAGGCCGAAAGCAGCACTTTATCGCCCTTTTGGACCTTGACCTTCTCCATGTCCGTCCCGACTTCGACGACCTCGGCGCGCACGTAGTCGAGGTCCTTCTTGGCCTCCTCGGGGAGGATGATCCCTCCGGCCTCCTCCTCCTCGATGCGCCGGACCAAGACACGGCTCCCTAAGGGCTTCAACTGCAGTTTCTTCATAAGTTCTACCCCCCTTTGATGAAAGATTTCGTTGATGTAATCTGAGTGGCTGTTGAATTAGCACTCTCACGAGCGCTTTGCTAAACGCACCCTTATTCTACCCGACGGCGCGAGGGCTGTCAAGTCAGGGCAAAGCCGCCCGGTCGCCTGGGACAGCCGGGGTTGCCCCCAAGAGAAAAAATTTAAATAATGTTAATATGCCCTCGGGGAAGACGCATCTGCGCATCGAGCTGTCCTTGCTGCCCGTCTGCGTCGCGCTGCTCTTTGTCGCTCAGCACTATCAAGTCGTCACTATCGGCTGGGAGGGTATGGCGATCTTCGTGGGGGCATATCTCTTCTCGAGTCTCCTGCTCAGCCCTGATTTGGACCTACGGCACAATCGCAGCCGCCGGCGCTGGGGGCTTCTGGGCTTTCTTTGGATTCCCTACACGAAAATCTTCAAGCACCGTGGCGTCAGCCATAGTCTGCTCTTTGGGACCTTGACCCGCCTGGGGTATCTGGGGCTGATCGCCCTGGTGATCGCTTGGGGACTGAGTTATTTCAACGTGTGGGCGATCCACCCCGATGCGCTGAGGACGTTTCCCCTTGACCTCAAGCTCTTCAGTCTTCTCATCGCCGGCCTCTGGCTGCCCAATATTATTCACACCCTGACCGATCACATCCACAGCTTCCTCAGACGCCATTAATTTACCCTCGCCTCCATCCCCAGACCTAACCCCCCAACCCCCTCCCTAAAGAGGAAGGGGGAGTTCCCCTCTCCGCGTCGGGGAGGGGTCGGAGCGCAGAGGGGCGAACTGTTTGACAATCGCGCGCCCGTGTGGCAAAATACAGCTGTCAGAGATCCGTCACCACCAAGGAGGTAGCATCATGGGTGCCCGCGAGGAGCTCGAAGCCCAACTCAAGAACGTCTTCGGCAAGGCCAAATATCCCGTCAAGAGCGTCTTCGATCTGCTCCCCGTCCTGCCCCAAGGGCCAATGACGAAATTCACCGCGGGGGACAAATCGTGGACGGCGATGGAGCTATCGCAGAAGCTCGGCGGGCAGGCCCGGTTTCCCTATAACGATGTGGACTCCCTCGTCAAAGACATCCTAGACGGTCTGGCAGCCAAAGGCGAGTTGTAAACTCACATGCTAGAAGCCGGTCGCGAGCCCGTCATCGTTGAGGCGGTGCGCACGCCCATCGGCAAGCGCGACGGCTTCTTCAAAGATACCCGCGCTGATGAGATCGGGGTCGTCGCGATCCGAGGGCTCCTGGAGCGCACTCGCATTGCCCCCGCTGAGATCGAAGATGTCGTCTTCGGGTGCGTCACAGGGCGGGGCGAACAGGGCTTTAATATCGCGCGCATCATCGCTCTGGAAGCGGGCTTGCCCATCGAGACCGCGGGGGTTACTATCAATCGTCTCTGTGGCTCCTCCCAGCAAGCGATACACTTCGCTGCCCAAGAGATCCTCGCGGGGGTCTGCGATTGTGCCATCGCCGGCGGGGTCGAGAGCATGACCCGCGAGCCCATGGGCTCGGATTTAGATAAGCCGCTCAACCCAAAATTATTAGCACAATACGAGATCGTCCCTCAAGGAGAATCCGCCGAGCGCATTGCCGACCAATGGAAGATCTCGCGCGAGGAGCTCGATGAGTTTGCTCTCCAAAGTCATCTCAAGGCTGCGCACGCCCAGGATTGTGGGTATTTTGCCAGTCAGATCATCCCCGTCACGATCAACGGAAGGGTGATCACCCACGACGAGGGCGTCCGACGCTACGCCTCTCCCGAGGAAGGTCGAGCAAAGCTCGCCAAGCTCCCCCCGGTCTTCCGCCCCACCACTGGGAAGATCACCGCGGGGAACTCCTCGCAGATCAGCGACGGGGCCGCAGCGTTACTGCTGATGACCCGCGACAAAGCAAAAGCGCTGGGCTACAAGCCCAAGGCGCGCTTCCGCTCCTGGGCTGTGGCCGGGGTAGATCCGACGCTCATGCTCACCGGCCCGATCCCGGCTACGAAAAAAGCCCTGCAGAAAGCGGGGCTCTCGCTCAAAGACATAGATCTCTTTGAGTGCAACGAGGCGTTCGCGTCGGTGCCGATGGCGTGGGGGAGAGAGCTGGACGTCCCCTGGGAGAGGGTGAATGTGAACGGGGGCGCGATCGCCCTCGGACACCCCCTGGGCGCGACGGGAGCTATTCTCTTCACGAAAATCCTCTATGAACTGGAGCGGCGCGATGCCCAGTTTGGCTTGGTCACCATGTGCATCGGCATGGGGCAGGGTATCGCCACGGTCCTCGAGCGCCTCTAGACTTCGACTGTCGGATTAATTTGATACTTCACAGTCCCCCTGACGGCGCGCGAGATGATACACCGCCGTTCGGCGAGCTTGACGGCGCGCGCGATCGCCAAGTCGTGAGCCTTCGGATCGCCTTCTAGCTCAAAGTGAGGCTTGAGGATGATCTCCGTGAAATGGAACCCGCCCTCCTCGTGAGGGGAGACGCGCCCTTCGGCCTCGCATTCTAGTACCTTGACGGGCAGGCGCATCTTCTCCGCAACATACGCCAAGGTGATCAGATAGCACGAGCACGCCGCCGACAGAAAGAGCTCTTCGGGGTTTGTCGGCCCGCCTCTCCCGCCAAACTCCTCCGCGATCCCAAAGGTTGTCCGCAGCGTCCGCTCCTCGTTGACGATCTCACCCGTGCCGCTCACTCCGCCCTGCCATCGCCCGAAGACGCGAAAGACGTACTTGGTGTGCATGAGTACCAACCCCTTTGTGAATAATATCTGAAGATACCAAAAACTCTTAAACCTGCCAACTCGCACGCCGACCCGCTTCAGATTATACTAAAGACATCATGAGAGGGATCGAGTTCCTCCAGAGGCTGCAAGATCACCTGAAGGGCTTTGAGGTGCGCCCCTCTCAGCAGATGATGCTCACCGCGTGCGAGCGCGTCATCAACGCCGGAGGGGTGTTGCTTGTCGAAGCCCCTACCGGCGTGGGCAAGACGTTTGCTTACGCTATCCCCGCGATCCTCTCCGGGAAGAGAACAATCATCTCGACGAATAAGAAGAACCTCCAAGATCAGTTAATCCAGAAGGATCTGCCCCTGCTGGCGCGGGTGAGGAATTTTCGGTTCTCTGTGGCCAAGGGATTTTCAAACTATCTCTGTCTGCTCTCGTTGCACGGGTTCCAGCCCAAGACTCCCCTGGAAGCGCAAGAGCGCGCGCGGCTGCTGCGCTGGGCCGAGATGACCGAGGACGGGGCATACGACTCCCTCATGCCGCCCAGCCCCATCTGGGACGAAGTCTGCGCTGATGCTGCAGGGTGTCTGCGACAAGAGTGCCCCTACTACGATCAGTGCTTTTACTTTCGTGCGCGGGAGCGCTGGTTCGGCGCAGATCTCTTGGTGGTCAATCACGCATTGTTAGCGGCCGATGCGGCCTTAGCGGTGGATGCAGGCCGCGGGCTCCTGCCCGACGCTGAGATCTTAATTATTGACGAAGCTCATGCTCTCGAAGATGCGTTCTCCAGCGCATTTACGCGATGGGTCAACCGTCATACCCTAGAGAATCTCGTTCGAGAGGTGATGGCGCTCGACCGGCGTCTATCTGCGAAAGCTCACAGCCTGCTCTCTCAGTTGCAGAGGCTCGCTTTGACATTCTTCGAGCAGCTGCGCGCGCGCTACCCCTGGGAGCGTCGCCGCGTCGCCCCAGAGGAGTTCGTCCTGCGCACCGAAGCTGAGCTTCTGCTCCAGACGCTGGTGCAGCTCCAGGCGACTATAGAAGATTTCTTAGCGAAAGAATCGCCGACGCTCTTTGCCCAGA
>Ga0197143_1000564_pt1 | contig 38752 bp, 52 predicted proteins | sample GBS70_MetaG_FD_148603 | JGI IMG/M metagenome (GOLD analysis project Ga0197143, IMG submission 148603) | Sediment microbial communities from Great Boiling Springs, Gerlach, Nevada, United States - GBS 70_MetaG | ecosystem: Environmental > Aquatic > Thermal springs > Hot (42-90C) > Sediment... | reverse complement strand
CTGGGATAAAGATTGGATTGGCTGTGTTTTGGCACTCCTTTCATGGCGTCGTCTACACGGCAGAAAAGTTCTATGATAAAATCTTCTGTGGTCATGAGGTTTCCTCCTTTTTCTTTGAGTTTCACCCCATATAGAATAGGAGGAACCCTTGCCATTGTAAACTAGCACCATTGGTTACTAAGGGAATTCTGGAGGAGGCGGCGGAGGGGAAGCACATTCTGGTTGATCAGGAGGTTGGCTTGGGCAATTAGGTGAACCAGAAGGCCAAATTCGTGAAAGTCTTCCACTTAGGTCTATCCTCCATGTGCTATCTACTGAGCCTGGCGGGTTTACAACTGCAATAGCATATTGAGCCTGTTTATAGTAAGGCAGTTGAAAGGCGACAAAGCAAGGAAGTTCAGAGTTCGGATAGTATCTCGCTTGCCCTGATTTCCTATCAGGAAACAGCCATGTCACTGTCACCGATTGAATGTTATCCATGTCTTGTATCCATAAAGCCTTTTGATTGTTCCCATAAGTCACAATCCAAACACATGCATCCCCTCGTCCCCTTCCCGGCTCCCCTGAAGGTCGCTCAGGAAGCAATGAATAAAGTAATTCCTCAGCCGAAGAATACTGAGTAACTCCTGATTTGCCGCCTCCACATCCTATCACTGCAATGAATATCACTACGACTACTGTAGCCACAATGAACCCTAAAGCCTTAATTGCCAAGTGAAGTCGCTTTTGTCCCAACATCCTTATTCCCTCCTTCTCCCCATGAAACCCCTGAGAGAGCGTCTACCTCTGATAAGGCAAGCAAATATCCCTAAAACCCAAGCAAACAACAAACTGGGTTCAGGAGTGGGCATATAAACGGTAGGCAAAGGCAAAGTTGGTGATGCATCTGCTGGGAATGTGCCAAGTTTCGTAACCGTCTCCTCAGGTGGCATATTTTTTGGCGCAAAAACGCCTATAATGAAACTAATGTCTCCTTGTAATGCATTTAAATTGAGAGTAAACTTGAGAACGCCATTATCCCATGCTACTTCGTCGGGAGCAACTGATGCACCTGGTCCAATACCAATTCCTGGGTCGGATTCATTTACCCAGAAGGAAGTGACATCCTCGCCATCAATTTTAACTGGGAAGTTTGCCGGATTAATTGGAAACTCAAAAGAAACCTCGGTAAGGCTAACATCACTGCCTGGAAATACCTGAAATTGATAGACATAGACATTGAGCCCTTCAGCAGAACCTATTCCTGGAAATACTTGGGAGTAGACTGATCCGTCAGGGAAGAAAATGTTTTCTTCATCAATCCCAAAATCAAAAACTCCTGGCAGAGCATCTGTGACTGGGTTATTGATGTTAGCGATGGAAGTAAATTGAGCCCATGAAATCTCAGTGTTGGATAACGGGACTGCTTCCACTGGCTTTAAACAGCAAGAGACGAGAAGGCAAATGGCAATAGTTAACAACACTTCTGACAAAGAAACCTTGAGAACCTTCATTTTTTAGCCCTCCTTTACTTAGGTTTTATTCACTTAGGCTTAACGACTGTCGTTGCCTGAACCTGCCGTCCCTCTTCGTCTGTTGCGAGAATGCGAATTAGGTAAGGACCAACGCCGACCTTATTCCCGTCACCGCTTGTCCATCTCCACATAAGTCGGTGGGTCAAGCCATCGCTACTTGGTGTATCTAACACAGCAACCTTTCTTCCCGTCAATGTCATAACTTCAGCCTGAACCCTTGCAGGCTTTGTCAAACTGAACTCTATCACAACTCCTTGCCCCCTCATTGGTGTCGCCCTCAAACCAACCACCCTCAACGGTCTCTCATTGCCCCCCTCAACTATCAACTTGAACTTCCTTTCAATTTCTCCTTCCTGTGCAACGAAACGATAACTTGCCTGTGTCCTGAGATACAACCTCTTCCCTGTCACTGTGTCAACAAGCCACGCACTAACATCCTTCGGCGCATATCCTATCCCATCAAAGGTCAATGTCACTTCCCTCCTTTCTCCCGTGCCCCTTGTCCCGTGTCCCTTGTCCCACCTAACCAAAACATCCCATTCCTGCCTCACTGAAACATCATTTCTCACATCAACAGCCAAAGGGACATTGTTTTTGAGCAAGATGACTTGGACGCTATTGTTTCCTGTTGGTGGGTCAGGTGGTAACTCTGCCGTCAAACCTCTTCCACCTTGAGCGACACCAATCACTGCTTCTCCAACGCTTCCATCAACAGATGCTTGCAATCTTATACTCCATCCATTACCTTTTGCAACTCGTCCCTCGCCCCTCGTCCCTCGCCCCCTGCCCTGGCTTGGTGGTGGCAAAACAAGTTCGCAATCAGTGTGAGCATAAACCCAATAACCTTTCCAAGGCTCAAGTTGGCTTGTAATACCTGGGATAATGTTTTGGTCATAAATAAGGACATACTTTCCAGTGTTAGGGTTATTCTCATCTTGTTTCCACCCCCACGCATAACCTCTAATCCATCCTGCTTGTTGGGCTTGTTCAAGTGTTTTCTCTTCGCTACCACGCCGAATTTTTAGTGTTTGCAAGTTCCATGAAATGCTGCTTATGAAGGGAATCCCGATTGCATTCCATCCTTGTCGTAGCGCGATAACATACGGCTGGTCTTCAGCGATCTTGCGCCCAAGAGCAGTTACATTAGTAGCAGTATTTAATTTGACCCAGTAAGCCTTTACTAATTGGGCTTCATTGGCAGGTTCTTGAGGGTAAAAAGCGTATCTGTCACCCACCCAAGTTGCTACTTTCAAATCCAAAGTGATTTGTCCTAACAAGAAACTCCAAGTTGAATTCGCTAAGTCCATTGGAATTGAGATGAAATGCAGTCCTGCCGCCAAATAATGGCTTTGCCTGCTTAAAGTTGACGGAAACTGATTGGCTTGATACTCCCTCGTGTCATAAGGGTGCTCTTGAATATCAGCAATAATCCAACCTCGGTCAGTTTGATGGAGCAGTGTTATATCTCGCAATTGGAAACGCCCAGAATAACCCCAATTGCCTATTGATTCTCCATCAAAAGGTAGCGAAACGGTTACAACACCAGAAGTTGCTGCCTCAAAGGAAACACTTGCTTGGGTGATGATTCTTCCTGACCCATCAGCTAACGCTCCTGAAAGTGTGAAATTCCCTGCTTGTTGAACTTGAACTTGCACATCAACCCTCAGTCGCTCGAAGAGACCATCATTGTCTTCGTCCATTCCTTCATCAGCATATCCTCCTGCTAATCGTGCTGCTGGTGAAGCCACCTCAAAAGAACCCATTGCCGACCGTTCAAAATTCGTCCCTCCTTCCTGCCTTGTCTGTCCCTTCGCCGTCACGATGAATCGGTAGGTGCCTGGTTCGGTAAGGTTCGTCAACACAGCGCCATAGACACCATCACCCGCTCTCCCATCTTGATGCTCACCATCATCTAATAGGTTGACCGTAACCAATTGACCGTCAGGCTGAATAACTTCGGCAGTGACTGTAGCACCTGTCACAGGTTGCCCTGCTTTTGTCAATTGAGCTTTCAAGACAGTCCCTTCCCCAATAGAGTAAATAGCCTTCGGGATTTCTATATTGAGTTTCAGCGGGCTATAGAAAACTGCCCACATCAAAGCAGGTGTGCCATCAGGTGGAATATCTGACTCCCCTCTTACCCTCATCACCCAACGACCTTGAGAAGCATTTTTGATAAGGAAGACCTTCGCCTTACCAATTAGTAGGTTGGGAAGATAATCAAAGATAACATCGTTACCGTTTGCTGTCTCTTCCGTTATCCACTCTCCTGTTGGAGTCTGTAACTCAAAGACGACATCACCAGCCCACCAGTTCACGACAAAGGCAGTAATGGAAGGAGTATCTATAGTTACTACATGCTCTTGCACTTCTGCTTGTTTTATTAACCCTTGCCATAGCGACGAAACTTGTATAGGTTCTGATAAACTCTGTTGACGACTATTTGCTATAATTATCTCATTTTTTCTAAATTTACTAAATTTAATAATTGTAAGGTATTTCTTCATCCACTCAGAGATTTTGTCTTCTGCATGAATCACATTAAAATGGGCTCCCTGATCTAAACCCATATCTATAGGATTTTCTCTTATAACATTTGAAGTATTTGGACCTATAACATCTTTTAGACCAGGCATACGTGGGTTTACTTCATTATATAACCAATTAGCGCTCCAGACATGAACTACTCCATCTGATGGTTGGGTTATTAAATCGGGATATAAAAGTAGGAGCCATGTTTCAATGATTGTAGAAAGATAACCAAGACCAAACTCTCCAAAGTCGGAAGGAAGGGCTCCATATGAAGTGATAACAGGAATTAGAATATATTGCACACCAGGGTAAGGAGGATAAACTTTATTCAGATTCGCTGCACCCCTGAATGATAGGTCTTCTACTGCTGATATCCTTATAATGAATGCTGGTAACACCATAAAGTTATGAACCCAAGCCTCAGCCAAAGCAGCACCGCTGTGTGGTGTCCCAATGGTGACGACTCTTTGCACGCCTACATTACCTCTATGCACGCCTACCCTACCACTTCTAGAAACAAGAACAGCTGTCTCCCGCCCTCCAGAAATTTGAATTTCGGGATAAATTTTTGAAATTAGAGAATAAATTTGTTGCACATAAGCCCTTGCAATCAACCCGCCCATACTATGACCGATCAAATCCACGACTACTTCATCACTCAGCCTAGGGCGCACCACTTGTCTCATATAGTTCTGCATAAATTCAGCATTTTCACTTACACTACGGCTTGTGTCCAGAGTATCTACCACAAACAGGTCGGCATATGGTTGTGGCTCACCAATAGGCTTATCCGTTTCATCATAACCTATGTATAAAGGTTGGTAACCAAATCGTTGTTCTAATACCCTTACAGTATTGTTCCAATTGGCTGGATTGCGGCCAGGATACCCCCGTATGATTTCAGCAAAATCAAACCCATGCACCAATACAATAGGATTATGTTTGATTACTCGAAAACTTAACCACTGGCTCTCATATGTTCCACCTTTACCATCACTTATTATTACTCGCCACTCATATATCCCCTCAGGAAGGGCAATGCTGGGCTGAAACTGCGCTTTCGCTCCAGATGCGTAAGGTCCTACCTGCGTTCTCCGATTGGGTGTTTGTCTCCACTCATCTTCTGGCATCCACCACCCTTTGGGATTTGAATCCATCTGGTCAAAGACAAGAACTTCATTCGTTTGAATTTTCTTTAATTCAATACGATAAGTCAGACGATCGTCATCAGGGTCTTCCGCTTGCATGCAAAACCATGGTTGTCCTGTCGCTACGCCCTTGTCTGGAGGGCTAAATATTCTGGTCAAACGAGGAGGACGATTGACAGGAGTGGTAATCACGCGCCATAGTGCAATCCCTCCATCCATACCTGATACTAAATATGTTCCATCGGGTGAAAAAGCCACAGAGTACGCAACGGGAAAATCTCTGTATCCGAGAGATGGCAGTACTTGTCTACCATTAATATCATAGAAATAAATAATATCATGCCAACCTTCGTAACGATGGTTATAAGAAGCATAAGAACCTACAGCCAAATAATTTCCACTCGGAGCGAATGCTACTGAGAAAGGACCCTCAGAAGTATATGGCTGTTGAATGACAATTTCTTCCCATTCAGGGATTTTCCACAACTTTACATAGGGGGCGTAACCAGCCGAAGCAAGGAAGCGACCATCGGGTGAAAAAGATAAGGAGTGATTTCCCGTTTCTGTGGTAAGTGTCTTTACCAAAGACCAATCTGACGTCCGCCAGATTTTGATGGAAAAATCTGGATAGTCACTTCCTGTAGCTAATAATCGTCCATCTGGAGAAAATGCAACAGAAAAAGTAGTTTCTGTATGTGCTTTGAACTTTTTAACTAATTCACCATTAATTCTATATATCGCAACAAATCCACCATCCTCTCCTATTGCTATTAATTGCCCATCAGGTGAAAAACAAACTTCATAAACTGTTGCACCTATATAAAATGTTCTTATTAAATTTCCATTAATATCCCATAATCTAACAGTACCATCATAACTACCAGAAACTATTAATCCTCCAATTGGAGAAAAATCTAAAGATGTTATTATATCAGAATGACCTCTTAATTCTTTTAATAAAGTACCATCAGACATTTTAAAAAGATTTATCCTAAAGGGGTCTCCTTTATAAAATATCCCTCCACCGACTACAAATTGACCATCTGGAGAAATATCTACAGAATATATTAAATCCCCATATGTAAAACCTGTGTTACTATTATAATACCATACTATTTCTGACGGCCAGCTACTATGAAAATGTTCAAGCGGACCTTGTGCATATGCAATTATGATAGTAACATTTAAAATTACAAAAAGTGTGCCATATAAGCTTAAATAATTTGAACTATTCTTTAGTTCTTTTAATTGAACCTTTCTCAGTAACATCATCCTACACCTCCTCTTATCATTCTCTTTAACTTATCATCCAAACTCATGCCATATTACCTCTCCGCTTGAAAGCCTCCAATTATATAATTACGACTTCTACCCGCTTTTGATAACCTTCAGTCGCTGACTGTGATGTGCTATTGCCTTAGCCCAGCCTGATGGTCTGCTTATTGCAGCGGCATTCTTGTTCGCGCCTTACGGCGCTCCTACAGTTTCTTCGGTCGGGCAGGAGCCCGACCCTCCGAGTCATTCCTAATGTACCCAAAATTTCGGCAGTGCGGGAGCACTGCCCTCCAGAAAAACCATTCGCTATTCGCTACTCGCCATTTGCCGTTCACTATTCGCCAGTCGCCAATCGCCATTCGCTGCCGTTTTCGACTCAGCATTAGTTTTGCTTTCCCATTGAATATAGTTGCTGAAATCTCCACCATATTGCCTTTGGTATCCTTTTTCCCGTAATTTCCCCATCGTCTCCACTTCATCCAACAAGCCTGCAACCTGCCAACTTGCACCTGTCCTTTGAACCTTCGGTCAACATGGTCGCTTCACAAATAACACAAATCAGTCGCTGCGTCAACACCAATTACTCACCTTTCAAGGTTATTTTTCTGTCTCCTCAACACCTTTGCTGCTAAGGTTCGTTCCTGCAAACAAACGCCGAATGAATTCGGCGCTTTAAAAATCCGTCATCAACCACTGGCTTCAGCCAGTGGCATGAGTAATTTTAGAACACTCTCACACCAATTATTCAACTTTTAAGGTTAGTTTTCTGTCCCGTCCGAGACACCTTCATTGGTGATAGAAGGTCAACCTTTCCTGATGAGCAATCTTTTCCGAACTGCCGACCTCTGCTGTAAAGCCTTCCCCTCCGTTTGAACGCCCCCAATATATAATTACGACTTCCACCCGCTTTTGATAACCTTCAGGGTAGTGCTCAAGTTATGACTGACAATAAGTCCAGCATCTGGATCATCGCTGAATCACCATCGCTGAACTGCCGTATTGCCCTAAATAGGGTTATCAGTCATAGTTTGAACACTACCACCTTCAGCGCTCTATACTCCAGAGTTTGTTGGTGAGTAGGATGCCAGAGAGCACAAAGGACTGTCTTCCCTTAGCCAAACGCCTTTAACTCACTGCCTCCCAAGATTTTCCCTATTCGCCACCAAAAAGAATGCCCATTTCTGTGAGAGTTTAACTTGCTTTTGGATCATGCCACCAACACACTTTTCAGTAAAGAGTGTTTTCGGTCGGGCAGGAGCCCGACCCTCCAGAAAAATCAACCATGATGCGTAAAGGCGTAAATCGTAAATAAGAGTTACGCAGTTGACCGCGAACTCCTAATTCATTAAACTATGACAGAGCAAAAAAGTTTTGCCGTCAAGAAGAGGTGATGCCCATGAACCCACCAAAGTGCGACGACCTTGACTACATCCACTTTATATCCTCCACCCAACTGCGTAAGTCCTATTTCTATAAGTTCAGAGGCGCACTGACATGCCAACCACTTGTCTCATCTCCTTCAGTTTGGTCAATCAACGATGAAAGCGGAAGCATTGAAGCGTCAGTCTGCATCAATGTCACAAATGTCAACCAAGTTTGAACCTCTTTCAGGCAGAATTCCCGATCAACTGGATGCGCTTCTGATGGAACAAGGAGAACCAATGAACCAGTTTCCCTGTGCCAGCACAATAACGTTTCACTGTCATGGATTTTCAACGTAAACGCAAATGGGTCTAACTCCGGACGCCACTGAATTTTCACGCTCGCAAATTGCCAATCAGTCCTGACAAACACCGAAAGCATTCTACGGTATTTGTGACATGGAAAAGCCCACGCTCCTGTAACCTCCCATTCACCCCACACGCTCTCAAACTCCCAGTGATTCCCATTATGAACTGCCCGTAACAAAGACATAACTCTTACCTCCTTACCAAACCAAGATCGGGTCTTGCTCCGGGCAGCCCTACAGCTTAGCCGTCCCGACCCGTTACGGTGTCTCTTTCGCTTCCTTGAACAGTGCAGGTTTCGCTTTCGATAATTCCTCAAGCCTTCCCCTTAGCCGTTTGTGCAACTCAATTAACTCCTCTTCAAGCCATTCTGGCGGGATGTCTTCCAAAAGGAACGGGTTGATTTGTCCCATCGCTGAGAAAACTTCATCTGGGTCAACTCCGAGGAATTCTGCCAGTTCTACAGCGTTGGCAGGAGACAACATCCTGCCATAAGGTTTCTCTTTGCCGAGGAACGCCACGTAGGAGTAAGAGATTCTGAGATGGTAAGCAATGTCAACCAATCCGACGCGTTTGCGATCCATCCATTCTTTAAGTCGTTTCCCGAAATGACCCATAATGCGCATGCCTACATCCGGCGATACGCTCCTAAGTTGCACGCCAACTGGTCGCTTCATCGTTCTGACCTCCTTGTTGGCTCCTATCAAACTGCTTCTATATACTCCGATCGTTAAAGTTTATACTCGTCTCAGTGAATTCGCAACATGCTTGCATTCCGATCCGTCACAAGTTAGAAAGTATCTTGGTTTGTCGCCGATTGACATTTTACGGATTTGGAAATTGAGCCGAGTGCATGGGATCATCTTAGCGTACTGATTCAGCTCGTCAGTTTCAACAATTTTAGCGGCATCGCACCCGATAACATTGTGCAATGCTACCCAGATAATTTCATAGTCAGTCAATGCCTCGATAGAATCATCACCGAAATCATCAGCGAGTCGCAAGATGCTGCTAAGGTAATCGCTTGCCTCATCAGGGTTCAATGGGTCGATCTCTTTAAGCACATTCTCCCAAAGTTCGGTTTGTTGGATCGCACGTAGAACGCTAATGAATGGCTGCAAGTTACTATCATCCTTCATCGCTTCATGCAACGCATCGAAATCCATCACTCATCTCCCTCCTTCTTTCATTCAACTTCAATTTCATCAGCTGACTCTTTAACTTGCCGCCACAGTTTCTGCCACTCTTCATGCGTTATCTCGACAGAACGCTCTATGACCGTCCCGTCAAGCACTTGTTTCGCTGCTTCGTCCTTGCGACGAAGCAGGTCACACAGGTAATCATCGAGCGTTTTGTTGCCGCAAATGACATGGACTTCGACGGGCTTTTCTGAGACGATGCGGTGAACTCTCATTATCGCCTGAGCATATTGGTCGTAAGCGAAACAGAGCGAATGGATTATGGCTCTCGGGACGAACGCTAAGTCGTGTCCGTGTGCCATTGCAGTAATTGACGCCAACAAGACGCCACCTTGACGCTCGAAGGTTGAGATGATTTGACCGCGCTTGAACGGTGGAAGCGATTGAACCTTATCACGCTTGCGTTCGACTGCAAGGTGAACTGGGACGCCGCGTTTGCCAAGCTCTTGCGCAATTACAGGCAGAACGCCAACTGTCTGCGCAAAGATCACAGCGTAACCGCTGTCTTTGTAAAACTCAGTCGCGAGATCAACCACGAGGCGATTTTTGTGCGTCAGCTCAGACGGTGTCGGTAGTTTAGGGTCAATCGCCGATAGCGGTATAGGCGCTCCGGTTGCTGTCTTAGCAGTCGGGTGACCTATAACGAACATCAAATGCGACATTCTGCTGAGGATTTTGGCTATCGGATGGATTTCCCTATCGTGTGTCATGTAGAACCAACGTTCGAACACGGTGTCATCACACCACGCTTTGTACCAAGCTGCTTGCGCTTCGGTCAAAGGGACTTTGTGGACTTCAATCTTCAACGGCACGATCTCTTCGCCAGTTTGGTCTTTCGTGCGTCGAAGGATTGTCGCCGATAATAACCTTTGGGCGACGGCGATGTTCGTCGGTTCTGGTCCGAGCCTGCGACGCCCAGTATCTAAATTGCGTTCAATAACCATGAACTGCTTTGAAAATTTTGCAACACCGTCAGATTCAGCTGGGAACGGGTAAGCATCCGAATTAGGTTTGGCAGCAAGTTGAAGCAACATAGGCAAGTCAGATAGCAAGTTCTTGATCGGCGTTCCAGTAAGAAGTAACCGGTATTTAGCGGTAACAAGTCTACGTGCTGCTATACCGCGCTTGCTTGTATCGCTTTTGATGTAAGTCGCTTCGTCGATGACTAACACTCCACCTCTCACGAACCTTTTAAGAAACCATGCAGCGTCGCGTGCTTTCAGCAAGTGCGTCGCATCGTCAAACGGGCATCCCGCAGAACATCTATTCTGACGAATCACACGATTACATTCTGGACATACTGATCCGTGCTTACGTTCGATGGGCTTGTCATCGGACGTTGCCGACCTTAAGACTTCATACCAAGTAATGGCATAGAGCGGTATATGTTTCGGGACGAGTTTCGCTATCCGAACAAGGTTAATAGCTTCTTCTAAGTCATGCACGATGATGAACTGATCTGCGAACTCCTGCCCGAAGAATTTCCTGATTTCCCTGAACCATTGTTGAACTAAGTCCTGCGGGCAAATAATCAGGACTCTAGGTCGTGCTCCTAAAGCGACTGCGCCAAGGGCGAACACTAATCCTGCTATAGTTTTGCCCAATCCTGGATCCCATCCTAAGATTCCGAAGCCTTTGGCAAGTAAACGAACCAAATCTTCGCGCTGAAACTTCAGTAGACTCCGACCTGTCCTGTCTTTAATGACATCTTCGATCATGTTGACGGCTTCGTCAGCTTTTTTGATCCGCTCGGGTGAAACTTCTGCGACAGATGGAATGTCAGGTAAACTGAAGTGTTGACTGAATTCGGTAATCTCATCTTCACTGTAAGTGTCCTTCGAGCCGTCTGTGCTAGCGGAAGAAGAAAGATAAGCGAATAACTTTCTGTGGGTGCGCTCAACTGTGCTGAACTCTACTGTGCCATCTTCATGGAAAGTCAATACTTCACCGAGTTCGCTTTTGTTCCTGTGGATGACTGTAACAGGAATGATTTCACCAGTCGATATTTTCACAACGGACGGGCTTTGGATTCTCAAAAGTTCAGCCATCTTAGCGAGCGGTGATGGCTGGTGAATTGGAGCAGTCGCTAAAGTCGTCGCTGTCTCAGTCTTAAGATTCATCAATGCCTTGATGACCGACGGGTCAGCAGTTACCACCTTATCTCGAATCCATTGCATTAACCTGTCAGCATCTGTCGGATTGTTGTGGAACACACGATAGTCTTGCCTGTTATATCGGTAAATGAAATCACTTAGTCCCACGCGTCCATAAAACCACCGCCTGCATGGCTCTTGCCCGAACACTATTCTGTTACCGTCCATCCTGACATCAGGTGACCTTCGCCTTGCGGAAATCAGTGCAAGCAAGTGGTCTACTGGGTCAGAGTCATCGTTAGCTAACTCTCGCAGTGCCTGTGCATCTAAGCGGGAGTGAATTGAAATTTGGGAAACGCTTAAGATCGGTTCGCCGAATAAAATACGTAGCCGTTGGTCATACACATTCGGTTTGTCTTTCCATTCGATTATCAAGACTGCCGGTCTCAGATCGGAAATTTCTGCGGCTCTGTCTAACACCTGATCAACGCGGAGCATAACAGCTGGCACGACACTCTTACCGAACATAACCGTAGTGATCGGCGCAAGTTCTGAAAACTTAATTGTCTTGACTGAATGCGAATTTGTTGCACCATCATCAAAGCACAACTTCACGATCCCTTTAGGCTTGATGTTGCACCGAACGATTATAGCCTCATCCGCCACCAACACCGTAGATTTGCTGATCAATTTCAATGTGTCACCGACTTTTAACATCACCGACCACCTCCTGTTTGTTCGCCTTATTTGTTTGCCTTAGGTTTCTTGCTTTTGTCTTGTGTAATTTCTTCAGGTGGAAGCTCACAGAAACGCATAAGCATCGGGATGAACAGTGAAGTAATTGAAATCGTTGGACCATTTCGGTTTTTGACAAGCGCAAGTTCGATCTCGCGAACTGTGATCGTGCGCATGTTCGATTGGACTATCTCGACAGTTTTCTTCGGGCGCAGCATTAGAACCTGTGATGCTGTATGTGCTATCGCGGAGGAATAATAGATTTGCTCAATATCGGCTTCTGACGCTTGAGCTGTGCGGTTGATCTGTGACAAACCGACGATGATGCACTGGTAGCGCAATGCCAAACGTTTCAGTTCCCTGCTTAGTTCCGATAACGCCTCAACCATGCCAGTGTCTTGTGCTGAAGCCATTAAGTGCAGGTAATCGATTACGACAATATCAGGCGCAAGTGATTGCAAAATGATGGATAATTGCGGGACATCGAACGCGTCGGCATGCGCAGATGGGTCAATGATCTTAATCGGTAATCGGCTTAGAAATTTCAAGGCGATTTCTAATGGTTTGACCATGTAAGTTCGAGGATTGTAGAACCATCCAGCTGGAATGAACCCAATGAATGAACAGAACCGTGCCAAAATCTCCGATTTATTCATCTCTAAGGTCACGTAAACGATCTTTCGGTTCACGATAGAGGACTGGATGGACAGTTGGATCGCGAATGCTGTCTTGCCAACCGATGTCCTACCGGCAATGATGAACAAATCTCCGGGCGAAGCCGACAGTAGAGCGTGGTCGATAGACGGCAATCCGGTTCTGACAGTATCCCGCTCCCTGTTGAGTAGCGGCATCAGTTCACTAAGCATCGGAATTTCACTTTCTTCAATCGGATACCGTGCAAGCACCTCTCCGATGGCATTTTCCGCTTCGGCAATAATTTCCTGTAGCGCATTAGGAGTCTCTCTCGCACGGGCTGCCAATTGTGCTAATCTATTAGAAAACTCTTCAGCAAGCCGTTCCTTGATCAACAATTTCACCCATTGTCGTGCTGCTTCTTCCCGTGCCGTCCCGTCGAGGTTCTCCAATCCCATTGCTGAAATTTGGAGTATAAATTTCCGTTCATTAACAGGTAGTGACATAGCGACTTGAAATGGGTCTATTGTTTGATCGGACGAGACTAACTTTCTGAGTATCCTGAAGATCATCTTTGCTGTTGGGTTTGTGAATTGATCTTCGGTCAGTGATGAAGTGATCATTTCTGCTACCTGCCTATCGTGCAATGCGAGCGAGATAAGTGCTTGTTCCAAATCCGTGACCATCAATTTGACCACCTCCACGGAAACCAAGTTATAATTTCACGTAAGTAGCTACCGCATCGTCCGGAAGTTCTTCTTGACTGATGCGGAGGAACGATGATGGAACTCATCGTTTTCGTTTCGGACTTTCACTTCGGTCGCAAGACCGCAGGTTGGAACACCAAACGCGCTCAATCCACTCTCCATAGAATTGCCAATCAAATTTCCGCTCTCGCTGCAGCCACTAAAGCGAACCGGATCCACATTCTCTTCCTCGGTGACATCATGGACGGCGAATGTGTGTATCCCAATCAGGCTTACGAGTTAGAGCTAACAGGTTTCGAACAGGTCTATGATGGCGCTCGTCTTTTCGCTGAACACTTCATCAGACCGATAGCAGCTGTAGCTCAAGTTCATCTTGATGGTGTCCCGGGCAACCATGCGTACCTTCGATTCGCTTACAAGAAAACCAACCTTGATGCTTTCTTCTACGCTACCCTCGTTCAACTCCTGCGTGAAGCGAACGTGAGATTCGATAGTTCCTTTTTCCAGCGTGGGAAAAATGACGCTTTGGAGATCAAAGTGGCGACTTGCAGTCAACTGAAAGTTCTCATTGGTCATGGACACTTCCTCAGGTCTGTAGTCGATATTCCATTCACAAGCGCGCAAAGGCGAGTTCTTTCGTGGCTCGCTTCTTACACTCAAGCAGGTATCCAGTTCCAGCTGGCAGCATTCGCCAATTTCCACAGGTTCGCGTTTTTCGCTATCTCCGGTGGTAAATACATCCTGTTCAACGGTTGCATGCTCGCCCATGATGAATACTCACTCACTCGTTACGGTCATCATGGCGACCGCCTTTGGGCTGCTGTCGTCGTTGACGGCAAGAAGCTCCTTGCACTCCATCTCTTGACAGACCAAACGCTCGAAAAGGATCGTTTACCGAAAATGGCAGTTCCCGTGACAGAAAAGCCTGACCGAAATACACGAAAACAACCGCTTCAATTGCCCTGAAAGTTCCTGTCTGAACGATGACTTTCGGCCTGCCAGTTGGTTCGAACGCTTTGACTTGGATCAGTGCTATGTCTACATGACCCTTGCGGAACTTGAACGCTACTAAGTCCCAATAACCGTGAGAGCCGGCTGAACGGACGACCGTCCAGCCGGCTTCTTCTAGCTTTCGCTTTAACTTGTATTCAGCTCTAGCGCCTTTTGTGTAAGCTTTCTTGCGTCGCGATTTCGTAGGCTGTTTCGCAGTTTTCTTAGCCACTGTTAGCTACCTCCCAATTAGTGCATCTAAAACCGCATTGCGATGCGCTCCAAAGTCTCAAGCGCATCACCGTCTGAAATCTCATCGAGCAACTTACTGAATCGGTCAATATCCCGTTGAGTCTGAATGTTCCTGACAAGTTTCTCAAGCAACTGAAGGGCGTAATTTCTGTCGTCTTGCGGTAATCTCGATAGGTCGAACTTTTCGGCATCATTGGTTTTCAGGATTATCTAAGTCCAAAGCCCGTGAGCTGAAATTTTCGGTGGAGAATGAGCCATAGCGCATCACCTGCCTTCAATCTCGCTTCGGTGATGCTACCAACACGATGAAGGAATCAACGACTTCCCATTCTTGTTGTTCTCTGTCGGTAAAGACTTCACCGTCGCTTTCGCGAATAGCCATGACGTCTACCGGACGCGATAGCAAGAGTTGCATGAAGTAATTGTAAGCGTTCTGCGGGATGATCAAAGCGAAAGTCTGTCTGTCGCCGGGACATAGCCTGACGAAATTCACAGTAAGCTCACCTCACTTGTTTCAGAATGTTCTTGCTCAAGCAAGCTGGAGAGAATTTGAATTGCGTAATCTAACGCTTCTAGGCGTCGTTTCGCTTCAGCTGCTGACAGTTTTCGCTCTGAGATCGCTTTCGGGTAATATTTCTCGCGGATATGTCGTTCTCTCGCTAACTCAGCAAGTGCAATTTGAACTTGCTTGCGGTCAAATTTCAACTGCGATTTTGCTGCCACTACCGCTCACCTCCCTGTTGAGCGGTCCTGAAATCAGAGCCTTTCACAAGCGATGCGACGGCTACTGCCCAACTGCCGAAGCGCAGCCGCATCGCGCTAGTTTCATCGGAAATCACAAGGAACTCAATCGTGTCCGGTTCGTTGATGAATTCAAGCGCTTCGCTAACCAGCTCGTAGTCGAAGCTGATGATCGGTGGCATTTCCCGACTTTTCTCAAGGGATACCATCGGGAATTCGCCCAGAGTGCTGACAATCGTAGGCTGTCCGTCCATTAACCAGCAGTAACACCGCTCCCGTTCAAAGTCGAACTCAATTTTCGGTCGCTCATACCTGTAGCTCTTCTTGGAACGATGCATCGTCAGCACCCTGCGCAGCTCGCGCCAAAAATACTTGGAAGCCCGCATGCTGACATCTGCTTCGCGGCTCAAAAGCCGCAAAGCTGCCGAGATGATGTGCCTCTCTTCAGGGTCAACCGTCGGGAGCGCAGCGAAGCCTTGTTCGCTGATAGCGATTACCCAAGGTCGTTGTCTGGTGAGTTTTGCGATGCTGTTAATTGGCACTTGAATGATCCCTCGTGGAACTGACAACGGTTCCTGTCTGGACACTACTTCATCTGGCACTTCAGCTGGAACTTCGGCAGTTCCGACTATCGGGTCTCGGATCGTTAGAATCCTGACGCAGTTATCTTCGGGAATGAATAAGAAAGAGTTGAAATAAGAGTGGCTTCCGAGCAAGGGCTTCATGGACGACAGGACTTGTTTCAAGTGCCGGTCAGATTTGAAATAAGCGAACGGTTCGGCTTCTTCAAGCTTCAAGTCTTCGACCATGCTCGCCAACGTGCTGTCAGGGTCAAAAACTGGAAGCGAGTAGGTGCTTTCAGTCCCATTCTCTGCTGTGAAAGTGACCCTAAGTCGCATCTCGCCTGCAAGCGACAATTCGACGGTCTTGTCGCCAATACCTTTGAGCAGCGTCCGCAGCATCTGCAAGTCCGGTGCGACAACTCCGCTCTCAATTACTTCCGCCGGCACTTGGAAGGAAGCGATATACGATTCACTTGCGTTGGTCATAACGATTGCATCACCGATCGCTTCCATGCGGAAGCTTTGAAAGACCTTACTCGGTTTAATATGAGATAAAGTTTTAGTCAACATAGATGCGTTCGTCCTACACCTCATAGACTTCACCTCCATCTAGCCTAACTACCTCGGTCAGATCGACGAACCGAAGTGTCGGGAAAGCGAAGCCTTCGGCGCTGACGACTGGATGTAGCTTGTCGCCGAGCAACACACAATCGAAACCGTAGACCATTGCGGACTTGACAAGCCACGCACGCCGAACCTCAACTTTGGTTTCAAGCAAGTCCGCAAGCACCTTAGCGAACCGCTCAAGATCAGCGTTCAATAGCAGTCCCTTTGTGCGTTGCGGGTTCAGCAAAATTCGCACCGATTCCATCGTCATAGCCCATCCCTCCTTCATTCACCAGTTCAAGTACACCATCTTTTTCAAGATGGTTCAGAATGTACAACAACAGCAACAACCGTCGCTTGCTCTTTTCCATACCTACTAGCCTCCGCTGCTTCTCAGGCGGCAAGAGTTTAAGCTCATTATCGATCCTTGTTACCTGAAACCATATCTCTCGTTTGATTTCTTTCAGCTGATGGAGAGAGATTTGTGCTATACGACTTCACCTCCAAGTTCATCAGAATTCGGAGGAATTGTTGGACATCCTGCTTTACTACCCAAACTTGACCGTAATACTTGAAGGAAGGAATCCGCAAGTCGCGTAATTTCCTCCAAACCCACCAGTGCGGCTTACCGATCATTCTTGCGATTTCAGCAACGTTCATGCTGTTAACCGGTCTTTTTGATGGATGAAGCCTGTATCGTCTCATGTCGTTCACCTCCGTTCCGCGTTTGTTTCCTCCGCTTATTGCTTCTTTCGCAAGGAAGACACGATTTCGGTTAACAGTTCTTTCGGAATTGCAGAAAGCCAGTATTGATCCTGTGGGAGAGTAGCGAAATCGAAGGATCGTTCAAGGAGTCTTTCGGAAATGGCGGCTTCAAGTTCGTCAGGTAGCCAGCTGTTCCTCACAGCAATTTCCGCCAGCTCAGCCTCAAAAGGAAACTCAGACGAATCGCCTCGTGCTTGCCGCCAAGCGTGGATGAATTCTTGTACTGCCTCGCCTTTTTGTTCGGTCGGCTTTCGTTCCGCCAACCGGCGTTCTAAAAACGCTAACAAGCGCTGTTTCTGGTCTTGACCAAGGTTCTTGACGAACGAAGTACCGAAGTAATTTTTGGCTATTCTTCCCAGTGCTTTATTGTCCATCCCGAGTTCTCGAGCTATTTGAAAAATCCGCCGTGTGACTTCGTCGGTTTCAGCTGACTGTTCTTCCGATTGCGGCTGTCCTATTGATTGCGGTTGTGCTGTTGATTGTGCCTGTTCTGCCGATTGTGTGCTCTCTTGGTGGTGTTGCTCTGCAGGTTCTGTGGACTGTCCTGCAGGTTGTTCTGCAGGCTGTTCGGCTTTCGCGAATACTTCAAGCGGGAAGTTGGCGGTGAGCCTTTCGCCTTCAAGCGGTAACTGCAACGCGATCAACCACTTGGTAAAACTCGGTTCTTCTTGTCCCAATTTTTCAGCCCTAGTTTTGCAAACTATCTGGAATGAGCTATCAGGCTTGAACAAGACTCGCCGTCCAGATGCGTTCTGGAAAAGCGGGTCGTTCGGTCCAACCAAGTAACCGACTAAATCGCAGGCAGCGATCAAATCTTGCCTGAGCGCTGGAGTTAAGTCGATAGTTGCACCGATGATGGGACCCACATCCCTGCCGCGTTCGTCTTTCTGCCGAATCCAACGCGGCAGACAAGTCAGAAGCAAGTGCTTTTTCAGTTGCAGTAATGGCAACACAGCAGCTCTGACTTCGTTGGTCAGTTTTTGCCATTCGTCCCAAGTTATTCGCTCTTTCGTGCCTCGGAGTTCTTGGACACGCCGCTTCACAAAGATCGATAACCCGTCAAATACCACGGAGAGAAATGTTGAATCTTTCTGTAGCTCAGAAACTGCTTGCAGTAAATCTTCGGTTGACCGAATTGGGCAAATTGCGATGCCTCCTTCATTGAGCAACGACAAGATCCCGCCCTCAAAGTCAAGTACCAAGACCGGTTTTGGCATCGTTCTTGCGATAGTAGTTTTGCCTGAACCTGTCGGACCGTAAATTAACACTTTGATGCCGATCTCTGAAAGGGCATCAGCGACTGAAACTGCTTTCACTGCCATAGAGAATCACCCTCCTTTGTTTCGTGGGAATTACATTCGCCTCCAGACATCCACGACCGTCGCCACCGAGACCTTCCGGTACTCATCAAGGTTGATTACCTTGGCGAGCGCCTTAGTATCCAACGTCCTGCGTTCTTCGTCATAGACATGAAGCCCAAATTCTTTACCGATGAATTTCCCGCGCCTTTTACCAAGCGTTTCAAGAATTTCCTTACGGACGGCTTTTTCCTGCTCTTCAATGGACTTCTTTTGTTGTCTGAGGCTGTGAAGAAGCGCAATTGTGTCTTCAAGGTCAGCAGGCAAGTCTTGAACGCTGTCGGTGCTGGTCGGTTCTCCTTCATCAGCTCTTTCCGTTCGTGCTTGCTTGTTGTCCCAACACTGTTCGTAAAATGGACATTGAACCATCATCCTTGAGATCTTCGAAAACCATCTGCACGGGAACTTGCCGGGATCGTAATCAGCTGGGATAATGGGTAATTCGCCAGTCTCGATGGCGTGCTTGAGGAGTTCAATGCGGATGACTAACTCAGAATGCCAACTTTCATCGTATTGGAACGTGAAAACACGAAAGAGACGCGGGTTTTCTCGTGGGAAATACACAAGTGCTGCGTAGTGTTTGCGGTTAGTCATTTCATAAAGTGCTGATAAGTAAGCGTGGACTTGAACTACATGGTGCTCGACGGGAAGGAATTCCGAGGAAACCCTTGCAGCAGCGATAGTTTTGCATTCGATGAAGAAGTCACGATTCGGGAAATAGAAATCGACATGACCTTGCACACCTGCAAGCTCCACTTCAAATTGCGGCAGCACTTCTTCTCCTTCGAATGCTTCAGCGATGAACTGTTCGTAAAGGTGTCCCGCTGCGAGAATTCCCGTAGCTTCAGTCAAATCGGCGACGATCCCAGTCCTCACGCTCAATGCTGTCATCCTCGGACATAGCCCGAGTTGTGATAAACGCAGTTTCGGTTCATCACTTTGGGCTTTCAGTTCGAATAACGCTGAGATCCTATGCGACACGTCGTTGCGCAGAGCTTCCAGAAGTTTCGCATCCATAAGAATCACCTCCGCCCTAAACGCAATACAGCCTTGCACTCATGTTCGGAGAAACGAGCGATAGCATTTTCAGAAGCGCTGGCGATCTTGTGAGCCCAAGCGTGCTTATCGTCCAAAATCAGTGAACACACATGCACCTTGTAGCCACAGGACTTACAGGAAAGTAAGACCGCAAAGTAGGATTCACCATGAGGTTCAATTTCCAAGCGGACTTGGTCATCTTCACCAACTAAGCCGGTAACTTCAAGCAGCTCTTCTCTGAGCTTTTCGGTTTGTTGTTCCCGAAGTTCTTGAAGTCGCCGCAGCACTTGCATGTTTGACCACCTCCTAAGTTACATTCATAAGTATATCACATCTTCGCGTGAGAATAAACATTGTTGGACGAAAAAAAAACGGAGAGAGTGGCGTGACGAACCGCATCTCCACCGCTTACCACTCTCTCCGTTGATCAGCGGTCACTTTCAGGCAGGGTAACGGGCAACCAATTCACCGTTGTGGTAAAGATAAACCGTGCCTTCGGCATAGCGGAGCTCAAAGCCGTTGGGCGACTTAAGCACCGAGGAAGTGATGCCGCACTTGCGGCTGGTTTGCCATAACTTCTTCAGTGCGATCATCAACCGTCCTTCCGGCGTGTTGGCATCGAAAGTCTCCCGTTCAACTCGGCGACGGGAGTCTTTCGACACTGCAGCAACGATTTCAGCGATTTGTTCATCACTGAGACCTTGACCTTTGAGGACTGCCTGCAAAGCGACCGCCCAACGTGGCACCCTGGCACCATTCTGCGACATAGAAATCACCTCCTGTCGTTGCGGTTGAACCTGCGCTGCAATTTTTTCGACCCGAACTTCTTTCGGCTGTTCGGGAACAGCTTGAACTTCGCCAGCGGCAGGTTCAACCTGCTTTTCTGCTTTCGTGATGATCAAAACGTCCGCGTGAAGGATCCATTCGCTGCCGTCAGGCAAGGTGACCTTCGCGGACCCAACGGCAGGCTCAATGGAAACGGCGGACGGATTCATGAAATACGCACGCGTGAACGACGGAAGAGCCATTGACTTTGCCCGTCGCCCGTCCGATACTTTGACGAAGCCGGACGGGTTGATGGTGACGGTAAGTTGAATTTGATCTTGCGTCGTGATGCGAAGCTCCTTCATACAACATCCCTCCTTGAGTAGTTAAATTGAAAGCCCGACGGCAAAAAATACCGTCGGGCTCCTTTCTCCTTGGCTTAGCAATGCTAATTTGATCAGAAGAAGCTTTCGAGAAATTCAGCGGTGTCAATTAGTCTATCTGGATCGGCTGTTTGGTATTTTCCGTACTCGCTGACAGCATGAAGGTACTGTTCTCGCAGTTTCATCAGGGTCTCGTCCGATGGATTTTTCTGTGCTTCTTCAAGAATCTGCGAAATTTTCCGCTTCCAGTAAGCCTTCCGAATCGCATCACACCATGACTGTTTCTGCAGGGTCGGCACATTAGAAATTGCGAGTTTGGCGTAGAGTCGTTCTTCGCTTTCAGACATAGCAGTCGGTTGACCGACTGCTGTCAAGTAAACATTTCTAAGATAATCTGGGATTACATCCACAAGGTTTAATTCAGTCAAATCAGTTTCGGGTGCAATCCGACCCGACAGAATTGCAGCGACTACCAGCTCCCAGAAATTACCGCGCAAAAGTTTCACTCTTTGTGGACGTTTTTTCGTGAACTGCGAGAAGTGAATCTGTATGGCTTCGATATACTTGCGACCGAGAATTGGCATATCTCTATGCAATAACAAGAAAACGTTTTTACGAATCTCGGTTGGAACATCGAGTAGAAGCTTCGCAGCTTCTTTAGGGTTAAGGCGCGTTCGCTTGAGAAATTCGATGAAAGCTGCAGCTACTGAGAGCCTCGGAGCCTTCATGATCTCGATTGGTTCCAATTCATCAGGATCTTTCGGTAAGATGACAGCTCGGATGAGTTTCGGGTTGTAAGACATTACCGACGCGGTTTTGATCATCGCTTCCATACCGCTATGATCTGGATCGAACATCAAAGTGATGCAAATAGGTCTCAATTTCTGACGCTTTTGCGTGCATTCTGAAACAGCGGTAACCAAGATAGCAGCTTGTGCCGGTGTCAGAGCAGTGCCCATCAACGCGACCGCTGGTTTCCGCAGCATTGCCAAGTGCATCGCATCGAAGTAACCTTCGACGATAAACAGCTCATCGTTGCCTTCCTCCTCAAGTCTTTTCTTAGCCTCGTGGAGACCGAACAAAACGGTCCTCTTGTTGAACAAAGCGGTGTTACGAGTATTGATGTATTTCGGTTGGCTATCGCCTATAGCCCTACCGGCGAAAGCGATGATGGTTTTTCCGTCTTTGGGCGATATGATCGGAATAGTTACTCGGTCCAATAAAATAGGTCGCATAGATTGACTGAACAATCCGCTAGAAATCAGTAATTCATCGGAAAACTCCGATAGTGTTTCGCGCAGAAGATTCGGATCAGCTGGAGCGTAGCCGAGCCCGAAGTAATCGATGAACCGTTCTCGGTTTTTCGATGCAAGCCAATTTCGGATTTGCGGGTTTAACCGAAGTTGGTCACGAAAGAATTGTTGCGCCTTTCGCAGCACCTGCTCAATCGTTGCCGTTTCCGTTTTCCTTTCGGGTTGACTGTCGGAAATTTTCAACAGTTTCAGCAATCGTGAAATCGTGCCACCGATATGGCAACCGAAGCAGTAAAAAACGCCTTTTTCGAAGTTCACATACAACGATGGGTGGCGATCTGGGTGGAATGGGCATATTGCTCGGAACTCGAATAGATCGCCAGTAGGTTGTAAGTCCAGCACCGAAGATAACGTTTCTAAGTGCTGCACATTAGACCACCTCGTTAGCTTCAGATGCGACATTTTCCGACAACCACTTTCGGCTCGGAGTGAACAGGTATCCGACTTCGCTCATATCTGGATCTGTCAAATTGAACGCATAGCCGTATCCGAACAGTCCATCTTCATTTTCACGCTCAATTTCCCAATAAAGGTAGACCGCAAGCATATCGGTGCTTGCAACTCCAGTGACCGCTAAGATAGGTTTGGGCCCGCATCGTAAATACCCGCAGTGCGCTAGAAACTGCAACTCAGTCACGAGACTGCGCCATATTTGTTCGTCACTGTAACCGGGATTATTTCGCATGACATCAAACCACATCTCTTCCACATGCGCGTGAAGAATTTCTACATCTCTATAGTCACAATCCATCGTTGACCACCTCCTTAGCAATCTCGCGCATGCATCAGAAATCACGCCTTCAGCGCAGCAACATTAGCACAATCACGAGCGTCACTAAGATCACTGCGATCGCTGTCAATACCGACAACAACCAGCTTTCTTGGCTGGTAGAAATTGGTGGTGGTGCGTTGGGCTCAACGAGTTCTTTGACTTGCTTAGCAACTTCTAAAGCGATCCTTTCGTTCAGCGCCCAAGTGCGGGAAAAGGAACTTGCAAGGTCTGCAAGCCACCAAAGGAAAGCCGGTATTGCGAAAATGCCCATCAGAATGTAGGCGAAAGCTTTCGGACCGCCAAGGTGTAGTTCTGTCATCCAAGCAATCTCGCGACTGACTTCTCCGATGTTGAGTGACAACCTAGTTGCGAAATACATACCGATCGGAACGACCAACGCTTTCACTAAGCCGAGGCAAGACTGTCCGTGATAGAGCCGGTCGAACCCGATAGCCGATAAAACGAACGACCCAAGTAACTCCTTCCTGCGTTTGCGATAGATTCCGTTGAAGTAGGTGATTTGGTTCGGCGAGAGTGAGTTCAGGATCGCTTGAACTTCTGGACTGAATTTACTGACATCCGGGTGAATTTCGACCCGCACTTGCGACATTGTTTTCCCACCTCCTTGCCAGTAGTTAAGCGTACGCAATGACTATCAAAGCGCAAGCTTTCAACTTGCGCTTCTCTATCCAACACGCCATCGATTTCGCAGTGTGAGCGCTGATCGCGTAATAACCCGACCAAGACTTCGCCTTGGTCAAAGGCATCTTGGTAAATTTTGGTCACTAACGATAATTTCTCTGCATCTCGTTTCTAACTACGGTCAACGCTTCGTCAAGTCGGTGCAGAAAATCGCTCGGCTTTCTGAACTCGATAAGCCGAACGATTTCCGGAAACAGACAGGCGTTTGTTTTCAAGTCAACGCAGGTGAACCAGAACGACCACTCACCATTCTGAATTCCATGCCAATCGACCGCATACCACGATCTCACCCTTAGGTTCATCTTCAGCTCGACGGCTTTGGCGAACAAAAATGCGACAACATCCACGAAATCATCTGGAAGAATTGTTGCCCTGTAAGTCACAAGATTATCACGCATCACTTCGTAGATCTGTGATGCGATTTTCCTGTGCGGTAGCCGCTCTCTGGATAGACTTTCGTCATCGCAAATGAGCGATAGCACTGCTTTCGTGTCTTCAGGGTAGATAGCATATGCTTCTCGGATTATTTCGGCAAAAGCTTGCTCGGTTCTGTTTCCCATCTCACTTCACCTCACTTTCCAATACTTTGATGGCTTGGCTTAAGTGCCTCGCGACAGATTGAAGGAACTGTCGCAAAGTCTGCCAATCGGAATCATAAACGGCGTCAGGATCGAAAGCGAACATGTTGAACGATTTCGCGCTAGAGACTATAACAACAGGTAAGCCGTTCAAAGACGGTTCGTCAAACAGAATGTCTGTTCCGACAGATTCGGCTTTGTCTCCGACAAGATGTCTTGCTACAGCAACTACTCCTTCGCACCACGCCACATAACTTTCTTCGTCGGACTGAAATGCGTCTGAATAGATACCAAGCATGAATTCCTTGAAGTTTTCTGGAACTTGTTCAGCAGTAATCCACGATTCCGGTATGCACCTGTCGGATAGTCCGTTAACAACTACCTCACGCACATACTGCCAGAATTCGTCTTCATGCATCGGAAGTTTTCGCATTTTGACCACCTCCCTTCTCGATCAACGACAGGAAGTATTCAACCGCAGCAACGGCTTCGTCAATGTTTGTGATGCTTGTCACGATGGCGCAGGAAGGCGATTTTTCGTCTTCGGTAAGGGTCAGACATTTGCGCGTTTTGGGATCGACAATCACGAAAGCGAACTCTCCGGTTAGGCTGAAATCGCCATGTATCGGTTCCCAGTACCACGCGAATTTCCGACCTGTCAAATTCTCCACAGCTTCAATGATTGTTTCTGCGACCCAAGCTGCCGCTGGTTCGTCGTCGTAATTCCAGTCCGCCACACACTCCGCGAAAGTTTCGCTTTCGTTCGGATCGACCACTTCCACAAAGGCTTCCTCTAACGCTTGCAAGATTTTCTCACGCTCCATGCTTCATCCCTCCTTCAAGTTTGTAGTTATGACATCCACTAACTTCGCAACGGCATCAATTGCTTGACCGAGATCTTTTATCTCGGTCCTGAACGAAATTGAACGCCACGCCATCTCCTTGTGGAATGTCAAGCACCGTCCAGTTGCAGGATCTACCGCGATGAAGCGGTAGAATCCATCGGGAACGCACGTCTCGTAATCTTCGAACTCGATGTCGTGATGCCACAGAAAGACTTTGTCAGTTAGCAATTCGACCGCTCGTTCAATAATTTCCGCAACAAGGCTGGCAAGGACAATGTCGCCCGATTGCCACGCCTGCCGGATCGTCTCTGAGAGCCCTTCAGCACCGGGACCATCGTCCGCGAATTCGTTGTAGATTTCTGCGAGCGCTTCAAGGATTCGCGCCTTGTTCTCCATATCACTCACCTCCTGCCAGCCACTGTTAGCACTCACGAATCCAGCATCTAATTCTCTCATGCGCTTTTCACCTCCGAAGAAGAAGAAAGTTCGTCTTGCAGCACAGACGGGTCATGAATAACCCACTCGCCATCTATCAGTTCGGCGAGTAGACTACCAATAAGTTCGAACGAGCGGGCAAGCACCCACTCGTCTGGCATGATGTAATTCAGTCCGTGCTGCACGAGAAATAGATCTGCTTCGTCAGCATCGCAACAAACAAGTTCGCGCCATTCTAATGCTGGCAGCGAATTAGCTAGCAGCGGGCATGGAAAGTACTTTGGTTGTCTAATCGGTTCGCACTTGGCAGCGTAGATCGCAATATGCGCGTAGTCTTCTTTCCACATTGCAGCGAAGTCACGGGCAGACGAAAATGTTCTGCACAAGAAAAACGGACCTTCAAGATTTACATCACCGACGCGATAAATCCGCCTTGTGCCAGGCAAGATGGATGCGACACACTCGTTTAGCACAATAACTACCTTGAAAGCCTTCATACACACTCACCTCCGTGATTGAATAATGCCCGCAAGAACTCCGGAAACTTGCGGGCATCAAATTGACATTCGCTTTCGTCATCGTGAGTGACGATGACGGTTACCTCGGTGTCGCCATCTTCACGCACGATGACTTCTTTGGAGTCAACGGAGAAGACATCGAAGTAGATGAACTCCGACTTGATGACCGTCACTGTAGCGATTTCGCTACCGCACTGCGGACACTGCATTATTCACTCACCTCCTCTAGAACAAACGCGTTACTTCTCCAGAAAGCTCAGTTTCGATCCCAAGAAAGAATCGCTCCAAGTCATAGAACCACTCTTCATCAGGAAACAGCTCGCACGGCGAATCATCGTCCTTGTGGTAGAACAACATGCCTTCAGGCTCTACATCTGAGTGGACAGAGAATCGCGTTCCATGAAATCTGACCACATGCCATACGTTCTCCTTGATTACGATAGTTTTCACTTCTTTGCCACACTTAGGACATAACATCTCCCGTCACCTCCCAATCGCGTGAAATGCGAAAAACGGTGCGGTGGGTCTAATCTGAAAGATCCATCCCAGTCTGTGCCAGAATTTAGACCCACCGCACCGCTCTCCAATTCAATCTCCCGAGAGCTTCGCTTTCAGGGTATCTATTTCAGTCTTGAGCCAAAAGGTTTTTCGCTCAACTTCTGCCGCAATTAACCGTTGTAGTGGATGGTACAACAGCTCATAGAGTTGGACGGCAAGCTCCAATACTTGGACAGCACCGTGCTGCTTCAGAGACTCGATAATCTGTTCGCAAAACTGAGCGTTATGTGTCAGTGAGTAAGCCCGATCAAGCGCTCCGTGGTAAATGGTAATCCGCACGCCCCTCTCCGACGCCGAAAAAACGACACGAGCATACCGCTCATTGCCTCCGACTTCATCTTCGGACAACTGCGGGACGCGAACCGAAATTTCGAACGATTTTCCTTCAAGAATTTCCCGCAGTGTCCACTCCTTCTGGGCTAATTCTGGCAAGTTGTGGCTTACCTCTTGAAGAGTTACTTCAGCCAAAGACATCCCAACTTGCATAATTACCACCTCCTTAGAATTGTCCGATTAGAATTGCCCGACTCTCACGCAAGCGTCCTCCACCATTGCACGACATCCTCTCTGATTCGCTTGAAAACGTGCCTCTCGTCAGGGTAAATAATGGACGCCAGACAAGCGAGCGGAAGGTTCGCAAGTTTCACGACGAACACGATCGCATCACTCACGATGCCCGTGAGTGCTGCAACTGAAATCACAGACAGTAGTGAGGTTCCTCCGATGACCAACGCAGATAACTCACGGAACTTCGTCCACAATCTCTTCACCTTCATAAACATCACCTCCGCCCTAAGGTCTCCAAGTCCTTGCTAATCCGTTCTGGCTTCGTCATCGCAAGCCAGAAGCGGACTTCGTAGCGAATTCTCGCCAACAACGGCATCGGTATCGGGTTCAGGACGGCTGCGAGCACTATGAGCGGAATGAGCAAGTATCTCGCAGCCTGAAGGACCAAGACGCAAACAAACCCGATCGGAAGTGCAACGGCAAGTAGCAGAACAGAAGCGATCACCGACAACAAATTAGCCAATGCTTCTCTGGTCTTGACAATTAGATCTTCCATGTCCCAACACCTCCTGTAGATAGCGGTAGTGCTCCCAGAACAAACGGGAGCGAAATTGAAGATACTGCGGATGAAATGGCATCGCCTCCTTTAGAACGTATCTGACTGCCCTTACTACCGCGTCCTCTAGAGAAATCCCAGCTTCCGAAGCCAGCTCCTCAAGAGCTGCTGCTTCGGGTTCGCTGAGAACGACAGTGATTTCCTTCATCTCTAATTCACCTCCTCTCTGTGATAAAATTTTATTCGCGAGTGAAACCTTCCGTCACGTTCAAAGGTAGGTGAGAAAGATGCTTCCGTTGAATCTTGTCCTAGATCTCGCGAAGATGTGGGCGGAATCGCAAACGGTCAAGAAGCTGAAAGCCTACGCCGCCGACCCAAGACCAGACATTCAATTCGACATGCCCATCGTCGGCGCGAAGGTCGACATCTGGGTTAGGGATGTCGACAAACCGCCGACGACGGCACCAAAGGCGAAAAAAGGATTAAAAATTACCGTCGGCGGCGAAGTCTTCTGGCTCTATTACCTGATGACCAGACAGAAAAAGAAATGAACGAACCGACAGCGGATCGGACACTGTCGGTTCGTCTTTTTCGGGCACTTTTTTCACTTGGGCAATGTGATTCTCAACTGATTCGCTGCGTCTTGCGGCGGTTGTTTCAAGCTCAGAGTTTCAGTAGCGACGACTCGTCCGTTCAGACGGTTCAACACAGCAATGCTGACGCGGTCATTTTCGAAATTCTCGATGCGAATGTAGTACGACGACGCGAATTCTCTGCCGAGCTCATCCTCAACTTGGTTCAAGAAGTAATTGATCTTCCGCCAATCCGTCATGCTTCGTCACCTCCTTCAGAATCAGTCGGCACATAGACACCGATACCGTCGTACTCATACAACCAAAATTGGTCATCGGCTCGGAATAAATGCGAACTTTTACACTCAACGAAGATGAATTCGTGATCGCTCTCCGCATCCCAAGAGAAATTCTCCCACTTTGAACCACACTTTGGACACGTTCTCCAAGTCTGCAAGAATTCCCGCACAATGCGACGCAACTCCCGCTTCCAATAGGTAATTTCTTCCATCGTCATCATCTGAGTTCACCTCCGTCTTCAAGAGATTCTTTTCCCTTCTTCCAAATCACAATCTCAGACATCGGTTGGCGCAAATCTATCGTTTCAGCATCTTTCCAGTCGGCAAGTAACTGGATCTTCTGCCCATGTTCGTACAGCTCCTCTTCGTAATCCCTCGGATGTTTGAGTATCGTCTGAATGAATATCTCGGAATACGCTATCTCCACTAACCGTGCGAAATCTCCAGCGTCTCGGAGGCTCCGCAAGAGGTTCAACGAATCTCGATCTTGCATGAATTTATACACGCGGAAATGTAACATCAGTTCGTCCAAAACTGAGACAGTCTTGCGTTTCAGCGCATTCGCAAGGAACCTCAAAAACGACTCAACAGCCCAGCGAGCCTCCATACGCGCATCCTCCAATGCTATTGTTTTCGCTTCATGCGCATCTTCGGAGCGGATGTAACACGGCGAATCCGAATTTGCCCAAATAGCGCAGAATTCGCCAACTTGTCCGTTCCGCTCAACTCGCAGAATCACTTTCGTTGATCCGCCTATGTGTCCGCGCCATGCGTGCCACCTAGCGCGGACTTCTAAATTCAGTTCGTCCGACACGATAATCTTCTTGCGAATGACTGGACCCTTCTTCACGAACCCAGCAACAACATCTGGCACCATGTTCTTTCACCTCCTTAAAATTACGCCCGCACTCCAGCCCGTTCCAAACTGGAGTGCGGGCATCGTGAAATGAAAAAAAGCAGAAGCAGAACAAAATCTCACGAGTGAACGAGTTCGACAATATCGTCTTCAAGGTCATCAACGATACCGTCAACATCTATTCGAACCAGTTCCCAGTAAACTTGCCGCCGAATGAAATCGGCGGCTTGGTCTACTACTTCATTCACGCCGATGTCCGAGGTACTTGAGTCCGAAATAGCTACTCCAACAAACTCCGATCCTGCAGCATAAATCTGCACGCGAACAATTGAATCCGTCAGGACCACTAAAATTTTCGCCGAAGTTCCGTCATCGCCCGAGACTTCAGCGAATGCTAAATCCTGCTCAGAACACCCATAACGCCGACGAATTAGCGGCACAGATGCAGCATCCAGCAAATTCTTGAGAACTTCAACTGCGCTCCTTGCTTCTGCCATCTTCACTCACCTCCCGCGTAATTGTTTTTACTAAGAGATCGGTCCACCCGTGCGACTTCGGCTCAATTACAAAACACAACCACCCGTTCAAGATCGCACGGGTTATCTGTTCGAAAGAAGCTTGCAAGTCACGGTCCACCGCTACAGGAAAAACCTTTCCGCTACTGCTGTCTACAGCACGATTAAGGATTTTGCCCGCATTAAACATCGTCCAGTGCACTTCTGGGTGATATGGATGAACCGATTTGACAATCTTCCCGCTTACAAGAGCACCGATAATCCGCTCGGCTTCGTCTAACGCCGAGCGGACTTCGGCATAATCGCCTATCGGGATTGTTCGCCCGTAAAAGGAATTCGCATGCCGCCCGCATACGACATGAACTTCGTCGGACTCTACAACGAATTCGGCAATCCGATCGCAGATCTTACACTTCATCGCTATCACCTCCACAGTCGCACCGGCTCAACACTATGATGAGCCGGTGATTCTCCGCAATCTTTATTGCTCCGGGACACCAACTCTCCCGGTCGGTGTCCCGTGCAGGTCGGATGCTAAATTTACCGACCTGCAGGCGATACTCCTGAACCATTAAATCAAACTCCCGCTTCGCCACCCGCTTCGGTAGCGAACGACTTTGATTAACAAAGTACACCTTCCCATCATGCTTGCAGAATACGTCAATGTGAAAGTGATAACGCTCCACAAATTCCATGTGCCTACACCTCCTTCAAAAAAATTGCGCACCGCACCGAAATCCTCAGTACGGTGCACATCCCATAATGGTCCGATTGCAAAAATAAACCACCGGCGCTCTTAACCCGTCAGAGCGCCGGCTCTTTGCTTACCGACGACGATAATTTGATAACTTCCCAATTCGTGGTTCCCATCCGTAGGTCATAAGTTCCCAAACGTCGTTTTCGCTCACAACATTCTCGTAAGCGAGAAACCGAACATAATCGGTAAAGAATAACCGATACTTTATCCCACCGTCCCGTAACCGTAGTGCCACGCCGTATCGGTCGGGATAATTTGGATTCGTAAATACCAAAACCCGACCACTCCGAAGCGCATCTAACGCCCGCATGCGTTGCTGGAACTCAAGCTCTCTACTAAGCGTCCATCCCATCCTTCTCACCTCCATAAAAAAGTTCACGCACCGCCTTGTCTTCCGGCGGTGCGCATCCCACAATGGTGCGATTGCTCCAAAAAACAAAATCCGCCGGCGCTCAATTATCTCCGACGAGCGCCGGCGGCGCAAATTTTTTCATCTACATATCTTCCAACCCGCTCGCAACGCCCGAAAAACCGCCACAACGACGGCTTCGGGCGGTACATCCGTTTCTACCACCTCCCGTCCGCTAAACACATCTCGTCTTATGAACTTGCCGTCTCTCTGTTTTGCGAATTCAATCTTCTCGAATCCATGCGTGAGCGTTATCCTATGTACTCGTCGGATCAACGACTTCACAAATTGATAAGTCCGTTCTTCTTCGCAAGTCCACATCCTATTCACCTCCTCCTAATTTTTCTATCGCTTCCTGCAACCGCTCCGCTAAATCAGACCAAAATGGATCGGTGCTGCGGCTTTGCGCATACCGCAGCACCTCATGGAACATCATCCGAATCCGCCGGGCGTCTATCTCTTCCAACGCCCGGCGGTTGAAGAACGCCGGCGCGCTGACCGCTTGTTCTATCGCCCGTTTTTCCCTTTCAGTCATGCAGGCTCACCTCCGCATTAAATCTGCTACACGAAACCACGTGCTTCCGTCAGCACTGACTTCCATCTTCTTTCGCTTCTTCCTGAAACAGGTCACGGTTTGTAGGACCTGTTTCCATTCGTCGGCAGGCAGTTCAATCTGGAACCACCTGCCATCACTCATCCACCGTAAATAAACCCGCTCCGGTCGGGACCGCAACATGTCGGGCGTCAATCTAACACCCGACGCCCGACCGGACGGAAAAGCTAACACCGACGCTCCTTCGGGTCGCGATACCACGACCCGAAGGACTTCATACGACCTGACGCGCACAGACGGCAGGTTTTGCGCTATTAACCGCTTCGTGCTTGGACGCCTTCGCCCAGTAGTAGGGCGAAGGTCCAAAACTGTCACCTCTTCGCCCTGCCGGACAACTGAAATCGTCCGGCTGGACGAAATAGGCAGAACCGCCATGCTCAACGGACGGTTCTGCCGATTAAACGCCCGCTCCGCCATCCGCAGCATCTGCTCCCGACGAATCTCCTCCAATTGATCCTGACTCATCCTCTCCGACCGCACTAAAACCGCACGCGGACGACGACCTCGCGACCGTGCCTGCACGGTCGCAAGGACCTCATTTACCGCGTCCTCCGAAAGCCCTCTGGATAAGAGGGCTTCTCGGAGAAACTGTTCGGAGATCTTGACCGCCACGGTTTTTCACCTCCTTTACTTGTCGGTGTCAAGGAAATTCCTTGACACCGCTTTTACACCGAATTCTAATCCCACAATGGTGCGATTGCAGAAAGAAAAAAAAAGAACCGCAAGGCGGGCGTTCTAACCCGCCCTGCGGATTCTCAACTTTCAACTTCGCGAGCAATTCTTTCTACTTCGCGCAAGGCGTCTTGGAAGGAACATCCTTCTTCCTCTACGATAATTTCGGCAATCACGCACATCAGAATCCGCTTGATCAGACGAACTACGATGGATTCTTTCGGCACGAATGTCTTTTCCATCTTTGGTTCCTCCTTTCGTTTATATCTCAATCCCACAATGGTGCGATTGCGGTAGAACCGGCGCAGGCGGCTGGAACGCTCTGCGCCGGTCCGTCGGTTTTTAGGAAGGAAGAATCGTCTGCTGCTTCAGTTCTGCTAACTTCCTTCTGCGGTGAAATTCTTCAAGTTCTACTAGAAGCTGCCGCGCTATTCTTTCTGCGGTTTCAGCAATTTTACGGTCAATTTCCTCTCTTTCGCAGGCGAAACAGATTCGTTTTTCACCGGGATAAACCCAGATGTCTCGCCCGCAGTTTTTGCATTTCGTTTTCCTTTCTTTGCGGGCGAGTTTCTTACGACAATCTTCGCACCTAACCTGCCACCATCCGTCGGTTTTCTTCCCGCAGTCCTTGCAAGTCATACTAATTACCCCCTTTCAGAAATTTTCTCTTCGGCGCGGGTTTAACCCGCGCCATCCCACATTGGTGCGATTGCTGCCGCTTCTGGCTTCTGACTTCTGACTTGGCTTGCGCTTTGGCGCTTTGACTTGTGCTTGCGCTTTGGCGCTTGCGCAAGCGCTTTGACTTTGGCGCTTGCGCTTTGTGGCTTGACGCTTGACTTGGCGCAAGCGCTTGACTTGCGCTTGCGCTTTGGCTTTTGTGACGCTTGCGCTTTGCGCTTTGGCGCTTGCGCTTTGTGACGCTTGCGCTTTGCGCTTTGGCGCTTGCGCTTTGTGACGCTTGCGCTTTGGCTTGCGCTTTCGGCTTTTGCTTTGGCTTTGTGCTTTGACTTGCTTTGCTTTGCTTTGCTTGACTTTCTGCTTTAAAATGCTTTATCAAAAACAATTAAAAAAAACCCCTGACCCAAACCGGGTCAGGGGTTTGACTTTTTTTGCTAATTAGTCAATTTTGGCTTCAGGCGCGTTTTGTGACTTATTCGCGTTCCATTCGGCTACCAATTGCCTGAATTCTGCATCATTTTTTGCTTCGGGTCTGTTTTTGGCGATGCGGTTCAAGATTGTTCCAGCATACCAGGCGATGGCTTTGCGCTCATATGGCTTTACTTCAACGCCATAGCGGGAAGCCAAGTCCAATACTTTAGACCAGTTGGACCTTGACCTTGACGAAGCCGGTTGGTCCGCCTGCGCCTGAGCCTCTTCCTGTTTAGGCAGGTCAATTTTGCCGCTAATGACAATTGTGCCAATAGTCCCATGACTTGCGTCAACTTGCCATCGCCATCCCACGAGGTTTCCATCATCATCTTCGGCGATGGCAATTGTCAAGTCAAACTGTCCGAAGCCATCTTGCCAATTGCCAATCGCCAATACTTGACGCACAAATTGACCGACAATTTGCGACAATTGTGACTTGACTTGCGCTTCGTGGATTACAGCCTGAATCTCCTCATCCGTCAAACCGCGTGACTTTAACGCCTCCATTAGTTGCTGCAACATTTTGACCGCCTCCTTTTTACTCATAGTTTTTCGCTATTGGGATTTTTCCCAATAGCCGTGAAATATGATAGCCCAATGCCTGCCATTGTTAACAGGCGCCGAAACCGCTTAGCGCACTTTTCTTTTCAGAAACGCAAAATTGACTGTTTACTTTCGCTGAAGTTCGGGTTAGACTTTATACCCGAACGCATAAAGTCACGGTCAAGGTAGGTGAAATAAGTCATGAAGTTTATATCTGTGAATAAAGCGATAAAAAGATACAATGTTAACAGAAGTTTTCTTCGTGCATTAGAACGATTAGGTTTTATAGTTTTCCGTGGTTACAAGTATGTCGATGAAGATGGTTTGGCGTCTGTTATGGCTAACAAGGTGATTGTTGAAGTGGTTTCGGAGATTTTGGCAGAGAAGCCGTATGTCTATTTTGATGCTGAGCGGTTGCGGTCGTTATTTCGCAAAGCGATGTTGCGCAAGCAAGGTTGGATTGGAACTGGCGACCTTGCTCGGATGTTTGGGCGAAGTTACCAATGGGCGAACAATGTCGCGCGAAGGAAGTTGAATTCTGTGCGGATTGGCAAGCGTAGGTTCATCAAGATGGACGAGAAATTCTTTGAGTTCATTGACAATGAGATGAACGCTCGTTGACTTGGTTACCGCATTTTTAGAAAAATTGCTGTAGCACAATGCAATGTCAGGATTTTTGTCAAAAATGTGGTAACCACGCTTGGCAGGTTAGTTGAAAAACCATGGATCGATTGTGGATCAATCCGCTCGAGAATATCATGATTGTGCCTTTGTTTTTCAGCGAGCCGACAATGGTTTATTTGACCTTCAATTACTCCTGCCATAAGGCACTTCTTGTCGCTGTAAACGCCTGTAATAGAGCAGACTAGAAGAAATCCATCAAAATTGCCGTAAATCCAAACAAAATTAAGGTAGTTCTGGTCTTTACAACTGACGAAGATGGTTTAAATTTATTTATGAATACATTCCCAAGGATAGGTGAATTCAGCTATGAGCAAGCAAAAGGCAGCAAAGAGAGAACGCAAAACGCCACTTTGGGAAGTAAGTTGTCAATTTTGCGGGAGACGCGTTATCTCCATTGCGAAAAAGCATCCGCGTAAGTACTGCTGCCACAAACATTACCGTGCCGCTAACATGATGAGGCAGTTAGAGAAACGCCTTGCGAAAGGCATCGCTGCCGAATGGGAATCCGGCTTCTATCAACGCTTGAAGAAAATGCAGAAACGCGCACGCGAAGAAGTGATGAAGGAAACTTTGAACCGTATCCCAAAGTAAGCCATGCTTTATCGTCAGGTCGTGCCTTGCCGTTGAATTGTGTGTTGCGGATTGTGTGTTGTGGAAAAAAGAAGACGCAAAAAAGAAAAAGGAGGGAAGAAGCATGAGAGCTACGACAGAAGCACTTACAACCCTGAAAGTTGAGGTGAAAATCAATGACAAAGCAAAACACTTCCCATCAACATTTGCACACCGATTGTTCGGAGTCATCACCCTCAACGATTGAAGTTGTTGTAGGTTACCTCCGAAAAGGCTTCAGCGTCATTCCCCTCAAAGCAGGCACGAAAGAGCCTGCACTACCTTCGTGGAAAGAGTATCAAACCCGCCAACCAACCTTTGAAGAAGTCACCAATTGGTGGCAAAGCAATCCCGAAGCGAATGTGGGTCTTGTTTGTGGTAAAGAATCAGATGCCATCGCACTTGATGTGGATGACCTTGAAAAATTTGAGGCAGTGCGAAAAGAACGTGGCTGGAAAATTCCTAGAACAGCGATGGTTATAACTCCGCGAGGTTGTCACATTTATTTTCGTTATCCGAAAGGCTACACGGTCAGGCGTCACTATCGTGAAGACTTCGGTGCGGAATTGCGAGGCGACGGGTGCTATGTGGTGGCGCCACCTTCTGTTGTAAACGGTCACAGATATAAGTGGATGTGCGACGGCGACAGAGAATTGAGCGTTTTCACGACTGAACTCGCTGAACCACCGATTGAGTTGCTTGAAGCCTTCGGCGTGCCGAAAGAGACTGAACAGCCTGAAAGCACGATTGTAAACGCTACACTACAACACAAGAACGGCAACCAAAGAAAGGAATATCTTATTCCCGCTATCGTGGCACTACTGCAACCCTACTGGGTTGAAGGGCAACGCCATGACTTAAGTCTTGCTCTTTCAGGTGCGCTGGCAAAAGCAGGTTGGTCTTGGAGTGATGCCGAACAACTGCTGAATGCTATCGTTGAAAAGGCGGAAGACAACGAACTCAAAGACAGACTAAGGGCGCTCAAAGACACCTTTGAGAAAGCCCAAAGCCAATTAGATAGCATTGCAGGTTGGTCTAAGTTACGCGAACTTTTGCCTGAAACAATCCGTCACGCCCTTTCGGCGCTTATCAATTCCTCCCAAAACGGCGATTACTCAGCCTTTATGGAAATTAAACGCTCTAAACGACCGTGCACGGACTTAGGCAACGCCGAACGGTTAGTGTGCCTTTATGGTGACTATATTCGTTTTGTGCCACAGTCTGGATGGCTTGTTTGGGATGGCAAGCGATGGGCACGAGACCCGGATGGGCACCGAGTAACTAAACTTGCCGAAGAAACTGTGCGACAGATTTATCGCGAAGCAGCGGAAGCTAATACCTCTGACGAGCGAAACCGATTGGCGAAATGGGCAATCGTGTCAGAAAGCCGGCAACGCATTTCCGCTATGATTGAACTCGCTGCTCCCATGTGCCTTGCCCAACCTGATGAATTCGATGCCGACGACTGGCTGCTTAACCTTGCAAACGGTGTCTTAAACTTACGAACTTTGGAGTTCATGCCTCACGACCCTAACTTGAAGTTGACCAAATTGACTCCCGTCGTTTACGACCCGATTGCTGATTGCCCAAAATGGAAAGCCTTCCTGCAACGAATTTTCAACGACAACGAACAAGTTATCCGCTTTGTGCAACGCGCTATCGGTTACAGTCTAACAGGTTTAACCTGTGAACAATGTCTCTTTTTCCTTTACGGCATAGGCGCTAACGGAAAATCTACTTTCCTTGAAGTTATCCGAGCCTTGTTCGGCGACTATGCTGCGACCGCCGAATTTAGCACTTTTGTTGCTGACCGAAAGAGTAGCGTTCGCAACGATATTGCCCGTTTACACAACGCCCGGTTGGTGACTGCGATTGAAGTCGGCGAAGGTAAGCGGTTTGCTGAAGAACTAATCAAAACACTGACAGGTGGCGATATAATAGCAGCCCGTTTCCTCTATCGTGAATTTTTTGAGTTCCGACCACGCTTCAAGGTTTGGCTTGCTGCCAACTACAAGCCTGAAATTCGCGGAACCGATTGGGCAATCTGGCGACGCATTCGGCTTATCCCCTTCACGGTCACAATCCCGCCCGAAGAACAAATCCCTGACCTTGCCGACCAACTCAAGTCCGAACTGTCAGGCATCCTGAATTGGGCACTGGAAGGCTTGAGAGATTGGCTCGCTAACGGCTTACAACCGCCACCCGAGGTCGTTGAAGCGACTGAAGCCTACAGAGCCGAGATGGACATTGTTGGTTTGTTCATTCAGGACGCTTGCATCTTAGACCCGAAGGCAGTGACGCCTTCCAAGACGCTCTATGACGCTTTTAGGGAATGGTGCGCCGAGAACGGCTATGAGCCCTTCGGTCAAACTGCCTTCGGACGCAGGTTGGCAACGAAAGGTTTCACGCACACCCTCACCTATATGAATGGGCGTCGTTGTCGGTGCTGGATTGGCATCCGCCTATGCTCCGAAAATGACCCTCAACCTGATTTGCTTTTACCTGACACTCCCGATGCCAATGGAACAGATGGAACAGATGGAACGCATTTTTCAAAAACTTGCCCTATATATAGCGACGCTTCCTAAAGTTTTGGAAATTCGTGTTCCATCCGTTCCATCTGTTCCGTCCCTTCGGAGACCAACCCGAACCGCCTACTTCCGATGTGACAGATGTGACACGATTTTCCGAAACTTGCCCTATAAATAGCGACGCTGACCAAAGTTTTTTTAAAAAACGCGTCACAATCTGTCATCTGTCACACCTGCTTCAACTTTGCCTACCTTTTGTTGATACCCGATACAACGCTTGCAGCGACTCCTTCAAACCTTTCAAATCCATCTACAAAGTTTTACACAAGCAACTGGACTGAGACTTGCTTCTCTTCAAGAACTTGACCTGTCTCATCGTCAAGGAGTTGGGCTGTTACGCTGTCGGGTGGAGTTTCAAATTCGTCAAGCCAAACGAAGGAGAGTTCCATCCGCTGTTGTTGGCTGCTCATTTCAATGACATTGCTTTCCCTATTGCCTATGCGCACCTTCACTTTCCTCGGTTCAGCAAAAAGGTTGTCTATTTGCGCCTCTACAGTCACCCTTACAATTCGGCTGCTTATTGGCTCTTGAACTTGCATTCTCACCGCAACTTTGGGCATTAAAACTGCTTGCCCGCAAAGCATTGGGATTATGCTTTCCTGCAAACTTAACCCTCCATGCAAGAAAGTCTCTCGCTCACCTTGCAACGCAAACACTGAAAAGCCTTCAGGGAAA
>Ga0197143_1000563_pt1 | contig 38763 bp, 39 predicted proteins | sample GBS70_MetaG_FD_148603 | JGI IMG/M metagenome (GOLD analysis project Ga0197143, IMG submission 148603) | Sediment microbial communities from Great Boiling Springs, Gerlach, Nevada, United States - GBS 70_MetaG | ecosystem: Environmental > Aquatic > Thermal springs > Hot (42-90C) > Sediment... | reverse complement strand
ACAGGAGCCTCCTCAGGGCTTGGAAAAGCTATTTCTCTAAGGATTGCTGAAGAAGGTGGAAATCTTTTACTTGGTGCCCGAAGGAGAGAAATTCTTGATGATATTAAAAGTGATATTGAAAAGAAATACAATGTTAAAGTTATAACATCATTTATTGATGTTACCGATGAAAAAAGTGTTAAGAATTTTATAGGGGTTGCTCTTGAGAGTTTTGATAGTATTGATTGTGTGATAAATAATGCAGGAATCGGACTTTATTCTAAGTTTGAGGATGTTGATCTATCTAACTTTGAAAAACTTTTTGACATAAATGTAAAAGGTGTGTTTCTTGTGACAAGGGAAGTTATACCTTATATGAAAACACAGGGTAGAGGAGTTATAGTTAATATATCTTCCCTTGCCGGTTATGTAAGTACACCACTCATGACAATTTATGCGTCAACAAAATTTGCAGTAAGGGGATTGACAGATGGATTAAGAAGGGAACTTAAAAATACAAAAATTAAAATAATAGGAGTTTATCCAGGACCCTTTGAATCTGAATTTTTTAAAAATGCAATTAAAAAAGTGAAAAAACTTAATTTACAGGAAGGAAGAAAATTGTTTTCCTCTTCTGATTTTGTAGCAGAAAAAATAATAAAGGGTATTAAGAAGGGTAAGAAAAATATATTTATAAGACTTGACTGGAAATTGATAGCGAAATTTCACGAAATCTTAACACCTCTCTATGATTTGGTGCTTTCATCGAATAAATATTATGAAAATTTTGATAAAGGAGTCTAAGATTTCCTTCAATCCATAAAAGGGTGGAGAAAGAAAACCTCTTTTAGAGGGAAATATTTTTTATTTTTTTTCTCCATTTACCTACCTCTTTTAAAATTCTCTCCTCATCAATTGTTTTAAATTCATAATCTTTTAATATCCATCTTCCCTTTACCATAACACTTCTTATGCTTCCCTTGCCAGCAGAATAAACAATATAGGAATAGGGGTCATAAAAGGGAATTGTATTTTCTTTATAAGGGTCAAAAATTACAATATCAGCACTCATCCCTTCCTTTATCTCACCTGTATCTTTAAATCCCATTGCAATTGCTCCTTTTCTTGTTGCCATATCAAATATTTCTCTTGCTGAAAAAAGAGTGGGATTAAGCTCCTTTCCTTTATGAACAAGGGAGACAAATTTCATCTCCCTTAACATATCAAGATTATTATTTGAAGAGGCACTATCAGTTCCTATTGTAATAAAAAGCCCTTTTTCCTTGTATTTTAAAAGGGGTGCTATACCTGAAGCAAGTTTTAAATTACTTGTTAAATTATGAGATATATAAAAATTCTTATCCTTTAAAAATTCAATTTCTTCATCTGTTAAATACACGCAGTGTGCTGCTATCACATTTAAATCAAAAATACCTGTTTCTGAAAGGTAAAAAACAGGGGTTTTGTTAAAATTTTTTAAGGAATCCTCAACTTCTCTCTTTGTTTCTGATAAATGGATGTGAATCCTCTCACCCTTTTCTTTTGCAAGTGATACACTTAAAATAATTGTTTCCTTTGAACAGGAATATATTGCATGAGGTCCAGGGCATATTTTTATTCTTTCATGATTTTTAAAATCTTCCATCAATTTTTCTGTTTTTTTAATTGCTTCTTTTGAATCTTTATAGTAGGGTGTTTTGAAATCAAGGATTCCTATGGAAAGACATCCATAAATTCCGGCTTTATCGACACATTCTGCAACTTCCTCTTCAAAAAAATACATATCTATAAAACCGATTGTTCCTGATTTTATCATTTCAAGGAGCCCTGCATATGTTCCTTCTCTTACATAAGATGGGGATAAAAGCTTTGCTTCAAGGGGCCATATATATTCTTTAAGCCATTCCATTAAAGGGAGGTCATCAGCAAAGCCCCTTAAAAGGGTCATTGGAATATGGGTATGAGTATTAAAAAATCCAGGAGAAATTATTTTATCGGTAGAATCAATTATTTCCTTAGCCTTAACCCTGGGTTCTTTATCTGAAACATACTCTACCCTTCCATTTTTTATTCCGAGGAATCCTCTTTCAATAAATTTTTCCCTATTAAGAATAATAACTGCATTTTTAAAGAGAATATCAAAATTTTCCACTTAAAAAATTTAAAGGCGGCGCCCGGAGTCGAACCGGGGTAGGCGGTTTTGCAAACCGCTGCCTAATCCCCTCGGCCACGCCGCCCTGATTTATTATAATACTCCTCAAATTCTTTTTTCTCAAGTTCTTCTATAAATGGGTCTATGTTTCCGTCAAGAATTTCTTCTAAATTATAAATTGTTAAAGGAATTCTGTGATCTGTTACCCTATTCTGTAAAAAATTGTAGGTTCTTATCTTTTCACTCCTTTCCTGAGAACCTATCTGCTCTTTTCTCAATTCCCTTAATTCCCTCTCCTTTTTTGATTTTTCATATTCAATAAGTCTTGCCTTTAAAATTCTTAAAGCTTTTTCCCTGTTTCTGTGCTGTGACCTTTCATCTTGACATTGAACCACAATTCCTGTTGGTTTATGTTTTATTCTAACAGCGGAATCAGTAACATTAACATGCTGTCCACCCGGTCCTCCTGCTCTTTTTGTCTCTATTTCAAGGTCTTGAGGATTTATTTCAATTTTGATATCTTCCTCTTCAGGTAGCACTGCAACAGAGGCTGTTGATGTATGAATTCTTCCTCCTGTCTCTGTTATAGGAATTCTTTGAACCCTGTGAACTCCGCTTTCGTGTCTTAAAAGTTTATAGGCATTTTTCCCCTCAATTAGAAGAACTGCTTCTTTTACTCCACCAAGTTCACTTTCCCTTAAATCGGTTAGTGAGGCTTTAAATCCCTTTCTTTCACAGAATCTCAAATACATTCTCAAAAGGTCCTTTGCAAAAAGTGCTGCTTCCTCTCCTCCTGTTCCTGCTCTTATTTCAAGAATACAGCTTTTATCAAACTCTTTTTTTTCCCTTTCAGTAAGTGATAAAAGGAAAATATCCCTTTCCTTTATTTTTTTTTCTTTCTCCTCTTTTAAATATTTAATCATCTCATCATCTTTTTCCTTTTCAAGCATATTTTCTATTTCCCTTAGTTCTTCTTCTATTTTGATGATTTTTTCTGCTATTTCTGCTTTTTCACTAACCTTTTTATATTCCTTTGTTAATTCTGCAAATTTTTTCTTGTTTTTAATTGTCTCAGGATTTGAGAGTTCTTTTTCTATTTCCTCTTTTCTTTTTATGATTGCTTTGAGGTTTTCCATATGGTATCTTATATCCTTTCTCTTTCAAATTTTTCTTTCAAAAAGATATATTTTCTGTATTCCTCAATTTCCTCAGGTTTTGATATATTTATTTTTTCCTCTTGTAATTTGAGAAGCCCTCTTTTTTCAAGGTCTTTTATAAATGATAAAAGCTTTTTTTTGTCTATTCCTGTAAAATATTCCACTTCCTCAAGGGGTATTTCCTTTTTTAATCCCTCTTTATATCTTATGATCAAATAGGTAAGAAATCTCTGCTCCTCATGCCTGATTGTAAGTAATCTGAGCTGTTCATCAGCTACTCTTAATCTCTCAATCAAGGTATCAATTAGAAATTTTAGCAATGGGTGGGAGTTTATAACATTTAAAATACTTTGCTTATTTAATACTTCAAGAACAGTATGTTCCACTGCCTGGGCAGAAGCACTTCTTGGTTTTCCATCAAGAACAGCCATTTCTCCAAAGATCTCTCCTTCTTTCAAAATTGCAAGTGTTTTTTCTTCACCTTCTAATTCCTTGTATATTCTTATTTTTCCTTTTTTAATTATATATATCTCATATCCAGGGTCACCTTCCTTAAAAAGTCTTTCACCTTTTACAAGTTCCTTCTCAAAACTGCCTTCAAGCATTATTTAAACCTCTAATATCTCAACATTTGCTCTCGGAACCAAAACTTTTCTTCCGTCCCTTAATTCCACTTTAAGGACCCTTACCTTTGCCTCTGTTTCTATTAATCTAAGTTCAGGGGGAAGGGCTTTCACTCTTCCAATTTCCCCAAAATAGGGATCCCTTATGATTCTTACAATTGTTCCTTCAACAAGCCCCTCCTTTAATGTATCCTCTTCTTCTACCTCTTCAATTTTTTCATATGGTATGATTATTTCTGGTCTAATTACACCTGCTCTTATCTGTGTAGCTCCATTTATTGAGCATTTCTCTCCTTCTCTTTTCTTTAATAGTTCAAAGGTTCTTTTTGCCATTTCAAGTTTTCCAAAGCCTTCTGTAAGTATCAGCGTTACTTTTAAAGGTTCTGAGCCTGTTATTGCTACTCCTATATCATATCCCAGGAATTTTCTCAAGTTTTCATCATCAATACCACCAACAACACATCCAAGAACTCCTCTTTCCTCAAGTTTTTTCAAAACTTCAGCTGTTACAAAGCTCCCTCCCACAACAATTGTGCCCTTTAAATCTCCTTCTAATTTGTCTTCTGTGAGTTCCTCATCCGGAGAATTTACAAGAACCTTTAAATTTCCTATTTTTTCTCCACCCACACCGAAGATCCCCTGTATAAAGGTAGCTGTGGTTTTCATTCTAACACCCTCTTCAGGTATGATATCTTCCACAATACCATCAAAATAAGCTTTGACCTCCACAGGAATAGGTGGCTCTCTTAAAATCACCTGCCCTGTAACAAGTGAAATCTGTTCAATTTTCCCTTTTACAGGAGAACGAACTTCTGTTTTAAAGAGTCCAAATAGCCCCTTACTCCTTGCAATGACTTCATCCTTTTCAACTTCATCTCCCTCCCTTTTGAGCATTAGATTTGGTAAATCCTGTGGAGAGGTTCCAAGGAGCCCTGCCACATTCAAGGGATGGACATTACCAGGAAGCAGTGTTCTTGCCACAACTTCTTCGGCTTTAACCCAATCTCCCTTTTTAACCAGCACTTCTCCCTTTAGAGGGAGACGCCTTTCTTTTAAAATAACCGTTTTTTCGGCAACTTTTAAACCAGGTGTATATGCGTGTGCCATAAAAAATTATAAGATATTGATATTTAAATTTTAAAAACTTTACAATTTAAATTGAATTTTTCAAAGGAGGAAAATTCTATGGAAAAATTCAGGTTTGCGAGTATAGAGGAAGCTCTGGAGGATATAAAGCAAGGTAAAATTGTAATTGTTGTGGATGATGAAGACAGAGAAAATGAAGGAGATATGATAGTTGCAGCCGAGAAAGTTACACCTGAACATATAAATTTTATGGCGACCCATGCAAGGGGTCTTATCTGTCTTTCTCTTACAAAAAAGAGAATTGAAGAGCTTAAGATTCCTGATTTCTCTCATATAAATACCTCAAAAACGGGGACTCCTTTTGTAGTTCCTATTGATGCTAAAAAAGGTGTTACTACAGGTTCCAGTGCCTTTGATAGAGCAAGAACAATAAAAGTTGCTATTGATCCTGAAACAAAACCTGAGGACCTTGCCATTCCGGGTCATGTTCATGTGTTGAAGGCCCACGAAGCAGGTGTATTAAGAAGGGCAGGACATACAGAGGCTGCGGTTGATCTTGCAAGACTTGCGGGGCTCTATCCTGCAGGTGTTCTCTGTGAAATAATGGATGATGATGGGAGTATGGCAAGATTACCAAAACTATTTGAAATATCAAATAATTTTGGTCTTAAGATAATCACAATTGAGGATATAATAAGATACAGGGTAAAAAAGGAAAGACTTGTAAAAAGGGTGGCAAATGTTAAATTACCCACAAAATATGGAAAATTTAGGCTTTATGCCTATGAGGATATTGTTGAAGAAGAGATACATCTTGCCCTTTTAATGGGAGAACCTGAAGGAAAAAACAATGTCCTTGTAAGGGTCCATTCTGATTGTGTAACAGGAGATGTTTTCCATTCCTTAAGATGCGACTGTGGAGACCAGTTAAACAAAGCTCTTGAAGTGATTGCAAGGGAAGGAGAAGGAGTGCTTGTTTATATGAGACAGGAAGGAAGAGGTATTGGGCTTTTAAATAAATTGAAAACTTATGAACTTCAGGAAAGGGGACTTGATACTGTTGAAGCGAATGAAGCAATTGGATTTCCACCTGATATAAGGGATTACGGTATAGGAGCACAGATTTTACTTGATATTGGACTTAAGAAGATAAGGCTTTTAACAAACAATCCTGCAAAGATAGTAGGGCTTGAGGGTTATGGTATAGAAATAGTTGAGAGAGTTCCCCTTGAGGTGGAGCCAAACAATGAGAACTTTGAATATCTAAGAGTTAAAAAGGAGAAACTTGGACATTTGCTTGAAAAAATACAAAAAGAAGGGAGGAAGTTATAATGTCTGAATATTCAGGAAAGTTGATAGTTAAAAAAAAGGATAGATTCTGCTTCATAGTTTCAAGGTTTCATTCGCACATTACATTTGAAATGCTGAGAGGTGCAAAGGAATTTTTGAAGAGATGTGGTGCAGAGGAAAATCAGATTGATGTTTTCATTGTTCCTGGTTCAATTGAAATAGTAAGTGCTTTTTCTTTTTTGAAGGATAAGTATCCTGAGAAATATAATGCCTTTCTTGTTTTAGGATGTATTATTGAGGGTGAAACAGAGCATCATACCCATGTAGCAAGGGAAAGCATTAAAAATGTGATTGAAATCGCAAAAAGTAAGGGAATTCCTCTGGGTATGGGAATTATTACCGTATCAGAAACCATCCAGGGAATTGAAAGGTCAGGAGGTAAAATGGGTAACAGGGGTGAAAATGCTGCTGCTGCAATGCTTGAACTCCTGAGGTTAAAGGAGGAAGTCCAAAATAATATAAATTGAGAGTATTTTTAATTAAAAATATCAATATAGTTGATCCTGAGGAAGGTGTAAAGGAGAGATATGATATTTTAATTGAGGGAGAAAGGATAAAGAAAATAGAAAAGGGAATAAAAGGGGAAGGGTTTGAGGTAATTGATGGAGAGAATCTTTATGCTTTTCCTGGTTTAATTGATGCTCATACTCATTTAAGGGAGCCGGGTTTTGAGGACAAAGAGACTATAGAAACTGCCTGTAAAGCAGCAGCAAAGGGAGGGTTTGTGGCAGTATTTGCAATGCCCAATACAGATCCAAGTATGGATAGGGGACCTGTTATAAGGTATGTAAGGGAAAAAGCAAAAATGGTTGATTTATGTGAGGTTTTTCCAATCGGTGCAATCACTAAAGGGAGAAAGGGAAAGGAGCTTGCTGACTTTTATGAAATGATAAATGAAGGAACAATTGGTTTTTCTGATGATGGGGATTTTGTCCAAAATTCTAAACTGATGCAGAACGCTCTTTACTATACAAGAGATTTCAATCTGCCCTTAATTCAGCACGCAGAGGATAAATTTCTCTGTGAAGAAGGTGTTGCAAATGAGTCGCCTTTTACACTTTCTCTTGGACTTAAAGGAAGGCCAAGAGAAGGTGAAATAATAGCAGTATTAAGGGATATTACACTTTTGAGAAAAACAAAGGGTAGACTACATATCGCACACGTTTCAGCCAGGGAAACAGTTGATATAATAGAAAAGGCAAAAGAAGAAGGTCTTAATGTTACATGTGAAGTTACACCCCATCATCTTATCCTGACAGAAAAAGCAATTGAAGGATTTAATACAGATGCAAAGGTTAATCCTCCTTTGAGAGAGGAAGAAGACAGAGAAAAACTTATTGAAGGATTGAAAAGAGGAATTATAGATATTATAGCAACAGACCATGCACCTCATAGACTTCAGGATAAGGAGAAAGAGTTTGATTTTGCCTCTCCAGGAATTTCAGGACTTGAAACAGCTCTTTCACTTGTTCTAACCTTTTTCTATCATAAAAATATTCTTGATTTAAAGGATATTGCAAGAGTCATGTCCTACAATCCTGCATGTATATTTAAAATAGATGGATTCGGGAAAATAAAAGAGAATTACTTTGCAAATCTTACAATAGTTGACCTTAATGAGGAATGGGAGGTAAAGCCAGAGGAGTTTGTTAGCAAGGGGAAAAATACACCTTTTAAAGGTTATAAATTAAAGGGAAAAGTAAAATATACTTTTTATAAAGGAAAAATAACATACAAGGAGGAATAAAATGAAGGGAAGGGAATTTTATGAGGAATTTTTTAAAAAAATTTTAAATAACAAAAAAGGTGAGGAGATTTTTGCCTCCTTTCTTTTTGAAAAAAATGAAGTAACCAGGTATTCAAAAAGTAAAATCCATCAGAATACAAGTTACGAAAATTTTAGGGTTTTAATAAGTATAAAAGAAAAAGATAAAGTTGTTACCAGATCTTTTACAAATCCTGATATAAGGAATGTAAAGGAAATTGTTGATAAGACCTATGATATGATTGCACATTCTGCGCCTGTTGATTATCCTGATTTTCCAGGACAAGATAGTTACAGGGAGGTTTTTACATTTGATGAGAAAACATATAATGTTGAAGAGGATGAAAGAGCTGAAGCAGTGAGCAAGACTGCTAAAATTCTTGGAGAATTTGAAGGTTTTGGAGTTGTGAACACAGGGGGTAGTGAAATTGCAATATTTTCCTCAAAAGGACTTTCTGTTTATGGAGTTTTATCAGATGCTCATGTCACAATTACAGCAATGAAGGGTAGTGCAAGCGGATGGGCTGAAGGGCATTCAAGAAAATTCAGCAATATTGATATTGAGAAACTGGCAAAAGAGGCAAGGCTTAAGGCAGAAAATTCCTTTAACAAAGTCCAGATTGAGCCAGGTGAATATAAAGTATTTCTTGAACCTGAGGCTGTGGCTGATATTTTTATGTTTGCCTCCTATATAGGTTTTTCTGCAAAAACATATCAGGAAAAGAGGAATTTTCTTGTTGGAAGGCTGGGACAGAAGATATTTTCAGAAAAATTAACAGTTATTGAAGATCCCTACTTTGAAGAGGGATTTGCCTTTCCTTTTGATTTTGAGGGTGTTTCAAAGAAGAAGGTTGACCTTATTTTTAATGGTGTTGCAAAAAATCTTCTCTATGACAGAAAAACTGCTTTAAAGGAGAATAAAAAATCTACAGGAAATGCTGCAGGATTCCCTCCTTTGACAATTCCCTTTCCTTTTAATCTTGTTATAGAGCCTGGAGAAAAAAGCAAGGATGAAATACTATCGGGCATAGAAAAGGGTATATATGTTTCAAGATTTCATTACACAAATATTGTGAATCCCTCAGAGTTTGTAATAACAGGTATGACAAGAGATGGGACCTTTTTAATAGAAAAGGGAAAAATAACAAAGCCTATTAAAAATTTAAGATTTACAGATTCCTTTATAAGGGTATTGGGTCAGGATATAGAAATATCAAAGGAAAGAAAATTAATTTCACAAGCCACATCTTATGATTTCAGATTTCCTACAGGAATCTATGCGCCTTACATAATGATTCCTAATCTAAGATTTACAAGTGGAACTGAGTTTTAAATTGATTTTGAAAGAGGTGTGAGAGATATTTTATACAACTACCTTTTCTCTATAGACACCGTATTTTGCTTTAAGGGTTTCAATAATTTCTCCTTCTGTTGCGTATCTTTTCACACATTCAATAATGTAGGGCATCAGATTTTCTCCTTTCTCTGCTGCTTCCCTTAATCTATTCAGGGCATTCTGTACAAGAATGTTATCCCTTTCTGATTTAATCTTGTTAAGAAATTCTATCTGTTTTCTTTCAAGTTCATGGTCGATCCTGAAAGGAGGAACTTCAACTTTTTCTTCAGGGTCTACATATTTATTTACTCCGACTATTATATATTCCCCGGACTCAACTCTTTTCTGAAATTCATAAGAGGCATTTGCTATTTCCCTCTTGAAAAATCCCTCTTCAATTCCTTTCAACACACCATCAAGGAAGGAACCCTTACCCATTTCAAGAATCTTGTCAAAATATTCATAAGTTTTTTCTTCAATTTCATTTGTTAAAGATTCAACAAAATAACTGCCTGCAAGGGGGTCAATTGTGTTTGTGACCCCGCTTTCATAAGCAATGACCTGCTGTGTTCTCACAGCGATAACAGCGGGTAACTCGGCTGGTAATTGTAGAGCCTCATCATATGAATTTGTATGCAGGCTTTGTGTCCCTCCAAGGACAGCTGATAGTGCCTCAAGGGTTGTTCTTATTATGTTTACAAGCGGTTGCTGTGCCTGAAGAGAACATCCTGCTGTCTGGGTATGGAATCTCAGCATCATTGACCTTGGATTCTTTGCCTTATATCTTTCCTTCATCTCTCTTGCCCATATCCTTCTTGCAGCTCTATATTTTGCTATTTCCTCAAAGAAATCCATGTGTGCATTAAAGAAAAAGGAAAGACGTGGAACAAACTCATCAACATCAAGTCCTCTTCTTATTCCTGCCTCAACATAGGCAAAACCATCTGCAAGGGTAAAGGCAAGTTCCTGGACAGCTGTAGAACCGGCCTCCCTTATGTGGTAACCTGAAATTGAAATTGTGTTGAATTTTGGAAGGTGATCCTTTGCGAATTCAAATATATCGGTTATTATCTTTATAGAGGGTTCTGGAGGAAATATCCATTCATTTTGAGCATGATACTCTTTTAAAATATCATTTTGAATTGTTCCTCTTAACATATGAGAAGGAACACCCTGCTTTTCCCCAACCACAATATACATTGCAAGTATTATTGCAGCAGGTGAATTTATTGTGAAGGAAGTTGAAACTCTATTAAGGGGAATTCCATCAAAAAGGATTTGAAAGTCAGCAAGTGTATCAACTGCAACTCCTTCTTTTCCTACCTCTCCTTCTGCAAGAGGATGGTCAGAGTCATAACCCATTAAGGTGGGCATGTCAAAGGCAGTGGATAGTCCTGTCTGACCATGTTTTAAAAGGAATTTAAATCTTTCATTTGTATCCTTTGCTGTTCCATATCCTGAAAACTGTCTTATTGTCCATAATCTCCCTCTGTACATGTTCCCATAAATACCCCTTGTGAAGGGATACTGTCCTGGGAATCCCAGGTCTTTTAAATAATCAAGATCTTCTATATCAGAAGGAGTATAAAGGTCTTTTATTTCAAGTCCTGAAATTGTTAAATATCTTTCCTTTATATCTTTAAAGTTTTTTTTACAACCCTCTTCCCATTTTTTCTTTTCCTCTAAGATTTTTCCCTTATCCATGCTTTTTTAATTTTGTCTTAAGGATTTGAACCCCTTCTTGCAAAATGTTCAAGGAATTTTCTTTTTATATGTTCAAGGTTTCCCCCCTTTTCTATCTCTTTCAAGAAATTTTCAATTATTCCGTTTCTTTCAATAAAATTCTCCATCTCATCCCATATTTCATCCCTTAAAAATTCAAGTAGAAACCTTTTTCTTCTTTCTCTTATTATTTTATCCTTCAAGCCTGATTCTTCAAGATATTTCCTGTGTCTTATTATTAGATCCTTTAATTCATCAATTCCTTCTCCTTTTAATCCCTTTGTGAGAATTACAGGTGTTTTCCAGTCTGATTCTGAAGGCAAAAGCAAAAGAACACTTTCAATTTCACTTTTTATTTCTTTTGCACCTTCTCTATCTGATTTGTTGATTACATAGATGTCCCCTATCTCCATTAACCCTGCTTTCATTGCCTGAATGTAATCTCCTGATTCAGGTGTTAAAACTACGACGGTTGTATCAACAATGAATTTTATCTCAAAATCACTCTGTCCAACTCCAACTGTTTCAATTATTATGCAATCCATTCCATATGCTTCCATTGAAAGGGATGAAAGGTAAGTTCTTCGGGATATTCCTCCAACTCCTCCTCTTGTTCCTATACTTCTTATAAAAGCTCCCCTTTTCATTGCTTCAGTCATTCTTATTCTATCTCCAAGAATTGCTCCTCCTGTAAAAGGACTTGTAGGGTCAACTGCAAGTATTCCCACTTTTTTATTTTCATTTAAAAGCCTTGTGGCAAGTGCATCACTAAGAGTGCTTTTTCCTGCACCAGGTGGACCTGTTAAACCTATTCTGTGAGCACTTCCCTCTCTTGAAAATATTTTTTTTAAAACTTCAGGTTCAAGCTCCTCAAAGTTTTCAATTCTTGAGATCAGTTTTGAGAGCTCTCTTGTTTTACTCATGTTTAATTTTAAACAAATCATCATAATTCTTTTCAACCTGGACTTCAGGTACTATTTTTGTTATTTTTATAAAAATACCTCTTTTATATACTTTTAAAACAAAGAAAAGTCCAATAATTGCAATTATTAGGGAGATATGTGCAAAAAGAGGTAATATTTTTAATATCTTTTTTTTCTCTTCTGTAATAGATTTTTTTTCTTCCCCTTCAGCTTCTTGAAATTCCTCGCTCTTAACAGGTTCAATTTTTCCCATTTCATATAGCCTGAAAAGAGCAAAATAAGTTTTGAATTTCCCGAGCCCGCTCATATTTACTATTTCCTGAACAGTCCTTTTTCCATTTATAAATTTAAGAATCTTCTTTTCATCCCTTTCAAGTTCTATATCAATGTGAGGTTTTTTTTCGGAAAGTTTGAATACCATATTAGGGTCTTTTATTTTCTCCTTTATTCTCGGCCATTCATCCTGATGCCAGGCTGCTTCCATTAAAAGGGAATCAAGAGGCATTTTAATTTTTAATTTTGAAAATTTATAAATTTCTTTTTCAGGTTCAAATTTATAAATTCCTTCCTTCCAGGTGATTATTTCATCAATAACTTCCTGAATTTTGAAGGAGATTATTTCTATAAGCTGTTCTGATGTTATGACTCCTTCCTTTATAAGAATTTCCTCAAGGGCTTCCCCTGTATCCCCCTGAATTTCTTTTGCAGTTTTAAAATCATGTTCTGAAACAAGTCCGGATCTCACAAGATAGGTTTCAAGAGATTCAAATTCTCCTTCCCTTATCATGTAGGCTGCAACAACAAAACCATTCTCAAATCCTACTGCAGCTTCTGTTTTATTTTTATAGAAATAGACAACTCCTTTTTTTTTCTGCTGTGAAACAAGCTGAAGAACATCAGGTGCTGAGAAAATTTTTAAACTGCCACTCATTCCTTCTCTAAATGCTTTCATCTATTTTACCTCCTGCTATGTAATAGGATAGAACAATCAAAACAGCCAAAATATAAAAAATTATACTGAATAATTTAAAAGAAGTAAAATAAAAAAGGATTAAAGAAATTGAAAAGATTCCTGCTGTTAAAATAAATAGAATAAAGGAATTGTTCATCACAAAACCAAGTCCTGGCATAATTAAGTTTGAAATTAATATTCCAATTTTAACTCTTTCAAGTCTTTTCACCTTTAACCTTACGGATAATCTTTGTCTCAATTTAAGCGATTCTGTTGATATTAATTTTTTTTTGCATTTTTCACAAACCTCACCCAAAGGTTCAATTTCTTCTCCCCCTTCAGGTATGGTTCTTCCACATGCACTGCATCTTTTAAAACTTAAATTCCTTCTTTGAAAAACTGTAAGAAACAGTGTAAGAACTAATAGGGGAATCAAGAAAGGTGGTAAAAGATATATATTTGAGAAAAGCTCTGAATTTGCTTTTCCTAATTTGAAATTTTCAAATTTTTCAGGATATGCATATAAAGTGGGTGTTAACTTATATTCCTTTATTATTCTGGTATACTCTTCTGTTTTTTTCGCATCCAAATGATTGAGAATCTCTATCTCTTTCTGGAATAAGTCAAGGTCAACAAGTAAAAAGGCTACCTGTGCAAGATTGAAATGAGCTTCAAATCCTTTTGGATTTATGTTTATTGCATTTTTATAAAAAATACTTGCTGAATCGTAGCTTGATTTCAAAAAGTAAAGGTTTCCAAGATTAACAAGATAGATATAGGAGAATTTATCTTTAACTTTTTTAAGAGATTTATGAGCTTCTTCCAACCTATTACCTTTCATAAAAATTATGGCTTTCAAAAGTTCCTTCTCATTTATATCAAATTTATCCCATTCTTTTATCAACTCTTCATCATAGGGGGAATTTTTTGTAAGATATAAGAGATAATAAGGATTTTCCCTTTCAGAGATCACAAAATTTAAAGAAAAGTTTTCCATCCGGATTGAAAAAATTGTGATGAGCAGGATAAAGAGAGAGAAGATGAAAAGTATAATTCTTTCTTTATTATTAAAATAAGAAAGTGCAGGCAAAATAAGTAAGAAAAAGAAAGGAAGTGGAAGACGGAAGAATATAAGAAGAATAAATATAGTGCCTAATAAAAACTCCAGTTCAGGTATATAGGGGAAATTCTTCCCTGTGAAAAAGTAAATGACCTTTCTTTTTCTTATGGTTAATCCAAAAAGAAGTATAACTGTCATACTGAAGGAGAAGAGAATTAAAGTTCTGATTAAGGAAAGATTGAATATCTCTCTTGTAAGTGGATTACCTGAATAAAAAGGGGAGAATTTTAAAAAGTTTTTTATAAAATCGAAAAATTTCATATTTATATAATAGAGTTTCAATTTTTCATACCAGGCAGGATAAAAGGAGGGAGATATAGAGAGAGCTTTATCAAGTTCGTTGATTTTAAGACTAAAAAGAGATTTTGTTTCTGCACTTTTCAGAAAATATTCGGATATTTCAGGGATTTCTGATGCTCCCTTTTTAATTTTTGATTTTAAAAGAAGAGTAAAAAGCTCTAACTTAAAGTCAGGAAGATTTTTCTTTTCTGAGATGATGTACATCAAAAAAATTGTAGATGGTTCAAGATCTGAGAAAAGTTTTGCTTTCTCAAAATTTATTCTTGCTTCCTGCAGATTTCCTGCCCTTTCAAGTTCTATTCCCTTTAAAAAGTAGACAAAGGGATTCTCAGGGCTTTTCTCATCCTTCAATGCCTGATAATACATTTCTTTTGCTTTTTGGAACTCCTCCTGAAACCAAGATGATGTAATTATTAAAATAAATAGGAAACTCATCAGTTTTAAAAGTATAAATATTTTGGCTGGTGTATATCAAATCTTTTATAATTAAAAGATGGATAAAATAATGCTTCTTTTCGATATTGATGGCACCCTAATTTACTCAGGAGGGGCAGGGACAAGGTCTATTGATAAGTCTTTTAAAGAAGTTTATGGAATAGAAAATGCTATGAAAGATATACTACCTGACGGAAAAACAGACCCCCTTATTATTAAGGAGGTTTTTATTAAGAAATTAAATAAAAATCCTGAAAAACAGGAGATTATAAACATTTTAAATCTATATTTGAAAAATCTTGAAAAAGAGATTTATAACCCAAAGTATAAGGTTTTTGAAGGGGCTAAAGAATTTCTTGAATGGGCTGAGAAAACCGAGAGGTTCCTGCTCGGTCTCCAAACAGGGAATCTTGAAAAAGGTGCTAAAATAAAATTAAAACCTTCTTGTCTTTTGAGATACTTCAAATTTGGAGGATATGCCTCAGATTCCTGGGAGAGAAGTGGTATTTTAAAAAAGGCATATGAAAGGGGACTTTTGATTGCCAAAGAGGAGAATTCAAGAATAAATGAGGTTTTTGTTATAGGAGATACACCACTTGATATTATAGCTGCAAGAAATATAGGTTTTAAGTCTGTAGGAATGGCTCTTTATAATTTTTCTGAAGAGGATTTAAAAAGAGCCGGTGCTGAATATGTATTTAAAGATTACTCGAAGTTAAAGGAGTTTTTTTCTCAATACACCTCTTTTTCGGAGGGATAATTTCCCTTTATTACATCTTCTTTAAATTTTGAAAGTGCTTCTTTAATTTTTTCTCTTAAGTTTTCATATAGTCTTACAAATTTAGGATAAGGAGGCTCTGTATAACCCAGTATGTCCCAGACAACAAGAATATGACCATCACAGAATCGTCCTGCACCTATACCTATTGTTGGGATTTTTAGGTCTTCTGTTATCTCTTTTGCAACTTCTTCTTTTATTCCTTCAAGAACAATTGAAAAAACTCCTGCTTTTTCAAGGAGTTTTGCCTCTTTTTTTAGTTTTCTTATACTTTCCTCTGTCTTCCCCTGTATTCTGTATCCTCCCATTTTTAGAATCCATTGAGGAGTAAGTCCTATATGCCCCATAACAGGAATGCCCTTTTTTATGAGATATTCAACAACTTCAAGAGATTCCTCACCCCCTTCAATCTTAACAGCATCACATCCTGCCTTTATAAATTCTCCTGCATTCCTTATTGCTTCTTCCTTTGATATTTGAAAGGAAAGAAAAGGCATATCTCCGACAAGAAGCGCTCTTTTAACACCTCTTGCAACTGCTCTTGTAAATACAAGCATTTCATCCATACCGATTTTTAAAGTATTTTCATAACCAAGAAGAACATTTGAGACACTGTCACCAACAAGAATTATATCAATACCTATTTCATCTTCTAATTTTGCAATTTGATAATCATAGGCAGTTAAAGCAACTATCTTTTCCTTTCCCTTTTTGGAGATAATGTCATTTATTCTAAGTTTTTCCATTGAAAGTTAATATTATACTATAATTAGTTTATAAAAGGGAATCGGTTGCAAAGGAAATGATTGAAAAAAATGAATCTGAGAAATGGTGAAGGGTTTTGAAAAAATAAAAAGGTAAATTCCCTGTTTTTCAGAATGAGACCCAGAAAAAAACTATTGAAAAACTATTTTTTTATCTTATAATTTTAGTGGCACTTTTATGAAAAAAGTAGCAAAATTAAAAAGATTCGGTGTATCAATGGAGGAGGAACTTTTGGAGAGGTTTGACAGGTATATTGAAAAAGCTGGTTATAAGACTCGTTCAGAGGCGATAAGGGATTTGATAAGGGACAAGCTTGTTGAGGAAAAATTCAAAGAGGGTAAAAAGGAAATGATAGGGATTTTGGGTATTGTGTATGAGCATGAGATAAGAGAGGTTGAGGAAAATCTTGTTTCCTTTGAACATAAAATTTATAAGAGAATAATTTCAACAATACATGTTCATCTTGATGAACACACCTGTCTTGAAGTGAAAATTTTAAAAGGGAAACCATCAGAGCTAAAGAAAATAAAAGATAAGATAATAAGCACAAGAGGAGTTAAACATGGAGGACTTTTGATAACAGGTGACAAGGAGGTGATATGAAAAAATTATTTTATGTTTTAATAACAGGGATTCTGCTTGCGCATCATGCAAAGGAGTATATAGAGGTTGAGTCATATTCAACCTCATTCAAGGGAGGAAAAATTTTTCACTTTCATTATGACTATTATGTTGAAGACAGTGAGCATCCGATTTTTGACCATTGGGAATTAACCCCCGGGATGTCATATGGAATTACAAATTATTTAATGTTTGATATTCATACACATTTTGCGAAGTTCGGAAGAGGGTTTATTGTTGACCAGAGTGTAGAGGAGCTATCTCCTTTTATTGAAGCTCTTGCAATGGCCTTACAACTCAGATTGAAAAGGTTTATGCCTCTTGATATTGCCTTTGTATTTGCTTACGAAATTCCCTTTGAAAGAAGTAAGAGATATCTTGGTGGAAAAGAGGTATACGAGGGAAAAATGATATTGAGCAGGGATTTTGGTGAACATTCTAATATTACTATGAATTTTGTCTTTGCAAAGGATGGAGAGGAATTTATAAAGGAATGGGCTTTTGGTATTAAAACCCCGTTTTCTTCTGACCTTCATGGAATTGCAGGAGGAATTGAAATTCTTGGTGACTATGAAGGAGCCCTGTTTTTTCTTCCGGGATTGTTTATACCTATTGAAGAAAATGTTATTTTCAAGGCAGGAATAGGAGCAGGTAACTCAAAATCAACTTCTTTAAGGGCAAATGTAACATTTATGTATAGTTTTTGAGTTAGATGTTGGATGTTTTTTTGTTTGGTTTGAGTTTTTTGTAGTGTTTGCATTTAAAGGAGGTTAATTATGAAAAAATTTTTATTACTTATTTTTCCTTATGGCTTTTTATTTTCTCATAACTTCTGGATAGATTATTCAAATCCCTTTCCTGAAAAAGGAGAGAAAATTGAAATATACATTAAAGGGGGGCATTCCTTTCCTGAATCAGAAGTTGCGGTTAAAGAGAGGTTTATAGAAAAGTTTTTTGTGATCACGCCTTCTGGTAAGGAAATTTCCCTTGATTTTCACAAAAAAGATAAACTAATTTCAGCAGAGTTTTTTCCTCAGGAGGAGGGTACATATACTGTTTATTTTATTTTTCAGAAACCGGATGGTGAGAGATTCTATTTTGCAAAGTCATACTTTTATTTTAAAAATAAGACAGAGATTAAAAATTTAAATCATGAACTTGAGATTGTTATTGAAAATTTTAATTTTGAAAAGGAGAAAAAAATAAATTTAAAATTTTTACTTAATAAAAGGGAAGTGAAGAAGACACTTGAATACATGAATAAAAAGGAGCATGGATTTATAAGATATGTACCTGGTAAACCAGCAGTTTATAAGGTGCAGGAAGGAATAAACCTTATATTATGTGAAGAGGGAGGTAAATCATGCACCCTTACTTTTTATGGGCGTTAATTCTGATATCACATGGTATTGAATATGAATTTTTTGAGAAGGCGAAAGGTATAAGAATTTATTATACAGATGGAACCCCGATGAGTTTTGCCAATTACAAAATATACTCTCCTGATGAAAAGATCTTTGCAGAAGGATTGACCGACAAAAAGGGGAGAATTCTTTTTATGCCTGACGAAAAGGGAAAATGGAGGATTGAGGTTGATGATGGGATGGGGCATGGATTTATAGAGAGCTTTAATATAGAAAAGCCTGGGGAGAGTGTAATAACTCATAAAGGGAGTAACCCTCTTTATCTTAGATTTATAACTGGGATTTCTCTTATTGTAGGTTTTACAGGTATATTTTTTTACATAATAGCAAGGAAAAAATATGCACATACCTGATGGTTTCCTTGATTTAAAAACAGTTTCAGTAACAAATTTCTTTTCCTTTTCGTTTCTATTTTATTCAATTAAGAAAATAACAAAAAAACTGAATCCTGAAAAAATTCCCCTTCTTGGTCTATCCTGTGCTTTTGTTTTTACACTTGAGGTAATAAGTTTTCCTCTACCAGGGGGTACGAGTGTTCATCTTTCGGGTGCCTTTTTTATTTCCCTTATTTTGGGTCCCTTTTCAGGATTTTTTATAACCTTTATTTCTCTTTTTGTGCAAGCACTCATCTTAGGACATGGTGGAATACTTACAATTGGTGCAAATTCCCTTAACATTGCTTTTACAGGATGTGTAATGGGTTATTATTTTTATAGATTTTTTGAAAAATTATTCCCTTCCTTTAAGACCCTATGGATTTTTATAATGTCCCTTATGGCACTTATTGTAGGTTCGCTCCTTTTTCTTATAGAACTTACAATATCAGGGAAAATTTTGTTTTCAAGAAGTTTATTTCCTGTTCTTTTTGCTCATTCAATTTTGGGTATAATTGAAGGTATATTTACAGTGTCTGCAATTTCTTTTTTACAGAAGGTAAAACCTGAGATTCTTAAAACACAGAGAGTATGAAACACCATTTTATAGATAGATTTGCTTATAAAAGGGGTTTTCTTCAGGAAGTAAATACGGGATTAAAAATATTTCTTCTTGTGCTTTTAATTTTGTCTTTGCTTTTAATTCCTGAAAAGATCATCTTTTATGTGCCTTTTATAATTTTAGTTTTTATGTTTTTAATTTTTTCAAAAATTCCTTTCATATATTTCTTAAAGAGGGTTTTAATAATATTTTCTTTTCTTATTGTTCTATTTTTTCTTTCTATTTTTAAGGAAAACGGATTGAGGATTTTTATTTTTTCCTTTTTAAAATCTCTTATATCAATTTCCCTTGTTTTTTTATTTGTTATGACCACCAAAATGTTTTTTCTTTTAGAGTTTATTAAAAAGGTTCCCGCAGGTTTTTTAATTTCAGAGGTTTTTTCTTTCTTATACAGATATTTTTTTCTGCTTCAGGATGAATTTGAAAAAATGAAAAGAGGGATGATTTCAAAGGGTAAAGATCCTAAGTTAAAGGATTACTTTCTTCTTTCTGGAAATTTATTTGTAAGAAATTATGAAAGATCGGAAAGGGTTTTAAAGGCAATGATTTCAAGGGGATGGAGAATAAAATAAAGATAGAGGTTAAAAATTTGAGTTTTTGCTATGAGGAGGAGAAGTATGTTTTAAAGAATATAAATTTGAAAGTTTACGAAAATGAAACAGTATGTATAATAGGGGAAAACGGTTCAGGCAAAACAACTCTTCTTTTATGTATTGCAGGACTTTTAAAATATAAGGGAGAGGTTAAAATTGATGGGGAAATTTTTAGTGAGGATTTAAGAAAAAAAATGGGTTTTTTATTTGAAAATCCTGATGATGCTTTATTTATGCCAAGGGTATTTGATGATGTAGCCTTTGGTCCCAGAAATTTCGGATTTGAGGAGAAGAGAATTAAAGAAATTGTGGAGAACTCTCTTGAAAAAGTGGGACTTTATGGGTTTGAAGAAAGAGTTCCGCATCACCTGAGTTTTGGAGAAAAGAAGAGAGTTTCCCTTGCTTCAATAATATCCTACAATCCTGAAATTCTGCTTCTTGATGAGCCCACACTCGGTTTATCTCCCCTTTCAAGAGGAAACTTTATAAATTTAATAAAAAATATTAGAGCAACAAAATTAATTGCAACCCATGATTTAGAAATGGCTATACAAATAGGAGATAGAATAGTTTTGATTGATGAAGGAGAAATAAAAAAAGAATGGAGGAGGGAATTATACTCTATATTTTTTTAATATAACACTTGAAATGATATATCTCATTATTTCTGATGTTCCTGCTCCTATATCCATCAACTTTGCGTCTCTTAAATATCTTTCAACAGGGTATTCTTTTGTATATCCATAACCTCCCAGAATTTGAATTGCATCAAGTGAAGCTTTTACACCGAGTTCACCTGCGAGAAGTTTAACCGTTGCGCTTTCAATTCTATTATCCTTATTAAAATCATAATTTTTTGCCAAAAGATATAGATATGTTCTTATTACTTCAAGATTTGCGGTATTATTGGCTATTTTTTCGGAAATCATCTGGAATTCTGAAATGGGTTTTCCAAACTGTTTTCTCTCTTTTGAGTATCTTATCTGCCATTCAATAGCAGATAAGGTTATCCCTATGGAAATTGCTGCAATTGTTATCCTTTCTACTTCAAAGCATTTAACAAGAATTTTAAACCCTTCATCTTTTTTGCCAATTAGATTTTCTTTGGGGCAGGGGGTATTGTCAAAAAACAAACCTGATGTAGGGGAACCTCTCATTCCTATTTTTTCAAAATTTTTACTTACAGAAAACCCAGGGACATTTGTTTCAAAAATAAAAGCTGATATTCCGTCCTTGCCTTTATCAGGGGATGTTTTTGCGTAAAGGATAATTATGTCTGCTATTGAGCCATTTGTTATAAATATTTTACTTCCGTTTATTAAAAATTTATCCTTATCCTCTTTTGCGGTAGTTTTAATTGAAGATGTATCTGAACCTGCATCAGGTTCTGTGATGGCAAGTGCGCCTATCATTTCTCCCTTTGCAAGTTTTGGAAGATATTTCCTTTTCTGTTTTTCATTTCCGAATCGTGTAATGGGATGGGCACCTAAGACAGAATGGGCGAGTAAGGATAATGAAAGTGCAGGGCTTTCTCTTGCGATTTCCTCAAGCACGATGCAGGCAGACAAAAGGTCTTCTCCAAATCCGCCGTATTCTTCAGGTATAAGGATTCCTGTAAATCCAAGTTCTGCCATTTCCTTGAAGATTTCCTTTGGGAATTCGTCCTTTTCATCAATTTGATGGGCTATTGGAGCAACTCTTTCCCTTACGAATTTTCTTACGGTTTCCCTTAAAAGTTTATGTTCTTCAGTTTCAAGCAAATTAAGAAGTTCTCCAAACATGAAATATTATAATACATTTAGTATTTTCTTTCAAAAACAGCAAGTGTTTCCACATGATAGGTATGAGGGAAAAAGTCAAAGGGTATAATTCTTAAAAGTTCATAACCTTTTGATATTATAATCTTTGAATCTCTTGCAATTGAAGGTGGAAAGCATGAAAGATATATTATTTTTTCAGGTTTGTTCCTTTCTATTCCTTCTATAACTTTTTCATCTATGCCTTTTCTTGGTGGATCAAGAAGGAGGATTTCTCCCTTTAAATATTGCATTGCGTTGCCTGCGTCATCTTTTATTATTTCGCAATTTAAAAGGTCATTTATCCTCTGGTTCTGGAGAGCGTCAATATATGAAGAGTCGCTTATTTCCACAATATAAACCTTTTTGAAGAATTTTGAAAAGTAAAATCCAAAGAGTCCCACACCTGCGTAAAGGTCTATGAGAGTTTCATATCCTTTAATTTCCTCTTCAATTATTTTCAAAAGAGGAGGTATGATATAGGGGTTTACCTGAAAAAAGGACCTTGAGGATATTCTGAAAGTGAGTTCTCCTATGTGTTCAAATATGTAATTTCTTCCTGATAATGTCCTTTCCTCTTCACCCAAAATGACATTTCCCTTCTTAGGATTTATGTTTTCAACAATACCTGATAATTTACCTATTTCTTCAACTCTTTTTACAATTGATTTTGGGAATCCCTTTTTTCTTGTTACAAATGTTATAAGAAGTTCATTTTCATTTTTGTTGGTTTTTATTGATAGATACCTTAATCTTCCGAAATCTTTTTTTTCATCATAAATTGTAATTCTTTCCTCCTGAAGAATATCTCTTATTTCCTTCATCCATTCAATAATTATCTTTTTCTGAATAGGGCACTCATCTATGGATATAAGATAATGGCTTTCCCTTTTATAAAATCCTGCATAAACTTTGCCTTTTATCCTTTTTAGAGGAAAATGAGCCCTTGTTCTGTATTGGAAAACTTCAGGTGAAGGAACAATTGGTTCAAAGGGGATATCTTTAAGATTTGCGTTATGATAAAAGGCATCTTTTAGGATTTCCTCTTTTAATTTAAGTTGATATGCATATTTAGCCATCTGGAAGTGGCATCCCCCGCATATACCGAAATAGTGGCATTTTGGTGCTATTCTATTTTTATTCTTTTCTTTGATATCCACAATTACACCAAAGGAAACATCCTTTTTATCTTCTTTTATTTCAACCTTAACAATTTCTTCTGGCAAAGCATAAGGGACAAGGACAACTTTTCCCTTGTTTCTTCCAAGAGCATATCCTTCCTGAACGATTTTCTCTATTTCTATTTCAAATTGTTTGGGCATAGATATATTGAATTACTTTAATAGCCAAGTCCTTTGCAGCTTCGTTTATTGCTTCATCTTCTGTTTTTTCTCTTACATCATACACCGCCTCTCCGCTGAATTCCTTTTCCTTGAATAATTCTGTTCCATCTTTTTTGAAAAATTTTATCCTTGCGTTTATTATGACTTTATAAGAATATACTTCACCCTCTCCCATAACTCCTAAGGGTGTTCTCAGGTATCTTTTTATTTCCCCTTTTATAAGCAAATCACATTTATCAGGGTCTTTAAGAGGTATTCTTCTATCCCCTATTATTCCATCAATAAAACTTTGGGTAACAGAAACTTCAATGCCTGGTCTTTCTGATGTATTTGTAAAACTTTCAACTCCTATGGTTTTAATTCCCTCGGGTAAAGGGGGTTTTAATGAGTAAAAACACCCCAGAATAAGGGTAATAGAAAAAATTAAGAATTTTTTACTCACTTAAAATTCTGTCAAAACAGTTATCATAGATAGGAAATTTTTTTGTTAATTCCTTTACCTTTTCTCTGATTTGTTTTGCCTTTTTTTCATTTTTTGAACTTATAATCTCGTATATCCACTCAGCTATTATTTCCATTTCTTTCTCTTTCATTCCTCTTGTTGTTACACATGGAGACCCTATTCTTATTCCGCTTGTTATTGTTGGAGGTCTTTCATCAAAGGGAACTGTATTCTTGTTCACAACAATTCCTGCAATTCCGAGTAAATCTTCTGCTTCTTTGCCTGTTATTCCTATGGGTCTTAAATCGATCAGTGATAGATGGGTATCTGTTCCACCCGAGACAATTCTGAGTCCTTTTTCTTTCAAAACTTCAGCAAGTTTTTTGCTATTTTTAATTACCTCATTTATATAATCTTTGAATGCAGGTTCCATTGCTTCCTTAAAACATACTGCCTTTGCTGCTATTACATGTTCAAGTGGTCCTCCCTGCATTCCCGGGAAAACAGCCTTATCAATCTTTTGTGCGAGTTCTTTTGTGGTTAAAATAAATCCTCCTCTTGGTCCTCTAAGGGTTTTATGGGTTGTTCCTGTTACAACATGTGCATAAGGAAAAGGGTTTGGATGAAAACCTGCAGCAATAATTCCTGTAATATGGGCTATATCAGCCAAAAGATATGCTCCCACTTCATCTGCAATTTCTCTGAATGTTTTGAAATCAATTTTTCTTGGATATGCAGAATATCCACATACAATAATTTTTATTTTCTCTTTTTTTGCGATGTCCCTTACCTCATCAAAATCGATTGTTTCTGTATCTTTTCTTACTCCGTATTGGACACATCTATAATACTTTCCTGCTGCATTTACCTTGTGTCCATGGGAGAGGTGTCCACCATGAGGTAATTTCATTGATAATATTGTATCTCCTGGTTTTAAAAGAGCGAGATAAACAGAGAGATTTGCTTGGGTTCCTGAATGGGGTTGAACATTTGCGTGTTCAGCATTAAAAAGTTTTTTGAGTCTTTCAATTGCGATATGTTCGATTTCATCAATGATTTCACAGCCTCCGTAATATCTTTTAAAGGGGTAACCTTCAGCATATTTATTAGAAAGCGGGGTTCCCATTACTTTAAGGACATGGCAAGATGCATAGTTTTCTGAGGCAATTAGAATAAGGTTTTCCTCCTGCCTTTTTATTTCCTTTTTTATGAGTTCATATATTTCTTTATCAAATGTTATGTTCATAGTTTTTATTATAAGTTAATTTGAAGTCTATACCAAATCAATGATGCTTTTAAATCTCCTTTGCTAAAAGACCTCACCAAGTGTTTGTCCTTGCTTTCTCCTTTATCTTAAAATCTTTTCTTTATGAAAGAAATTTTGTTTTTCTCCCTTCCTTTTGTGGGTGCTATTATACTCTTTTTTATTAAAGAGGAGAAGAGAACTCTTATCTTTAATGTTTCCCTCCTTTTTTCTCTTATACCTTTTCTCTTTTCCCTTTATCTTCTCTTTTTTTTCTTTGCAAACCCTAAGCTGGAAATTTCTTTTTTTTCATATCATCTCAAAGAGTTTAAATTTATATTTAAAATAGATAGTTTCGCAATTTTTTTAATTTTTTTAAATAATTTTCTCTTTCCTCTTTCTATTTTCTTTTCAAAGGAGGATATCTTTTTTAGAATAAAGGAATTTAATATATGGGTTCTTTTATCGCAAACTGCGCTTAATTTTCTTTTTGCCTCTGAAACTCTTCTTAATTTCTTTATTTTCTGGGAATTTTCAATAATTCCCTTTTATTTCTTAATCGGAATATGGGGAGGAGAAAGAAAAGGAATTGCAAATTATAAATTTGTTTTTTATACCCTTTTGTCAGGTGTTCTGCTTCTCACCGGTATTATTGGAGTTTTAACGGGTATTTTTGATAAAGAAAGCAAAATTGCCTTTTTCCTCTTTCTTATAGCCTTTTCAATAAAGGTTCCCCTATTTCCCTTCCACACATGGCTTCCAGATGCTCATACAGAGGCACCTACAGCAGGAAGTGTGATTTTAGCAGGTATGCTTTTAAAAATGGGGACTTGGGGATTTTATAAATTTCTTATACCTCTCTTTCCTTACCCTTTTGAAATTTATAAAAATTTAATTATTTTTATTGCAATCTTTTCCATATTTTACGGAGCCTTGATGAGCTTTGCACAGGATGATTTAAAAAGACTTATTGCTTACTCCAGTGTATCTCATATGGGATTTGTTATTATGGGACTCTCCACAGGAAAGACTTCAGGAATCCAGGGAGCCTTCTTCCAAATGTTCAATCACGGAATTGTAACAGGTGCGCTTTTTATTCTTGTAGGAATACTTTACAAAAGAACCCATACAAGGAAACTTTTAGATTACGGTGGTATTTCAAAGATTATGCCGAGGTTTTCCTTTTTCTTTATTCTTTTCTTTATTGCAACTGTTGCCCTCCCAGGAACTTCAAACTTTGTTGGTGAATTCCTTGTTATCTTTTCTTCTTTTATGACAAAACTTGGATACGGAATAATTCTTTCTTTTGCTCCTTTTGCAAGTGCTCTTTATGCATTAAAGGCAATCAAAAGAACGCTTTGGGGAAAAATTGTAAATAAAGGTCTTATCCACCTTCCTGATATTAACTTCAGAGAAAGGTTTATTCTTACCCTGTTTTTATTGTTTGTATTTCTTATTGGGATTTTACCCTTTCCCTTCCTTTATATTTTATATAGATGATCGAAGATATTTTAAAAATTTATCTTCCTGAAACTCTCTTAACAGTTTTTCTGCTTATAAACATATTTTTTATGATTTCAAGAGGAAAAAAGGGATATTACTTTTTTTTAATTTTTTCCTATCTTTTTCTTATTATTGCAGATATTATTTCATCTGCAGAAGGATTTATATTTTTAATTGATATAGGAAGTTTTTTTATCCTCTATACTTTTTATTTAAATGAAAGGAAAGAGGATTTTTGCACTCAAAATCTTTTTATTTTTGCCCATCTTATTTCTTTACATCTGATATTAAAAACAAATTCTCTTTTAATTTTCTTTATTTCCCTTGAACTTCTCTCTTTTGTATTTTATATTCTAATAGGACTTGAAACAAAGGAGTTTAAAGATATTGCACCTCTTGTAAGATATTTTGTTATAGGTTCCCTTTCCTCAATAATACTTTTATTCTCAATAGTTCTTATTTATACAAGGACACAGGATCTTTCCTACGATGCTTTTGTAATGTTTAATAAGATTGACCCTGTTTTCAGATTATCTATCTTCCTTTTCATTTTTGCCCTTGGCTTTAAAATACTTTTCATTCCCTTTCAATTTTTCATGCCCGATGTATTTGAGAAGATAAGAATTCATTACCTTGTTCTAATTTCTCTTACCCCTAAAGCAGGTATCCTTATCTTTCTTTATAAAATAAAATTCTATTTACCTGAAATTCTTTTCCCCATTTCAGTTTTTGCAATAATTACCCTTTTCTTTTCAAACCTTGCGGGTATTTATGATAAAAAAATTAAAAGAGTTTTAGCCTATTCAACAATATCCCATTCATCTTTCCTTTTGTTTTCGATACTTCTTTCTGAACCCTATGCAAAAAATGTGCTTTTTTATTACCTTTTAATTTACTTTATAATGAAAGGAGGGATTTTTTTATCCCTGAATTATTTCTTTGATAAAAATGAGGACCTTGAGTTTAAAGAATTGAAAGGTCTTTATTTTACTGATAAAATAATAGCTGTTTCAGCTCTTCTTTTTATATTGTCTCTTGCCTCCTTTCCACCTACAGGTGGTTTCTTTGCAAAGTTTTATCTTTTATATGAACTTTTTAAATCAGGATTTGTTAAGGAGGTTTTTATTCTTTTAATTCTCACTGTTCTTGGATTTGGTTATTATATAAAATTTTTAAACAGTTTTTTCCTTGAACCAGCAAAAATAAGGAAGGTAAAATATGAAAAATTTTACAAATACTTTACACTTATTCTTGGAATTATTTCTCTTTTCAGTTTTATTTTTATTAAGTTTTTTATATGATAGTTACTTTAAAAGCACTCAAAAAAATTCTCAAAAGATTAAGAGAACAGAATAAAAGAATTGTTTTTACAAATGGTTGCTTTGATATAATTCATGCGGGTCATGTAAGAGTTTTGAAAAAGTCAAAGAAAAAGGGAGATGTTTTAATTGTGGGACTCAATTCTGATAAATCTGTCAGAAAAATTAAAGGTAAAAAAAGACCAATAATGAATGAAAGGGATAGGGCTTTAATTCTTGATTCAATAAAATATGTGGATTATGTGGTTTTATTTGATGAAGAGACCCCCTATAATCTTATAAAAGAAATAGAACCCGATGTCCTTGTAAAGGGAGCTGACTATAAAAGGGATGAAGTTGTGGGAGCAGATATTGTAATTAAAAAAGGGGGAGAGGTTTTCCTTGTTCCACTTTTAAAGGGGAAAAGCACAACAGATGTTATTGAAAAAATTTTGAAAAAATATGGTAAAGACCGATTTTGAAAAGGTATTAAATCAGGAACAACTTAGGGCATGCTTTCATGAAAAGGGTCCTGCCTTTGTTCTTTCAGGAGCGGGAACAGGAAAAACAAGGGTTCTTACATACAGAATATGTTATCTGCTTGAAAAAGGAATTTTACCTGAAAGAATCCTTGCTCTCACCTTCACAAACAAGGCAGCAGATGAAATGAAGGAAAGGATAAGGGATATTCTCGGTGAGAAAGCAAGGAAAATATGGATGGGAACCTTCCATTCCATAGGTCTTAGAATTCTGAGAAAAAAGGGGAAATATATAGGTTTACCTGATAATTTTGTTGTATATGATAGGGAAGACAGTAAAAGGGTGTTAAAGGATATTTTGCCAGAAGGAGAAAATCCTTCCGCCTGGATGGATAAAATCTCAAAGATTAGGCATGAGATATTATACCCAGATGAATTCGAAAAGGAAATAGTTAAAAGATACATAGATAATCTGAGAAAAAATAGAGCCCTTGATTTTGATGACCTGCTTTTACTTTTACTTTTACTATTAAAAAAGAAGAGAGAGGTAAGGGAGTATTATCAGGATAAATTTTTGCATATTCTTGTTGATGAATATCAGGACACTTCCTATACCCAGTATAAAATTTTAAAAATACTCGCGAAAAAGCACAGAAACCTTTTTGTTGTGGGTGATGAGGATCAATCTATCTATGCCTTCAGAGGTGCAAGGGTTGAAAATGTTTTTGATATTCTTAAAGATTTTCCTGATATTAAAATTTATCCTCTTGAAAAGAATTATAGATCAAGTAGTGTTATATTAAAAGCAGCGAATCATGTTATTAAAAATAACAAAGGCAGAATAGGTAAAAATCTGTGGACCTGTAAAAAAGGAGGAGAAAAGATAAAAATAGTTGAATGTGAAAATGAAAGAGAGGAGGCAGAAAAGGTTTATGAGATTCTGAAAAATTATAGTCCCTTAGATGTTTTGATACTTTACAGAACAAATGCACAATCAAGACCTTTTGAGGAGGTTTTTAATTTAAAGGGAGTTCCTTATCAAATTGTGGGAGCACTAAGGTTCTTTGAAAGAAGGGAGATTAAGGATTTTGTCTCCTATTTAAAGTTTCTTGTTAATCCCTATGATTATGTAAGTTTTGAAAGATTGATACAGGCACCGAGAAGGGGAATAGGAGAAGTTTATCTCAAAAGAATCAGAGATATTGCAGAAAGTAAAGAAATTTCAATACTTGAAGTAATGCAGGATGAAGAATTTTTGGCAGCACTACATAAAGGCGCAAGAGCGGAAATTGAAAAACTTTATGAGATGTTTACCTTTTTAAGAGCAAATATGATGAGATTGACCCCTCTTGAGATTGCAGAGTTCATTTTTAAGAATACTAATTTTGTTAAACATATAAAAAAGATTTCAACAGATAATTTCAATTTTGAGGTAAGATATCAGAACTTAATGGAACTTTTTTCTTCAATGAAAGAATTTATGGAAAGAGAAGAAACCCCAGATATATTCAGTTATCTTCAGAATATCGAGGTAAGGGTTGATGAGGATGATATAAAGAAGGATTCTGTTACACTGATGACGATTCATAATGCAAAAGGGCTTGAATCAAGGATTGTCATAATAACAGGTCTTGAAGAAGGACTTTTCCCCCATTATCTTTCTTTTGAAAACGAAATGGATATAGAAGAGGAAAGGAGACTTTTCTATGTTGCGATAACAAGAGCAAAGGATAAACTTTTTCTTCTTTATTCAAGGGAAAGATGGAAAAGAGGGAGGAGAGAAAGTGTGCCTTCAAGGTTTCTTTATGAATTACCCGAGGATTGTGTGGAATGGGATAAAAGAGAAGATAAAAAAGATGAAATGAGAAGCTTCAGAAGGGGAGACAGAGTCTATCATCCCTTCTGGGGAGAAGGTATTATCCTTGAAGTTACTGATGGAAAGGCAAAGATTAATTTTTTCAGAAGGGGTTATGTTACCCTTGTTTTAAGAAAAGTTCAGGGTCTCAAAAAGATTTATTATGATGAATAAAAGACTTATAAGTTATATAATTCTTGAAAATCTTTTGTTTATAATGCTTTTCACGGTCGGTGTTATAGTTCTTTATATAATTATAGACTTTTTTGAGAATATAGATAAATTTCTTAAAGGTTTTAATCCCTTTAAAATTTTCCTATTTTATTTTTTCCAGACCCCTTATCTTTTTGTTTTGCTTTTACCTGTAGGTTCACTTCTTGCTCCCTTTTTTACAATTGGAAGAATGGCAAGGGACTTTGAACTTATTGCAATTAAAACAGGTGGAATTAATCTAAAAAAGATTTATATGCCTCTTTTATTTATGGGTTTTTTTCTTTCACTTTTGTCCTTTACTGTTAATGAAACAATAAAGCCCATTTTTATGAGGAAGTCTTTAAGTATTAAATACAGGGAAATAGAGAAAAGACCTGCTCCATGGGAAAGGATCTTTGAAACCGATTTTGGTTTTATTGAAAAAGTGCGTGATGTTGACCGTTTCTTTCATTTTGAAACAATTGATTCAAGAAAAAATAAGGGGAGTGATATACATATTCTTGAAATGGAAAAAGGGAAGCCAAAAAGATTTATTTATGCCAAAAATGGGAGTTTTTCGGAAAAGGGATGGGAACTTTTTGATGGAATTATATATGAATACGATCTAAATGAGGATAGGATTTTGAATTTTGAAAATTTTAAAAAAAGAGTTTTCCCTGAAATGAAAATATCCCCTATAAAGATGCTTTCAATGAGAAAATCTCTTGAAGAAATGAACCTGTTTGAGATTTTCAAACTTATAAAAATCTTAAAAGAAGCAGGTCTTGAGTACAAAAAGGAAGAGGTTGAATTCTTTGTTCATTTCTCCTTTCCTTTTTCAGTTTTCATAACACTTTTACTTTCCCTTTCTCTTGCATCAAGAACAAGACAAAAAGGGAAAGCATTTATTTTAACACTTGCAACTCTTTTATCCTTTCTTTACTGGGGATTACTTCAAATATCAAGGGCAATGGGTTATGCTGATATGTTATCACCCTTTCTTTCTGCCTGGCTACCCAACATTATATTTTTAATACCTGCATTCATATCATTTCTTTTAATTCCTATTTAAATTAAAAGTTTATTTAGTTATTCCTTCTTAAAATTTAATACAAAAGGGCATTTTATATGTAATTTTCTATAACTTAGCTTTTCGTAACAGTAATAGGCAGAAATTTTAAAGGAAAAGTTTTCAAGAGAACCTTTAAGGATTTTATTTTTTGGATTATATCTCCATTCTGTATTTCTTCTGCTTTCATTCACAGCAACTATTATATAAAGTTTTCCCTCTTTCATATCAAGAATATCATCACCCGAGGGAACAGGTTTTCCTTTTACACCCCCAATCATTGGATGTGAATGAAAATCACCTATACTTTCCATATTCTCAAGATTGAGTGATTTGATAAGATTTAAAATTCGCCTTTCTCTCTTTGCAACCGGAGTTACACCATATGGGGATCTTTTGACATCCTGTAAAACCTGTGCATCTTCAATGATTATTGAACTCTTGCCTTTAACTCCCATAAGTATTCCATAACATTCATCATGATATGCTTCTGCTGAAGCAAGAATAATTTCAAGAAAAGCAGGAAGTTTCAAGATGGTTGTTTCAGGAATCTCCCTCTTCATTTTTCAAGATTTCTTCAATACCTTTTTCTCCTATCCCCTTAAGATCAGGATGATTTAGGAGAAATTTTTTATAATCCTCTTTCATCGAGAATTTTTTTTGTTAAATAATTATAAATTGAATAGATATCCTTTTTAAAATTTTTTAAAATTTTTTTGTGGACCCTTATTGTTCTAATATCTCTTCTTTTTGCAGGTCCTGTTAGTGAATTCTTTGCTCCCTTTTCTATAACATTATAAATAGAGGTTTTTATTAGAGGATTTAAAATTTCCCTTTCAAGATTTAATTTTTCAAGGATCTCTTCTGCCTTTATGATTGAATATACCGGGAAATTTGAAGCAAAAACACAGGCAATATGAATTAAAAGCTGTTCCCTTTCTTTCAATTCAATAATTTTTAAATCCTTTCCAAAGATATCTTTTAAAATATTAAGAGTTTCTTTGTCTCCAGAAAATGTTGCATATATGTTTTTAAAAGCCTCTTTGTTTCTTTCAGAAAAACTCTGAATAGGGTGAAGTTTTCCTGTATAATGTCCCTTCCTTTTGAGAGGGTCAAGAAGAGGTAAAGGTGTTGCACCTGATAGATGTATAAAATGTTTTTTATTATTTATCTCAAGTTTATCTATTTTTCTAACTCTCTCAGGAATTAAATCATCCTTAACACATATAAATATTATCTCGGAATCAAGAATAACCCTTTTAAAATCCCCTATTCTTTTGGATTTTGAATAAGGACTTACTATAAGATTTTTTTCTTCCAAAAAATCAAAAAGTGAAGAACCTACCCTTCCGAATCCGATAATTCCTATTTTCATAATCTTTAATTTTATAATATTTGCATGCAAAAAATAGCTTTGAAAAGAAAGATTCTGGATTCTCTTGAAAGTATGGAGCTTGATGAAGAAATCTTTGTTGATGTTTTTAAATTTCAGTATGAAAATAATGAAATTTACCGAAAATTCTGTAATTTTCTTGGGAAAAATAAAAGAAATGTTAAAGAAATTAAGGATATTCCACTTATGCCTGTTAGATTCTTTAAGAGGTATGAAATAAAAACATTTAGAGGAAGACCAAAGCTAAGTTTTATTTCCTCGGGAACAAGCGAAGGTATAAGTTCAAAATCCTTTTATAAGGATATTGAATTTATAAACAAAAGTATTTTAAATTCCTTTGAATATTTTCTGCTTCCTGATAATATGAGGGTAAATTTTTATGTATTTTTTGAACCTTTTAATATAAGAAAAACTTCTTCTCTTTCATACATGTTTTCTCTTGTTTCTAAAAATTTTTCAAAAAGGAGGTATTTTATTTATGAAAAAAAACAGTATGAAGATGTTCTTAGAAAATTAGAAAAGGAGAAAAGACCTGTTTTAATTCTCGGAACCACAATTTCCCTTTATGATTTTATTAGTTTTTTAAAAGAGAAAGATAAGGTTCTTTACTTAAAGGAAGGTTCAAGGATAATGGATACAGGAGGATGGAAGGGAAGAAAGTTAAATATAAAAGGGAGTTTGCTTTTAAGAATGTATAAGGATTATCTCAATATTCCAGAGACCCATGTAATAAATGAATACGGAATGTGTGAACTTGCCTCACAGTTTTATGATATAACATTAAGAAAGTTTGTATTTGAAAAAAAGAAAACAAGATATAAATATTCTCTTCCTTTTTTGAGGTTCAGGATAATTAATGAGGAAGGAAGGGAGGATAAAAGGGGGCTTGTAGCTACTCTTGACCTTTTCAATCTTGATACATGCTCTTTTCTGTTAACCCCTGATATGGGAAGAAAAAAGGCAAAGGGATTTGAAATTATAGAAAGAGTTGATGATGAGTTAAGGGGATGTGCTCTTATAAGTGAGAGTATCTTATTTTGAAGTTCTACTCTAAGTCCTCCTCAAACAGGGGTTCAAGTTTCTTTTTATCCCTTTTTAATCTTTTGCCTATTATATCAGGGTATTTATCCGGGGTTATCCCTTTTAAAGGTCTTAGAGTTATTATATCTTTTTTATTTATTTTTTCTCCCTTCCTTTTATTTTTTCTTAAATAAATTGACCTTCTTGCCACTTTTCTGACTTCCTTTTCACTTGGCTGAATTTTCTTTATTCCATCTCCCAACATTTTTTCTGTTAATCTTATACTTTTCACCCATTCAAATAATTCTTCCGGTGAGAGGGATGCTTGATGGTCAGGACCCTCAAGCCCTTTCCATAGGGTAAAATGCTTTTCAAGAATTTTTGCACCAAGGGAAACAGCAATACAACCTGCAAGGATACCTTCTGAATGATCTGAAAAACCTATTATTGCAGAAGGGAATTCTTTTTTAAAGGTTTCAATAACTCTTAAATTCAATTCTTCAAAAGGGGCAGGATATTCTGAGGTGCATTGAAGAATTGATATTTCAGGAACTCCCTTTTCTTTTAAAAAGTTATAACTCCTTTTAATTTCCTCCATTTCCGACATTCCTGTTGATAAAATAACTGGCTTTCTGAATTCTGCAATTGTTTCTAAAAGATAAAAGTTATTGAGGTCTGTTGAACTTACCTTAAAAAAGGGGACCCCGATTTCATTTAAAAATTCCGCTGATTTTATATCATAAGGAGTTGATAAAAATAAGATTCCGATTTCATCACAGTGTCTTTTTATCTTTTTGAAGTCATCAAAAGAAAGTTCAAGTTTTTTAACCATTTCAAACTGGTCCTTTGATTTGTCGGTCTTTTTCTGATATGGTGCCTTTTCTGTCCCTCTTAAAATAACCTCTTCTGTTATAAACACTTGAAATTTAACAGCATCACATCCTGCTTTTTTTGCTAAATCACATAAATATATGGCAAGATCTAAAGAACCATTATGGTTGTCACCTGCCTCTGCTATTATAAAAACTTTATCCCTTGTAAGTTCCTTTAGTTTCATTTTTTTCACCTTTCAAGATAATTTCAGCATATTTTAAATCATATATGGTATCAATATCAACAGATTTTTCCTTAGGCATGTAATAAATTGTTAATTTTTTCCCGTAAAGGGTTTTTTCTTTCAAAAGGGATTTATATTTTGCAATGAAAATTGCGCCGTTTGGTAAATAAAGTTTTTTTCTAAGATTCTTTTGAAAATAAAAATCATAATATTTCCCTCTTTTAACAATTGCCCATGTAAAGGGTTTTTCAAAATCTGTAACACTTATAAGGAAATCTGCTTTTTCTTTTTCTATTTTTTTAAAGGCATTTACTATGTCTTTCTCATCCCTCAAAGGAGATGTAGGTTGTAATAAAAATATATAATCAAATTCTTCTTTTAATTTCTTTAAGACATGAAATATAACACTTTCTGTTTTTGCTCTATCACCCGAAAGTTTTTTTGGTCTTTTGATAACCTCCACCTTGTATCTTTCCGCTATTTTTTTTATCTTTTCAGAATCTGTAGATACTATTATTTTATCAAATAAATTTATTTTTAAAGCAGATTCTATTGTATATGTTATTAAGGGTTTTCCAAGTAGAGGATAGATGTTTTTATCCTTTAATCTTTTTGAGCCACCCCTTGCGGGTATTATGCATAGGTTTTTATTCTTCAATTTCCTTTATAAAATCTTCTTTTAGTTTTGCAATAAATACATTTGTTTCCTTAGGTTTTTCTCCACTTCTGTTTGAGCAAAATACAAGGTATTTTCCATCCCAGGAAAACATGGGAAAGGAATCAAAACCTTCATAATAGGTGATTCTCTTTAAATTGCTTCCATCGGTTTTTATTAGGTATAGATCAAAGTTATAGGGTTTTTCAGATTCAAGATTTGCAGCAAAAACTATATATTTTCCGGAGGGATGTGGAAAAGGTGCAAAGGAGATCTTCCCAAAATTTGTTATTTTTTTTATTTCAGAACCATCCCTTTTTGCAATATAAATCTCAAGACGTGGAGGTGCGACAACTCTCTTTTCAATTAATTCCCTATATTCTCTTAGTTCTTCTTCTGTTTGAGGATAAAAGGCTCTATAAACAATGTATTCATCATCAGGCATGAAATAGGGTCCACCTTCATAACCATAAAAATTAACCACTTTTTTTACTTCTCCTGTTTTAGGATTTAATATATAAATTCCTATATCACCATCCCTGAAGGAGGTGAAAACAATTTCTCCCTTTTTATTTGTAGTTGCCTCAGCATCGTACTCTGGATTGAAGGTTAATGGGGTTAACTTACCCTTTTTTAAATCAAACATAAAAATGTCATAGGGGAATAAGACCCAATAGTATCTTTTTATGTCTAATTTTGGGACTTCAGGACATTCAGGGGAGATGTGGTGGGTTGAGGAATAAATTATATGGATTCCATCGGGCATAAAATAGGAGCAGGTGGTTCTTCCTTTACCTGTTGAGACAAGTTTATACTCTTTCTTTTTTAAATCATATATAAAAATTTGGTCACACATGTATTTTTTATAATCGCTTCTCTGGAAGATTAATTTTGTATTATCAAAAGAAAAATATGCTTCTGCATTATCCCCTTCTGAGGTGAGTTTTTCAATATATTCAAAGTATTTCTCCTCACCAGGGTAGATATGCTTATATCTTTCCCACTCATACTGATGTATGGATTTAATTTCAGGTTGTAAAAATAAAAGTGTTAATAAGATCATAATTTATTTTTCTGAACTTTTAAAAGAGGATTGAACTCTCAATTTATCAAAGATATTATTTTAAAGAAAATGAAGAAAAAATTTAAAATTCTTCTTGTGAATCCTTGGGTTACAGATTTTTCCCTTTATGATTTCTGGATGAAGCCCCTTGGACTTTTAATTTTGGGAAGTATTTTAAAAAAAGAGGGGTACTCTGTTTATCTTCTTGATTTACTTGACAGACACAATCCCTTTTTTATTAAAAAAATAAATGAAAGGGAATTGAGAAAAATAAAAGATAAGAAATACAGTACCGGAAAATTTCCTTCAAGGGAAATTAAAAAGCCAGAAGTTTTTGAAGGTATAAGAAGAAGATATAAAATTTATGGATGGTATAGGGAAATTGTAAGAGAGTATCTTAAAAGAAAAGGGGAATTTGATTTAATTCTTATAACAAGTGGTATGACCTACTGGTATCCAGGGATAAGAGAAACAATTGATTTTTTAAAGGAGATTTATCCTGATGCTGTTTATATTTTAGGTGGAAGATACGTTTCCTTTTGCAGAGAGCATGCTGAAAAAGAATTTGGAGACCTTCAACTTGTTTTTGAAAGAAATATTTCGGATATTTTAAGAAAAATAAAAGAGATAGCAGGAATTGAAATAGATTTCGCCTTTTATAAAGATATTAATAACATTTATTTTGACCTTTATCTTGATTATCCTTTATTAAAGCATTTTGCGATTATTACCTCTTTGGGTTGTCCTTTTAAGTGCGTTTACTGCGCTTCAAAGGTTCTTTTTCCTGAATTTAGAATTTTTAAAATTGATAAGGTAATTTCTGAAATTGAAAAGATTTATAGGTCAAAAAATCCCAAGGAACTTGCATTTTATGATGATGCACTTCTATATCCCCCTGGAAGGGCAAAGGAACTTCTTAAGAAATTAATTTTCAAGGAATTTAATTTAAGAATTCATACACCGAATGCAGTTCATGCACGTTATATTGATGAGGAAATGTCAGAACTTATGAAAAAGGCAAATTTTAAGACTATAAGAATAGGTTTTGAGACAATTGATGAAGAGAAATTGAAAAAAGAGTGGGCTGGGAAACACAATCTTGAAATTTTTGAGAAGGCTCTTTATAACTTGAGAAAAGCAGGGTTTGATGAAGAACTCGGAGCTTATGTTCTGATAGGATTAAAGGATGATGATGTTGATGGAATTTTAAGAAGTTATGAATATCTTTATAAGTTAAAGGTAAAGATTTATCCTGCCCAATTTTCTCCTCTACCCAATACTTTTTATTTTGACTTCAATAAAGATCCTCTTTTAACAAACAAATCAATTTACTTTTTTGGAAACCCTGAAATAGGTTTTGAAAAGTATGAGAAGTTAAAGGATTTTGCAAAAATTTTAAACAGGAACATAAAAACCAACTATTCCTTTAAGGAACTTTTTCAAGGATATCTGAAAGGATATTTTTCATGAAATGAAAATCCTGAATTTCTTTTAATGATAATTTTTTTCTCTTAAAGTTGACAAGGTCTTCAAGGGACACAACAGGGACTTTAACCTCTCCAATCTTTTTCTCAACAGTGCTATAATTTCTTAAACTGTCTTTTAACCATAATTTTATTCTCCAGGGAAGTATTCTTCGGTGATAAAAAATAAGGTAATCATCCTCATATTTTTCTCTTTCTTTCAGAAGTTCGGGAAGAAATTTATATCTTATGTTTTTTTTAATTTTCATCCCCATGTTTTTCATTAGCCTTACAAATCTCTCAATATTTTCTTCATTAAAGTCAATAATTATATCCACATACCTTATCTTTTTTCTCACACCCCATAAATAAATAGCTATATCATTGTGGATGGCAAAATCCACATTATATTCCCTAAAAAGTAAAAAAAGTTTTTCAAATTTTAGAAGATACTTTTTCATTTTTTAATTTATTATAAGTAGCATTTATTTTTTTTTCAAATTCAGATATTAATTTTTAAATTGCAGACAGGTGTTTTATTTTATAATATTAATATGGAAAAGGAAAAACTTGGAGAATCTGATTTAATTTTGACAAAAATAGGACTCGGGGCATGGCAATTTGGAACAGAAGAGTGGGGATACGGAAAGGATTTTGATGAAAGAGATTGTGAGAAAGCGGTAATAAAGACAATTGAAAAGGGTATAAACTGGATAGATACAGCATGGATTTATGGAAGGGGAAAATCAGAGGAAATAATTGGAAGGGTTTTAAAGGAGGTAAAGGAGGAAATATTCATTGCGACTAAATTTGCA